>ERZ1026874.37-NODE-37-length-89687-cov-26.448389_pt1 | contig 89687 bp, 62 predicted proteins | sample MGYA00380167_ERZ1026874 | MGnify/ENA primary metagenome ERZ1026874 (study PRJEB33269, sample SAMEA4719803) | human gut metagenome | biome: human-associated habitat; feature: organic feature; material: feces | place: Cameroon | collected 2013-10 ...
GACGCGTGAACCGTTGGAAATCCAACGTTCCATCGGCGTGTCGAAACTTGACAAATCAGAGCCTCTTGTTCTCCCAATCGCCTATTTCGACGCCACGCAGCCACGCAACACACGTGATCACTGGCAGTTGAACTGGTACAACGCCCAGCCCTTCGCATATGAAGCCATATTCGAATAATCCTGAACCTTGCGCATCGTGCCATCTTTGGCGTACTGGTCGATCAGCTTTTGATCGTGGAACGTGTCGTACTGCTGCTTGAACGTGAACATCTGCAGGCTCGGCGCCTGGCCGCCCATGCTCAGGAAGTATGCATCGCCATCCGCGCTCAGCGGGCAGACGGTATTCGTCAGCACCTTGCCGTCGCCCGACGCGAACGCATTCTCCGTCTGACCGAAAATCGCACCATTCTTCTCGGCCTTCGCGTTGTAAATCGGGAACAGCATATCCGCGCCGTACATCGCCGTCGCATACATGGAACCGTTCAGCGGATCGGAAACCACCACCGAATCGGTACCAGTCTCCTTCACCACCTTCTTGAGAATCTTCTCCTTCGTGGCAGTGAGCTGCTCGTCCGGCCGCGCATCGTCAATCGTCATATTCGCATAGACGGCATCCGACAGGGCGGAACGAACAGTATTGCCGAATTGGCAGGAAATGGCGAGCGCCGCAAGCAGAACAATCGCAATGATTTTCGTGACGTTCGGCAGACGGCCGGCACGCAACAATACGACGGCGGCGAAGACGATCAGCGGCAGCACGCCGAACGGAATCATGGTAAGCGGTCGGGTTTCGGCGCGATACCAGGCGGCGGCCACGATGTTGGGGAACCAGCCGGTCAGCGCGGTCGAGCAGACGTAGACGAGACCGACCAGGAAGAAGGCCAGCAGAATGGCGATCGCGTCGCGGCGGAGTTGCGAGGCGTCGGAACGTGGAGTGCGGTAGCTGACGGAAGTCTTGCGATTCCTACGATCGGCAGGCATAGCCGCAAAATCGGCAACCTGTTCGTGCGGTTGCGCTGACGTGCTATCGGATGCACGGTCAATCGCAGAAGCGCCGGGCACAGTAGCGGAATCGGCGCGATTGGCGGCGAACCATTGCGGGCGGATGATGGCTGCGACGGTGACGGCAAACGCGATCAGCACGATTGCGGCCATGAACCAGCCTTGCACGCCGCCGATATTGTCGGTGACGTAGATTTTGAGCGCTTCGGGCACCGTGCGGTTCGGAACGAAGGTGTGGAACCAGCTGGCGGGATTGAAGTAGCGGTCCGATTTGTAGCTGGACATCATGTATACGAGGAACACGGCGGCGCCGAGAACCACTACGCCAGCAAGGCCTGCGATGGCTTTCCATGGCAGTCGCGTCAGCACGAAGGGGGCCATGAGCAGGAGCCAGGTGAACACGATGCGCGGATGGGCGAACATGCAGACGCCGGCAGTGACGAGGAACCATATGATCCATTTGACGAGGTGTTCGCGGGTGGCGAGCGCGTCGAGCAGGCGAAGTGTGGCGTACAGCCAGAACGGCAGAAGCGTGGCGGCCAGGCCGAAGGCGATCAGCGGACCGGAAGCCAGCATTTGGAAGGGGTGCGAGGCGGAAGCGACGGCGAGCGGGGGGATGATGAGCTCGAGTATCGCGGGGAATAGCGGAACTACGACAGACGCGACATTGCGGGCCGAGGACTTTCGTGCGTTCGCAAATCGGGGGGAGCATACGGATTGTGCCGAATGCGACAGGCGACGCGTGAAATAGGAAGCGTACAGCTGAATCGCAATCGGCCAAACCAAGCCGGATGATGCCAGCCAGACCGTGTTGAACGCGGCGTAAATCGACAGATTGACGCCGAACAAGCTGGCGAGCTTAATCATGCCGGCTGCAAGCAGATGGAACAACGGCGGATAGTATTCGTCGTTCGGCCACAGGTGGGTGGCCGCGCCGACGCCTTCGCCGAGGATCTTGCGGATGAAGTAATAGTGCGCGGGCGCGTCGATTTCGTGCAATGGGTTCGTCCAAGCGGCGGAACCGTGCGGAAACCAGGCCCATACGACCGCGGCGGCGAGCGCGACGCCGATGGCGGAACAGACCGGCAGTGCGATGCGGGATAAGCGGGGAACGGCGGAATCGCAAGGCAAAGGCAAAGTATCGTTCGTTGTCTTGCTTGATATCTTGTCCGTCGTTTTAGCCGTCGTTTCGTCTGTCGTCTTGCTTGCGGCGACTGCGCTGTCGGCTTCATCGACTGCGTCGTCGGCCGCTGTGGGAATCGTATTGTCTGTGCTGTGCTGCTTCATCGCCATCCATCGTAGCCGAAGCCGCGAAAGCAAGCCACAAATCGCAATCGCACCTGCATTTTGTAATTCAAAACTGGACCGTGCGGCAACAAAAGCTGGAAAGGCATCTAAAAACGGATGGAACATGCGCGGGATGGGCGCAAGACGGACGCGGAACGCGGGAAGAATAGGCGGACGTAGAGCGGAGACGAGCGCGAGCAGGAACAAAATCGCCGCTTATCCAACCTTCGATTTTCAGGAAGTATTCAGACTTCACACAGAGGTATAACAGTGTTGCGCAAGAAAACAATCACGTTGGATGGGCAGGATGATTGCACGGGGCGCATTGCGCTGTGAGCGTACTCGCTGTCGTTGCTTGACTGTGTGCGTCCCGGCCAACGCTGGCGTCGGCATGCGTCGACGCGTAACTACAGAGAACTGGAGAAGTACCGCATGTTCGTTCTCAAGAACGCATGGGCTGCGCTCGGTCGCGTCAAATGGCGTACCGCGCTGACGGCTTTGCTTGCACTGCTGGTGTCGTTCTCAGCCGCCGTGGATCTGGCGGTGCTGAGAGCCGACGACAAGGCGAATAACGAAACATACCAATCGCAGAAAGCTTCGGCGGTAATTCGGCCGAGCGCGAAAGTCACTGCGAAACGCGACGGCGCGGACTCCAATTACACCGCCAATTACATGACGTGGGACATGTACACCAAGTACGCGGAAGCGGTGCAGAAGAACAACTTGACGTTCGAATACACGCTCGCCACGTCGGTGCCGGTGCGCGCCAGCAAGTCGCTGCAGGCGATCGCGGCGAAAAGCGACACGAGCGAGGACAAGACCGGCGGCAACCTGACGTTGCAAGCCTTCTACACGAACGATGCGGCGAAAATCAACGACTACGGCACGTTCAAAGTGGTCAAGGGCAAGCAGCTGAACTACAAGACGGCCAACGACGGCGTGCTGGTCTCTCAGGCAGTGGCCAAGAAGAACAATCTCAAAGTGGGCGACAAGGTGACCGTCGGCAATCCGACGAAGGCTTCCGAAACCTACAAATTCACCGTGCGCGGCATCTACGAGTACACCGGCGAGGCGCCGGCCGGATACGGTTCCGACGCGAAATACGCGAAAGACAACCGCGAGAACGTGGTGTACACGTCGTACATCAACTTCGCGCAAAGCGGTCTGGACGTGGCCGGCACCAAGGGCTGGGCCATCCCGAACCTCAATATCATCTTCACGCTGACCGATCCGGCCACATACAACAAGTTCGTGCGACTGGTGACAAAGGCCAAGCTGGACACGTCGAAGTTCACAATCTCCTCGCCGTCGCTTGATGCGTACAAGAAGCGCATCGCACCGCTGGACGCCGCCGCCAAGGCCGCGCGCACGGCGTTGTTGGCGACCCTGATCGTCGGCGGGCTCGCGCTGCTGGCATTGGTGCTGTGGGCCGCGATCGGTGGACGCCGTGACGAAATCGGCATGGCGATGGTTTCCGGCGTCACCAAGGGACGTTTGGGATGGCAATTCATGCTGGAAACGTTCATGATGACCGTTCCAGGCTGGGCAATCGGATTGATTGCCGGCGCGCTGCTGGCCAAGCCGCTTGGCACCGCATGGGCCGGTGGACAGGCTGTGACCATCACATCCGCATCCGTGTGGAACATGATCTGGTACGGACTGGGCGCCTGCCTGGTTCTGGGCATCATCGCGTTCATGCGCGTGGGATTCTTCGATTTGGGTCAGCTGTTCGCAGGCCGTTCTGACGATTCGAACGAATCTGCCGAAGCGAAGAACGCAGACGAGCCGGAGGAAACAGTCGAGTCGACGGAACGTACGGAGGTGAACGCATGAGCGAGAAAGACGTGAAAGACAACGAAACCGAAGCATTGAACAACGCTGCCGCTGAAAACGCGGAAAACGCGGACATCGAGGCGGGCGAAACCGATATGGCCACGTCGATCGAATCGGTCGATTTCGCGGTGGTGTATGACGATGGAGGCGATTCCATCGCAACCGAATCGGCAGAAAACGCGGAAAATACGGAAGGCATCGCCACGGAAGACAGCGTTGCCAGCGACAACGCGAATCGCGTGAACGAAACGCTCGCATTGGGCGCGACCGACGACGAACAGTCGCTCGACCAGCACGAAACCGTACAGGCGGACTCCGCAACCAGCGTGTCATCGCAGATCGACCGCGAAATCAAACATCATCGCAAGAAGGACGCATTCTTCTTCAAGGCGAACCCGACATTCGCGCTCGACCATGTGACGGTGCACAACCGCAAAACCGGACGTGACGTGCTCGACGACGTTTCCCTGGCGTTCCATGCCGGCGCGACCCACGCGGTGCTGGTGGATGCCGAAGATGTCGAACAGCATCAGGCGCTGGTGGCCACCATGGTCGGCATGATGCGGACGACCAGCGGCAACGTGATGCACAAAAGCACGAACCTCGCCGACGCGACACCGGTCGACGTGCTTGGACACCGCATCGGTTTCATTCCGCAGCGGTTCGCCGTGCGCGGCGACCTTGACGCGGAAGGCAACGTGCTGTACGCCATGGACGCGTCGAACCGCAATTTCCTGCAGCCCAAGCCGGTGATTGCGCGCGAGCTGCTCAAGCGCGTGGGATTCGAGGAAGTGACTTCCGGTCTGCCGGTGGGCAAGATGAGTGCGTTGGACCAGCGTCGTGTGGCAATCGCGCGTGCGCTGAGCTGCGAGGCGGAGGTGATTATTGCCGACGAGCCGACCGCTGGATTGAACCGTGACGACGCCGCCGTGGTGCTGGGGCTGCTGAAGAAGGCCAAGCGCGATGAAGATCGTAAGCGTGCGATTATTGTGGTGACCGATAATCCGGAGGTCGCCGATCAGATGGAACATTGCGCGGAGCTTGAGTAGCGAGCGGCGTTCTGCGAAGCGAAAGCCTTGCGGACTGGTGTTGCATGCCAGTCCGCAAGGCTTTTTTCGTGCTGATTCTGGTTCGTGCCGATTCGCGCTGGTTTGCGGTGACACACCGCTAAAAACATGTCATATGCGCTATGTGTGGCAGACTCTTTCATCTTTGGAATCTCAAAACCGCTATGTGTGGCAGATCGTTTGACGCATCGTGAGTTAGAGGGACTGTTTTATACCCCTAATGTATGGCGGGGAAAGAGAAGTGCCACAGATAGCGGCTTTCAGTGCGCAAAACTCGGGCGGCGGCCAGGCTTCGAGGAATTTTCGGGCGTATCTCGCTTATGAATGGCGGATTTTTCCGCTCGACGCGTGCTATCTCGCTTATAGATGGCGGATGGTTTTGCCGCATGAGACTTAGAGGGGATTGAACTTGCCCCCTAACACCTAGTCTTCCTGAGACACCCGCCATTCATAAGCGAGATAGCATCCGGCAGACACCGAAATCCGCCATTCATAAGCGAGATAAGTAGGTTCGCTACTCGGCGATGCGCATGTGGTACTGCTCGGCGAGCGGTTTGACGTCGAGGACGCCGTAACGTTCCAGAAGGCGCAGCCATTCGCGCTTGTTGCTTTCGCCGAAACGGGCGGCCTTGCGCGTGTAGGCTTCGGCGGTCAGGAACTTCGGCGGAATCGACTTGCTGTTGTACTTGTCCGCCACCATGACGACCTCCTGCTCGAGGTTCATCGGCACGTAGTCGGCCGGGGGCAACGGCAATCCCTGCGATTCCACGGTTTCGCGGGTGAGGCCCACACCTGTGTGGTTGCGTGCGAACTGGGCGATCGATTCGTCAACGCCCTCGTTCAGCAAGTATTCGTAGCCTTTGAGCCCGTGCTGAACATAGTGCGGACCATCGAATTTGAGCGGTTCGCCGTCGGAACCGTCCTGCTTGAGCAGGAAATACGTGCCGATGTCGTGCAGCAAACCGCCAATGACCACCAGATGCTCGTCGATGAGCCGCGGCGGAACGGTACCTCCGGTCAGCCCTTCCGTGGACGGCACCGCAGGCATGTGCAACATGCCGAGCGATTCCTCGCCGGTATTGTCTTTCGTCAGTTCCAGCCCGAAGTCGCCGGTCTTTTCGGGAGCGTCCGTCGGCAGGGTGCAGCGGCGGGTGAACAGCGCGTTCTGCCGGCGGGCCATGCGGCGGGCGATGTCGGCCACGACCACGCAATGGCCGTGGATAAGGTCGTATGCGGCTTGCGATTGCGCGATTTTGCGATGTAGCTCATCCACTTGCGCAAGAGTGGGGATATAGCCGGTCGTCGGCTTGTTCGATTCGGTTGTTTCGTTCGATTCGTTCGTCATACGCCCATCTTAGGCACGTTCCATCACGCCCAGCATACGGTTCCTGACGCAGTTTCCAAAACGGTTCCCAACAGCCGAAGGGATTCATACACCACGCCAGATAAATCCCGGAACGGACACGGATTCAACGGTTTCTCCGTCTTGTCAACGATGTTCCAAGGAATGCCGCCTTAAAACGAGCATTCATCAGCTGCCCGCAGCGGACGGCACGATACGCGGGGACGTTATGTGCGGAAAATCAGATGGAACGGACGCGGAATTCGCCGGTGCGGTTGGAAGCCACGATCATCTGGTCGTTTTCGAGGCGGGTCCAGCTGTCTTCGGCGCGCTGGTCGAAACCGGAGCTGGCCACGACCACGCCCTTCGACTGATCGTCGTTTCCGTCGAGCGCACGGTAGCGCAGCACGCGGTAGTCGCGCGCCTGCTCGCCACGACCGTACTGGTCGTAGATTTCGACGATGCGCTTGGAAGTGACCTCACGGCCGGCCGCGCACAGGGCGATGAACTGGTCCTGGCTTTGGATCATGCAGTTGTAGCTGGACTTCGGATAGCTTTTGCGCAGTTCGCGCACGGCCTGCGCCACCGCCTCGTCGAGTGCGAAGCCAAAGCCGATGTATTGCAGGATGACGGCGAAGAAAATGGCGGAATCGGAACGGCCGCCGGTGGACTGCACGATGCTCGGATCGACCGGGAATGCACGGTTCGTAATGATGTTGCGGCCCTGGTCGTCAGAAATGTCGCCATTGTGGATGAAGCTCAGGCCGTTCGCATAGAAGGGCTGCTGGTTCTCAAGAATCAGCGGCAGGTTGGAGCTGGCCAAGCGCAGGTGCCACAGGCCGCCGCGCGCCGGAGTGTTGGCGAGCTCGTCGAAAATCGGATCATGACGGGCGGCGATGGTGTTTTTGTAGATCGCGGTGCCGGTTTCCGGAGTCGGCGCACCGCCGTCGCGACGGTATGGCGATTCGTCCGGCACGGTGATCAGCGCGGCGCCCCAGCCGTCGTTGTGGATCTCGCTCAGATTTCGGAAATCGCGCACGTTCTGCATGCCGAGCACGCCATTGAGGTTGGTGTTGCTGCCTGCCGTCGCGAATCCAAGTAATCTGCACATGGTTGATTACTTTAGCGACGGCAGGTTTCGACGCGCGGGTGCCGTTATCGGAGTTGGTTATAGCCTGCGATTCAGCCGCCGCTTCACACGCGCTTCAGACGCGGCGGACGCTCGGTGGCGAGGAACAGCGGCTGAATCTCAATCAGCGGATTGTAGGGAGCGAGTCCGAACCATTTGACCGGAGAGCCGGCCAAATGACGAATCGCGTACTTGATCTGCAGTGAGATCGCGCCCTTCTGGGACACCTTCGACTCGGGCATCAACGCCTTGTGAATCAGCACGTAGCGGATAGGTCCGATGTTCGGATCGGCATCCAGCTTCGGGTAGCGGGTGGTCTGCTTGGGCAGATCGCCGGACTTCGACAGATCGTTCATGATCTGGTGGATGTATGCAGGAATCGACTGCGACACCTTGAAGCCCAAGCGAATACGCACGCGGAACAGGAAGTCCGTGCCGAAATTCTCCACCGAATACTCGCGCGTGAACGGGTTGTCGGATGTTTCCACCGACACCGCCCACCATGCGCGGGCGCGCTTCGGATGGTCCGCGAAAATCGAGAAGAAGATGTCGGTATCGACACGCTTCATTTCCGGATCGGACGTCAGATAGACGATGTTGTCCGTGAAATACGGAATCGAATCGTCCTCATGAAGCTGCTTCAGAACCGGCACGCAATCGGCGGGCTGCATATGCCGGCGTTGCGCGCGTTCCAGCTTCGTGCCTTCGTTCCACGTGTACATAATCAGCAGAATCGCCAATGTCAGCAGCATGGTGAACCAGCCACCGTGCAGGAACTTCGCCATCGAAGCGAAGAAGAACAGGAACTGGATGGCCAGGAACACCACTGTGAACACGACCGCGCCGACGCGCTTGCCATCGTGCCAAATGTAGACGGCCAGCAGAATCGTCGTGGTGATCATCGTGACGGTCAATGCCAGGCCGTACGCGGCGGAAATATGCTCCGAATCGCGGAACATCGCCAAAACCAGCAGGGTGGAGACGCACAGCACGGCGTTGACCACCGGAATGTACAGCTGGCCGCGGGTACGAGCCGGATAGCGCACCTGCAGGTGGGGCATCCAGTTGAGTCGCGTCGCTTCGGAAACCATGGTGTAGGCGCCGGTGATCAACGCCTGCGAAGCGATCACGCCGGCGCACACGGACAGCAGCACCGCCACGTAGCGTACGGACGGGGTCATCATTTCGAAGAACGGATTGAGGCCGTGCATGTGGTTGTACGCGGTGTCGTCCCAATGGTTGAGCATCCACGCGCCCTGGCCGAAATAGCAGAGCACAAGGGCGATCTTGATGAACGGCCACGTGAAGTAGATGTTGCCGCGGCCGACGTGGCCCATGTCGGAATACAGCGCTTCGGCGCCGGTGGTGGACAGGAACACGGTGCCCATGACGGCGAGGCCTGCCGCATTGTGATGGCTGAAGAGGAACTCCACGCCGTACACCGGATTCAGCGCTTCAAGCACGCTCCAATCGGAGCTCAGGTTCACCAAGCCGACGACGGCGAGGAACGAGAACCAGATCATGACCACCGTGCCGAACGTGCGGCCGATGCGTTCGGTACCGCGCGACTGCACTGCGAACAGGCAGACGATGATCACAATGGTGATCATCAGCGTCAGTTCTTTGTTTTCGCTCATGATCGGTTCCAGCAGCGGCAGTGTTTCCAAGCCTTCCACTGCCGAGCTGATCGAGACGGCCGGCGTAAGCACGGAATCGGCGAGGAACGCGGCGCCGCCCAGCATGGCGGGAATCGCAAGCCATGCCCCATATTTGCGGATCAGCGAATACAGTGCGAAGATGCCGCCTTCGCCGTTGTTGTCGATGCGCATGGCGATGAACACGTATTTGACGGTGGTGATCAGCGTGATCGACCAGAAGACCAGCGACAGGATGCCCAGCACCGCGGCGCGATCCGTATGCGCCAAACCGCCTTGGCCGTTGAGGAACGTCTGCATGGTGTACAGCGGCGAGGTACCGATGTCGCCGTACACCACGCCAAGCGCCACGATGGCCATGGCCGGCGTGATCTTGTCCGGGCCGGACTGAAGACGGCTCCACCAGCGGCCGATGCGGCCCTTGCTGGCGGCCTCGTCAAGTTTCGCGGCTTCCTGCTGCTGCGCCTCGTGCTCCTTGATGAGCGTCTGGCGCTCCTCCTTGGTCAGGACCTTGTGCGAGACCTTTGGCGCCTGCGTGTACGTCGCTGCGTGAAGCAGCGGCTGTTCTTCTTCGTTCGGCTCGTTAGCCATAACGCTTCCTCCAAGTGGCGGGCCTTCCAACCCGCTCCCCAAAATAAAACGCAAGGTGTGACACTAGGAGCTTGGCAAACCATTGTCAAATCTTCACACGTGATTCGGCACGTCACGCATGAAATTCACATATGCTTGATTGTTTGTATTTTGCTTATTTTCTGGCGATTACGCAACTGTTACGTTGAGGCCCATGCGACCGTCACGGAACCGCCACGGGATTACCGCGAAATCGCCATTCTTTTTAGATGCCGTACACTTCGCGCGTCGTTTCACGCGTGGCTTTGGCGATTTCAGCCAACGGTCTGTCAAGATAGTCGGCGAGCGCCTGCAGGGTGTACGGGATCATATACGGCGCGTTGGTGCGGCCGCGGTAGGGCATCGGACTTAAGTAGGGGGCATCGGTTTCGACCATGACGTGGCTCATGCCGACGAGTTTCGCCGATTCGCGGATTCCGTCGTTGCCTTTGTAGCTGGATGTGCCGGAAAGGCTGAGATACCAACCGTTTTCGCGGGCGATTTCGCCCATTTCGGCGTCGCCGGAGTAGCTGTGGAACACGGTACGTTCGGGGGCTCCGTCGGCGAGCAACGTTTCGATGACTTCCTTGTGCGAGTCGCGGTCATGGATTTGCATGGGCAGGTTGAGTTCCTTGGCGAGCGCGACGTGGGCGCGGAACGCCTCGCGTTGCAGTTCCTTGGCGGATTCGCCGGTACGGAACAGGTCCATGCCGGTTTCGCCGATGGCGACGACCTGGTTGGGGTAGGTGGTGGCGAGGCGGTGCACTTCGGCCATGGCTTCGTCGAAGGGGATGTCGTGCCAGGGCTTGTATTTGATGGGCAGGCCGTCGGGGCCGGGTGCGCCGCGGTGGCCGTGCAGCACGGCTTCGTTGGGGTGTATGGCGATTGCGGCGTGCACGGTTCCGGGATGCTCGCGGGCCATGTCGATGGCGGTCATGAGGTTGGGCAGCTCGCAGCCACAGTCGATTACGCCTTCGACGCCGACTTTCTGGGCTTGTTCCAGCAGTTCGTCGACGCTGTAGACGGGTACTTCGCCTTGGCCTTTTTCCATGGCTTCGTGACTCATGGCTTGGGAGAATGGCACGACGGATGCGACGTGGGTGTGGTTGTCGATGACGTGCGCGTCTTCGGGCAGCGGCTGTGGGGCCGGGGCCCAATTGCGATTGCGGTGGTGCTTGCTCATGTTTTCCAGATTAGTCCCGATTGGCCCTGCACTGCGGGCGAACTCTCGTTCGAGGGTTCAAACGAGGGTCCGCCCGTTTCGCGGCATACACGTCACTTAATCGTGATGGTGGTGAACGACCATGCCGGTGCCGTGTAGTCGCCGTCTGTCAGATCAATCGCGGTCTGCCGCGGCCTGGTCGGTGATTCCTCACCGACCTGTCCCGCATACGGATTGTCTCCGGCTAGGACGGTGGCCGTGGCGGATGCCGCCGATGCTGTGGAAATATTCAACTCGGCAAGAATCTGACGTAGGTCGACGCTTATTGGCGCGTCCATGGCATTGACCACGCGCACGTAGGTCTCTCCGGCTTTGTCATTACGTGATACGGTGACGGTACGCCTTGGCTCGTCCTTAACCTCCGTGCCATCCGCAATCAGCGTTCCATCGATGTACAGCTTCATGGCTTGGCCGCGATCGGTGACGTCAACGTGCACCTGCCAAGTGGTGCCCGGTCGCACTTCGTTCATGGAGACTTCGGTGCCGGCAAGCGCGTAGGCGGTGCCGTCGCGGACCACGCGCACGCTGTGTCCTCGACCAAGTGAGATGATGTTGTGGTTCTTGCCGTCGATATCGCCACAGATGAGGTCCATGCCCCATCGTCCCTCGTAATAGACGACGGTAGTGTCGATACTGTAGGAATCAGCGTGCAGATCGAGGGCGGTGTCGATGGTTCTGCCATCGTAGGCCACGTTGCCGAGATTAATCGTCTCCCCGGATGCGGTGGTGATGACAAGATTGTTGAGGTCGGCTTTGGCGTTGCCCGCGATGCGTAGTCTCACGGTGTCCGGCAGGCTGCGACGCAGCGTGGACGGGCCTTCGACGGTGACGGGCCACGCAGTGTCGGCCGTGGTGGTGGCGTACATCTGCTGCACCCAATAGCTGTAGGGATGGTAGGCGCGTTCGTTGTCGAAGTAGATGAGGTCCGGATTCCAGCTATGGTGCCCATTCTTGGCGAACAGCGGGGCGTAGGAGGCCATGGCCACCACATCGCCGTTGAGTTCCATGCGTCCCATGAAGGCCGCTTCGGACAGGCCGTTGATCAGTTGGGTGTTCCAGGAGCCGTATTCGCCGAGGTAGACCTTCGGTCCCTTGCGGTCCGTGTGGTCGTAGTGGTCGAGGTTGTGGAACCACCAGCTGGACGACTGGTAGGAATGTTCGTCGACAATCGGCAGACCCGCTTCGCGCGCGTACTTCCAGCCTTCCTCGTAATCCTGACCGCTGGGGGCGGGACCGACGGTGCCGACGACGACGATGTCCGGATATGCGGCTTTGACGGCGTCGAAAATCTGCTGGAAGCGGTTCTTGAACACGTCGTCGATGAGATCCTCATTGCCGATGCCGAGGTATTCGAGGCCGAACGGCTCCGGATGGCCCATGGCGGCACGCTTGGCACCCCATTCGGTGGCGGTGCTGCCGTTGCAGAATTCGATGAGGTGGAGCACTTCATCGATGTAAGCGGGCATATCCTCCTGCGCCACCGGCACCGGGCCTTGGCTGGTGTTTTGGCAGCTCACGCCGGCGGGCAGCACCGGCAGCGGCTTGGCGCCGATTGTTTCGCACAGGCACAGGTATTCGTAGTAGCCGATGCGGAATGACTGGTGGTAGCCCCAGAGGTTGAAGTTGTGCGGACGATGCTCGACCGGTCCAATGGTGCGGTCCCAGTGGTACATGTTGTCCATGCCGAGGCCGTGGGTGATGCAGCCGCCGGGGAATCGCATGAATCGTGGTTTGAGGTCGGCGAGCGCCTCCACCAAATCCGGGCGGAAGTGCTTGAGGCCGCGGTAGGTGGTGCGTGGCTCCAAGGTGACGAAGTCGAGGTCGATGACGCCTTCGCCGTCGAAGGTCAGGCGCAATGTGCCCTGTGTGGCCACGCTCGAGCCGGCATCGCCGTGCTCAGGAACGGTCAGCGAGGCTTGGTATGTCGTCCATGCCGAGGCTGAGACGGTGATGGTGTTTTCGGCGATGATGCTGCCGTCGTCTCCGCGCAGCGAGACCGTCACCGGCATCGCGCTTTCCGATCGCACGCGCATCCAGGCGGTGAAATCGTAGGTTTCTCCGGCGTGGAACACCATGCCGTCCCAGCCGGTGTTGTCCAGCGCGGCAGGGGCGTGTTCGACTTCCACCGTCGCGTAATGCGGGTTTTCGGTGGCGACCGGGTCGTTGTCATGGATGCAGAACGCGGCGAACGAGCCTTCCGGCACGATTTTGCGCCAGAAGCTGTAGTTGCTCCAATCGATGGAGTCGGCGCGGTTGTATTCGAAGGCGCCGTTCTGCACGAGGTCGGCGTTGAGGCCGCCGTCGCCGGAGTAGCTGATGTCTTCGAAGAAGATGCCCCACAGGTCGGTGCTGATGGCGCGCACGCCCGCTTTGTCGAGTGTGGCGGTGAGTTTGTCGGTCATGGTGTGGCCGTCAGCCGGATATTCGTCAGCCGGGGCGACGGAAACGGTGGTTGGGATCGTCATCGAACCTCTCTTCGTTCGGGGCCGCTATGACGCAGCGGTGGCAAAAGCCGGACGCCGTCATGCGAACCATATATGTATCGTTACATATTCTAGCGCAAATCCAAGCGTCCGCAATGGACACAATACGTCGGTGAGTCTTTGTATTTGCAACGATTTTACAGAATCGAAAAAATATAATATCGTTACATATCAATCGTATTGTTCAAGGAGCGGCATATGACCAGCAGCACACCGACGCTACGCGACGTGGCCGCGGAAGCGGGCGTCTCCCCCATGACCGCGTCGAACGCGCTGCGCGGCAAGCCAGGCGTCAAGGAATCGACCCGCGCCAAAGTGATCGCCGCAGCGAAGAGACTCAATTACCGCATCAATCTGACGGCCAGCATGCTCAAATCGGGCCGCAGCAACATCATCCACGTCATCGTCAACGAATTCGATTCGCCGTTCTATTCAAAGCTCACGCAGGCGTTGAGCAACGAAATCGTGTCCCGCGGACTTATTCCATTCATCGAGCAGACGCAGTATTCGCCGGACGCTGCCGAGCACGCGCTGAGCAGCAATCCGTTCTCCGGGCAGCTGTTCGATGGCGAGATCCTGCACGCCACAGGCTTGGGCACAAATGTGCCGCTGTCCAAACTCAATGGCGGCAGACCATTCGTGCTGCTGGACGCCTGCGAGGAGACGCCGACCGTCGATGCCGTGAACTTCCCCAACGAGGAGGCCGAACGCGCGGCGATGCAGCATCTCATCGACCGCGGATGCCGCAATATCGCGATCGTCGGCCATCGGTTCGCCCCCCGCGCCGATCTGGCGCATGTCCAGAACGCGTTCGCTCTGCGATTGCGCGGCGCATGCGGAGCGCTGTCCGACGCCGGACTGCCCTATGACGAGTCGATGGTGTTCGAAGCCGGGGATGTGGCCAATGGCATCATCGCCGGGCATGCGATTGCGGAACGTATTCTCGCCGCACGGAGCGGACATGGTGGCACCGAGTTCGACGGCGCGTGCTGCGCCAACGATTTCGCGGCGTTCGGCGTGATACGCGGGCTCGCGGACCGCGGACTGCGCGTGCCGCAGGACGTGAAGGTGATCGGATTCGACGGCGTGACCTCCGGCTCGTACACGACGCCGGCGTTGAGCACCATCCAGGTCGATTTCACGCAGCTCGCGAAATTCTCGGTCGACATGCTGTCCGAACGTATCGATCATGGAACAGACGAGGCGTTGCCGCCAAGACGGGCCATCATCGGCTACCAGCTGGTGGACCGGGAATCGACCGCGGTCTGAGGATGACGCCCCGATGGCAGGCAATCCGCCATAGGCAGCAGCCTTCGCGGCCAATCCCACTCAATCGGAATCACTCAATCGGAATCAATCGCCATCATTCATCAAGGAATCTCTAGGAGCATCATGAGCATCGACACCCAGGCCTATCTGTTCGTGCATTTCATCGGCGAGGAACGCAATCCCACCGACGAACAGCTGTACTTCGCGCTGAGCCGCGACGGCGTGCATTGGAGGGATCTGCGCCCGGCCGGCAGTCCGGCGTTGACGTGGCTAGGCGGCGAGAAGGGCGTGCGCGACCCGCATATTGTGCGCGACCCACGTGGTGGATTCCACATTGTGGCCACCGATTTGAGCATCTATTACCGTGGCGGCTGGGGGCCGAACGATGGCGCCACCACGAATGGATCGACCGGCCTGGTGATCTGGGACTCCCCTGACCTGGTCCATTGGAGCGAGCCGCGCCTGGTGGACGTGGCCTCGAAGATTCCGGACGCTGGCATGGCTTGGGCTCCGGAGGCGAATTGGGATCCGAATCGCGGGCAGTGGATCGTGTTCTGGTCCACGAAGAGCAACGCCGAAAGCTCCGCGGATCCATTGGCCAACGAGCTCGGCGATCCGACGAATGTGTATTATGCGACGACCGTTGATTTCAGGGTGTTCTCCGATCCGGTCAAGTGGATCGATCGTAAGAATGTGATCATCGATTCGACCATGCTGCGCGACGATGACGGCTGGTGGTACCGCGCGTCCAAGGACTCGGAAATCACCATCGAACGCACCCGTAACCCGTATGCGACGACCTACGAGGTGCTGCGCACCGACGACCCGAATGAGTGGTCGTATGTGGGCACGCTCACCGACATCTTCGGCAATGGCCGGTATTCCATGCACTACTTGGAAGGGCCGGAACTGTTCCGTTACAACGACGAAGACGTGAAGGTGGTCAACGGCAGGACCATGCCATTCGGCCTGATGTGCGACCAGTACGCGGAGTCCAAGGGCTACCTGTCGTTCCGCGCCGCCTCGCTCGCCTCGCATGATCCGGCCGATTGGCAGCGCGCAGACGATATCGATTTCGGCGCGCTGAAGAAGCGTCACGGCGCGATTCTGCCGATCACGGCCGCCGAATACGACGCCATCGAAACCGCCTTCGCCCTGTAGGCGGCGCGATTGTCCATCCGTCGCAACCGCTCAGGCGCGGCGGATGGCGAAGATGCGGGCGGACGGCTGCTTGGAGGTGGCCGCGTTGAGCCGGACCGTCTCGGGGTCCATGCGCTCGACGGTCCACGGCTTGGCGTCGGGCGCATGCTCGGGAACGGCCGGATTCGGGAAGATCTGCTCGATATGGCAGTCCTCGGACAGCGGCACGTTCACGGAAGGCGTGCCGCCGCGACGCCAGACGATGATGTAATCGCACGGATCGTCGTCCTCCGACGGGAGGAATGACGGATGGCGCAGACCGACGACGAGCCAATCGCCATCGAAATCAGGCAGACGGGCCGGCCAGAACGGCACCAATTCCTGCTGCTCGGTCAGCACACGGCGGTGCAAGGCCACCGCATCCCGCACCAAGGCAAGCCGATGCTCGTCCATGCGGTCAATGAATCCGGACAGGTACAACCTGCTGAGTATGCCCGTGGCCAGCGTGAAGACGGCGGTCTCATCGTCCATCTCCTGCTGGGCGTAACCCCAGTTGCCTTGCTGTTCCGGCAGGATCGTCAGTCCGGCGCCGGCGGCGATCGCGGCGTAAATCAGCGGATCACACTGGTCGGAGGTGGATTGCAGGTCCAATCGTTGCAACTGCGCGTAATCGGCGCGCATCGCACCGGAACCGCAGTTTTCGATCATAACGTCCGGATGGCGGCGGCGCAGGTCGTCCAGCCAGTCAAGATAGGCGCGGCAATGGCCGAGCAGGCCAGCGCCGGCGGATTCGGCGTCGAGATCAGTGCCGACGCCGGGGACGGTGTTGTAGTCGAATTTGAAGAAGACCGCGCCGAAATCGTCAATCAGCCGGTCGACGGTGCGAGTGACGTGCTCGCGTGCGGCGGGCGAGCGGAAGTCGAGCAGGTACCGGCCCGAATCGCATACGCGCACACCGTGGCGCTGGAAGAACGCGTCATCGGGCAGACTTTGGGCGAGCGGCGATTTCACGCCAATCACCTCAGGCTCGAGCCACAATCCCAAGCCCATGCCATGCGCGCGGATGGTGTCGGCCAAGCCCTTGAGCCCGGCTTCGCCGAAACGGTTCGTGGAGGCCTGCCATTCGCCGACCATGTCCCACCAGCCGCCGTCCGTGCTGTCGTACCAGCCGGCGTCGATGCAGAAGATGTCCGCGCCGACGCGTGCCGCGCCTTCGACGAGCGGCAGTTCCTTCTCCAAGCGCGGGTCGCCGAACAGGGTGTTCATGTAATCGTTGTAGACGACGAGCCCCTGCGTGCGTTCGAACTGCTCGGAACGACCTAATTCGCGGGCCTTGGCAGCACGCAACGCACGGCGCTGCAATGTCATTTCGACGACGGACTGCTGCCAATCGCCGGCCGCGATCGCGAAGGAGACCGGCACCGATTCGAAATCATGGCCTTCACCCAACTCCGTATACCAATGGTGGTCCTGATATTCCGGTCCGAACGCGCTGATGTGCAAACCGGGATCATCCTCACCGACCTCCCATTCCCATGGGCCGTTGTGCTCGATCTGCCACATTACGGAGAAGTCACGCGATTGGCGGCGCGAGCCCTCGACCTGTACGATGCCGGCCGGCTCATGCACGCCGGTGCTCCATGTGGAGGCGGAGCTCATGGCGAATCGCGAGCTGGATTGGCCGGGATTGATGACTTGATTGCGATTGCGCACCGACACGTCGCGCAGTGGACGGCTGCGCCAATCGTTTTCCACCGCCCACGCGGAGTCTCCCCAGAATACGCGGGAATGGTCGATTTTGCCGCAGTTGACGCGCATCGGCACCGTCAGATTCAACGACGACACCGCCTCGATAGGCAGCGGGCGCGCGGAGCTCAACCGCGTGTAGGTACGCACTGCGGACAGTCCCGGGAACGCTTCGAATACGGAAGTGACTACCAGCCCAGCCGTGGCGTCGGCATGGCGGACGGCTTCCGGCGAGGGCTGCGCGGCGGCTTCGGCCCGTTCGGCGGCGGTCGGTTCGAACGCGCGCCCGTGCGGCTCCAGTTCCGCATACGAAGCGAATTGGACGATCTCCAAACGATATGGTTCGGCGGACCCTTCCTCCGGCTCGGAAGCGGCGGCCGAGACGAATCGCAATACGCTGCCCGCCACCGTGGCGATCAAGGTGAGGCGATTGTCCTGCGATCCGGTGTTGGCGGCACGCACTTCGACGATTGGACGCGGATCACGTTCCAGCACGGTTCTTCCATCGTCGGTAACACGGCCGCCGATGGGCCCCATGCCGCGGCCTGCAACGTTGCACAATCGGACGGGGGAATCGCCTGCCGTGTCGAACAGCATGGAAACCACGCCATTGCCCCATTCGAGACGCCCGTCCTCACGGGGACATACGGGGTTCATTGCACCGGCACCGCTTATCATCTTCGACTCCTCAACCGTGTTCAGATACCGCCCGATCATTGACGTGCATCGATTGACGTACCTGGTACTAGCTTAAGCGGTAAATGGGGCAAATCGCACGTGCGTGTCTACTCGAAGCGGAAATATGCGATGAACTTGACTGGCGCATCCTTGGTTTTGGTGATGTTGCCGAAACCAAGGACAGCCCCTTTGTCGGGCAGTCCCTTCGTCACTCGTCATGCTCACCCGCGTAGGAACACCGTCATCTCGTTCTCGCCACGGTTGGCCCATGCGAAGTATGGAATCAGCGTGGCCGTCGTCGTCTTGCGTTCGGCGGGACGCCAATCATGGTACAACGCGGAGGTTTGCGCGGAGTCTTCCACTTCACGCCAGGCGGGAATCGTCAGCGTGGTCATCGGCATATCGACGGCGTCCACCTCGCCGAGCCCCTGCTCGTCCTGTGCGGCGGCGCCGGCATGGAAGACGATGCGATCAACGGACACGCAGGACGGGTCGGATGCGATGCGCGCGGTATCGGCGTGCAGCAGATGCAGGTTCGCGCCATTATCGACACCTTCCGCGCAGTAGGCCAGCGGTCCGCGCACGAACGCCACCTTTCCGGCGTCCTCGCGCACGAGCGGATTCGCGGCGACCATGTGGACCGGCATCGGGAAATCGAAATCGACGACGTCGCCGTCATGCCATGCGCCGGTCAGATACAGGTATCCGTCTCTGATGACGCGGGAGATGTCGTCGCGGCCGCGCACGGTGACCGCATCGGAAGCGGTTTCGCCACCGGCCCAGGCGGGCAGACGGAGGGCGATCGTGAAAACCGCGTCCTTGGATGCATCGGAAGCAGAATCGCCTGCATCAAAGCCCACCGCGACGGATCCCTTGCCGGACCAGGGCATATCGGACATGACGTCAAGGCGCACATCGGTGCCGGAAAGCCTGGCATGGACGCCGCCGCCCATATACAGATGCACATACAGGGTGGATGAGTCGTCTCCGATCGTGTAGGCGTACTGCTGCACGTCCTCCACGATGCGTGCGATGTTCGGCGGGCAGCAGGCGCATCCGAACCACTTCTGGCGCACCGGCTTGACGTGCGCCTTGCGTTCATCGCGATGGCATGCCTCGGGCACCACTTCGAGCGGGTTCACGTAGAAGAAGCTTTTGCCATCGAGTGCCATGCCGGCGAGCGTGGTGTTGTACAGCGCCGATTCCATGACGTCCGCATATTCGGATTTCGGCTGGATTTCCAGCATGCGGCGGGCGAAGAACGCGAGCGCGATGGCGGCGCAGCTTTCCGAATAGGCGGTGTCATTCGGCAGATCATAGTCGAAGGAGAAGGCCTCCCCCATGTGTGTGGCGCCGATACCGCCGGTGATGTAGAGCTTTCGGTCGACGATGTTGCGCCATAGTCGTTCGCAGGATGCCAGCAGGTCGGAGTCGCCGGTCAGGCGTGCCACGTCGGCGGCTCCGGCGTAGAAGTAGGCGGCGCGGACGGCGTGTCCGAGGGCCTCCGTCTGTTCCGTGATCGGCTTGTCGGCCTGGTAGTAGGCGTAGTTCTGCTCGCGCGGCGCGTAGTTGCGGCCGTCCTCCCGGGCGCGGCGGCGGTCTTCGAGCTCGAAATAGAGCGGCTGCTGGCCGCGTTGGCGTACAAAGTGTTCGGCGAGGTCGGCATAGCGCTGTTCGCCGGTGGTCTCGGCGAGTTTGACGAGTGCCATTTCGGCGATTTCGTGCCCGGGATAGCCGTGCAGCTTGCCGTCGGCGGTGCCGAATCGGGAATCGATGTAATCAGCGAAACGGCAGGCCGCGTCAAGCAGCTTGCGTTTGCCGGTGGCTTGATAGTAGGCGATCGCGCCTTCGGTCAGGTGGCCGAAGCAGTACAGCTCATGGTGGTCCTTCAGGTTGGTGAAGTGCCGGTCCATGCCGTTGAGGATGTAGTAGGTGTCCAGGTAGCCGTTGTCGAGCTGCGCCGCGCAGACGATATCGATGGCGGTGTCGGCGGTCGCTTCAAGGTCAGCGTCCGGGTGGTGGGTCAGCGAGTAGCCGACCGCTTCGATCCATTTGGAGAAATCAGTGTCTTGGAACACGAAGCCGTAGAACTTGTCGGGATCGGGGTGCGCCGGGTCGTCCGGCAGGGCTTCGAAGCCGCGGAACGTGTATTTCGGCGGCACGAAGGCCTTGCCTTCCTTGTGGTGTTCTGCGTTCTGCGCGGCGGCGGCCTTGAAGTTGTGCATGCAGTAGCTGGGTGCGGCGCCGGGAACGTTGTCGTTCAGCGCGTTCCACTGGTAGGGAATCACCTGGGTGCGCACGAGTTCCTGCCGCGATGCCCAGAACGGATCGGTGACGGTGGCGTCGCGCAATGCGATTGGATGGCTGGTGCGATTGGTGGTAGTCATGAGTGCAAGCGCTCCTTAGTGCATCGTTGTCTTGTTAACGCTCACAATCCATTATTCCACGGGTTGCTCCAAAGTACATTCCGCATGGCGGCATGTCCGACGGGAATCCCACCGCGGCAGCCGGCCCAAGATGGCCGCGCATTGGCTGCACGACCGTTGGGCAGGCATTTCGGATTGCGGATATACGGGCCAGGAAGTATGGAAGCCTGCCGCCGGAGGGCTGGCGCCGGCTACTCAGACCTTGATCATGGCGTACTGCGATTCGTAGAGCCGATAGTAGGCGCCATGACGGGCGAGCAGCTCGGCATGGTTGCCCTGTTCCACGATCTGACCGTGGTCGATGAAGCAGATTTCATCCGCGTTCTCGATGGTGGAAAGCCGGTGCGCGATGATGAAGCTCGTGCGTCCCTTGAGCAGATGGTTCAGACCGGCCTGCAGCGCCTCTTCGGTACGCGTGTCGATATTCGACGTGGCCTCGTCGAGAATCAGAATGCGCGGGTCGGCGAGCAGCACGCGCGCGAACGCGATGAGCTGGCGTTGGCCCGCGGACAGGGTCGAACCGCGCTCCTCCACCACGGTGTCGTAGCCGTCTGGCAGTTCCATGATGAATTCGTGCGCATGCACGGCCTTGGCCGCGGCCACGATCTCCTCGTCGGTGGCGTCCAGTTTGCCGTAGCGGATGTTCTCACGCACGTTGCCGGAGAAGATGAACGTGTCCTGCAGCATGACGCCCATCTGCCGGCGCAGGCTTTCCAACGTGACGGAACGCACGTCGTGGCCGTCGATCGTCACCGAGCCTTCGGCGACGTCGTAGAAACGCGACAGCAGGTTGATGATCGTGGTTTTGCCGGCGCCCGTAGGACCAACCAACGCGATCGTCTTGCCCGGCTCGACGTGCAGGTCGACCAGGTTCAGGATGTTGCGGCCGTCCGGCTCGTAGCGGAAAACCACGTCGTTGAAGTCGACGCGACCCTCGATCTGCGGCAGATCGACGGCGTCCGGCGCGTTACGAATCTCCGGCTGCACATCCAGCGTTTCGAAGATGCGCTCGAGATACGCGGAGCAGGTGATGAGCTGGTTGTAGAAGTTGCCGATGCTGATCACCGGGTTCCAGAAGTTGTTCGCGTAGCCGACGAACGCGATCAGCACACCCGTGGTCACGTCCACACCGCCGAAACCGGTGACGCCCACATAATAGATGAACGCGATCGTCATGACGGAAATGGTCTGGATGCCCGGCCACATAAGCGTCTGGATATGCACCGTACGCATCCACGCGGAACGCACAGCGCCCTGCTGTTCCTGGAATGTGCGGAACTGCGTGTCCTCGCGCGCGAACGTCTGGGTGGTCTTCACGCCGGCGATCGATTCGTGGATGAACGCGTTGAGATTGCTCTGCTTATTGGATAGCACCTGGTACGCGCGACGCTGGAAATGCTGTAATCCCAGCACCCACGCGATGAGCAGCGGGAACAACGCGAGACTGTACAGCGCGAGACGCCAATCCACGACGAACATGACCACTAGCGTGATGAAGAACGTGAACACGTCGGAAATCACGTTGACCAGACCGGAGCTCAGGGTGTCCGAAAGCGTGTTCACATAGTTGACCACGCGGATGAGGATTTTGCCATGCGGACGCGAGTCGAAATAGCTGAACGGCAACGTCTGAATGTGCGTAAACAGGTCGCGGCGCATGTCTTTAAGCATGAGCTGGCCGACGCGCGTGATTTCCACAGTACGGTAGCGCAAACCGAATTCGTAAATGACGATGAGCACCGCCAGCAGTGCCACCAGCTCGCCAAGCAGCGCAAGGTTTTTCGCCGGAATGACACTGTCGATCATGATTTTCGTCAGATACGGTTCCACGACGTTGATGCAGCCCATTGCCGCCACGACGATGAGGATCCAGACCACGCGGGCCATGTACGGTTTCAGGTAGACGCCGACGCGCGCGAGGTCGCGCATATTGATCTTCTCTTCAAGGTCTTCATCGTCACGGAAGGTGTTGCGTTGTGCCATGATGTTATCCTCCCCCGCGTCTTACGCTTCGAATCCCTGCGAGCGGCCGGCATCCACGCCCAACTGCTTGCTGTAAATCTGCCAATATCGGCCATGCGAGGCCACCAATTCGTCGTGCGTGCCACGTTCCACAATGCGCCCATGCTCCAGCACGAGAATCAAGTCGGAATCCTTGACCGACGAAATGCGGTGGGCGATTGTGACAATCGTCTTCTTCTCGTCCAAATCGCGCAAGTGCCGCTGAATCTCTGCTTCCGTTTCCATATCGACGGCGCTGGTCGTATCGTCCATAATCAGAATCGACGGATTGTCGGCGAGAGCACGCGCCAAGCTCAGTCGCTGCTTCTGTCCGCCGGACAGGCCGACGCCACGTTCGCCGACGACGGTATCGTAGCCGTCCGGCATGCTGCTGATGAAGCCATCCGCGCCGGCAATGGCGGCCATGCGGCGCACGTACTGTTCGTCGTAACCACGTCGTCTGCGCTGGCCGTCGTACTGACCGTTGTACTCAAGTCGGTTGCCTCGGTCGCCCGCGCCAAAGCTGATGTTGCTGCCGATCGTATCGGAAAACAGGAACGTATCCTGCGCGACGATGCAGACTTGCGATCGCAACGTGGCGAGCGGCCAGTCGCGCGCGTCGATGCCGTCGATGAGCACACGACCGGCGGTTGGGTCGTAGAAACGGGAGATAAGGTTGACGAGAGTCGATTTGCCGGAGCCGGTTTCGCCGAGGATTCCGAGTTTCGCGCCTGCGGGAACGTGGAAGTCGATGTCGCTGAGCACAGGCGTCCCCAGATCGTCGGGGAAAGCGAAGTCGACGTGCTGGAAGTCGATGGTTCCTGCGATTCTAGCCGATTTATCGGCGGCTTGCGCCCCTTGCGTACCTTGCGTACCGACTCGCGTAGTGCTTTGCGTGGCTTTCCCCGCAAACTCCGGCTTTTCGCGAATACGCGATTCGGCGGTGAGCAGCTTACGGATTTTTATGCATGCCGCGTTGAAACGTTGCCAGTCGTTGGTAAGCCATCCGGATTGGCGGATTGGGCTGTCAAGCATCCACAGGTATGAGTTGAACGCCACAAGGTTGCCAAGAGTCATGTACCCTTTGATGACGAGAAAGCCGCCGAAACCGAGTGTGATAAGTTGCAGCGAAAAGCCGAGACCGTCAAGCCAGGGCATGTATTTGCGGCTGTTGTATGCCTGGGCCATGTTGCGTTGCATATAGTCGTCGTTGCGTTCGTCAAATTTTTCGGTTTCGTACGATTCGCGCACAAACGCTTTGACGACGCGGTTGCCTTCGATGTTTTCCTCGACCATCGAATTCATTTCGGCGAGCGAGTTTCGGATATCGAAGAACAGGGGTCGTGCATGCTTCGACAGACCGCGTGTCAAAATGAACAGTGGTGGCGTGACGCAAGCGAGCGCAAGCGCAAGTCGCCAATCAATCGAAAACATCATGGCGAGCGCGCCGATGAACATGACCACGCAGTCAAGCGCTTGCAGGCTCACCCAGCTCAGTGCGTGGCGGATGGCGTCGGTGTCGGACGTCATGCGGCTCATGACGTCGCCAGTGCGAGTGTGGTTGAAGTAGGTGAAGTCAAGTTCGTGGAGTTTTTCGAATTCGTCGCTGACGAGACGATAGATGGAGTTCTGTCCGAAGCGTTCCATCCACATTTGGCAGCCGTAACGGGAGCCGACACGCACCACGGTGAGCACGAGCATCATGACGCACAGTCGGGTCAGTTCGTCCACATGGCCTTGGGTGATGACGCGGTCCACAATCAGTCCGGACAGCAGCGGGATGATGAGGGCCATGGTGTTGTTCACGCAGAACAGTACGACCGCGCCGGCCACGCGCGGCAGGTCAGGTTTGCAGTACGGCAGGATCCATGCAAGGTTGCCCGCCTGCTGGTTGCGTTTCGGATCGACATACATACGTAGCGTTCCTTCGAATTGTTTGCTTGGGTCTTGGTTGGGTTGTTGTTGGGTTGTGGTGTTGCGGCCATTCGTTGCCGCCACGATTCACGTCCGTCGTGTGTCGAGCGTCCCGTCACCGGCATGCCGCCGCCGGCCGAAACCCCTGTTCGGATTCGCAAACTCGACTTATTTTAAACGAACCGTACGCCGATGCAACAGATGCGTTTTCGGCGTGTCGCAATCATAATAAAATCAACATATATACCGTTACATACCACTGGTTTGCGGGTGCTGCGAAAACCGTCATCGGAGCCTGGCTCGCCGGAATCGGAGCATCGCATCGGAACATCGCACGATAATGGAATCAAGCTCGAACTATCGATACAAGCATCGGCGACGCACGTCGAGGAAAGGACGGCAAGGATGACGGACTTGGAGCGCATCCGCGCGAAGTTCGCTGCGGAATATGGCCTGTCGGAGGACATGCTCAGGAACGCGGAACGTTGGACGGAGACCACGGGCGACCTCGAAGGGGTTCCCGAGAACCTGCTGCCGGGCATTCTGGGAATGCGATTTGGCGCGATCGCCATCGATACGCCGCGTTCCGAACGCTGGAGCACGCCGGAAGACATCGATGTAATCGCCGACCTCGCCTACCTGCCGGATGGCGGGTACGATACGGCCGCGGGAGCGTGCCGCGGCCATTTGCTCGACCTGTATCTGCCGCATGACGCGGTATTGCGCGGTGGGCACACCCTGCCGGTGTACATCGATATCCATGGCGGCGGATTCACTTACGGATACAAGGAGCTGAACCGGAATTTCAACGTGCATCTCGCGGAACAGGGCTTCGCGGTGTTTTCATTGAACTATCGTCCGGCGCCGCAGACCGACTTGCGTGGGCAATTGGCCGATATCCAGGCGGCATTGCGTTGGATTGCAGCCCATATGGCCGATTATCCGGTCAATCCGAACGCGGTGTTCCTCACCGGCGATTCCGCAGGTGGCGCGTTGACGCTACTGACCTTGGCCATTGAAAACAATGCGGAAGCCGCGGCTGCGTTTGGCGTCGACAAGCCGTCCGGCATCCGATTCGCAGGTGCCGCTCCGGTGTGCGGCGCGTACAGTTCGGCGTCGTTGGAGACCATGGGCCGCAAGCTGACGGTCGGGTATGACCCGAACCGCCGTATCGGTCTTGAGCAGATGTTGGGCGTCGATTTCTTTGCGGGGCTCGAAGCCGCCGATCCGAAGTTCCTCACCGCTGAGGGTCTGGCGTTCAACGTCGATCTGCCACCCTTGCTCATCATCACCTGCGGCGACGATTTCCTTGAAGCCGACAATCTGGCGTTGGCCGCCGCCTTGTCGCGCAAAGGCGCCGATTTTGAATTGTTCGACCCGAAGCCGCGCCGCCATGAGACGTTGGGGCATGTGTTCGTCATCGGCATGCCATGGCTTGAGGAAAGCCGGGAATGCCTTGATCGAATCCGCCGCTTCTCATACGAACGCTGTTGAATAACGTGAATGGGGTGAATACTCCTCCGGAGTGCCCGCCCCATTCAATGGCCGTCGATGCCGCGACGCCGTATCAGCGGCGGACCATTTCCTCTTCGATCTGTTCGAGCGACTTGCCCTTGGTCTCAGGCACGAAACGCAGCACGAACGGGATGGACAGCGCGGAGAACACGCCAAAGATGGTGAACGGGCCGCCGACGTTGTTGCCGAACATGGCCAGCAGCATGAGGAAGAACTGGGAGACCACGAAATTGCCCAGCCAGTTGGCAGCGGAACCGAAGGAGCTGCCGATGCCGCGCACGCTCAACGGGAAGATCTCGCCGATGAGCACCCATGCGATCGGACCCCATGACAGCGCGAAGCCGAGGATATAGCAGGCGATCAGCACCATGGTCGGCACGGCCAGCGTGGCCACATCGCCAGTGAAGTTAAGCACGGCCAGCACCGCGAGGGCGATGGTCATCGTCACCGATCCGAAGATCAGCAGCTTCTTGCGGGGGAATTTGTCCATGATAAGCGTGGCCGCGATAGTGGCCACGAAGTTGACCACGCCAATGCCGACCGACACCCAGATGGCATGGTTTTCGGGGAATCCGAAGCCTTTGATGAACACCTGCGGCAGGAAATAGATCACGGAATTGATGCCGACGAGCTGCTGGAACAGCATGATGCCGATCGCGGCGACGAGCGCAGGACGGGCGATACGGAACAGCTCGCGGACACCGCCCTTGGTGTTCTGCGCGGCGACGGCCTTGATCTCGTCGAGCTCGAGCTGCACCTGCGTCTGATCGACGTCCTTGCGAATAAGGGTAAGTACTTTGAACGCCTCACGATCCTTGCCTCGACTCACCAGATATCGCGGCGATTCCGGCAGCAGCAGGCCGCCGATCAGCAGCAGGGCCGCCGGCACGAGCGCCGACCCCAGCATCCACCGCCAATCGCGGATGCCGGCGATATTGTGGCCGAGGAAGCCGAGATTGGACGCGTATGCCAGCAGGATGCCGAAAGTGATCATCAGCTGGAATAGCGTGGACAGCGATCCACGACGTTCCTTCGGCGCAAGCTCGGCAAGATATGCCGGAGTCAGCGAGGAGGCCGCGCCGACGGCGAGACCGAGGATGATGCGGGCCACGACCATCATCAGGAATCCCGTGGATCCCGCGCACATGCCCGAACCGAGCAGGAACAGTATCGCCGCCAGAATCAGCAGCTTCTTGCGGCCGAAACGATCGGACAGCGCGCCGATGGACAGGGCTCCCGCGCAGGAACCGATCAACACGGATGATGTGATGAACCCGGTCTGAGCCACGGACAGGCCGAAATCGGATTCGATGAGCGGCGAGGCTCCGGAGATGATGCCGGTGTCGAAGCCGAACAGCATGCCTCCCAGCGCGCCGAACGTGAAGATGAACGCGCTGTTGAGCGGGAAACGTGTGGAAACGCCACGCCCCACCTCCCGCTCGACGGCGTCGATCGTCGCGCCGACCTCATGGATGCCGGCTTCCACCGCACCTTCGGCGTCGTGTACTGGATTGGACGTCTGCACCGCAGTCATGATTCCACCTTCCATTCCCATCGATCCTCATCGATATGAGATGCAGCAATCGCAGCAAACAAAAAAGACCTGGAACGACGTATAGTGACGTCGTTCCAGGTCTTGCCTCGCATTGAGTAGCAACCCTGCCGCGCTTGTATGCTGCGTATATTGCATTCAAGTGTAGGTCATGGCGACATGCGACACTCCGATTTTTTAGAAAACGTTTACCGGTTATTTTTCAGTGCAGGAAAGCGTGAAGCACAGGCCAGCGGCACATGCTTTTCCCTCGTGCGGAGAGCCTCCTCGGATATCCACGAGCAAGCGGACCGAATCAAGCCGTCAAACCATCCACAAGCAAGACGGCAAAAAGAAAGCCGGCGGAGAGAAAGCCGCCGGCTGAGAGAGAAGAGAGAAGAAGGGTTCAGTTATGGGATTCCAAAGGAATCTCGCCAACAGCCGCAACCGTTGACATGGTCTATATAACCGCCCGACCCTTGGAGGAACGATGTGCGTTCCTGTCAATTCCCTGAGAATTTCGTAGCGGAAATGTCACGACGGTGCGAATTCGGGGGTTTATCCCACTGAATATCGCCCCAACGGCCTTCCTGCAGCTTGTTCAGCGCGGCAACAGACGATTGCACGGCATCTGCCGACACCGTCATGAAACGCCGCTATACAACACCGCCGCTCAACGACGCCGTGCACTCACACGCAATCGCGCATCTCACTCGGCGAATTTGTCGACGCGGCGATCGTAGGTCAGCAGGCCGTTGAGCTCCTCCTCCACGTCGGAAACCTGCGTATACACGTATCCCGCAAGTCCGCGCGATTCCAGTGCGGCCGCGGAGGCGAGCACGGAACGCACGGCGGCCCGCCAATCGTCGATCGAATCGTATTCACCGTAACCGTAGGCGCGCGACACCGCCGCATGCTCCGGTACGAGCTGCGCCAATCCGCCGAATTCCGAAATCACGAACGCGCGTACGCCGTGCCGTGCGACCGGCAGCACCACGTAATGCGCGGCCCTGCGGCGACGGCGGTGCTTCTTCTCGAATTCGGCCACGTATCCGCGCAACGGACCCTTGTCCGGGTAGATTTCCAGCGGCCGGAAATAGTTGTGCACGCTATGGAAGTCGCCGCAATGCTGGTCGTACCAGCCGCTCGTCGCGTCGATCGGACGGGTCGGATCGAGCGCGTGGATGCGTTCGGCTGCATCGCACGCGTCGAATTGGCCCCAGCCTTCGTTGAACAGCGTCCACGTCACGATGGAGGGGTGCCCGCCGAGCATGTGCACCATCGCGTCGCACGTACGCGACCAGTCGCGCCGGTAGATCGGGTCGTCCGCGCCGAGCGCCGTGAAATGTTTGGCGGTGTCGTCGCGGAATTTGTTCCATGTGGAGCGGATGAGCGTCGGCTTGCGATTCGTGGTCCACGCATTGTATTCGCCGTCCGTGCCGCCGCCGGACACCGCGTCCTGCCAGACGAGCATGCCGAGGCGGTCGCAATGGTAGTACCAGCGGGCCGACTCGATTTTGATGTGCTTGCGCAGCATGTTGAAGCCGGCGTTTTTCATGGCCGTGATGTCATGCGTCAGCGCCTCGTCGTCGGGCGCGGTCATGAGGCCGTCCGGCCAGTAGCCTTGGTCGAGCACGCCTTTGACGAAGAGCGGCTTGCCGTTGAGATGGAAGCGCGCCACCCCCTTCGTATCCGGTTTGATTTCGACGGAACGGAACGCGCAGTAGGAACTTACGACATCCATCGGCTGCGATTGCGCGACCGCCGCATCACCCGCCGTTTCCGCGGGTTTCGCCGACCCGTACCGCAATTCGGCCCGCACGTCATACAGATACGGATCGGCCGGCGACCACAGATGTTCGGCAGCTGTTGCGATTTCCGCACGCACCTTGCGCACGCCCGCCGGCAGCGTCTCATCCGCCACCACCGTGCCGTCCGCAGGGTCGGTGACGACGATGTGCAGTTTCGCGTTCGGCTTGTCGCCGCCGATTTCCGCACGGACGAACAACTTGCCGTCGGACGCGCCCTTGAGCGTCAGCGTGCGCAGGTAGGCTTCCGGCACGATTTCCAGCCAGACGCTTTGCCAAATGCCGCTTTGCGCGGTGTACCAGATGCCTTCGCGCTCGATTTTCTGCTTGCCGCGCAACTGCGTGCCCGAATCGTTCGGATCGTAGACGCACAGCGCGATTTCAAACGCGTCATCAGGGTCGATAAATGCCGAAATATCGACGTCGAACGGCAGGTAGCCGCCGACGTGCGTGCCCGCGAGCTGGCCGTTGACATAGCAGGCGCAGACATAATCGACCGCTTCGAAATGCAGGATGAGGCGATTCGCGTCGCCGATCTGCCGGACCGTTTCCTCTCCGCCGAGCGTGACGGGATGCACGACGGTGCGGTACCACAGCAGGTTGTCGGGGTAAATGGTCTGGTGCACGCCGGACAGCGCGGATTCCGGCGAGAACGGTACGAGGATCTTGCCGTCGAACGTTTGCGGAATGGCGGTTTCCTTGACTGCGCGGACCGCTTCGTCGCGGGTCAGCATCGCCGCCGTTTTGCGCCATTTCGGCGCGGTTTCGTCTTCCGGAATGGACGCGATCGCGTAATCCCACCAGCCATTGAGCATGGTGCAGTTGTCGCGTACCATGGTCGGGCGCGGGTGCTCGCCGAGTATGGGGGTACGACCCTCGTCCAGTGTGCGTTCGCCTTCCTCGGCGGGATTGAACGCCTTGTTGCCGGCGCGCGCGGACAGCCATTCATGGTCGATTCGTTCACCCCACGGTGTCCACAACTGCTGCAGCGGCTCACGGGAACGCATTTTCGTAGGAGCGGCCTTCAGTACGCGTTTGATATCCAGCATGGAGAGCCCCTTCCTGCAGCTTTGCACGTCTCTGCGTTTTATTGTACTGAACGGCTTGCGTTTTTTAACGATTCGTACCGCGGTTTGAAGTACCGTCTTGCGACACCCCGCCAAGACCAGCTGAAAAATCGCACGCATTTCTACCCAAAACAATGCGAAAGCAACCGGAACATACCTACGAAAAGGATGCGGTCGGTCGTATATGCGTTGTAAGGCCATAGGTTTGGCCGAACGGCCTTGAGTGTGCCGTCAACGCATACCTCGACCGGCCGCCGGGCCCGCCAATCGCACAAAACGCCGCACATGTGGAAACGTGATACGGGAATGAGACGCTGAAACGGCACAAAATGTCGCACGACTTCGATTTTTCGGCACTTTTTTCAAGTCGTGCGACACGGCAATCAAAACAAATACCCCCTAACCGCCATTTTCCGGTCACTTTGACCTAAAAACAGCAGTTAGGGGGCACTTATCGCACCGCAGCTGTCGCACGACTTGAAGAAATCGTCCAAAAATCAAAGTCGTGCGACGCGTACGGGGGTTATGCGACGGAATCAGCCTTCCAGCTTCGCCTTTTCGGCGGCGAGACGGGCGGCCTCGGCTTCGCGGCGGGCCTTCAGCTCGGTATCGAAGCGGGCGAGCTCCTCTTCGACGGCCTCCGGCGGAATCTTCGCGAAGATCGGGTGCGGCTTCGGCACCGAGGTGCCGGCCACGATCGGCTCGGAAGCCCACGGATGCACGGTTTCGCCCAGCTTGTAGTCGCCCGTGATGATCGGGTACGTGAAGCCCGGCTTGTCGAGATCCTCAACCTCTTCCAGATGAGGCAGCGGCGAGAAGACGCCGGTTCCGCCGAGGGCCTCCCACACCTTCTGTGCGGAGTGCGGCAGGAACGGGGCCAGCAGGTGGTTGGCGTCGGACACGGCCTGGGCGGCGGTGTGCAGCACGGTGCCGAGGCGGGCCGGATTGTCCTTGATCTTCCACGGTTCGGTGGCGGAGATGTACTTGTTGATGTCGCCGACCACGCGCATCGCTTCGGACAGCGCGTTCTTCTGGCGGTGGTTTTCGATGAGTCCGCCGACGGTTTCGAACGCGGCCTTGGTTTCGGCCAGCAGCGCACGGTCCTCGTCGGTGGCGGAAGCCTCGTCGAACGCCGGAATCTCGCCGAAGTTCTTGTTGATGAGGTTGGCCACGCGGTTCACCAGGTTGCCCCAGGATGCGGCGAGCTCCTCATTGTTGTGGCGCACGAACTCGGCCCAAGTGAAGTCGGAATCGGAGCTTTCCGGACCGGCCACGGAGATGTAGTAACGCACGGCGTCCACGGGATAGCGGGCGAGGATGTCCTTCACGTAGATGACGATGCCGCGGGAGGACGAGAACTTCTTGCCTTCCATGGTCATGAACTCGGAGGCCACGACCTGCTCCGGCATGTTCAGCGGGCCGAGCTTGCCGGTTTCGCCGCCCTTGGAGCCCTGGCCGTTGTAGGCCAGCATTTCGGACGGCCAGATCTGGGAGTGGAACGTGATGTTGTCCTTGCCCATGAAGTAGTAGCCCGGGGTGGTCGGATCGTTCCACCATGCGCGCCATGCCTCCGGGTCGCCCTTGCGGCGGGCCCATTCGATGGATGCGGACAAGTAGCCGATCACAGCGTCGAACCACACGTACAGCTTCTTGTTCGGGTTGTCGATCCAGCCCTTGACCGGCACCGGAATGCCCCAGTCGATGTCACGCGTGATGGCGCGCGGCTTGACTTCCTTGAACAGGCCGATGGAGAAGTTGATGACGTTGGTGCGCCAGCCTTCGCGGGTCTTGAGCCACGCGAGATTGGCTTCGGCGAGCGCCGGCAGGTCGAGGAAGAAGTGTTCGGTTTCCTCGAAGCGCGGGGTTTCGCCGTTGATCTTGGATACGGGGTTGAGCAGCTCGTCCGGGTCGAGTTCGTTGCCGCAGGCGTCGCACTGGTCGCCACGGGCTCCGTCGGCGCCGCAGATCGGGCAGGTGCCTTCGATGTAGCGGTCCGGCAGGGTGCGTCCGGTGGACGGGGAGATGGCGACTTTCTGGGTGCCCTTGTAGATGTAGCCGTTTTCGAGGCACTGCGTGAACAGTTCCTGCACGACCTTTTCGTGATTGCCGGTGGTGGTGCGGGTGAACAGATCGTAGCTCAGGCCGAGATCGCATAGGTCCTTGGCGATCACGCGGTTGTAGCGGTTGGCGAGCTCCTGCGCGCTCACGCCTTCCTTGTCGGCTTCCACCAGGATTGGGGTGCCGTGCTCGTCGGTGCCGGACACCATCAGCACGTCATTGCCCTTCATGCGCTCGTAGCGCGCGTACACGTCGGACGGCACGCCGAAGCCGGCGACGTGGCCGATATGACGGGGGCCGTTGGCATACGGCCATGCAACATTCACCAAAATATGACTCATGGTGCCCGATTATACAAAGCGCCATATCCCGTGTTTTCGGCGCATTCCGATTGGCGGAAGACGGGCGGATGGGGTCGATGACGTTCTCGCAGACCGGCCTGCATCAGGCTACGGTAGTCCACAAGGTTATCCACATTGTTGTATCACGCAACAATCATCGTCCACTTATCCACTTTTTTCGCGAAGCCGGTGGCACGCCGCTTTCCGTATCAGCTACGGTACCCCGCATGGATACCTCCCCTCCCCTTTTGGGCGACGCCGACCTGCCCGGCCCCATTTGTTTGAATCGTTTGCATTCCCTAGGCGTGGTATGCAAACTTGACAACGACAACGCCTACTCGTATCACGATTCGCGCACGCTGTACGGCCGCGCCAGCATCATCTCAACGCTGATGCCGAGCCGTTCCGTGGCGTGCGCCGGCACCGCTGCGTGGGTGTGGTTGGGTGGCATGTTTCCCAACACGATCGACATCATTTCAAAAGCGCATTACCGAACGGCGAGGTACGGTCGCAAAGTCAGCGTTTTCAACCGACAGGCGCCCGACGAACATGTCACCGACGTCGGCCCGATCACCGTCACCACGCCCACACGCACCGCATGCGACCTTGCCATGAACTGCACGCCGGAAACGCAGTCGCCGGTCACGGAAATCGTATGCATGCTCATGCAGGAATTCCGGTTCCGCCCCGACGATTGCCTGCAGGTCATGCAGGAGGCCACCCATATTCGCAACGCGCCACGGGCACGCCAGTTTTTCCGGACGATTGACGGAAAGCAGTGACGGATATGCGCGAATCGCAACGGCCGTCGGAAAAACCACGGCAGACGAGACAGACGCGGCAAGCGTCGGCACAGTCGCGGCGCACGGCAAGCAAGAGATATGAAGAGCGCGCGAAACGTAGCAAACGTCATGGGCAACGACATGAACAGCATGGACACCATGGCAAACGCCACGAACGACGTCGCGCGCCGCCGAAATATCAGCCGCACGCGCGGCAGCGGGCATTGGTCGAACCGCCTGCGCCGCCGATCGAATTGACGTCGTTGGTGGCGTGCAGCGCCGACACCGCGCAAGATGTGCTGTGGCATATCGCGGAATATGCGCCGCGATTGCGCAAATGGCTGGTCGCCAATCCTTCGGCGACGCCTGCGATGCTGGAATATCTTGCGCAGGTCGGCGGGCCGGGTGTTCCCGAAGCGCTGCGGATATTGCTGAAATCGTTGGAAATGAACGGTTCCGGAAGCGATCAGCCCTTCATCGCAAGCACGGCATTGTAGACCTGCTTGCGATTGGCGAGCGAGCCGTCAGACAGCGGATGTTCGGCGACAACCTGGGAGATCGCGTCCTTGATACGCAGGTTGTCTTCCTGCGCGCGGTCGACTGACAGCACCGCCAGATCCTCGATGGACAGCGTTGCGGGCGCGGCCGCGTCGGCTTCCTCTTCGGAAGCGCCGGCGATGACGAGCACCATTTCGCCACGCGGCGGATCGTCGACGACGCTTTGGCGGATTTCGGCGATGGTTCCGCGGCGGATCTGCTCGTAATCCTTGGTCAGCTCGCGGCACAACGCCATTTTGCGATTCGGTCCGAGCACGTCAAGCAGGTCGGCCATGGATTCGTCGATGCGATGCAGGGTTTCGTAGAAGACGATGGTGCGACGTTCCGATTTGAGCGCGCGCAGGTGCTGCACACGTTCGCTGTGCTTGCGCGGCAGGAAGCCTTCGTAGCAGAAGCGGTCGGTCGGCAGGCCGGACAGGCACAGCGCGTCGAGTACGGCGGACGGGCCGGGAGCGCAGGTGACGGGCAGGCCGCGTTCGATGGCGCGGCGGACGATCGCCAGTCCCGGATCGTTGATGGTGGGCATGCCCGCGTCGGATACGACGAGCACGGTGGCGCCTTGTTCGACCTGGTCGAGCAGGCCGTCGGCCTTGTCGCGTTCGTTGTGGTCGTGGTAGGCGATGACGCGGCCGGGCACGCGGATGCCGAGGCGGTTCGCGAGCGCGTATAGGCGGCGCGTATCCTCGGCTGCCACGATGTCGGCGCCTTCCATGAGGGCGATCAGGCGGGCGGACGCGTCTCCGGTGTTGCCGATTGGCGTGGCCGCGAGCACGACCGTTCCGCGCGGAATGTTGACGTCGGCGACCAGTCCGTCGAGCCCGAATTCGGCACGTTCCGTGGCTTGCGCGGTTTCCTCGGCATTTTCCGCGTTCTCGCCGATTTCGGCAATCTGACCAATATTTGTTTTCACGGTTTGTTTCACGGCGTTACCAGCCTTCTCGGCATCAGTCTGTTCGCTCAAGTTCTCCATATTTCCAGTATCGCCCACAGCGTCCCCAAACCATCAGCTCCCGCCATTTCTCCGTCTTTCGCAACCAACCAATCGAAACCCGACCAAACCACCGACGACGCCACACGTCCTCACCGGTAAATCAAAATGCACCCCTCACACATCCGGGTTTCCACCCGCCACGCATTCGGATTTTTCTTCGTACGACATTCGGATTTTCCTTTGCGTAGGATTCGGATTTTCTCAGACGGGGGTGAGACGACGATTCAACACGACTTTGGACATGCCATCGATAGCATGGAATCATGCGTTATTTTGAAGATGAAATTTCCGGAATCGACGGCAGCACGGCCACGTTCGTCGGCTACTGCCTTGACAACAGCAGCGAAATCGACCCGAATCGCAAGCGCCCGTCCGTGCTGGTGATTCCCGGCGGCGGCTACGAAATGACGTCCGACCGCGAAGCCGAACCAATCGCCATGCAATTCCTTGCAGCCGGCTTCAACGCGTTCGTGCTGCGCTATTCCGTGAAACCGTCCATCTTCCCGGTCGCGTTGCTGGAAGCGGCTGAAGCGATGCGGCGGATTCGTACGCATGCCGACGAATGGCATTGCGATGCCGACGCGATCGCGATGATCGGCTTCTCCGCCGGCGGTCACCTTGCCGCCAATCTTGCGACTTCCGCCAGCGACGACGTGCTCGCGGCACATGGTTACGATGCGGATGCGGTGCGCCCGAACGGCCTGATGCTCGCCTACCCTGTGGTCACGTCCGGCCCGCTCGCCCACCGCGGCAGTTTCGATGCGCTGCTCGGCGACCGCAAGGCCGATCCGGAAGCGCTCGACGCCGTTTCGATCGAAAAGCATATCGATGCGAAGACGCCGCCGGTGTTCGTCTGGCATACCGTTCCTGACGATTGCGTGCCGTACGAGAACACGCTGATGCTCGTCGACGCTTGCAAGAAGGCGGGCGTGAGCGTCGAGGCGCACCTGTTCCCCAGCGGCGGCCACGGCCTGTCGCTCGGCACCGCCGAAACCGCATGGCAGGGGGTCAACGGCATCGAACCGTGCGTGCAGGTCTGGCCGGAACTTGCGATCACGTGGATGCGTCGTACATTTGCGGATACCGACGCTGCCACGACCGGCTCTGCCACAGCCGACGCGATTGCCGAATAATCGCCATTCCTGCGTTTTTTTCCGCGTCTTTTCACGTCTTTTTTGTCGCACGACTTCGCTTTTCGGACCAAAAAACAAGTCGTGCGACATTTAATCGAGTAAAATACCCCCTAACCGGCATTTTCCGGTCGAAAACGACACTTAGGGGGTATTCGGCGTCGCACGACTTGAAAATAACCGCCAAAAATCAAAGACGTGCGACGTTTCGCGCCACCTAATCGCCAAAATCAGATGGGACGCGACTCGTGCACCATCTGACGATCGCCGTAATACAACGAGTTCAGGCCAGGATTCGCCAGCGTGCCCCACGCGGACGCCGGACGCGCTGGACGCACCGGACAGCCGCTGAGCACGCTGGACAGCTGCCGGACAACCATTGAACAACCACCGGGCACCACCGGCCGAACACCACCTACAAGCACACGCACATAGGCACATATTGACGATTTGTGCAGATTTGCCACCCGTCGTCGCACTGCGACGCACACTGCATAGACCCGTTGGTAGTCTGTGATTGGTTCGCAACGGCACATTCGTTGCGCACGATGGAAAAGCAAGCCACACGAACCGACCCCGCGCAACCGCGCAAAACCACACAGAGAGACCTATGAATATCATCAATTTCTTCGTCAACCTCATCAAGGACCCCCGTACCGCGATCGCCAGCTGGATTGCCATGGGCGTCGCGCCGACCCTCGGCTTCATTTTCCTTATCGTCTTCATTGAGACCGGCGTGGTGTTCTTCCCGTTCCTGCCGGGCGATTCGCTGCTGTTCGCGGCCGGCTTCTTCGCCGCCCCCGACGCACAGACCGGCGTGTCAGCGCTGCCGCTGTTCGCGCTGCTACCGGTGGTCTGGTGCGCCCCGATCATCGGCGACCAGTGCAACTACTGGATCGGCCACTTCTTCGGACGTCGCATCATCGAATCCGGCAAAGTCAAGGCCATGACTCCGGAACGCATCGAAAAGACCGAGAAAATGATTGAGAAGTGGGGTCCGCTGGCTGTGTTCCTTGGCCGTTTCTTCCCGTTCATCCGCACGTTCATGCCGTTCATTTCCGGTATTTCCGGCATGCGTTGGAGCCGTTTCACGCCGTTCTCGGTGCTCGGCGGCCTGTGCTGGTCGACGCTGTTCACGCTGCTCGGCTATTTCTTCGGTGGCATTCCGGCCGTGCAGAAGCATTTTGAATTAGTGATTATTGCGATTCTTGTGCTGTCGCTGATTCCAACGATCGTCGGCCTGCTCAAGGCCAAGTTCGGCAAGAAGAAGCCGGCTGCCGAGGACACTGCGGAAACCGCCGACGCCGAATAAGCAGCGTTCAATCGTCGTAAAAATATCGGCGAATACAACGCAAGCACAACACGCGGAGTGTGGAATTGCATTTTTCCACACTCCGTACTAATATTTCGAGAGTTGTCTTGCTAAACAAGGTGACGCACATGGGGCTGTAGCTCAGTTGGTAGAGCGCTTCGTTCGCATCGAAGAGGTCGCGGTTTCGACTACCGTCAGCTCCACGAAGCCCGCTGCATTCATTCCACCGCAGCGGGCTTTTTCTTTACCAATCGGCTTCATTTCAACGATTTCAAGCCCTCCCTTCTCCTCTCCTCGTAGTGCATAGAAGTACACGGAAGACCGTTGTGGTAGTCGTTTCAGGTACACAGATAGGAACACACAAAGTACACTTGGAGGCATGAGGACAAAAGGCAGTTGGGGCTCCGTGGTGTACGACAAGAAGCGCGGCTCGTATCGGGCGCGTTATCAGAATCCACACGTTCCCGGCAAGGTGGTTCAGCGTGTGTTCGCAGATCGCCTGTCCGCGCAGGGTTGGCTCGCGCAGGAGCAGCGACTGGTAGAAGCAGACAAGGCCGGGCTGGAACATTGGACGCACCCGCGAGAGCGCGAAGCGGCCAAGAAGGCCGAACAGCAGAAGCGTAACCTTGTGTTCGCCGACTATGCCACCGATTACGTCAAGAATTGGCGGCGTAAGGACGGCAGGCCGTTCGAGGAAGCCACGAAGCGCAAGAACAACGAGCAGCTGCGCCACCTGCTCAAAGCACCGTTCGTCACGAAGAATCTTGCGGATGTGACCGAGGCCGATATCTACACGTGGCTTGAAATGCCCATGGACCCCACGCCGCGTCTTCGTACATTCCAGCTCCTCAAGCGAATCATGCTCAAGGCCCAGCAGACCGGCCTGATTTCACGCTCGCCGGTCACAATGAGCTCGCCCAAGCTGCCGAAAAGTAAGCAGGCGCAGATTCCGGTGGCGACCAAGGAACAGCTTGAAGCGATCTATTCCGGCATGCCCGAGTATTGCCGGATAGCCGTGTACCTTGGCGCGTGCTTCGATCTGAGAATCAATGAAGTATGTGCCCTGCAGGTTCAGGACTTCGATCTACCGCGTCGCCAGCTGCACGTGCGGCATTCCGTAGGCAAGGGAGAAGGCGATAGGGGCTATCGTCGGCTCAAGGACACCAAGACCGCAGCCAGCAACGCCATTCTGCCCATCCCCGAAGGCATTGTGCCCATGTTGGAAGAGCAGATAGGCGACCGTCCGGGTGAAGCCATGCTCATTGAGTCGCCCAAAACGGGCGGAATCATGTCAGATCCCGCATTGCGTCGATTGTTCAATCGCGCAGCTGAGAAGGCAGGGCGTCCTGACCTTCATTTCCACACACTCAGAGCAACGGCCATAGATGCTGCGACACATCAGGGGGCAACCCTGCGCGAAACCATGGCGCTCGGACGTCATGACGACGAGAAGACGTCGATCGAACGCTATCAGCGCGCCAGCACGAGCCGATTGAAGGAACTATCGAACAAAGTGGCCGATTCGCTGCTGCCACATGAGCGCACGATCGAGGAAGTAGAGCAGGAGATCACGGAAACGCGCCAGAAGCTCCAAGAGCTGGAACGGGAGCTTGCTTCGCTTCGATAGCAGAAGGGCCTCCACGTCAAGATCGTATGCAAGACATGGAAGCCCTTAATCATCATTCGGCTGTTTGACGGGAACGCCCTTGTGCTCTTAGCGGTGTATCCACGAGTTTCAGGTACCTTCGAATTCGCGCGATGGAGTAGTCATGCTCAGCGGCCAAATCCTTGATGGAGCGGCCTTCCTCATACTCGTCTCGCAGCAATTGCCCGATGGCGATCTCACTGTCCTTCTCCAAACGTTCATGCGAGGCCAGTGCGGGGAAACTCTCGATCTCGCCGCCTTCGTAGCCTTTGAACACCTTGCCCTGCGGGACGATGTCCTCGTCTGCCTCGTTGCCCCACGCCATCCAATTCGGCTGGGGGTAGCGTGCGAACATCTCCAGATAGGGCCCGGGAGAGCAGCTTTCAATGAGCGCATACTGTTCATCTGGTTTGCGGGAATGCTCGCGCTTGCGTGTTTCGATCATATTGACCTGTCGACGACCGGCGTCGAGAGTGCGCATACGCCCCTTGACCCCAAACAGAATAAGCTCGGTGACGTTACGGAAGTAGAATCCCACTCCACGGCCGTCGGGGCCGCCGTCTTTGCGACGCTTCGCCCACACAATGTTCGTGACGTACCTGAAGCCCCATGCCTCCATAACCGCAATACCCTCGGGCAGGAGAGCATTCGGCACCCAGAGATACAGGTGGGCATTTTCGGCAGTCACATCCGCGACGGGGAGAGCCTTGATTTCTTCCAAGGACATAGTGGCATACCGGCCAAGTCGCTTATGCTCTGGCGCGACCTTTCCAGTCCGATTCTGGAAACGCCACGGCGGGTCTGCAAGCACCGTCTTAAACCCTCCCGGAACTTTCGGAAGGGGTGCAAATGGTTCATCGGTCATAATCGCGATGGTAACATAAACCAATGATTTAGATCTTTATTTAGATCTTTATGGCGTGTCCGGTTAGATTATGATGTGCCTATGGCCTTTGTGACACATTCATACGACAATCCAGACATTCTCGACCCGACTACACGTAGCCGGTATGAGTTCCATGAAGTGCGTAGCGCATGCGCCATCATGAAGGCCGTATCCCCTGCCGAATGGCAGGACATCGAAGAGGTGTTGGAGGACTTCAGCTTCTCCGCCAATCTTCTACTTCAGTCAGGCGGCAACAATAGCAACATGGCGGAGACCCTCAACGTCGCCTTACGCGATCGAGGGTGGCGCGAATGCGCTTATCAGCTTCAGACACATGGAAAGATCGAATTCCGCGCCGCGGGCATTCCGGACGAAGACCTCGGCACCATGAGTGAAGCGTCCTACTGGGTCGATAACCGCAAAGGCCGTGTTCTCGTTGACATCGAATGGAACGCGAAGGACGGCAACCTCGACCGTGATCTAGCCGCTTACCGCGCGTGGTATGAGGCCGGTCTTATAGACGCCGCCATGATCATCACAAAGCACCGAGAAGACCTACTCAGTCTCGCCTGCAAGCTTTGGGCACCGCAGTTCGATGTGACAGCCGAGGATGTCTACAAGGCCACACGTACAGCACGGAAGAAGCGCACCGAACGCGATAAGCAGCTCGCACTACCGCTCGATCTGACGACAACCACAGTCACCAGCCTTGACAAGGCCATTGATCGAATCAACCGCGGCGAGGCAGGAACCTGCCCGGTGGTTGCGATCGGCATTAGCGGAGCCACTTGGGACGGGTCCCCTTACTCGGCACAGCCTGCTCTCTAAGAGAAAGAGGGCCGGAATAGACCGGGCCAGTCCGCATCATCGGAACAGTCTGGCGAGCGAATCTGCATCGATCAGACGTTTCCCGCCAATCGCATAGCTACGTAGTTTTCCATCTCGTATCAGTTGATACAGGAAACTCTTAGAGCAATGCAATAGCTGACGGGCTTCGGACACAGTATACGTGTCGGGAATCAGCCTAGCCATCCTGTTCTCCCATCCGCTTCCAGTATGACCAAATCGCCTCACGGCAGTAGTTAGTTCGCTGCGCCACGAAACGGAAGAGGGCTGGCTTTTCCTCGCACAGGTCGAGGAGATCGAAATATCCGCGAACGTTATGATCTTCGATCATGTGCTTTACGTCCAGATACATGCTCCCTTCATCCTCCGGTATAGCGATCGCCTGCCAGTCCGCCCCATTGAACTGAAGAACGTCCTCTGGCGAATACTGTGCCTTCTCTGGGTCATCCATGTGGATTAGGTAGCGCGCCATCCCTCGCGGGTTTTCCAGCCGCAGAATGGTCTTTGGCCCATTGAACTTGGCGAAGAACTTTTGCGCGTTCCTGCGCGTAGTCGTGTTAGGCCACATCGCGATCACATGCCGATGAACTTTCTTGAGCTGTCCCGTTGAGGCGTCTGCAATGTCCTGATCATGCTGCGGCGATACCAGAATCTCCAATCCGGACTGTCGCATCTGCTCCTGCCAATCCTCAGGGCAACTATCACCCGGATAGATCAAGCCAGCCCAGTAACGTCCCTTTTCGTTCGGGTTTTCCTGCTCACTCATGACGACCTCCCTCATCTCTCATCTCCCAAGGGGGCGTCGTAGTAGCCCCCTTGGGATCGGACCACGTTGATGGCGCTGCTTCAGTCGAGCTCTCGCTTACGCTTCGCTCTCCCTGCGCAGCGTCTGGCAATCGCAGCTCATGGATTTGTTCGTCCGACACGAAGGGAACATGCAGAAGATGAACCGAGTTCGATTCAGCGTCCCACAGGTAACCATCGCCAGGGCGATTGAATGAGATTTGCCACGGACGGGCTCCACGCTTCACAGCATCCTCTCCGAGCGCCATCACAGCCTCGCTCTTCGAATTCAGGCGCAACGCCAGAGTCGTCAACAACAGACTGCGATACGGCAGGCTCGTGCTCACACGCGGATTCTGAGTAGCAACTACAACGGTGCAGTTCAACGCGCGGGAACGCGAGAGAATGGACCGAATCAACTCAATGCAACGATCGGACTGCTTCTTGAGCGCACCGCCTTTGATCAGATCAGCGGCCTCGTCAATGACCAGCAGTCGGTGCCGCGCTTGCTCCTCACCGAGCGCACGAACCTTGCCACGCCACTCCTTAGCACGCTCGTCCACGCCATTGTTGAAGTCCTCAAGCAGTTTCTCGGCTTCGTCGAGGGTGTAGGCCTTATGCGCAAGCACCTGTATATAGTTCGCCGCCTCCATGCCTCCCTTTAGGTCTATGAAAGACACTTCGCCACCGGCAGCGACTTCCTGCATGATGATGTTCGCAATGACACTACCTTTACCGCTGTTGCTCTCACCAATCACAGCGAGATGCGTCAAACGAGGTATAGACACCACCAATGGTTCATCGCCTATCTCCCGTCCAAGCGCATAACGATCTGCAGTGTCATCTCCCCGCAAATGACCGCCGCCTCTATTCCTGAGATCATCCAATCGTGTAAAAGTCACCTCGTAGAGGCTTGGCCTCCACAAGCGTTGTGGAATGACCTTTACCGCACCCGCACTTAGCCCACGCCCCAATCGCGGCCCGATAGCTTCAACCCAGCCTTGTAACACCTCGTCGGTTACAAGTGCCGCCGGGATGACGAAGATCATTCGGTACGGCCTATGACGGTATCGCACGACAACCTGCCGCTCTTGCTCCTCGTCAAGGTTCAGAGGTTGCGCACAGAGCGCATCATGTTTCCGGCGAGTCCGAATGAGGTGCCACGCATAGAAGGCCAGTGCGCAGATCACACCGACAGCCAGAAGAAGTCCAATGTGCCGCCATAATACGCTTATCATTGATGATGTACTCATCATGCAATCCTTAATAATGCAAACCTATTGTGGAATTAATGGGTACGGCCGGGGGTGTTGCAGCACCCCCGGCACATATTCTCTAGCGCTCAGGCATTAAGCGCATTCTTGATTGCCAGCATCTCCAGATCGCTCGGGAAGATACGTCCGATTGACATATCGCCCAGCATCACTTCAATGCAGTCATATGGCTTGCCTGCTTTGCTTACTGCATGCAGTACTTCCGCATGTAGGATCGGCGTCGTGTCCTCATCCATCTTGGTCACCTCCTTTCGAGTGATTCCATCAAAGCGCCATCCGGCGCATCCCTCCACCATTCAGGTGTAAAATACACACCTGAGACCTTGTTTCCTTTGAAATTCCAACGTTTAAAGATTTTTGGAGAAATATGAAAGTCACTCCAACAATGATGGTCGAGGCACTCAGAAATGCCGCTAAGGCCGAAGGCATCACCCAGATTGAGCTCGGCCGACGCTTCGGTTTCAGCGACAACAAGACAAAGAACATCTTCTCGGGACGAACCCCCCTAAACGGCAATGACGTTCTTCAAATTCTTCAAACCCCGCGCTACGAGCTACCGCGGCTCAAGAAATATTTGCCCTACTGGAATCTGAAAAAAGAAGTAAATCACGACGACAACGACATCCGTATCATCGATGCAGAGAATGAAGGTTTAACAATGTTCGCGGAACCAATCCAAGAATCTCTCATGCCGACAAACATCAGAAAGCCACTCAGCGAACTTGCGAGAGATATCATGAGCAGCCATAACTGGTATGTCTTGAAAAACGGTTGGATATGCTCAGTGCAAGAGCACGAAGACGAACTGGTTTTCGCCTCGATTGCCCCAGATTTCGCAACAGCAGTAACGGCAATGGAGCGCATGAGGTGGATTTGGACTAAAGACGATGCCTGTTACGCTGATTGGCAGAAGATCAACGGCGACAAGGCCGGTGAGGAAGCATCTCGATACTGCGAGAATACATTGCGCAGTTTCATTCTTGACCCCAACAACGGGTTTAACCTCACCGAGGACGACTTCCTGCAACTAGCGACCCGCTCGACCATAAATGACGTGCAGTTAACTGCAAAAAATAAACTGCGTCATTATATACATGTAATAGATGACATAATTGAAAATTACACTAATTTTGAACTACCGGATACCCGAGATGAATATGGGGTCAGTATCAAAGATATATACTCAAATAAATTCAAATATTTAGAGATGAATGTATTGGAGATGTGCAGCCTCTATGAGGAATGCGTCGAATCAGGCATCGCAGTGGGGCTCGACATTGAGCAGAACTTCCGGCGGATTATGTCCCAGAACGGAAAACCCTATAAGGGAGCAACACTGATAGACAACATTCTTGCCATGAATGACAGACGAGGACATCTGACAAATCCCACGAGCGACGACATAAAGCGCTACATCAACTTTGGGGGAAACGAATAAGTACACGTTTAGGAACACAGAAGATACAAACCTTATATAACCATTCGCAACACGCCGATGTATTCGATTACCGTCAGCTCCACGAAGCCCGCTGCATTCATTCCACCGCAGCGGGCTTTTTCTTTTGTTTTCCGCCGTTTCCGGCATTTCTTGCGATTCCCATACGCACTTTCCAGCGCTCTTCGCACCGTGCATACGCCCGTCCGCACGCACGCACCGCGCCGTCCGCACCGGCCACGCAAACGCAACCCAGCCGAATCGCCATACATGCCGACTTCTAAAAAGCCATTTAACGGGGTCATTTTCGCGATTTTTACGATTTTAACCCCGTTAAAATCGCATTTTTCGCAAAACCCGTACGATAGTCCACGTCAAACAGTCCACACAAACCCAAAAATACGTTAAACTAGCGTTTTAACGGGGTCATTTTTGCAATTTTCGCAATTTTGACCCCGTTAAACCACATCTCAGGGATTATCGGTATCTAAAAAGTCACAAGGAGCACCACATGAGCACCTATCGCAGAGAGCACTATTTGGCCAAGCTCCGTCCTTTCTACAACGATTCCGGTCTCATCAAAGTAATCACCGGCATCCGCAGATGCGGCAAATCCAGCCTGCTCATCACAGTTCTCAACGAGCTCTTTGAGCAGGGAATCCCTGAAACCAATCTCATCTACCTCAACCTCGATCGCCGCGAATACCGCAACGTAACCACTCCGGACCAACTCGATCAACTCATCGAACAAGCCATGTCGAATGCCTACGGTGCAGGACTGCGTTATCTGTTCATCGATGAAGTACAGAACGTGAAAGGCTTCGAAACCGTCATCAACGGCTGGCGGGAGGAAGGTAATTGCTCCATTTTCATCACTGGCTCAAATTCCTATCTGCTGTCCGGAGAGCTTGCCACGAAACTTACCGGCCGCTATATCAAGCTGGAAATGTTCACCCTTTCCTTTCAGGAATACCTCGGCATGCGGAATTTCCTAAACAAACCGGAAATTCCGGTATCGCAAGCCTTCCGCGACTATCTCACATACGGCGGGTTCCCGAAATCGCTGGAATATGACGATCCCGACGAAAAAGCCGCATATATTCAAGACGTCATCGGGCAGATCTTCAACAAGGACATCACCGCCCACAAAAAAGTACGCAATCGCGATACTTTCACCCGTGTGCAGGACTATCTCATCAATAATTTCGCAGCGCCCACAAATCTTTCCGGCATTATCGCGTATCTGAAACACAGCGAAGGCATCAGCATCAAACGCGAAACGCTTTCCAGCTACGTCCGTCTGCTGGAAAGCGCCAAAATCCTCTACAAGTGTCCTCGCTTCGATCTGAAATCCCGCAAGTCGCTCAGGGGCGGGGAAAAATACTATCTTGCCGATCCCGGTATCCGGTTCGCCCGTAATACCGATACGCGAGTCAGCTACGATCCGTCACTGGAGAACGCGCTATATACGCATCTGCGGTCGAAAGGCTATGACGTCAGCGTCGGCACCATCGGCAAACTTGAATGTGACTTCATTGTCCGAAAGCGCAACCAGTACGCCTATATCCAAGTGTCTATGAGCGTTCAGGATCCGCAGGTCGAGGAACGCGAATATCGCCCGTTCAGCAAATTGGCGGACGGGTATCCGAAATACCTGTTCACATTGGATCCGCTACCATTGCAGCGCGACGGCGTACGTCACCTCAATCTCATGGAATTTCTGCAAAACGACGGCGATATCGACTTCGATTAAACATTAATAATGGCGATTATGTCGTGTGGCGCGCCGGTTGTGCAGACGCACCACACGCATTGCGGAGGCGTCAGGCGTTGCGGCTACGTACGTAGGCGTCGAGCGTGGCGGCGGTGATGCCATCGTAGCCGTTGATTGAGGCGAATTGCGGGCCGTTGGAATTGTCGATGCGCATGAAGCCGGTCTGGCCAAGCGTGGTGGCACCGGATGCGGCCGCGGAGCGCAGGCCGGACATGGAATCCTCCACCGCGATGCAATACTTCATGTCTTCGGGCGCGATGCCAAGCTTGCGGCCCGCCGCAAGATACGGTGCGGGCGACGGCTTCTTCTCGACATCGTCATCACCGCACACGTAACCGGCGAACGTGCCGTCCGGCGCCTGCGCGATCAGGTTTTCCGCCAGATGACGCGGCGATGTGGTGACAAGCATCGACGGCACGCCCGCCTCCTTCAGCGACAGCAGCACGTCTTCGACGCCATCGATCCACGGAATGCGCTCGAATTCCTTCTGCGCCACGTAATCGATCATGCCTTTGCCGATTTCCTCTATCGACAGCTTGCAGCCGTGCTCCACCATGCGGCGGGCCACGTCCGGAACCGGCGTTCCGGAACCCTGCCAAGCGAGGTCCTCATCCCAGTATCCGCCGTGGTCGGCTGCGATTTTCAGCTCGCCTTCGTGCCAATACGGTTCGGAATCGATCAGCGTGCCGTCCATGTCCCAGAACACGGCTTTGAGCATCAGCTTCGAAACTTCCTGGGCGCCGTTCTGGATACCGTTGTTCAGCTCGGTCATTACGTTTCCTCGCAATCGTTACGCTTCGTTCTCCGATAGCTACATTCTTCGTCAGCTACGACCATTTCAGCAGAGCGGCACGACGGAAGCGCTTCAGCGCGCAGAAAAAACAGGACGGTTCCATCAAGCCGGCCCGCCAATCGGTTCATACCAATCGGCTCGCACCAATCGGTTCACGCAAACCGACTCATGCACAAGCCAATTCGCGCAAGTCAACGCAGCAACCAACCCATAGCAACGGAGGCACTTGGAAATCCCCCAAGTGCCTCCGCAACGAACAACGCATCCGACGAAATCGGTCGGCCGCAATCGCAGCAATCCGTCATAGACCCCTTTTAGACGAATCGCAAGACTTGCGTGCGACTACTCCTGAGCCTCCTGCTCCTGAGCGGCCTTCTCGGCATTCTCCGCCTTCCAGCGGGCGATGCAACGCTCGACGCGCTTGTAGCCGATGATCTTCGGATCCAAGCCGGCCTCGCGGAAAATCGCGGCAGGCGAGCCACCCTCGGCATACCTGCGCATGCAGTCGTCACGGAATTCCTTGGAATAGCAAATTCGATACTGAGTGACTGATTCCACAGCATCGAGAGACCCCAGGTATTTGCGGGTCTTTGCGGTGAACGCAACTCTTGGCACTGTACGCTCCTAACCTTTCTGTATCCACCGCATGCCCTCCCCCGATTCTTCGCGGAAATAAGCAGTCATATTTTATCGAAGCTGTGGGCCAGCCGGAAGAAATACGAACTTCAATGCGGATACGTAACATTATTTCTCACAATAGAGACATCATTGCGAGACAGATGCGGCGTTATGAGTAGTTGCATACCAAAAATCGGGCATACCCCCGCGATATATGCCCGATTTTGCTGTTTTTTTAGATTTTTTTAGGGTTTTCCAGCGCTTTTCAGGAAAGTCAGCGAATGGGCTGTCAGCGAATTCCCCAAACTACCACTGACCTGGAGCCCATATCGTCCCCCTCTTCCGCACGTTCCGCCCGTACGGATTCGCGCGACGGAAGCTGCCGTGCATCGGCTCGCAGCTGCCTGCGCCACATGCGCGCGCGCTGGGACCGCTCGACTTCCACGATGCCACCGTCCGCGTCCGCGGCGAACACGCTGGAACCGGCCGGCTTGCGCAGCCGCTCCACTTGGCGGCGCAGCTCGCGGTTCTCCTCCTCAAGTTCGAGGATGCGCGTGATTCCAGCCAGGTTGATGCCCTCCTCCTGGCTGAGTTGCTGCGCTTGCGCGAGGCGGGAGATGTCGCGCAGCGAATAGCGTCGCGCGCCACCTTCCGTACGTTGCGGTACGACCAAGCCAAGGCGATCGTACTGGCGCAGCGTCTGCGGATGCACGTTGGCGAGCTCGCCGGCCGCACCGACCGAGAAGACGGGCAGCTCGATGTCGAAACCGACTTCGGCGGCACCGTCCAGGTCGGCCCGGCCGGCCACGATCGCCATGGCGCACATTTCATACAGCCGCTTGATCTGCCGTGCGGCGCGCGCTTGGGAGGCTTGGGAAGTCCGCGATGAGCGTGCCATGGCGGTCAGCGCTCCCGAGCGAGCTCGTCGGCGAAGTCACCGCATGCCTTGTCGAATTCCTTCGCGGCATGCTTGGCAACGAGGTTCGGATGCTCCGGAACGCGGATTTCCACACGACCGACCAAATCGCCGTTCTCGTGCGGATTGGCCACGCCCTTGCCTGCGATGCGCACTTCCGCGCCGCTGGACGAGCCGGCGGGCACTTTGAAGGCGATTTCGTTTCCGTCGATATCCGTGGCCGTCACTTTCGCGCCGTTCACGGCCTGGCTGACGGTAATCGGCAGAGGCATGACGATGTCACGGCCGCACAACGTGAATTTCGGATCTTCGGCGACGGTGATATGCAGGTACAGATCGCCGTTCTTGCCGCCGTTGCGACCCGGCTTACCCTTACCGGTGAGACGGATCTTCTGCCCGTCGTGCACGCCGGCGGGGATGTGCGTCTTGAACTTCTTGCCGTCCGCGGACAGCGAAACCGTGGCTCCCTTGACAGCCTGGCGGAAGGTCAGACGAATCTTGGAGTTGCGGTCCTCGCCGTTTTCCGGCTGCGGCTGCTCGTAATCGTCAGCGCCGTAGCGTTCGTAGGCGGAGCCTGCGCCCGGGCCGCCCGCACCGCCACCGAACATCGAGAAGATGTCGTTGAGGTTCGGATTGCCGCCGCCATTGGTCTGGAAGCGGATACGCGAGCCGTTGCCGCCCATGCCTGCGCCGCCACCGAACATCGAGCCGAAGATGTCGGAGAACGCGCCCGCGTCGAAGCCGCCCTGGCCGGAACCGCCGGCGAAACGCGCGCCGCCCATGCCGAACTGGCGGATCGCATCGTATTTCTGACGATTCTCCTTGTTGCTCAGCACGTCGTACGCTTCGGAGATGTCCTTGAACTTCTCCTCCGCTTCCTTGGTCTTGTTCAGGTCGGGATGGTATTTGCGCGCCAGCTTGCGGTACGCTTTGGTGATTTCGGCGTCGGTGGCGTCTTTGGAGACACCGAGGACCTTATAGAAATCCTTGCTCAGCCATTCATTCTCAGCCATGATGTGCCTCCTTTCGTGAGGTTTTCATGCAGTAAAAAGTACAGTTTTTCAAACTTTCAAACAGTTGTCGTTGAACCGTTGTTTCAGGTAATCGAAGGCCCCTCGTTTTTCAGAGGGGCCCGATTACTCGTCACATGCGTTTCGCGCGGATACGCGGATTGTGCGAATGCGCGATCAGTTCTGCGGAGAAGCCACGACCACACGGGCCGCGCGGATCACGCGGTCGCCGATGCGGTAGCCGGCTTCCACCACGGTGTCGACGGTTTCCTTCTCGGCATTCGGATCCGGCTTGTGCAGGATCGCGTCATGCTTCGTCGGGTCGAAATCCTCGCCCTTTTCGCCGAACTTCTCAACGCCGAACTTCTCGAACGCCTTGTCGATCTTGTTGGCGACGGCCTTGAACGAATCGTCCATTTCGCTGTGTTCGCGAATGCGGTCGATGTCGTCGAGGGCCGGCAGCAGGGCGGTCAGCACGTCGATGATGCCGTGCTGACGGAAGCGTTCCTGCTCCTTCTGCGCGCGGTTGCGGAAGTTGATGAACTCCGCGCGTTCGCGCTGCAGCGCCTCCAGATATTCGGCGGCTTCCTTCTTGGCCTGGCCAAGGGGGGTCAACGTATCGTCGGCCTTGCCGTCGGCAGCGTCTGCCTTGTCAGCACCGTCAGCGGCAGCGGAATCGCCATTTTCTTGCGATTGCGCGGCAGCCGGCTGAGCTGCACCTTCCTGCGTTGCGCCAGCGGCGGCAGCGGCGGAATCGTCGGAAACGCCGTCAGCAGCGGAAGCGGCGGCCGGGGCGGCCTGCCCGGACAGGTCATCCATGTCGGGCAGGTCGTTCAGGTACTCGTCCTTGTTGAAATCGGACATGATTACTTGTTGTCCTTGTCGTCATCGTCCACGACTTCGGCGTCAACCACGTCGTCGTCGGAGCCGTTGGAAGCGGAGCCAGCAGCGCCTGCGCCAGCAGCGCCTGCGCCAGCAGCGCCTGCGCCAGCAGCGCCGGCCGCACCGGCGGCGTCGGCGGCACCCTGCTGTGCGTAGAGGGCCTGGCCGATCTTCTGGGCGGAGGTCATCAGCTCGGTCTGGGCGGACTTGATCTTCTCAATGTCCTCACCCTTCAGGGCTTCCTTGAGCTCGTTGACCTTGTCGGTGACTTCCTTGGCCACATCGTCGGAGAGCTTGTCCTTGTTGTCATTGACGAGCTTCTCGGTCTGATAGGCGAAGGACTCGGCCTGGTTGCGGGTCTCGGCGTCTTCCTTACGCTTCTTGTCCTCGGCCTCGTGGGCTTCGGCTTCCTTGACCATGCGGTCGATCTCGTCCTTCGGCAGGCCGGAACCACCGGTGATGGTCATGGACTGTTCCTTGCCGGTGCCCTTGTCCTTGGCGGACACGTGCACGATGCCGTTGGCGTCGATATCGAAGGTGACTTCGATCTGCGGGACGCCACGCGGAGCCGGAGCGATGCCGGTCAGCTCGAAGGTGCCCAGCGGCTTGTTGTCGCGAGCGAACTCACGCTCGCCCTGGTAGACCTGGATGAGCACGGACGGCTGGTTGTCTTCAGCGGTGGAGAAGACTTCGGAACGCTTCGTCGGGATGGCGGTGTTGCGCTCGATCAGCTTGGTCATGATGCCACCCTTGGTTTCGATGCCGAGGGACAGCGGGGTCACGTCGATAAGCAGGACGTCCTTACGGTCGCCCTTGATGACGCCGGACTGCACGGCTGCGCCGACGGCCACGACTTCATCCGGGTTCACGGACTGGTTGGCTTCCTTACCGCCGGTGAGCTCCTTGACGAGCTCCTTGACGGCCGGCATACGGGTGGAGCCACCGACGAGGACCACGTGGTCGATGTCGGAGACGCCGATGCCAGCGTCGCGCAGCACGTTGTTGAACGGGGTGCGGCAGCGGCCCAGCAGGTCGGAGGTCATTTCCTCGAAGTGCGCACGGGTCAGGGTCTCGTCCAGATGCACCGGGGTGCCGTCAGGGGTCATGGCCAGGTACTGCATGGAGATGGAGGTGCTGGTGGAGCTGGACAGTTCCTTCTTGGCCTGCTCGGCGGCTTCCTTCAGACGCTGCAGGGCGATCTTGTCCTTGCTCAGGTCAACGCCGTACTTGTTCTTGACTTCGCCGACGAGCCAGTCGATGATCTTCTGGTCCCAATCGTCGCCGCCCAGGTGGTTGTCGCCGTTGGTGGCCTGCACCTGAATGGTGGAGAAGCCGTCGTCGTCCTTGCCGATTTCCAGCAGGGACACATCGAAGGTGCCGCCGCCGAGATCGAAGACCAGGATGGTTTCGTCTTCCTTGCCCTTCTCAAGGCCGTAAGCCAGTGCGGCTGCGGTCGGCTCGTTGATGATACGCAGGACGTTCAGGCCCGCGATGGTGCCGGCGTCCTTGGTGGCCTGACGCTGGGCATCGTTGAAGTATGCCGGGCAGGTGATCACGGCGTCGGTGACCGGTTCGCCAAGGTAGGCTTCGGCGTCGCGCTTCAGCTTCATCAGGACCTGGGCGGAAATCTCCTGCGGGGTCCACTTCTTGCCGTCGATCTCAACGGTCCAGTCGGTGCCCATGTGGCGCTTGACGGAGCTGATGGTGCGGTCGACGTTGGTGACGGCCTGGCGCTTGGCGACTTCGCCGACCAGGATTTCGCCGGACTTGCTGAAAGCCACGACCGACGGTGTGGTGCGAGCGCCTTCGGCGTTCACGATAACGGTGGGCTGGCCACCTTCAAGAGTTGCGATGCAGGAATTGGTGGTACCCAGATCGATGCCAACTGCGCGTCCCATAACTTGTCTCCTTTGTAGATAGGTTCGCTATACGTTCTTTTCGTTCTTCGCTCGAGTTTCGGATCGCCGTTTCCGGATTGCCGTCTCTCATGCTTTCCAAAACTTGAGCCTACACCACTCAACTTTGAATCGCAAGTTATTATTCCCGAAATCGCAAAAATTCTTGAGCACACCTCACTCAACTTTGCGCAAAACCCAAAACCGCCGGCGCTGGGGAGCATCTCAGCGGCGGCGGTTTCGGGGATTATCGGAGGTTATTCAGCCAATCAGCGGTCGTTCTTGGCGGCCTTCGCGGTCTTGATGAGCATCGCGACGGCAACCAGCATGGCGATCGCAACAGCCGCAGCCAGCACAGCGGTGCCGGTCTTGCCGAGCAGTGCGGCGCCAAACGGGCCGGCCTTCGTATCGTTGTTGACCTTGCCGGAAGCGATCACGCCGTTCTTGTCAGCGTTGCCAGCGCCCGGCTTGCCGTTGTTCTTATCGGCGGAGTTGGCGGCCGGAGCCTGGAAGTCGACGGTCACGGCCTTGCCGGACTGGCGGCCGGTGACGGTGAGCTTGTATTCGGAACCTTCGGTGACGCCGTCCAGCGCGATCGGAGTGGTCTGTGCGGTCTTGACGCGCACGCCGGAGAGCGGAGTGGAGGAATCGGACGCGGCCACGGTCTTGTCGTTCTTGTCCTTCAGCTCGTAGCTGAGCACAGCGTCGCCGTTGAAGCCATCGACGTCCGCGGTGAACTTACCGTCGGCAGCAGAGACCTTCACAGTGCCGTTGTCAGACAGTGCCTTCTGCGATTCGGTGGAAGTGGCCAGTCCCAGAGCGCCAGCGATGGTGTAGAAGTTGTCGGTCTGGTCGGTCAGGCCGATGACGCGCTGTGCGCCAGGGCCGGAAGCCGCGATACGCAGCTGGGTGCCGGTGTGCTCCATGTCGCCGCCGTTGTAGCCGCCGTCTGCATCGCGAGAATCGTCCTGGGCGGTGCCGTAGGAGACGACCATGTTGTTGCCATCAGCGGTCTTCAGCACGGTGGACAGTGCGTAAGCCGGCTGGGCGTTGAGGATCTGGGAGGTGTGCGCGTGGTCGGCGGTGACGATCACCAGCGTGTTCGTGAGGTCCACGTTCTGCATGGCGTAGGCAATGGCCTGGTCGAAGTCGTCGGTCTCGCCAATCTGGCCGCAGGCGTTGCCTGCGTGGTCCTGCTTATCGATCGAGGCACCCTCGACCTGCAGGAAGAAGCCGTTCTTCTGGCCGTTCGGGTTGTCGTTCAGCAAATCGAGCGCCTTCTTGGTCATGTCCTTGAGCGAGGAGCCCTGATTGCCGAGCCAGTCGGCGTTCGGGGTGCACACGGTCGGGTTGGCGTCCTTAGCTGGATCCTTGGCGGTGGCCTTGGACGGGTTGAACTTGGTCGGCATGTTACCGTCGCTCATCAGGGCGAGCACTGGCTGGCCGTCCTTGTACTGCAGCGCGTTCATGGCAGCCGGATCGTTCTCGACGGTCTGGAAGCCCATTTCCTTGGCCTGTTCCCACACGGTCTTGCCCTTGTATTCACCACCCTGCACGGTCTGACGGAAGTACTTGGAACCACCGCCGATGGTTACGTCGGCGCGGGTGTCGAGCAGCTGCTCGGAGATGGAGCCGATGCCGCCGTTTTCCTTAAGCTGGTTGATGAGGCACTGCTTGGAGGCATTGTTGGACGTGCCGTCGGTCTTGCCCTGTGGGCCGTAGCAGGCACGTTCGGACGAATGCGATTCCAGCACGGCCGGGGTAGCATCCTGGATTTCGGCGGTGGTCACATTGCCGGTGGCTTTGCCGGCCGCCTTGGCCAGCTCGAAGAGGTTCAGCTGCGGATTGCCGTAAATATCAACGTCAACGGCGTTGTTGTAGGTCTTGGTGCCGGTGGCCCATGCGGAACCGGATGCGGAGGAATCGGTTACGGGGGTAAGCTTGCCCGGATTGGGGTTGGCGACCAGCTTGCCGTCGCCATCCTTGCCGACAGCGCTGTCCTTGCTGCCGTTGCCGACCGAGAAGGTGGTGTACTGTCCAGTACCAGCCTGCACGTCACCAAGCGCGCTCGGCTGGCCGACCGCGTCAAGTCCGTCGAAGTGGCCGTTGGCGCCCTTCAGATAGTCACGGGCGACGGTGATTTCCGAATCGCCCATGCCGTCGCCGAGGAACAGGATGACGTTCTTCGCGTTCTTGTTGCCGATGGTGGCGATGCGCTGCGCGCCGCCATGCTTGGCGAGTTCCGCGACCGGCTTGCCGTTGGGGCTGTAGGTGGTGTCAGCTGCGAGCGCCGGTGCGGCGAGCGCGCCGAGCGTTGCGACGGAGGCGAGTGCTGCGATTGCGCCCGTGAGAGCCTTGTGCTTGCTCATGTTTCTTCTTTCTTCCATGCAGTTTCGTCTGTGCCGTCCGGTTTCGTCGATTCGTTGCGATCGAGGCGGTTTCCCGATTCGGTTTCCCGATTTCGGAGTCCCGTTTTCGGCTATACCTTCCAGCTATGCGGAACCTTTCCGCAACTGCATTTGCTTGGATCTTTCGATGCCACCGCCCACGCTATGCGCCGCAAGCCAACGCACACCGCACTACAGAAGAACGACAGATGAACACTCATCGCCATATGATGACCGCAACATATCCACCGCATGAACAGGGGGAATACGGCCAATAAAATCGCCATATTCCGTCAAACAACACCCCCACCGCACCCCACAAGCCAAAATCCCCCACTGGCTGGATAAATCCAACCTCTCAGACCCCACTCACACGCCAAAAATCCCAGTGACTGGATAAAAACCACCTCTGACGCACCACTCACACGCCAGAATCATCCAGCCACTGGGAAAAATGCCCGCGCCACTCAGCCCCGCGCAACCCGCGCCGCGCGCGTGGCCTTTACGGCCACGAACACGGACCGCACCAGCAGCACGCACAGATAGCAGGCGAACATAATCGCCCCAACTCGTGGCGAAACCTCCCCCGCAATCCACGTGCCGAGCGGCGCGGTCGCAGCCGCCGTCACGCCAATAATCAGCGCGGTTTTCACATGCGCTAGCCTGCGCTTCAAGTTCGCCGCGCTGGTCGTGATCGAATTCGGGAACATGGCCAGCAGCGAGGTGCCACGCGCGATCAGGTCGGATGCGCCGAACAGAATCGACAACGCCGGCACCGCCAGCGCGCCGCCACCAATACCCAGCAATCCCGCCAGCATGCCGATGACCACACCCAGTAGCGCCAGGCAGACACCGGTCGCCACCGTCATGACGATCTGGTGGTCGCGTGACGGCACAAAACTCACCTGATTGATCACCACGAACACGAGAAACGCCACGAAAATCCACCGCAGCACCAATTCCGGCAGCCGCGACAGCAGCCAACTGCCGATCTGTCCGCCAATGAACATGCCGCAGAACAGCAGAGCTGCGGCGAGCCAGTCGACGTGCCCGCCGGTCGCGTACGAAATGACGCCGGAAATGGAGGTCGGCACGATCGCCAGCGTGGACGTGGCGGCCGCGTTGCGTTGCGACAGGCCGAGCCAGACGAGCGCGGGCACGATCACCGTGCCGCCGCCGATGCCGAACATGCCCGACAGCACCCCCACCAACATGCCGACCACAATCAGCACGATGATGCTGCGCGCCGACCCGTCAAGCGCCGTCTCCCCCGCTCGCGATTCCATCTTTTGCGATTCCGTTCGTACGGCATCCGCCCGATCCGCAGTTTCCCCTTCATCACACATGGCAGCTCCTTCCACGTCTTCCGCGCCCGATACTACCCACCTGCCGCGCGCAGCAATCAGCCGATTCCATAATTTTGCGATTTCGCCGCCGCAGCGCCCGGTTCACGCGCTTTCTCGCTTATAGATGGCGGATTCGCAGGATCGACGGATGGTATCTCGCTTATAGATGGCGGCCCCTTGCGGAAACAAGACATCTAGGGGGCATGCATGCTACCCTCTAACGACCTATTGCCCAAACCGACCCGCCACCTATAAGCGAGATACCACCGGACGCCCGGCCAAATCCGCCATCTATAAGCCAGATATCCAGCCAAAACCACGACCGCACGCCTACACCCACGCCTACACCGGCACACCCGCGCGCCTACACCCACGCAAGACCCATTGCACACACCCCCGTACGCACACGACCGCGCGCGGACCGGCAAAATCGCAAGTCATGAGCGAAAAGGGGCATCAAAAGCGTCCGAAACAGGCCGAATCACACCCCTATCCACTCACAGACAAGCAAAACCAGCCCAACTCACAAGTCGTGAGCAAAAGGGGAGGCCACCCAACATCAAAACAGCCCGAAACATCCAGAATCGTACCCCCATCCGCTCACAACCGCGCCAAAACCGTCAAAATCGCAAGTCATGAGCAAAAGGGGCATCAAAAGCGTCCGAAACAGGCCGAATAATACCCCCATCCGCTCACAACCCATGCTTCAGCACGATTCAGGCCATATGCGCACCGCAACAACACCCCTGCGCAACATCAGACATGCACACGCACGCAAACACAAGTACACACACTGAAACGCAACACGTACCACAAGCACACAAACACCACGCACCACATACCAAGCACGACCAGACGCACACCCCCGCACACCGGAGAAGCGATGTCACCGGCCTGCGGCGGCGCTAGGCTAGACACTACCCCCGAACACCAGACGAATGGCGCGCGCCGGCCCCGGCGCACAACCCGTGCCGCACAATCCAGGAGCGTCGCCATAGCCGCGCGAGCCCCACAAAAGCGCAGCCAGCCACAAACACGAGCAGTCCGATCACCACAGCCGCCACAGCCGTCATCTCCCCCGGCTCGTCGTATTGCGTGGCGTCCGGGACCTTCGGGTTCGGAATCCTATGGCCGCGCACCAGCAGCCGGTGCGAGTTCACTCCATATGGCGTGCAGGTAATCAGCGTCGCGTAATCGGCCCCGGACTCAATATTCAGTTTGCTGATTTCGCTCGGCAGCACCACTGAGATCTGGTCCACTTGGTACGTGTAGGTTTCGTCGAGCACATGGAATGCGAAGGTATCGCCTTTTTGCAGCTCGTCCAGGCCGGTCAGCAACCGGGCGGACGGCAGGCCGGTGTGCCCGGAGACCACCGCGTGCGTGGTCGCTCCGCCTACGGGCAGCGATGTGCCGGCCAAATGTCCGGCGGCGATCTGCAATACGCCGTCACTGGTGCCGTGGTAGACGGGCAGTTTCACTTTGATGCGCGGTATGGTCACGTACCCCATGATGCCGGTGCCGGTCACGTCGAGCGTTTCATCATATTCGCGCTTCTGCGCGTCGGTCATGTGCCACCGATCGCCGTTCGCGGCGAGCCGTTCGTTGTATTCGTGCGCCGCTTTCAGCATGGCCTTGCGTTCGGCGCCGGACATGTCTTTGGTTTGTTCCACGTAGCCTGCTACGGCGTATGACTGGTGCATGCGGTTCCACCAGTCGCTGAATGTCGGATACGCGATGAGACCCAGCGCGCCGATCATGGCGATTGCGGAGATGGCAATCATCACATTGAGCAGCGCATTCGATTTCTTATGCTTGGCAGCCGGTTTAACCTGCGCACCCGGTTTAACCTGCGCATCCAATTCGACTTGCGCAGCTGGCTTGGCGTCCGATTCATCCGTCACGTTATTTATGCTACGCCCGCTTCCGCAAAGCCGTCTTGGCAACGATCAGCAGCACCAAACCCGCGCCCAAGATGGCCACGGCAATCCAAGCGGCCTGCTGCACGTCGGCGCCGGTGTGCGGCTGGTCCGGCGTGGTGGGTGGCGTGTGCGTGTTGGTGATTTCAGTGGAGTCGCCTTCCACATCGGAGATGGTGGTGTAGCCGTCGGGCACCGCCGCTTCGACCACGGTCCATTCGTGGTCCGCGTCGAGATCCGTCCACGAATGCGTCCACTTGTTGGACTCGTTCAGCTTCACGTTTTCCACGGGCTCGCCGTCGCGCAGGAGTTTCACGGTGATGGATTCGGGGCGCTTGCCGTCGGAATTGTTCCGGTCATTCCAGATTTTGCGCACAGTGCGTTCCACGGTTTTCGGCGGTTGCGCCACACATTCGGTTTTCGGTTCGATACTCAGCACACGCGACCCGCCGGAGACGCCGTCTTCGGGCACTGCGACGAGCATACTGCCGGAAGAGCACGTCCATGTCTGGTTCTTTCCGGAAGCGTTGGTGACCTTCACGTCAACACTGTCGGACACGGCCAGGTACAAGCCGTCGGACAGTCCGGTGAAGGTCAGGTGTCCGGAAGCGTTGGTGACGCCGGTTGCCGTGGCGTCGGGTTTGTTCACCGCGATGAGTCCGGCGAGCGTATTGGCCATGTCTCGCCACACCTGCGCGTCCTTGCCGGTCATCTTCGACCAGTCGACGGGGTAGGCGGTGGAGTCGGTGAACGGTGCGACGGGTTCGAAGGTGGCGCCGCCGCTTGCCGGGATCTGCCCGACTTTGTAGAGGTTGAAGCTGGCGTCCGAAATGGCGAAGTTGGTAGAATCGTCGCCAGTTTCGGAGTCCGAGCTTTTATGTTGGTAAGAAATGGCGATGCTGCCGCTGGCAGAGTCTGTTGTTGGCGCCGCGACGGCATCGCGAGTAGTGAATGCACAGGCTGCCGCGGCGAATGTGGCGGCGATTGCGCAGCATGCGGCGATGACGCGGCTTGCGATCGTGCGTTCCTTCATTGCCGACCCCTCTTCTGTGGATTGGAAAGTAAGCATGTTTGATTCGCCCCCAACGGCAAACCGGAAAATATATGGAGCTAGGCTGGATACTCAAGAAAATTAGGCAGTGTACAAGGGATTGAGGTGGTCCAGCCCAGCATATGTGGGTTCAGTTATTATTTAATTTTTAGTTTTTAAATTATGTATTGCGATTCCCGTGAGCCGCTGCTGACTTGCGTCAACGCGGCTCACGGGTTTCGCATGGTTACTTCAGATTCTTATGGAATCCGGAGGATCAGGCGTTGCGGCGACGCAGAGCCATCACCAGGGTCGCGCCAGCAAGCACGAACACGGCGATGCCAGCCACGTACAGCAGCACGGTGCCCATGCCACCGGTGGACGGGAGGGAGGAGCCCTGAGTGTTCTTGATGGTGATTGCACCAAGACCAGTGTCGACGTCGCCAGTGCCATTAGTCTGATCGACCTTGACGGCAAGGCCGGTCAGAGCTGTGTTAGCAGTTCCATCCCAAGTTTGGTCGTTCGCAGTAGTTGCCTTCAGCGTAACGGAGAAGCCATCGGCCGGGAGGTTGTAGCCTGCCGGAGCCTTGGTTTCCACAAGAGTGTACGTACCATCGTCGAGACCGGTAACCTTGAAGTTGCCTTCTGCATCAGACGTCAGAACAGAACCATCATTCTCAGTAGTTGTCCAGCCAGTGACCTTTCCATCCGTAATGGTGGCCCACTTGTTATCGGAATTCTTCAGCTTGAACTCGGCGTCCTTCAGCTTCGTTTTGTCATTCTTGGAATCAACCTTGGTGACGTCGAGACCGTAGGTGAAGACGATGACCTTGTCTTCCGGGGTGTTGCCGGTGGGCTGATTCTCACCCTGGCCGGACTGATCAGGCTTGTTGGAGTAAGTAAGGTAGGCCTCATTCACATTGCCCGGCAGACCGATCTTAGCGTTTGCGTTCAGCTTGGCGGTGTAGGACACAATCACATACTGTGGCTGTTCCTTGCTGTAGGCGGCTGCCTTCTTCAAGTCCTTGGTAGAGACCGTCAGAGTTGCCTTGGTTCCCGCAGTCTCCCCCTGTGCCTCAGCAGCAGGGGTGTACTGGATGCTGCCGCTTGTATCGGAGAAGTACGAAGTGATATCTGTATCCTTGCTTTCGCCTTCAAGATCAAGCTTCTTATCGTTGGACAGATAGACCTTGACATTAGAGGTATCCACTGCATCGAAGCCCTTATCGAAGGTATCGGTGAACTTGTAGGTGTAGGTCTCGTACTGGCTCATGTCCGGCACGGAGCCGATCAGGTGGAACGGAACGTCGTCGCCGATGTTGTAGTCGGCCACATCGTTGAACTTGGAGCCATAAGCGGTATCGTCAGTGGCATCCTTCTTGTTCTCCTGGACCTTCTTCTCAAGAGTCGGAACGTCAGTCTTGTCCGTAATGGTGATGTCGCTGGTGATGGCGAGCACAGCCGGGTTGTACACGGCCTGTCCAGCAGCGGTGGAATCAACAATCACGTAGTAGCCCGTTGCCAATTCGGTGGTTTCCCCCGAAGTTAAAGCCGTGCCACTACCAGCCTTGTTCTTCATGGCAATCTTGGCAACAAGACGCGTATTAGCACCATCGGCCGGGAAGTTGGTGCTGTTGCTGAGCGCTTCGGCGAATCCCTTGCCATTGGTCACATCTGCAAAGTATTTGCCAATAGTCGAATCAGCCTTCAATGCTGTCAGGAAGGCACCGCCATCAATACCAGTACCCCATTTAGCATCGCCAAGCGCGCCACCGGACTTGGCCTGAGTACCAGAAAGAATCTGGTATGCGGTGTAAGCGTGACCGTTCAGCTTCGAGTCGGCACCTGGAACCGTCACATTAACGGTATTTCCATCTACTGCCATGGCGGTGGAGGCGCCGGCGAAGCCGGCGACGGCCATTGCCGCGGTGGCTGCCACGGCTACGAGGCCCTTGAGAACCTTGTTCATTGTTCTCCCTTTCTTTCTTGTTTGAAATCTTGAATCTTCAGTTATGTGTGTTCAGTTATTGCCTAGTGGGCATTGGGTCGCTACGCTACGGTCCAGCCCCCCTTCCCCTAGACGAGTTCATCATTGCCGCCTCCTGACCTTGAGGGCCATTCCAGCCGCAACAACACCTATCAACGCAGCCACCAAAGCCGCCGCGTAAATCCAATAATCGCCAGCACCACCAGTCCCCGGCAGAATCACACCAGGCTTGTTCTTGATGGCACCGCCATTGACAGTGAACGTGGTCTGCTCGTTGTAAGCGCTTGTACCTTCAGTATTGAAGTCGGTGTACGCGTACCAATTGCCAGTGATGTTGTCACCTTCCAGCGGGCCGATACGGAACGTGTGCGGAGTGGTGTCGAGATCGTATCCGTCAGGAGCCTTGGTTTCGACGAGCTGATACTCGCCCCATGCCAAGCCCTGAAGCTCGAACTTGCCCTTCTCGCCATTCAGGTCAACGTATTGGCCAGACTGGGCGGAGCAGTTAGGGATGTCACTTTCGTCATTCACGCAATCCTTGATGGTTTGCGGGGTCGGGTCTGTGACCGTCGTGTACTTGGCGGTACCGTTGTCCCATGAGAAGCTCTTCGTCTTGGTCAGCTTCCATTCGGCACCACTTAGCATCTCGTCGTTATGCTCGGAGCTCACCTTGTTCCACTTGACCGTACCGGTCTTGCGGGTGTTCGGCAGCTTGTAACCATCCGACGCGGGGTTCCACGTTGCAACACCATTCGCGATGGTGATGGTGTACACCGTATCGCTGACCTCATAGCCGTTCGGAGCCACGGTTTCCTGCAGGTGGTACGTACCGTCCGCCAAATCGGACACCTTGAACCTACCTGCGGCGGTATCCTCATCCGCCTTAGTGGCAGTGGCGGTATTCGCCGCAGCGCTTGTCACGCGAGCATTGGTGCGCAGCGAGGTGGCCACCGCACGCTTCGTGCTCTTGGCAGCCTTGGCGTTGCTGGCGGACTGAGTAACGGCGCAGCCGGAGGGCGCAGTAATGGAATAGTTCGGTCCGGCCGAAATCGTCACCGCTTCAGGGAGAGCGCCGTTGTCGACGAACTTGAAGTTGTAGTGTCGACCCGTATTGTCCCAAGCTTTCGGACCGCCGTAGTTGGCAGGCGGGTAGTAATACTGGCCGTCATTATTCGTGTGCAGGAAAAGAAATGTGCTATCAGCAGTAATGTCAGCCGGCGGAATATCCACGTATGCATAGCTATCGGCGCATCCAGGCACCTGCTGCATGACCCTTGTGGACCAACCGCCGCTCGACGTTCCATAGCCGACCGTCACATTATTGGTTGGCCAATTGTTCACAGCTTCAAAGTACAGCGTCAGGTACTGCTTCGCGGTCACCGTGACGCTCAGGGTGAACGTCTTGTTACCCCGAGTTTCCTTCGCCGTAATCGTCACCGGCGTAGCAGTCACGCTGTTCGCGGTCAACGTCACGCTTGTGCCAGTAGTCGTGTTCAGCGAAACAGCATTCGGATCAGAGCTGCTCCACTTAACCTTATTATCTTCCGGGGCGACCGTTGCAGTCAGCTGCAGAGTCTTGCCCTTCTCCAAGGAGACGATATCACCATTATTGTGGTCTTTAATGTTCACGGAGGTCTGGGCAATAACTCCCTTGACGTGAACCGAAAGCGTAGCTGAAGCACTGCCATCCGCTGATTTCACAGTAATGGTCGTATCGCCATCACCCGTCGCAGTGACAAGGCCTGCGTTTACTGAAGCCACCGCAGGATCAGCAGATTCCCAAGTCAGCTTTGCATTGTTAATGACCTTACCGTTCTGGTCATAGGCCACCGCATGGAACCGTTGCGCAGCACTGCCCGTAAACGATGCGGAAGTCACTTCGCTACTATTCGCATCAAAGATCTTGACGGACTTGACCTCTGTGCCGGACTGGTCATCAATAATGTTCCAAGACTGCTCAGTAGTATTGCCGTTCATCTTGGAGAGCGTCCACGCAGAGCCGCCAAGCAGTGTCTCGGTATCCGTGCCATCAACCTTTGACCACTCGATGGACGTGCCGCTCCTCTTATTGGCGATCTTAGCGTTAATCGAATTGTCACCCGCGCTCGGAAGCAGCTTCTTGTTGGAGTCGGTTATCTCATTGCCTTCTGAGTCGTAAACATTCGTGACAACGCGAGCCGTAGACCCCTCACCACCAGCTGTGATGGCGTAGATGTTGGTGTTCGTGGCGTAGGCCGTGTTATTGGCGGAAACCTCACGGATGTAGTAGATGGCGTTCGGATTCAAACCGCCGATGCTGAACGAGCCGTTATTGGAGTCATCGTCACCATACGCGTTATCCGTAACTGTCTTAAGCGCGTTACTTTGGTTCTGTGCATCGCTCTTCGAAGCGTACACCGTCCAGGTCGTGCCGCCCAATGCTGCCTGGGTGGAAGCATCGACCTTATCCCAAGCGATAGCCGCGCACTGCGTGGAGTACGAGCCGTTCCACGGCAGGTTATGGCGTTCCTGGTCCATATCAAGAGCCGAAGCGGAGTGACTGCGCTCGTAATTGACAAACTCGTAGAATTTGCCATCTTGGCCAGTATTACCGACTGCAGCCGGGTTGTACATAGCATAATTACCACCGACCCACACGCGGCCGTTGGTGCTTACATGCGATTCGAAACTACCATTCGGAACAAGAATGCTGCCCAGCATGCCTGCAGCCGGATCGTCCTTCGTCGTCAGAGGGAAAGAACCATCCCACACACCATCTGCTTTCTCCGTAGCGGAGTTTGCATCCCTACGTGCTGTTGTACCCGAACCTTGGCCGCCACGAATGGTCACACTGCTGGCATCGGCAAAGTTCCACATAATCTGCTGAGCACGCTTGGCGTAATCACCGTCAGTGTACGAACCGCCCAATTCCTTCGTGGTGTTATTCGTGTCGGTCCACCAGAACCGCCAACCGTTGTGGAAATCCACGTTCCCACCGGTCACGTTAATGACCACGGAAGAAGTGTCCGGAATCTTCTTGAACGAGAAACTAACACCGGTATACGAAGAAGAATCATTGAGCATGTTTGCCGGCAGATTGAACACCTGCATGGAGGATGTGCCATTGCCCACGAATTCGATGATCTTCTCGTGCACACTGCTGATATTGAAGCTATATGTGCCATCGAATTTGGTGCGTACCAGACCGTTGTAGTCCTCGTTGCCGGTAGTTGTCTTAGCGTCAGCCACATAGACGCTCTCCGACTGCTGCTTATTGAGGTTGCTCAGGTTACCCGACAAGGTCTTGATATACGAGCCGAAACCATCGAACGTCTCGCCTGTGGAACCAATCTGATCGTCATTCTGGTTCCAGTTGACGGCGCCTTTTGTAAATTCCGGAACATACACGGATGCACGATTCTTATACTTGTCCTTGTCCGTATTACTCGAACCGTTGCCGAGAATATCATTTGACGAGCCGCCATATACCACGGTCTGGCCGCCAGCGATATTAGCCGTGTAATACGGCTCCTTGAGATTAGTCTGGCCAATCCAGCCGGCGTTACCCCAAGACTGCGCACCGCCAACCCAGCCGATGCTGCTATCGGAGCTCTTGCCTCTCACCTCAAGTGTAGAAGAACCCGTTTTCGGACGGTACTGGCCACCGAAGCCCACAATGCCGAATCGGAAGCCCTTGTAATCCTTGATATAGCCGTTCTTCGCGCCATCTTCATCCGTGTAGTACGAAGTCCATAGACCCTTAAGCGGGTGCATGAGCAGCTTGCCGTTCACTGCGGTCAGACCTTCGGCTTCAGCAGCATATGAACCAGCAGGACCCGAGGGGTTCTTCATGTCGCCAGAAACCTTCTGACCCACATACATATCGCCACCTGCATACGTGGCGATGCCAGTATCTTCCGTTCCACTACCGGTATTGGTGCCGAGGGAAATGCTGGTAGGCGTGCAGATTGCGCCGTCATTGTGATTTTCATCAGCTTTGGCATTGTAGGTGGGGAGGAGGGAAGTTACTGCTACGGTGGCCATCATGGCTACCGCTATGGCGGCGGCGGTCAGGGAGCGGGTACGCGAAAGCGCGCGACCGGATGCCGATCGCGTTCCTGCATAGTGTCGTGGTGCGTTGCCGACACCATTACGCCATTGCCTCATCTTGTCCCCTATCCGCAAAGTGTTCACCCTTCTGAGCCCCTCAACTCGAGGGTTGATATCCTTTGCATAATGCCGTTATCACTTCTGTTTTACGTATAGCTTCTGCGCTGTTCCCATCTCCGGCAACACAGCCGGAAACCTCTGTTTACCCTTTTCTCTGACCTACGGTTTACTATGATAACCTTTGCAGTTATGAAAACAAAATGAAACAGAAAGAACCCACACCCCCTCCCCCGATACGTTTTTTCGTCCCCTCTCACGGGGACAACGCTTTAAAGCCTGATATTCAAAGGTTTGTCAACGATTGCAAAATCAAAAACACATGCTGATCATTGAATGAAATTCATCATTCATCAGCCCCCGATTGGCGTGTCATGAAACACATCACTGCAAATTGTTTCATTTTTTTCCTGAAAACGTATGCCACACACCATGACTACAGTGGGGGTATCCCTTATCAATCCACCCCAGGCCATCACAATCAGCCCGTCGGCATTGACGGGCTGCGGAAGGACAATGAGACTCGGCTCTCAGCGGCCAGTGCCATACACGGAATCGGTGCCACGCAGCACAAGCTGTGCACGCACAATCTCATGCGCGTTCTCGAGCGGCTCACCTTCGATGAGCTTCATGGCCTTCTGCGCGGCCGCGCGACCCATCGCATACGGATCCTGGCGCATGGTGGTCAGGCTCACAGTGTCGGCGTACGGCGAATCGTCGAAGCCGATAATCGAATAGTCACTCGGCGTGTGGTGGCCGTAACGTTCCAAACGCAACACCAGCGGAATCGCCATCATATCCATCTGGCAGCAGATCGCGTCCGGGAACTCGTCCAACGCAAGCAGCGCGGTCAACGCCGAGTCGGCGAAGGTCTTGCCACGCGGCACAGAGACGACGCGCCACTTGAAGTCATGGGAGGCCTCCATCGTCTTGCAGGCGCGGATGAAGCCCTGTCCTCGCGCATCGATGGAGGAATTAATGGAATCGACCGCATCGGAGCACACGTACACGATATTCTTGTGCCCCAGATTGATCAGATGCTGGGCGGCGGTGAACATGCCGTCCTCATCGTCGATGGAGATGGTGGCGTCGAAGCCGTTTTGCGTCGGCGTATTGATGCCGATGATCGGTACGTGGATGCGCTTGAGCTGCTGGATTTCCTTCGGATCCACGCCGAACGACGTTACGAATACGGCGTCCACGTTGCGGCGGACGGGCAGATTCGTGAAGAATTCCTTGCGATTTTCGGCGGTGTCGACATGCTGGAACAGCGAGATGTCGTACCCGGCGTCGTGCATGACGGAGTCGATGCCGGCGAACACTTCCGTATTGAACCAGCTAGTGATCTCTTCATTCATCAGCATCGCCACACGGTACGATTGGCCGGATTTCAGCGACGTGGCGGAACGGGAGATGTTGAAATCAAGCTTGTCGGCAGTTTCCAGCACCTTGCGACGTGTACGTTCGGACACCAGTTCCGGCCGCGTGAACGCGCGCGATACCGTGGAAATCGACACACCCGCGGCCTTGGCCACCTCGCGAATGCCTGCTCTATCCATCTCTCAACCCCTTTGCGGTTTCTGCATCATAATCACAAACGTTCCCAGCCTTGGAAACACTTGCCCGAGCGGCAATGCTCTCCCATATTGCTACTATTATACTGCGAACGTTGTCAAAAATCACGCTAATGTTGCACCAATAGCACAAAATATCAAAATAACTGGATAAGCCGCGTAAAAAGCCCACTTCGTCCACTGCCGCTTATAACCCAACTCGCCGTTGTAATAATGCACGAATGCAACGCCAATGCCAGGCATAATCATCATCACCGCGCCAAACAGGCCGGCAGTGAACATCATCGAATTCTCATGCTGGCGCATCAACGTGAAAATCAGCACGAAACCAAGCGTCACCGAGCCGACGCTCATCATATGCTGGCGCAGGCCGACGCGCAGCAGCAGATCCCACAACAGTCCGATCAACACCAGACCGACCGACAGCACAATCTTCATTGACTTCTGGTAGCGCGCCGCCACCCAATCCAACACGGCAAGCACAACGAACGCGATGAACAGACCGAAAACAGGGTTCTGCGAGCCAAAATCGAAAGCCTTATGCGACGTGCAGAGGTCGTACGGCACCTCACACACCACGGCGAGGATGAACAGCTGCAGGCCGTACGCGACGCGACTATGTGTTTCACGGAAACCCTGCACCAGCAGCCACGCGTAAATCGGAATAGCAAACCAAGATACGACCTCGCTTAAGACCATCGCCGTCAGCGACGTCATATTATTGACGTCGGAACCGAAAAACAGCGGCACAATGGTGGTGCTACCAGCTGACAGAGCCAACGCCACAGCGCCGATGACCTTGAGCTGGAACACCGTCAGTCCGCGGTGCTTCTTCTTGGTACGGCGAGCGCCGCCGAATCCGATCTGTTCAATCGAATCAGCTCCAGCACCCTGCTCGACATAGCTTTCCATATGTCCTCCTCAGTTCCGCATACGGCCTTTCTGCGCCCAAGACGCCCAGTACGCCCAAGACGCAACCTACGCGCGTTTCACGCGTTCAGCACGAATTTCAGCAGACCGTCGTAGTCGGCACCGGTAAACGAACATACCGCATGCTCCGACTTGGGCGGGTCGCTCATCGGCGAAATTTCCGTACGGAAGTATGCTGCGTCGAGACCGGCGGAATTGGCTCCGATAATATCGTTTGCTTCATCGTTGCCCACCATGAGCGCGTTTTTTGCGATTACGAACTCGCGGTCGAGAGCCAACATGTACAAGTCGCGGGCAGGCTTGCGGATTTTCTCTTCGCTGGAGATAATCACGTCGTCCAGTACGTTCGCCAAGCCGGTCATTTCCAGTTCGGGGCGAGTATAGCAGGCTTGTGCGTTGCTTAGCAGCGCCACGACGACGCCGGCCTCCTGCAATGCTTCGATCATGTCGAGTGCGCCCGGATACAGGCGGATCATGCTGGTGCTGCCCTGCCGGAACGCCCATGCGGCTTTCAGCGCGGCTTGCGGCAGTGCCAGTTTCTTTTCAGCCTCCTCACTACGGTTCATCAGCAGCGACCGGTAGACCGGCAGGATATCGAATTCATCCCATCCGTTACGGACGATTGCACGATCGGCTTGATGGACCATTTCGCGGGCCTCAAGTTTTTCGAAGCGTTCGCGCATTTCGTCGACCGATTCGTAGTCGGCACCCAGTTCGCAAACGCAGTCATATAGCGCCTGCCAGGCGGTTTCGCTCTGTTCGTCTGTACGAATGTCGATCAACGTCCCGTAGAGGTCGAAAAATACCACCTCATATCGTGGATTATGAGCTCCGGCTCCCACTTCTCGTATCCTTTCTGGTTTTCCGGCCCCATTGCCGTATCGGTTACGGCGACCGCAGCTTTGCGGTCGCCGTTTTGTAGCTTCCCTACTGAGAGTATTACTGCAACCGCCAGATTGCAAACGTATGCGGTGGAACAATCAAATAATCGCCATCACCTGCGCTCACATTGCCTTCCATCGGACTGACGGACGAGCCGAGACCACACCAGTATCTCCGTATTCCGTCAATCGGTTCCAAACCCGTTACGGCCACGTCAATAACGCCGACGTGTCTGCTTGGATTGGCGGCCATCAGATAATCGCCGACGCGGAACACGAGTTCGTCGCCTTCCGTATCGACGATATTGCGATTGCCGTCGAACCACTGTGGATCAGACTTGCGCAATGCAATCAACTTCGCGTAATACTCAATCAAATCGCGCTTCTGCCATGCACGGTTCCAATCGAGCCAGTTAAGCTCTTTGGCGGAATCGTAAGAATCAGAGCTGCCGAATTTGGTACGTGCGAACTCCTCGCCGGACAGCATGAACGGGATGCCGGCGGAGGTAAGCGTGATACCCACAGCCAGCTTGTTGGCGTCCATCACGTCGGTCAGCGCGGCCGCAATCTGCGGACCGACACCGGCCAGCCCTTCCGCCGAGAAATCGGCGTCATACATGACTTTTGGCACATCCACGGTATTTTCGTTAACGCCTTCGGCCACGGTGCTGCCCAACGAACCAGCCGCAAAGCTCGCGCACAACTTGTCCCACAGCGTGAGGTCGTCGTGCGCGGACACGTATTGAATGACCTGACCTGCCACTCCTTCCGAATGTTTGCCGCGACGCCACGCGTCCACGGCCTCACGCACAGCCGCTACGTTCTCGTGCATGCCACCGTTCACATAACCCGGGCGGTCCGAGAAGAACACATGGCCCTTGATGGTGTCTCGCGTGGTGTCGCAGAAGTGGCCGATGCGACTGTCAAGCTTCGACAGGCCTGACTTGTCAGCCAGCACGGTGTCGCTGGGCAGCGGCGCGGTGGCGCCCGCGGACCACGGTTCGCCGTACATGAGGATGTCGCGTCCACGGCCGGGAATCTCGTCCAGCGCGGCACGCACGGCATTCATGGTGTCCACGTCAATCAGCCCCATCAGGTCGAAACGGAAGCCGTCCATGTGGTATTCGCGCGCCCAGAACGTCACGGATTCCACGATGAACCGGCGGAACATCTTGCGTTCGGTGGCCATATCGCAGCCGCAGCCGGATCCGTTGGCCAGCGCGCCGTTGGGCTTACGGCGCAGGAAATAGTCCGGCACCGACCGCTCAAACCAATTATCGGGCGAAAACATGTGGTTGTAGACCACGTCCATGATCACTTTGATGCCGGCGTTGTGCAGCGCCTGCACCATCTGCTTCACTTCGCGGATGCGCACCGACCCGTCGAACGGATTGGTGGAATACGAGCCTTCCGGCACGTTGTAATTGACCGGATCGTACCCCCAGTTGTAGCGATCGCAGGTCTCTTCGTCCACGGAACCGAAATCGTAAATCGGCATGAGCTGCACCGCGGTGACGCCAAGTTTCTTGAGATATGCGACGCCCGTGGGAAAGTCGGGATGCCCGTCCAGAGACGTACCGTCGTCGGTGAACGCCAGGTACTTGCCCCGATGCGATTCGGGGAAACCGCCGGCGGGATCATTGCTGAAATCGCCCACATGGGTTTCCCAGACCACCGTCTGCGCAAGCGGCACGTCCGGCATATGGTCGCGGTACCAACCATCCGGATTGGTGCGGCTGAAGTCCACGACCATGCTGCGCCGGCCGTTCACACCGGCCCCGCGCGCCCACGGATCGGCGACGCGGTCCACGGAACCGCAATCGCGTTCAATCAAAAAGTCGTAATACACGCCGTGCTTGTTGTCGGCGAAATCGTACGTCCAGGAACCGTCGGATTCCGGACGCATCGTGTACTGTCCAATCAGAGCGTCGCCGCTTTCCCCCATGGAGCCACGCGAGAACAGTCTCAGGGTCACCTTTTGTGCGGAAGGAGCCCAGAGAGCGAACTGGGTGCCGGATTGAGCAACCACGGCACCCAGAGGCCGTTCCAAACAAAGCGGGAACGGTTCGGCGACGCTCGTGTTCGGCTGTGCAAAGTTGTCTACGAGCGTCATTATTGCGTTACCTTTCCGTCAGCCCTTCACGGAGCCCGACATGGACTCCTGATAGAAGCGCTGCATCACAATGAACAGGATGGCGATCGGAACGGAGATCACGACCGCGGCCGCGGCGAAGCGGGCAAACCAGTTCTGGATATATTCCTTCTGCAGCATGAGCCACAGGCCCAATGCCACGGTGTAGTTGGATTGCGTACGGCAGATCACCTTGGCCATGACAAAGTCGAGCCACGGGGTCAGGAAGCCGATGATGGCCTGGTAGACGATCATGGGCTTGCAGATCGGGATGATGATCTTATGGAACACCTGGAAACGGGTGCAACCGTCGAGCAGGGCGGCTTCGTCCAGCGAGGTCGGAATGGTGTCCATATAGCCCTTCATCACGTAGAAGCCAGCGCCGGAACCGGCGGAGTACACGAGAATCAACGCCACGGTAGTCATGGTGCCGCTTGACAGGCCCAAGGCCTTCAAGATGAAGTAGATGGCGGTGACGGCCATGATACCCGGGAACATGCCAAGAATCAGCACAACGTTCATGAAAGTCTTGCGCACACGGAAACGCATACGGCTCATGCAGTACGCCACGGAGAGCACGAAGATCAGAGAAATCGCACAGGTGAAGCAGGCGATGATGAACGTGGTGCCGAACATCTTCGGGAAGTCCAACACGTTGCGGTCGGTGAACAGCACCCTATAGTTGTCCAGAGTCCACTCCTTCGGGAAGAAGGAGCTGGTGTACGGGGCGGTGTTCTTATTGAACGACTCCGCGAACACCCATACGATTGGGACGAGCCAGATGACGGCCAGAATGGCCAGGAACAAGTGGGCGAACACGTCGCCGGTGATACGGCGGATCTTCTGGTCGTGCAGAAGGCCGTGGCTTTCCACTTTGGTTGCGGAATGCTTGTTGCTCATCGGAATGCCTCCTCATTCTTATAGGAGCCGGAATTGCGGTAGGTGATCAGCGAAACGATGGCCAACACGACGAAGGTCATGATGCCGATCACGGCACCGAGATTGTAATCCTGCTTGTCCACGGTCAGCTTGTACAGCCAGGTGATAAGCAAATCAGTGGAGCCTGCGGAATCGCCCAATGGCGTAGGATCGCCGCCGGACAGCAGGTAAATGACGTTGAAGTTGTTCACATTGCCCGTGAAGGTGGTGATCAGATACGGGGTGAGCACGAAGATAATGTACGGCATGGTGATCTTAGTAAAGATCTGCCACCAGTTGGCACCGTCGATCTTCGCCGCCTCATACTGATCGGCCGGAATGTTCTGCAGAATACCGGTGATCTGCATGATGGTGTACGGGATACCGACCCACAGGTTGATGATGATCACGGTGACGCGGGCCCAAGTGGCGTTGGTGAAGAACGGCAACGGGCCGTCAATCCAACCCCACGTCTGCAGCATGCGGTTCACCGCACCCTGCGGCTGGAGCATGGTGTGCATGACCAGCAGAGACACGAACTGCGGAACGGCGATGGACATGGAGAAGCAGGCACGCCAGAAACCCTTGAAGTGGGTGGTCTTGCGATTGATGATCATAGCCACGAACATGCCGAGGAAGAAGTTCAGGAAGGTGGCGAAGAAAGCCCAGACCAATGTCCACACCAGCACACGTCCGAACAGTACGGCGTTAACGGTGCCGCCGCTGTTGGAGAAAACCTTGGCGAAGTTCTCAAAGCCGACCCAGTGGAACAGCACGAGGTGCTTGTGGTCATAGCTGGTGAATGCCATTGAAATCATGAAGATCAACGGCAGCACGGTGAACACGACGATGCCCAGCGTGGGCAGGAACATCAGCAGAACGTGCGCCTTGGCATCGAGCAGCTCGCGGACATCGTCCATGAAGCTCGGAGCCTTGCCGTTCTCCTCGAGCAGCACCTGGGACTTGTATGCAGAGCGCACGGACATGACCCACAGGCCGATGAAGGCAGCGGTGATAACCAGAGTGGCGACACCGTACAACAGGATGACCACGGAACGGTCAGGTTCGGTGTAGACCCAGAAGCCGTCGACCAGCTTCTTGCCGCCTGCATTGGTGCCCAAGGTCGGCAACTTGGAAAGATAGTCCACACCATTGATTGCCATGAACACGAAGTATGCGATTTCCAGCGCCAGCATGGCAATGCCCTTGACATACTGCTTGCGCACGATATCGCCAAGACCAAACACCACTGCGGAAAGCTTAGTGAACAGGTCACCACGCCGGAACGCCGCCCTTACCGTGTAAGGCGACGGAGAAACATAATCAGCACCCTGCTTCCGAAGGCGCTTCATCTCCCGTGGGGAAAGAGTTGTTGCTGTCATTTCGACTGCCCTCTCATATGGATATTGAAAGATAAAAAAAGCTTTGCTCCCGGACAAGGGGAAGGAGAATTTAAAAACCTTGCCCGGGAATGCAAAGCTCGGAGGAGGAGTGAGCCACTATGCAAAGTGGAGAGAGACACCGCGACTCGAAGCATCTCTCAAAGCTGCAGGATGGCTGGGGGGATTTGGCAGTGCCAACCACCTGCATTCTTCAGTTATTGGATTTTTAGGATTACTGATTTCACTCAGCGATCTTGCCACCGGCCTGCTTGACCCAATCCTGGTACTTGGCGGCAGCGTTGTCCTTGGTGATTTCCTTGTTGACCAGGGCCTTGCCGAAGGTTTCGGCCGGAGTCCACCAATCGTTCATGCCGGACAGACCGGACTGCAGGAGGGCGGTGTTGGCCATGGTGTCGGCCTGGGCCTTGGCTGCGATGTCGTCGGTGGTCAGGTCGGACAGGGACTTGTCGGTCGGCGGGATGGCGCGCATCTCGTAGTGCAGCTTCTGAGCTTCGGTGGAGCCGAGGTAAGCCGCGAACTGAGCGGCGGCCTTCGGGTTCTTGGCGTTCGGGTTGTAAGCAGCGGCCTTGGTGGCGGCGAAGGACTTCATCTGCTTCTTCTGGCCGTTCACGGTGAAGGTCGGCAGAGAGGTGGCGGCGTAGTTGTCACCCAGGGCCTCCTTCACGTCCTTAGCGGACCAGGTACCGGAGAACAGCACGTCGGCGGAGCCATCCTTGATGGCTGCGAGGCCGGAAGCGCCATCGTCGTTGGAGAAGTTCGGGTTGGCGACCACATCAACCAGATAAGAGGTGATATCGGCGCCGTCCTTCGGGAAGACCATGCCTGCGTCAGCATCATTGCCCTTCTCGCCGAACAGGCTCAGGCCATCATAGAAGCCGTTGATGTACCAAGAATTCTGCAGGGAGAACGCGACCTTGGCCTTGGAAAGGATGGTATCGAAGTCCTTGGCCTCATCCTCGGTGATCTTGGACTTGTTGTAGTACATGAACCACGTGTTGTCGGTGTACGGCACGCCATAGAGCTTGCCATCGGTGCCGGTGACGGAGTTGACTTCGAGGTCACCGTTCTGTTCCTTCACCTGCTTCTCAGCGTCGGTGCCCAGCTGGCCAATGGCCTTGGCATCCATTAGAACACCCAACTGATCGGAAGCGAACATATAGACATCGGCCGCCGCGGACGGATCAGTGCTGACCTGCTTGGAAGCATCGCCTTCAGAGACCACGTCATTCTTCCACGTGATATTGTATTCCGGATGCGCCTTGGCGAAGTTCTCTTCGACCTTGCCCAGCCAGTTGGTGTCCTTGGCCTGGTCTTCCTGCGGGGCCCACACGCTCAGCGTGACGGCCTCGGTGGAGCCGGAAGCGTTCTTATCGCCACCGTCGGAGGAGCCACCGCACGCAGCGAGCGGAACCAGCATAGAAACGGCAGCAGTAAGTCCGATTGCCTTCTTCCAATCGATCTTCATTGATCTTCCTTTCCTCACATAACCTTGTGTTCCTCAACATCTCCGGTTAAATGGTACGGACCAAAACCCTGCATACGTTCACATCATCGTTCTTGGATGATTACCAACAACACTGGGGCCACCAAAAATGTATCAGTGATTGTTAGTGTAGCACGTTTCTGCCAACGTTTGCAATTCAGCGTTATGATTGTTTCAAAGAAACACCGCAAACCGCGAAATATCAAGGAGACACACCCTCATGCTTCCCCCCGCGAAACACCTCCACCCCAAATGGCTTGCCGACGCAATTTTTTATGAAATCTATCCACAGTCCTTCGTCGACTCCAATGGCGACGGCATCGGAGACATCCCCGGAATCACTTTAAAACTGGACTACATCAAGGATCTCGGATGCAACGCGATCTGGCTCAATCCTTGTTTCGACTCGCCATTCAAAGACGCCGGCTACGACGTGCGCGACTACAAAAAGGTGGCATCACGCTACGGCACCAACGACGATCTCATTGCGTTGTTCGACGCCGCCCACCGGCGCGACATGCACGTGATCCTCGATCTCGTGCCAGGCCACACCAGCGAGGAACACGAGTGGTTCCACCGCAGTTGCAAGGTCGAACGAAACAATTATTCCGACCGCTACATCTGGACAGACTCATGGATCTCCGGTGGCGACGGACTGCCATTCATCGGCGGCGAATCGCCCCGCAACGGTACCTACATCTTGAACTTCTTCAAATGCCAGCCGGCGCTCAACTACGGTTTCGCGCACCCCGAACGTAGCTGGCAGAAGCCAGCCCTTGGTCCGGACGCGAAGGCCACTTGCGACGCGATGGTGGACGTCATGCGGTTCTGGCTTTCCCGTGGCGCAGACGGCTTCCGCGTGGATATGGCCGACAGCCTCGTCAAAAAGGACGATGAGGGCAAGCCTTATACCATCCGCACCTGGCAGTACATGTTCGCCCGGATCCGCCCGGCCTTCCCCGAAGCCGCGTTCGTTTCGGAATGGGGACGGCCAGAGGAGTCGATGGCCGCCGGCTTCGACATGGATTTCTATCTCGATTGGCGTTGGGACGGCGTTCCCAACGGCTACAACATGCTGTTGCGCAACGTGGACGACCCGTTGAGCCGCAAGGGCGACAAGAGCTATTTCAACGCCGATTCCGGCACGCCGATCAGCGAATTCCTGGACGAGTACGAGCCGCGTCTGCGCGAAGCGGAAACGGCCGACGGAAATTTTAATTTCATCACCTGCAACCACGACACCGCACGCGTGGCGCCGCGACTGTCGCAGCGCGAAATCGCCCTGGCATACTGCACGCTGTTCGCGATGCCGGGCGTGCCGTTCCTGTATTACGGCGACGAAATCGGCATGCGATACCGCGCACTGCCCGGCAAAGAAGGCGGCTACGTGCGCACCGGTTCGCGCACACCGATGCAGTGGGGTGCGAACGACGCATCCGGAGCACTTCACGTGTCCGATTCTGCAGAATCGGACACTCGGGCTGGCGATGTGACCGGTGGCAGCTACCTGCCCGCCGACCCGTCCGCCGACGCCCCGACCGTCGCCGCACAGCAGGCCGACGCCGAATCACTGTGGCATACGGTGCGCTCCATACTCCACGTCAAGGGGGAATGCGACGCCTTGCGGTCGGGGGCTACGTTCCATGCAATCGAACGCGATAGAGTGTTCGTTTTCGAGCGTTCCACCCACCTGCAGAAGCTGATCATAGCCGTCAATCCAAGCCGCGATTGCAAAGCTTTGCAGTTACCAGATGGTAGTTATCGGACGATTTTCAGCATCGGCGAAAACGAAATTAGCGGCACTTCGCTGCGTCTAGGTCTGCAAAGCTTTGCAATTCTCGAAGCCGAGTAGCAGACGAGCAATGCCCCGTTGGAATAATCGTTTGCAATGCGGAGCGCTGCGCCTTCGTATTGCAAACGATAGTCAATATGGAAAAACAATTCCGGTTATCTATATTCCTGAAATTAGAGCAAAATCGCAATATAGCAACACTCTCTTACCGCAAAACACGCTTTGAAAACGATATCATACCGTGATATAGTTATCTTTGGTGCGAATGCCACCAGCATCGAAGCTGCGGCAATCGCAAGCAATGTAGCATGTCAGCCGTCACAAACGGCGCGGAAAGAAGGGACCTATGACACAGACCCAGCAGACCGAAAGCGCAGAACGCATCGCACGGCCTCTTATCCAGCTCGCCAAGCTCAATGGCATTTCCACGTCGTATATCGACCAGCTCGGCACCTATGTGGAAATCCGCGACGAAGTGCTCGTCTCCGTATTGGCCGCACTCGGCGTGGACGCATCCAGCGACGAAGCGATCACCGCCTCCTATGCGGCGACCCAGCAGCGCATCGCAGACACACTTGTTGAGCCGACCGTCGTGAAGTTCATCGGCAAGGAAGCCGTCACGCCAATCCGCGCGAAAGGAAACGACGTGGCGCTGAAGCTGACGTTGGAAGACGGCACGGAATATGCGGGCGATCTGACCGCGTATCTGACGGGCTCGAACGCAGATGACGGCTCGCTGCAACTGACGCTGCCGGACGATATTCCCGCCGGCTACCACACGCTGGCCGTCGATGCCGGCCCGATGCACGCCGAAGCCGCGCTGATCTGCGCACCGGCACGCATCGAACTGCCGCCAGCAGTAGCGGAAAAGCAACGTTGGGGCTGGATGGCACAGATGTATTCCATCCGTTCCGCTGAATCCTGGGGCGTGGGCGACTATGGCGATCTGAAGCTGCTGCTGTCCGACGCGGCAACGAAATCGCATGCCGATTTCATGCTTATCAACCCGATTCACGCCACCGCGCCGGTGCCGCCGCTGGAGCCGTCGCCGTATCTTCCCGAATCGCGTCGTTTTCTCAATGTGACGTACATCCGTCCGCAGGATATCGCTGAATATGCGGAACTCAACGAGGCGGACCAGGCCGAAGTGGCGCGTCTGCACGCGGAAGCCTCGCCAGCCAACGACAGTATCGAGCCGCTCGACATCAATTCCGCTTGGTGGCACAAGCGCCAGGCGCTGCAGCTTGTGTACAACGTGCCGCGTTCCGTCGAGCGTCAGGCCGCGTTCAACGCGTTCAAGGAGGCCGCGGGTCCGGATCTGCGCGCGTTCGCCGCATGGTCGGTGGCGTTCCAGGTGTGGGGCGCGCCGTGGGAAGGCACGTGGTTCAAGGACACGAACCGCGATTCGCCTGAAGTGGTGGAGCTCATGCGCGAGCACGCCGATATGGTCGATTTCGAATGCTGGCTGCAGTGGATCGCCGACGAGCAGGTGACAGCCGCGCAGAACGCCGCCCGTGACAGCGGTATGGCACTCGGCCTCATGCAGGATATGGCCGTGGGCGTGCACTCGCTCGGCGCGGACGTGTGGTGGAATCCGGAACGTTTCGCAGTAGGCAGCGTAACCGTGGGCTGCCCACCGGACTTCTACAACCAGCAGGGTCAGGATTGGGGCCAGCCGCCGTTCAATCCGAATTATCTGGCCAAAACTGGTTATGTTGTGTACCGCGAGATGGTGCACAACATGTTCTCGCACGCGGGCGCGGTGCGCATCGACCATGTACTCGGCCTATTCCGTCTGTGGTGGATTCCGCAGGGCGAAGGCGCGCGCGGTGGCGCGTACGTTACGTACGACTATGAGGCGATGATCGCGATCCTGACCATTGAAGCGTCCCGCGTGAACGGTTTGGTGGTCGGCGAGGATCTGGGCACCGTGCCTGATTACGTACGCACGGTACTCGGCGAGCACGGCCTGCTGGGCTGCATGGTGGAATGGTTCGCCCGCGTGGACGACTCCCCCAACGCCGGCGACCCGTACGCCGATCCGTCCACGTACCGCAAGTACGCGCTGGCTTCCGTCACCACGCACGACCTGCCGCCGACCGCCGGCTACCTGCAGTTCGAGCACGTCAAGCTGCGCGAACAGCTGCACCTGCTGTCCGGCCCGGTCGAGGAGTTCCAGGCTTCCGCCACCGCCGAACGCGACGCGATGATGGACCGTCTCGTGGAGTCCGGCCTGATCACGCCGGAAGTGGCGGGCGATGTGGAAGGCCACATCCAGGAAATCGTCGAGGCGATGCACAAGATGCTGCTCAAGTCGCCGTCCGTGCTGCTGCAGGCCGCGCTGGTGGATGGCGTGGGCGAGACGCGCACGCAGAACCAGCCGGGCACGTCCAGTGAATACTCCAACTGGCGTGTGCCGCTGGCAGGCCCGGACCTCAAGGTGGTGCACACCGATGAGGTGTTCGATCTGCCGCGCGTGCAATCGCTTGCCGCCATCATGAACGGCGAGAAGTAGCGTTTAGACTTACCATTCCCCTTTCCTTACAAACCAAAATTCCGGTCCTCCTTGTGGAGGGCCGGAATTTTTCATATACGCAAGGCGATTTGGGAGCGGCCAGGTTCAGCGGTCGATCAGCCCAGCAGCAGCCATACGGAGGCGTCGCTATCCAGCTTGCCGTCGTCCGTCAACGGCACGGAATTTGCGATGGCGACCGCATCGTCCGGCAGGGCGATCGGCTCGTCGCCGAAATTGGTGACGGACAGGAATCGACGGCCTTCCGTGGCCGGACGCGAGTAGGCGACCACCGTATCGCCCATGTCCAGCAGGTCGGCGGACGTGTCTCCGGTTGCCGTCAGCACCGTCTGTCGCAACTGCAACAGCTTGCGGTACAAGTGCAGCATGGAACCGTTGTCATCGGCCTCGACGTCGGCCGCGAAATCCTTGAACCAGGCCGGCTGCGGCAGGTGCGCGTCGGCGGAATCGCCCTGCTCCGGGCCGAAACCGAACGTGCCGCCGGTGATGAAGTCCGGGCTCCACGAAGCCGGTTCGCCGCAATCGGCAGCCTTCCACGGCATCGGTGCACGGCAGCCGTCACGACCCTTGTCGGTGAAGTTGCGACGGGTGTTGAACGGCGTCGGATCCTCAAGACGATCCCACGGAATGTTCGCCACTTCGAACAGGCCCAGTTCCTCGCCCTGATACACGTAGGCGGAACCCGGCAGGCCCAGTTCCATCAGCGCGGCTGCGCGGGCGCGACGGGTGCCGAGCTCACGATTCTCGCGGTAGGTCTCTCCGTCACGCAACAGCCAATCGTGCGCCAGCTGGTGGTACGGAGCGTCCTTCACCTGCGGCAGACCGAAACGCGACGGACTGCGCGGCACATCGTGGTTGTTCATAACCCACGTCGTGGTGGAACCGTGCGTTTCCTCGGCGGCGCGCAAGCCGTCAGCAATGGCCGTACGGAACTCGTCGGCGAACCAGTTGGCTTCGGCGAACTCGAAATTGAACACCTGGCCGAGCTCGTCGGTGGACGCGTACAGATGCTGCGATTCGGCCTTCACCCACGCCTCGCCGACGGCGAAACGCGGCGGATTGTACTCGTTGAACACCTGACGCCATTCGCGGTAGATGTCGTGCACTTCCGGACGGTCCCACAGCGGGCTGAACGCGCCATCCGCCGGCAGCACATGCTGCACCGCGGCCGGATCCATGTCGGCCAGCGGCACGGAATCGAGGTCCTTGGCCAAGCCGTGCGCCACGTCGATGCGGAAGCCGTCGGTGCCGTGGTCGGACCAGAATCTCAACGTTTTCTTGAATTCCTCGTGCACGTCCGGATTCTTCCAATTCAGATCCGGCTGCTCCTTGGCGAACATGTGCAGGTACCACTGTCCGTCATCGACCTGTTGCCACGCCGGGCCGCCGAACAGCGACTGCCAGTCGTTCGGCGGCAGCTCGCCGTGCTCGCCGCGGCCTTCGCGGAAGATGTAGCGGTCGCGTGCGGCCGAACCTCGGCCGGCGGCGAGCGCCTCGATGAACATCTTGTGCTTGTTGGACGTGTGGTTCGGCACGATGTCGACGATCACCTTGATGCCGGCTTCATGCGCGGCGGCGGCCATCGCGTCGAAATCGGCCATGGTGCCGAGGCGCGGGTCCACGTTGCGGTAGTCGATCACGTCGTAGCCGCCGTCGGCCAGGTCGGACGGGTAGAACGGGCTCAGCCAGATCGCGTCGATGCCGAGATTCTTCAGGTAATCCATTTTCTCGGTGACGCCGGCGATGTCTCCCAACCCGTCGCCGTTCACGTCTTTGAAGCTGCGCGGGTAGATCTGGTAGACGACGGCTTGCTTCCACCAATCGTCACGCATGTTATTCGCGGTCATTATGCCCCTTTCGTCTGTGCCTGCAACCGTTGTACCGCTGACAACGATAGCATTGCAGGGCGTCCGCTGCGGGGGCGCGCGGGGCGCGCGGGCAATCGCGTTTCCGTTTGCGCAGACCGGCCGGCGGTGCGATCGTTCGTGCCGTCGTTTGCGCTGCGCAAACCAGCAGATCGTGTCGCCGACCGCACGACCGACCGCGCCACACAAACCGGTCAGCCGCATCGCCGTTCGTACAGCCGAACGCGCCGCACAAACCGACCGACCACACGATCGACCGCACGGCGCAAACCGGCCCGGCCGTATCGCGCAAACCGGCCAATCGCAAGATGGCGTGCGTCGAGTAGAATCGCAAGAAGATCCGACTTGCATACGTTGCCATACGGATGCCATACGAAAGGCGATTATGAAGTTCCTCTCCCCCGATTCCGGCTTTATGCGCGGCCTGAGCGACGCCGTCGACGCGATCTGGATCAACATTCTGATGCTCATCACCAGTATTCCGATCATTACGATCGGCGCGGCGCTGACCGCCGGCCACGACGCCACCCGCCGCACGCTGTCCGGCGAAGGCACGGCGACGCGCAACTATTTCGCCGCCTTCCGCTCGAATTTCGCGAAATCAACCGGCTACTGGCTGATTTTCGGCACGACCGGCGCGCTGTGCGTCTACTCGTGGATCGTGCTGCAGATCACGCCGCTGCTGATTCCGAAATTCGCGCTGACGATTGTGTGGCTCATCGGTTTCGAATGGGTGTGGGCGTTGCAGGCGCGGTTCGAGAACTCGTTCTGGCGCACGCTTGGCAACGCTTTTGTGTTCGGCGTGAGCAACATCGGCCACACGTTGGCATTGGTTGCGATCGACGCGGTGTACGTGGCGCTGCTCGTGGCCAGCTGGGTTTACATGCCGCAGGGCCTGTTCCTGCTGCTCATACTGGGGTATGGCACGATGCTGATGCTGCATTCGCCGATTCTCGAGCATGTCTTCCGCAAGTACATCAGCAAGTAATTAGGCACGAAAAAAGGGACTGATTCGCATCAGTCCCTTAAATTTTTCTGGGTGAAAATCAGCCCTTCACCGCGCCGCCTTCGGCCCTGCAATTAAGGACCGCGCTACGCGCGGGCTCAACGTTACCCTCGCGGCATAGCCGCTCGGGCTGGAGCCTGGGAACAGCGCACTGCGCTGTTCCCTAAGGGCTGATCGAAGATCAGCCCTTAACGGCTCCAGCCATAACACCCTTGACGATGTACTTCTGGCAGATGAGGTAGAAGATGATGATCGGGATGATGGCCATGACCAGGCAGGCCATCATGGCGCCCATATCCACGGAACCATAACCGCCCTTCAGATACTGCACGGCCACGGAAATGGTCTTGTACTTGCCCAGGTCGAGCGTCAGGTATGGCAGCAGGTAGTCGTTCCAGATCCACATGGCCTGCAGAATGGCCACGGACACAATGGACGGCTTCATGATCGGCACAACGATCTGGAAGAAGATACGCGGCACGGAAGCACCATCGATCATGGCGGACTCTTCCAGCGATTCCGGAATGCCCTTAACCACACCGGTGAAGATGAACACGGCCAGACCAGCTCCGAAGCCCAGGTACACGAAGCACAGACCCCACGGGGTGTTGAGCTTCAACATATCGGCCAGCTTGGAAAGGGTGAACATGACCATCTGGAACGGCACGATCATGTTGAACAGAAACAGCGTGTACAGCAGCTTCGCGGCCCAGTTGTTCACGCGGACGATCCACCATGCGCACATCGAAGTGCACACCAGGATCAGCGCCACGGAACCGACCGTGATCAGCAGGGTCCAGCCGAAGCTGGCAAAGAAGTTCGTGGTCTCGAGGCCACGCGTATAGTTTTCAAGTCCAACGAACGCCTTACCGGTCGGCAGGGAGAACGCGTTACGGGAGATGTACGCCTTCTGCTTGAAAGAGTTGATGATCACCAGCACGATCGGGAAGATCCACGCCAGCGAAACCACCGCGAACAGTACGGACCACAGTGCGCCGTGCTTGACTTTTTCTCCGGAGTTCATGCCTCCACCTCCTTGCTCGTGGTGAGCTTGTTCTGGATAAGCGCCACAATGGCCACCAGGATGAAGAACAGCACTGCCTTCGCCTGGCCGACGCCTTCCCAACCCATACGGCCGTAGAACGTACGGGTGATGTTCATTGCCAGACCTTCAGACATGTTCGACGGAGCGCCGTTGGTCAATGCAAGGTTCTGATCGTACAGCTTGAAGCCGTTGGTGACGCACAGGAACGAGCACACGGTGATCGACGGCATCATCAGCGGAATGATGATCTTGAACATGGTCTGGGTGCCGTTCGCACCGTCCACGGAAGCCGCTTCGAGCACGTCGGTCGGCAGCGACTGCATGCCTGCGATGTAGATAATCATCATATAGCCGATCTGCTGCCAGCACACCAAGATGACCAAGCCCCAGAAGCCGTAGGTTGCGCTATACGTCAACGCGCGGCCCCAGTGAGCGAGAATGCCGTTGAGCAGCAGCATCCAGATGTAGCCCAGGATAATGCCACCGATGAGGTTCGGCATGAAGAACACCGAACGGAAGATGTTGGAGCCCTTGATGGCCTTGGTCAGCATGTATGCGATGGCGAACGCGACTACGTTGATCACGATCGTCGTGATGATGGTCAGTGCCGTCGAGAAGCCCAGCGCGTGCAGGAACTCCTTATCGGCAAAAGCCCTCTTGTAGTTTTTCAGACCGACGAATTCGGCGTCGGTGACGGTGGCGAACTTGCAGAAGCTCAGATACACACCCATGATGAACGGGATCACAAACCCGATGATGAACGCGGCGAACGTTGGCAGCGTGAAGAGCGCCCACCACTTTCGTATCGCCTTGCCAGCCATGCTGATCATAGCCTGCCTGCTTTCTTTCCTTCTCCATTCCGCGTACCGCGTCAACGCGGGCGGGAATTCCATTCCCCAGAGGAACCATCCACAGCATTGTTTCCTGTTTCTCCAGTGCTTACATCAGTCATGATAAACGGCATGACTGCAAATGTCAAACGTTGTCATTTTCGCATGTCACGCACGGCAAAATATGAAACGTTGTCACCAAAAACCATCTCTAGAGAACGCTTATATTCCAAGCAATGCCCAACTACCACCACTTTATGAAAACGTTTGTAATGAATAAGTTGCAAATTGGACAAGAACACGGTCTTAATGGTGAGGGGAGGTAGCATTACATTATTCAAGCAATCACTGTACAGGGGACTCGATGAAAAGCAGTAGCATTCAGGATGTTGCGCAACTCGCGCACGTGTCCATTTCCACCGTCTCTCGTTCCTTCACGCGCCCTGACCTGGTGTCGAAAGCCACCAGAGACAAGGTGATGAAGGCCGCGGACGAGCTGAATTTCTCCATCTCGCGTTCTGCCGCGGCCTTGAAAACCGGCCGTGCGCTGCGTATCGCGGTACTCGTCTCAGGCCGGCTCAACCTATGGTTCAGCTCCTCCATCATCGAAGGTCTGAACGAGGTCTTCCACGATGAGGGCTACGACATCTCCATCTACCAGATGTCCAGCACCGAGGAACGCAGCGAGTTCTTCAACATGCTGCCGGTGCGCCGCAACGTCGACGCCGTGATCGTCATTTCCTTCGACATCGCCAGCAACGAAATCGAACAGCTCAGGTCGATCGACGTGCCGATCATCGGCATCAATTCAAGCCTGCCGGAAGAACGCGGCTTCAACGCGGCCGTCCGCATCGACGACAAGCAGGGTTCGGAACTCGCCGCACGCCATCTGATGATGCTTGGCCACCGCGACATCGTCTACATTCGTTCCGACCGCGAAGTGACGCTGCACTTCAGCGTGCAGGGCCGTTACGAATCGTTCATGGCATGCTGCCAGGCCAACGGCGTCGAACCGCGCGTGCTTGTCACCGACGCTGGCAGGAACAGGATCAGCAAGGTCGTGACGCAGCTGCTCAGCCTCGACCACATGCCGACGGCCATCGCCTGCCAGGAGGATGGCATCGCGGTGCCGCTGCTGTTCCAGCTGGAACGCAACGGTTTCACCGTGCCGAACGACATCTCCATCATCGGTTACGACGACAGCGTCTACGCGCGCGACCTCGGCCTGACCACCATCCGTCAGACCCCTGTCGAGATGGCCCGCGAAGCGGCCCGCATGACACTCGCGCTAATCGAGAAGCAGCCGCTCGACGAACCGTTCAAGACGTTCCCCGCGCAGCTGATCGTCCGTTCGACCACCGCTCGTCTGCATAGCTGATTTTCCGGCAACATACAGCGAACGTAGCGACATACACGAAGGGCCGTCATCGCAAGTAATTACGATGACGGCCCTTCGCTATGTCGTCACAACCAACTGCGGCCGAGAGAAGGAAAGGAAAACTCTCGGCCGCAGTTATTCTATTCAGTTATTGGTTTGATCAAGCGGTGATCAGTGAGCAGCGTCGTACTCGGTCTTCCAACCGTCCACGAACGCCTTCTTGACTGCGTTCCAGTCGCCGGTGCCCTGAGCGTACTCGAGGAGGGCGGAACCAAGCTTGTTCTTCCACTCTTCGGACGGCATCATGGTGAAGTTCCAGGAGACTGCGGTCTTGTCGGAGTTCTGATCTTCAACAGCGGCCTGCACCAGCGGATTGTCGGACTTGACATCGCTGAAGGACTTGAACGGAGTGGTGAAGCCCATGGCGCTGGACAGGGAATCGATGCCGGTCTTGCTGGTGACAACCCACTTCAGGAAGTCCTTGGTGGCCTTCTTGTCAGCATCGGAAGCCTTGGAGTTAATGCACCAGTAGTTTTCGGAGCCAGTGGCCAGACCTTGATTCTCCTCGCCCTTGGCGCCGGTGTAGATCGGGATCATGCCGATGGACTCGGCCTTCATGCCGTTCTTCTGCAGATCGGTCCATGCCCAAGTGCCGTTCTGATAGAACACGGCCTCGCCGAGGGAGAACTCGGAGGTGGCGTCATCACCGGTCTTGGAGCTCAGCTGGGTCGGTTCGGTGGTGGAATCCTTCAGGTACAGGTCGAAGATGTTCTTATACTCCGGCAGATAGGTACCCTTGACGGTCTCCGGCTGCTTGGTGATGTTGTCGTCCTTGAACTCGTAGTACAGCGGCAGGTTGGCCAGATGGGTCTTGAAGCGCCAATCGGAGCTGGAATCGAAACCAGCGGAAGTGAATGCGCCCTTGACTCCGAGCTGGTCCTTCTTGGCCTGGATGTCATCAGCCACGGCCTTCAGGGTATCGAAATTGTCGATATCCTTGACGTCCTTGATCTTGGCGCCATCGGTGGCGATGTACTTGGCCAGCAAATCCTTGTTGTAAATCAGGCCATAGGTCTCCATAGCGTATGGAACGCCAACGACCTTGCTCCCATCCTTGAGGGCGACGTCCTTGTTGATGAGCTGCTTGTACGGCTCGGTGTCCGTCATGTCATCAGTGTAGGACTTCCAGTTCTGATAGCCGACCGGACCGTTGACCTGGAACAGGGTCGGGGCTTCGGACTTGGCGATCTCGGACTTCAAAGTCTGTTCGTATGTACCGGAAGCAGCGGTCTGGACCTTGACCTCAACACCAGTTTCCTTGGTGTAATCCTTGGCCAGCTTCTGCCATTCATCATTGGATTCCGGCTTGAAGTTAAGGAAGTACACCTTGCCCTTGCCGTTATCGGAACTTGAGCTAGAACCACCGCAAGCAGCCAACGTGCCAACAGACATTGCCGCGATAGCGACCATTCCAACTGCTGCCTTAATAGTACGATTCATCATCGAACCTTTCTCTTCCATTCCGTTCCCAGCTTCTCGTTGGGAAACAATTTGCGGTATCGCGTCATCACGATTCCTAACAACCACTATTGTGCCGCATTTCCCCGATTTTTGCAAACGTAGGCAAAATGAATTCAAAAGTCAGACGTCACACCATCGAAAGAAATCCCGAAAATCATTTATTTTCAATACTTTTAGAGAGCATACTTTTATGCAAGCGTTTGCGACACGCCGCAGCAAAGTGGCAAGTCATGCATGCAATAAAGAGGCGGTTCCAAGGAGGGACCGCCATAATATTCAGCGATATCAAACAGTTCCGTTCAATAATTCAGCAATTCCAATGTTCGATGACATTGTCACCTTTATATTGGCTTAATACACAATAATGCGCAGTGTCCAATCGCAGCAGACGCGCGAAATGCGGGTCGACGCCCAGCCATTGCGATGTCAGGATACGCAGCACGTGCGCGTGCGCCACCAGCAGCACGTCGTTGCCGGCGTCCAGCAGCGGCTTGACTGCCGCGATCGCCTCACGGGTGCGTGCCGCGGTCTCTTCGACCGTTTCGCCGGGGCCGTTGTGCACGGGCACCTGCTCGCCGTTCGGCAACGTCTCGACCCAATCGCCCTCCAGTGATTCGGGGAGCGACCGCGGTCCGTCGCGCCACACATCCCAAGCGAAACCGCCCGCCGCGCTCACATCCTGACGCGTACGTCCCTCGGCACGGCCGTAATCCCATTCCGCGATTTCGGGAAGCACCTTAAAATCGCCATATCCGGCCAGCTGCGCCGTCTGCTGGGCTCTGCGCAACGGACTGGCGAACATGCACCCCTGCGCGAAACCCTGGGGAAACGCCTCACGCAACCGTTCGCCGGCGGCACGAGCCTGATCGCAGCCAATGTCAGTCAACGGAATATTGGTGCGGCCGGTGTGCTGTCCGGATTCGCTCCACACGGTCTGCCCGTGACGCAGCAGCACCAAGCGGCCGGGGGTGATTGCGGAAGCGGCATTGCCTCCCAGTTGAGTTTCAGTCATGTCTCTACTCTAGCCGACGCAAGCTGCGTTTTCATCCCATTCCGCCACGTGTCCCGCACATATTCCGGCATGTTTTCCGACGCGTTACACTGGTTTCATGAGTGAAATGCCGAATATGGAATCCAGTGCGGACCGCGTGGTGGCGGCCCTGCACACCGTCGACGAGAAGGTGAATGCGATGCGCGACCAGAGACTGAATGATCCCGATTCATTTGGCGATAAGATTTTCAAGTCCGTCGTGCCCACGTTGGCCGGACTGGTGCTCGGCAAGGCGTTCGAGATGGTGTGGAAGAAAAGCGTCGGCCGCAAGGCCGTCCGTGCCGACGGTACCAAGAACGAAGCTGCGGAAGCGGCGCTCGGCATCGTATTCGCCGTGGTTTCCGCCGGTTTCGGCGCGCTCGTATCGCAACTGTCCGGCCGCGGGTCGAAGGCGATTGTGGACAGGCGGCACGCACGGCAGGCGCATCGCAAGTAAATACGTCGCAAATATCGCAAAGCAGTCTCAAGTAGATATGTTCTCACAGGGAGACGGATTTAGCCCGATTCCCTTGCAAAATCGCGCCGCGCGGACAACAATGGCGGTATGAGCAAACATTCTTCATAACGCAACCGTCGACACTCTGCTGGAGCGTCGTTCCATCCGTAAATTCAAGCCGAAGCCGCTGCCGGACGACGTCGTCGAAACGTTGGAGACCGTGGCGCAGCATGCGGCGAGCAGCCAGTTCCTGAACGACTGGTCCGCCATCCGCGTCACCGAGCCAGCCGCCAAGAAGCGTCTTGCCGAAATCGGCGGGCAGCCGTATATCGCGACCGCGCCGCTGCTGTACGTGTTCGTGCTGGACGAGCATCGCAATGCCGCGATCGCCGCACGTAAGGGCGTGGAAGTGGCGTCCGACGCGTTCACGCTCAATGGCAGCTATCGTTTCACGCAGGCGCAGAACGACGCGGTTCTGGCACTGCACGCGATGGAGACGGCCGCGTACTCGCTCGGCTTGGGTTGCGTGATTCTCGGTTCGCTGCTCAACGATGTTCCCGCGCTGATCGACCTGCTGAATCTGCCCGAATACACGTACCCGGTGCTGGGCATTGCGATCGGCAAGCCCGATCAGGAGCCGGCCGTCAAGCCACGTATGCCGCGTTCCATGCAGTTCTTCGAGAACGAGTATCCAAGTAGCGATGAGAAGCTGCTGTCCGGCTTGGATTCGTTCGACGCCGAAGTGCACAAGTATTACGATTTGCGCGATACCGAACGGCCGGTGGACGCGTTCAGCGACCAGATTGCGGCAAATGCGATCGACGAGGGCGTGAACGCCAAGGCCGTTGCCGTGCAGGCGAAGCGACAGGGCTTCCGTTTGGAGCGGTAGATACATGGCAGCGCTCGTATCATTGATACGAAGCTGATACAACACAAGGCCCGGTGGATTGCAATGAATCCGCCGGGCCTTGGTTTTATATGTTGCCTTGTTCTCGGTATTGTCCTGTTATGCCCTGCTATTGCTCTGCTATTACCTTCTGCGGGGCTTGTAGCCCTTCTTGCGGGAATGTGGCTTGAGCTGCTGGTTAAGCGGAACATGCATGTAGCTGGATTGTGGATCGCGATGCGTGAGATGCCAAGTACCGCAGAAATCGCAACGGTATACCCAAAGCTCAGTGCCGCGTTCGCGCCAACTCTGGTCGGCGGCCTGCTGAGCCGTTGCCTTGTCGTGATACATGATCTTGTTCGACTCGGTGCAACGTTTGGGTACGAAGTAATGCATAGTTGCCCAGTCTATAAACCCATTGCGATAAAACGCTTGCGCCCTACTTGTGTTCAGGGATAAAAAAATGGGGTTCCCGGAGCGTAAGCTCGACGGGAACCCCCAACGTGTGAAGCGGCGGCGTGCTACTCTCCCACACCCTCTCGAGTGCAGTACCATCGCC
>ERZ1026874.38-NODE-38-length-88688-cov-63.729209_pt1 | contig 88688 bp, 162 predicted proteins | sample MGYA00380167_ERZ1026874 | MGnify/ENA primary metagenome ERZ1026874 (study PRJEB33269, sample SAMEA4719803) | human gut metagenome | biome: human-associated habitat; feature: organic feature; material: feces | place: Cameroon | collected 2013-10 ...
TTAGAGATGTTTTTTTCAGCCATAATTTACTTCGACCTCGCTTCCTATGTATGCCGTAATTCCATCAGATAAATTAGATGTTTCAAAATACGGGATTTTCTCAACAGTTATATTTTTTATAAGCTGTTTGTTTGCCGTCGGTAAAATCTGCACTTCATGAGCTTCTGAGTGTACGCTATAAGCTCCCTCGTAAACTTCTGCACCAATAATGCTTCGTGCCGTCAGCGTTCCATGCAATTCGCCTTTAACGGCTGTCAATGTTCCATGCAACTTCATCAGTACGTCACCTCTTCCAGGATGCAGAACTCATGTGGCGGAATAATGGTATCAACGTACCCATCTTCACGTTTGAGCTCTACATCGTAAATATACGCCCCAAATGTTAAGCCTTCGGTGTCCGACGGATTGATGGTTAATTCACCGCCCGTGATAACCTTCTGCAGTACGATGTTTGGATTTCTAACAGTCTTGCGTACTGTAAAAGTTAAAACATCATCATCGTTCAATGCAACCTCTTGCCCATCCATGTCGGTAACAGTGATGCTAAATTGTCCACTGTCGCCTCGGATTAAGCTGATGTTGTTATCATTCACTCGGAACACTCTCGTCACCTCCCAAAGTTATGGCGTTCACCTCGTCAACACTCTTGCAGGCATCTACTTCAGCCTGTTTCGCCCATCCTGCCTGCTTGCATGAGCCTATATGCATCGACAAGTCCGCCATCCATTGCATAACCTGTGACGGCTTCAGCCAAAACACTCCCTTGCTGTTCTTACCTTCCGCAATGCCACGGACGGGGCAGCCATCGGGATACTTCTTTGCAAACAATGGCGTTTCTACATTCAAGGCAATGCCCTGCATAGTAAGTTGCGTTTCCTTATCACTGTCATAGCGTACAGGTGCGCCACTTGCCTCGCTTACGAAACCGCCCGTGATGTTGGCTGCCGTCCACTGTGTAACCTCATACAACTTGCGTTGTTTGGCGTACCACAATGGCTCAACGTCTGTGTATTGCTCCCACAGGCTACACCATGGATAATATACTCGTTCGTTGGCTTTTGTTGGGCAAGGTGCATTGACAATGTTTATTATTTTATTGTTTTGGTCGACTATGCAAATCATTTATAACGCCCCCAATTGTTTGATGGTGATTGTACCAGCCTCGCCGTCAACAGCTGCCGTAAAACTCTTCCAACCTTTTTGGCCAGCTATGCCGCCAGCGGCACTAACAGCGCCACTATTTTTTATAGTGTTGCTGATAATGTTAATTGTTCCACCACCGCCGCCGCCACCAGGAGCAGTATAGTGGCTGTTCCCATCTTCGCCCTTGCCACCATCTGCAGAAATCTTACTGCCTTCCAACAAGGCGACCTCGGGAGCAATAATTGATATTCCTGCACCACCGCCACCGCCACCGCCAGACGTGTACCCGCCCGAAGTATTAGCGCCACCGCCGCCACCGCCACCATTGCCGCCATAAGCAACACCTATGATGACACGTGAGTCGCCGCCTGCAGCGCCTTTGCCTGAGCTAAATCCACCACCTGCACCACCATAGCCGCCGCCTGTGCCATCTTGGCCTGCTGTGGCATCTCTGTGCTCGTTGCTATCTTCATTGCCAGTTACCCAACCGCCATTGCCACCCATTGCGACGCCTGCACCACCTTTGCCATTGGCTCCAGGACTGCCGTTGCCGTTGATAGTGCCTGCTATAACAACGCTGCCTGTGGCTTTGATAACTAATTGCTGATTAACGCTTATAGTCACGCCAGCTTTGATAAACACCCTTTTATAATTCTTTATGCCGCCAATGGCGCAATCTGTTTCCGGAATAAAATCACCATCACTGCCATCACCTCTGTCGGTATACCAGATAGGATATTTATTGGACTGCACTGCCGCCAATGTGCCTACGCCTGTGTAGCTAATCTGCACAATCTTGCCAGCATCAACGGCCGAAAACTCAATCAGTCCAGTGTTCCAATTATCGTTGCCGTCTGCTTTGGTTGCATAGTCGGGGCGGAACTCCCCAGCTGCAGGAGTTGCCGCAACCTCGGTCAATGCTGATGCAGTGACTGCACCTGTTGAGCTGTCTACCCATACTGCTCGGATGTTGCTCGGGTCCTGCTTCTCGGGCACCTCGTTCAATCTTATTACATATGGCGATACGCTGGGGATAATATGTGTTTCCGTCAAATTGATGTAGGTTGTTGTTCCTCCGTCACCTACAAACGGATTGATTCTAATATTACTAGGTTCACTCATTTGCCCGCCGCCTTTCCTGTTTTGTTTGTTGCCTGCTGAAGCAATTCATTGCTACGTGCATTGCGCTCTATATCCAGCAAATACTTGCTGATGGGAGGTGTCGGAGGTTCTCCAAGCTCCATATCACACGTAATTCCCTTATCACCGCTGACAGTGTATTTCAGCTTTGTGATGGGATATTTGCGAGCCTTGCCGTCTGTGTCTGTAATCAATGCCTGACCATCTACGGACAGCCTGCGCACCCAAAACACACCATCAGGCTTCGGGTAATTAAGCTCTACACCGCCCACCTTAGCAGACAGCTTAGGCGCTTTCACCTTGTCAAGCTCTGACTGCCCCCAACGTTCTGCGTCCGCTGCCGTGTATGCTGTTGGTAACGTCCACACCGCTTCAGACACGCCGTATTGCTCTTGACTCTGCTTATCCTCTACTGTTGCAAGCCAGCTCTCGCCTGCTTCGTCCACACTTGCACCCTTGATGCGAGCGTAGTTCACTATCTTGCTTATATCTTGGTCGGGCAGGAAACTGTTCAAGTGCGCCCCTACCCAAAAGCGTGCCTCTTCGTTTATATTGTCAGTACGTGGCTTGAAATAAAATTCGTGGTATTCATCCACGCCGTAAACAAAATCAGTCGCAAATTCGGAAAGCTGCTCTAAGGCTTCCTTTGCACTCATACCGTCGAAAACAATCTTGCTTATGCGGTAACCTACATTGTAAATCTTACTGCCGTTAAACACGATGCCTGTTTTTCGCTCAACAAGCCTGCAAATCTCTCTCACAATGTCAGCTATTTCTCTGTTAGTGTATTCGGCAAATATCAGCACCTTGCTAAGCTTATCAAAAAAGCCGTAGCAAGTGATTTTAAAATCTGTAGCAGTGCCGCCGCTGTCAGGACGTGTCAAAACTTGCCCACTGTACCAGGGACGCTTATCGCCGAACAAATAAATATCTACACGCTGGCCATACATGATTTCCGTAAACGCAGGGAACTGCTTAAACGTAATTGTGCAGCTTCCGCAGCCATTCTTTGCAAGCTCAAACTGCAGCTGCGAGAACGGATTATTTTCTGTGCCGTTGGAAAATATGGCGGTCTTTGTGCCGTCCCTGTTGAAAAATATAACTTGAACAGCATCAGGGATATACGTGATACTGCCTGCAGTTCCGCCTCCGCCTGTTCCACCGCCACCTGTGCCGCCTCCGCTTGTGGTTTTCTTTTTGCTTCCTGCCCCCCACACAAACGAGCCGTATAAGCTTGATCCGAAAATAATGTTGCTCATGCCAACCACCTATTACGCCATTTTATAACCACTTTGCCCTCGCTGCCTTTAATCTCATAGGTATTCGTTCCCGGCTTTGCAGTCAAAAAATGGCCACTGAAAGCATTGATAGCATTGTTTGCATCACGCCGCACTGTTCCTGCTTTGGTGTCTATAGTCAATACTGCAGGATTCGTGAGCAATGTGTCAGCCACACGCATCGTCTTGCCACTCTCAATGTGTCTGAACGTCACATCAGCCATTGTCATTCCGGTGCGAGGAACTAAAGCAATGCTCAATGGTGTATCTACAGAACCTGCGTTAATAATTGTTACTGTTGTTCCCTCATCGGGCAAGATATATCCTGCCTTGCTACTTTCGCTGTCTGCATACCTAAACGGGTCGGCCAATAATAACGTAATATCAACATCAGCTCGCTGCCCTTGATAGCCTTTAATCCATTTTGCTTTGCTGGATGCCATGCAGGATACATTATAAAAGCCATTGCCCACAGACAAGGTGTATTCCTGTTGGTAAAACAATCTTAGCAATTCATTCAGCCGCCAATCATAATCAGCTTGATTCGTTCCACTGATTAAAAAGCTCAGCTTAATCTTTTTGCCGTCTATATAGCCGTCGCCTGTGATGGTCGAGCCGTGGCTATATCCACGTTTTGAAGCTGTTGCTCTTACTGTCAGATCAGCGCATGATTCCAGGCTATACCTGTACGGGAGCTGCTGGCCATTGATAACAAGCGGATAAGTCACCTTATCGTTATATTTTGCTCTCATAAAATCACCCCCGCATACCCATTGCAAGTGTATATTCAAAATCTGCCATCAATCCATCATAGTCAGTGCCATTGTTAATGTCGCCGTAGTTGTTAAATTCAACCACAGCCCCAGTACCGCCGCCGCCAATGCTTACTGCTCCACCTACTGCATAGCCATTGTTCAAAGCATTCAGCAAGGGCAGTCCTAGCCTGCGTACAGCCTTAGCATTGATAACATATTCGCCATTGCTAAGCATTGCAGGGATGCTATCGCTAGTGCCTGTGCCTGCACCAAACACGGGGCCACCATCTGCCTTCTGCATGATGTTGCCAGCCGTAATACTGCCCAACCCTGCCGCTGTCATTGCCGCTGTCGCCGCTGCATATGCTGGCGGACCTGCTATCGGGCCAAGTGTGGCAATACTCTTTTGCACCGCTGCAGGTACGGCCGCTGATGCTTCTTTCGCACTGTTTGCCGCATTCTCTACTGCTTGCTTTTTGCTCAACAACTTCTCCAGCACGGCCGCTGCCTGCTTCTTAATCATGAACTGTATAAACATATTGACAATACTTTTCGTAATGTCCTTGAACACATCGGACAGCTTGCCGCCCTCTGTGATAACATCAGCAATGCCACTTGCAAGCTGATTCTTAATTGTCTCGCCTGCTTGCAGTTCAAAATCAAGCATGTTCTGCTGGCTCTCCATACGCCAATCAAGTAACTGTTGCCGCAGCTCCTGTTCCTGCTGCAGTGCAACCATTTTTGCCTCCTGCTCGGAATTGAGATACTCCAGGAACTTTTCCAGTTCCTGCTCATTGAATGCAGCATTCATATCGGCCTTCGCTGCCTGCAGTGCTGTCTCAAGGCTGATGCTCTTTTCATATGCCTGCTGGTCGATAGCATCTTTCAATGCCTGCTCTTGTGCAAGGCTTGCCGCATACAACGCATTTCGCTCATCGTACAATGCTTTTGCTTTGGCTATGCTTTCCGCATTGCCTGTACGCTCTGCGCTTGCTCTCAACGCCTCTGCTTCCTGCACTGCCTGCAGCTGCTTGCTCAACATCTCGTCAACAGCCTTCATCCTTGCCTGCTTCTCTTGGTCAATCTTCGCAAAGACTTGGTCGCTGCCATTTAGGCCTGCGGTCGCTATGTCTAAGCTCATCTTGTCGAAGTCCTCTTGCAAGTCCTTTGTTGCCTTGCCTGCTCTGGTCAAGGCTTCCGAAACTCTGTTGACTTCGCTTTCGAGCTGGCCGAACTTCTTGCTACCAGCCTTGCCAATGCTACTACTATCAGATGGAGTAAATAATTTCCCATTGTATGTGGGCTTCTCCTTTTCCGGCTGTTTCTTCTGTTCTTCTGCAGGAGCATCTCCATAACTACCACCGCCACCGCCATGACTGCCATCGGAAGAACTTTCTGTTGTGGCTCTTTGTTTGGCTGCAAGCACCTGTCTGAACCACTCAATCGCTTCTTGCGCCCATGCTCTCACGCTTTCAATAGCCTTGTCCAGCATCTCATTAAAATCTTTGAGCCACTCAGGGCAATACCCTGCTATTGTCTCAAACATCCAGCTAAACACTTCTACATTTGCTTTCCCCAGCCACAAGAACGCTTCTGCTATTGCATCGCAGATAATAGCAACAGTTGTGAATATTGCCTCCATACCTGCACGGAAAGCTTCTCGAATGTTATCCCAGTACACGATTACACCTGCAATAGCGGCACCCACTGCCGCAAGTCCTGCCACAATCGGGGCAGTTAAACCAATTGCCGCACCCATTGCAGCCACTGCAGCCACAAGTGCAGCCACAAGTGTACCGACAATTATTGCAGAAAGTGCACCAATTGCGGCAATCACAGGCGCTGGAACACACTCTTTGATAACATCAGTAAAGCTTTTCCCTGCATCGGTCGCTTCCTGCATCTTCTTTTGAAACTCTCCGAGCTTGTCAGAAACATCCTTTAGGATGCCTTTGATGTTAAAAGCTTCGGTCATATATTGACCAATGGTTACGGATGTATTCCCTGCGGTTTCCTCAATGTTGGCAAGCAGGCCAGCTACTTCATCAGATGTTTTGGCCATCATACCGCCGAACTGTTCATTCATGCCTGCGACAATGGTCTGCACGGCCGCCTTAGAGTCAATAGCGCCTTTAGAACAAAGGTCTTTCATTTCCGCTACTGTTTTACCTGCGGCCTGTGCCAGCATATCCCATGCGCTAATACCTGCGCTAGTAAGCTGCATCATGTCCTGCGCATTGAGCTTGCCACTGGTCTGCATCTGTCCTAAGGCATAAGCAAGACGGCCTACACCTTCCGTGCCCATACCTAAGCCGCTCGCTGCATCACCCAGGCTCGTAAGCATAGGAATGATTTCCTTCGCTTGAAAACCAAACGCCATTAGTTGTTGTCCTGCCTTCACAACGCCAGGAACATCGAAGGGTGTCTCTGCAGCAAACTTCTGCAGGTCTCGGAGCATCTGTGTACCTGCATCCGCAGATTTTAACATGGTCTGAAACGCAATTTCATATTGTCGCATTTGCGCGGCAGCCTTAACACTTGAAATACCTAAATTAACGATACTGCCCGCAATAGTGCCTATTAAAGAGCCTAACTGCACCGCGCCTAGCGCACTCATGGACTTGTTTACACCGTCAAGCGCCTTGCTTGCTTTACCGCATGCAGTGTTGACCTTTGTTACGCTGGCCTTTACTTTGTTGGCCATGTTGTCGAACTGCTTGCCTGCATTGTCAGCTTTGTTGCCTGCATTGTCAATCTTTGCACCTGCATCGCTCGTAGCTTTTGCCGCGCCCTGCATGGCCTGCTCAAATCTCGAACTGTCTGCAGTAATCTCAACTTTAACTTGCTTAGCCATCGCTCTCACCCCCTCCATATAGCTCGTCAAGAAATGCACGATCATCATCGGTTATTCGCCCGTCAAATCGCCCATCACTGAATATATCTTTTAACTTCAAAGTCTTTTTCGAGGACTTGCCTGCATAATTCGCAATATATACTGTCACCAATGCGGCCAGCATATTTTCCTGCTGTTGCCGTCTCCACCTGTACCCATTCCAGATGTTTATAACATCGGTCGGCGTCATGTATGCACATTCTTCGGGAGTCTTTTTCAGAATGGCGTAGAAAATCCATTCTACTTTAGAAAGCCACTCTGAAAAAGAAATTACTTCCCCTCGGCTTCTTCTTCCTTATCTTCCAGAGCAGTCAAAATCTCATCGAACGGGCCTCTGTCACTCACTACCAGGCCACAAATACCCAACGCCGCCAACATTCTCAGTCGCAGGTCAATCATGCCGTTTTCTACCTCGGCACAATAATCCGCAATCCAGCTATCCAGCTTGTTGCGGCTGATGCCTCTTTCATACACCTTCAACGAGCAATACAGGCAGGCAATAATCTCGGTAACGCTCCATTGCTCTTTCTGCATCAAAGAAAAAACATTATGGCTCGGCAACATTGCCTCCAGCTCTTCTAACGCTCCAATGGTAAATTTCGCTTCTCGCTCTTCGCCGCCAATGTTAATATTTACGCTCTTTTTAATCATTCGTCATTCCTCCTAAAAAATAAAAGGGCAGTATAAAAATATACCGCCCCCACCCTTAGCCTCTCGGGTCTTCCATTGCATCCTGCGTCTTAGGAGCACCTTTGCCCTTCAAAGTGACGCTCAGAACCGCTGCATCATCATGAGCTGCAGTTTCTTCCATGCTAGTGATACTATACCAGTTTATAATACTTCTGCCGTTCTTGCTCCATCTCAGCAGGTGTACAGGCTCGTCAGCTTCAAACGCTGCCCATAACTCTTTCACTGCTTGCTCAGCAGGCTTTACAATCAGCTCTACAGTAAGCTCGGTACTCTTCACGCCTGCTTCTGCATCACCATAGCCGCCGCTGGTCTTGTCGGTCAGGTCTATTTCTTCTGCACTTGCGCTATAATCTGCGCTGCGCTGGCCACCAAGCAACGTCCACTTCGGACTTTCTTCGCTCGCACTCTCTCCATAATTGAGGAATACAAGCACATTCTTGCCTAACAGCTTCTCGCTGGTACTTTTCATCTTAGGTCGTACAGCCACCATGTTATACCTCCATATCATATTCGACTTGATATTCCAACAGCATTGCTACCGCCTTTGTATTGTTGGCCACTGCACCAAACACAATACGCTTGACTAAGCCGTTGTCAATCATGCCGCCTAAATCGTTATTATGCAACACCTCAAACAGGGTATCGCTCAAATCATCAATATCAGTTGTACCGTTAATATCTAACACATAAATGCTATAAACTGCCGTTGCTGTGCATACATCATACGCATCTTGCTCAAATGTAACCTCATCGCAAGAAATTGTACCCTCAACACCTTTGCCAGCGGAAGCACCTACGATATTAACGTTCCACTTTACGCCCGGCACTGCTTCCTTGATAATGTCAGCAAGTGCATTTGTAACTTCTCTCGCTCTGCTCATCGGTTAACCTCTCATAAGGCTAATGGTAGCACGGCTAGTGCCACCTGCACCCGTAAAATCATTTGCGTTAATCATGGCAGCCAGCATCTTTACTTCCTTGCCATACAGTTCGGCCTTCTGTGCAAATACATCATCATGCCTGCTTCCGTCAAATGTCACGCTCGCATCTGTGCCAACACTGGCCACAGCACGCACATAACAGGCGTAGGCAACGCCCAAACGCTTCACATTATGACTTATAGGCTGTTGTATCTGTGCCACGCCGTAGCGCGCCGCTATGCTCTCCAGATATGCATTTGCTTCATCAACATCTTCTTGCGTGACAAGCAAAACCCTGTCGGCAATGTTATCAAGTGTAATAATCTCCACTACAAGCCCTCCGCTAAATTATCAAGTGCTATCTGAAAACGCTTTTCTATCTTCGGCAGTTCCTTTTCTGCGGCCGAATACAAAAACGGGTCTGCCTTTATGCCAGGGTGTCGCACCTTTTTTGCAAAGATGAACTCGTTACCATTCACCCATCTTAAAGCCTGCTTACTTCGTGGCACTATGTTATGCGCCTTCGTGCCTTCATGCAGGAATACGCCGTAGGGCACTGCTGGGGACAGGAATATTTCTGCCCTTGAATCCTCCACCGCAGTTTCTACACCCGAGCGTTCCATATTGCCCGACCTTGTTTTGTATCTATGATGAGTGGCCGCATGCTCTTTAATGTCACGTGCGGCCATCTTCATTTGAACCCGAACCATCTGCCGAACCTTTTCCGGCGCTGCTTCAAATGCCTTGACTAATTTTTCAAGGTCACAATCAAACTTCAGCTTCATCTTGCGCAGGCTCTTCCTTTACAGGCTCTTCCTTTACAGGCTCTTCGGGTACCTTGTCAGCGCGCTTTTTCGGTGCCTTGCACTCTTTGTAGCCGCTATTCTTGAACGCTGCAATCTGCACAGGATGAGTGAGCTCTAACGTTTCTTTACCATTAGTCAACCACATATAACGTCACCTCTTATTCGTGAGTATGCTTATAAATTGCTTTTGCTTTGTTGGTCAAAATAAATGCATCGTAGTAAATGCGGCCTTCCACCAATGCACCATTGATGCCAGGCGGATTATCGTGAATCTTGTACTCGGTCAACTTCACAGGCGCACAACACGCTGCAGGATGGGTAATAATAAAATCAGTCTTTGTCGGCATATAAGTGCTAGGAACTACGATAATGGCCACGCCATCAATCATGCCGACCTGGCCTTTAACCAACATATCCTGCGCAATGTCGGATGCCTTTACAAAGGTTGCGTCCAACTTGATGGACTTATAAAACGCAGGGGTAACATAAGCGACACGGTTTGCTAAGGGCACCTTTGCGTCAGTCAGCGCAACTTGACCATCTAAAAACGCAGAATATGCATTTTTATCGGTGATTGCTGCAGGGGTGGCGGATGTACCTGCCTCCGCTGCAATCTTGCTCAGACGATAAATATCCAGCTCGGGAATAACCTGTTCGTCAATCTGACGGGCCAAAGCCTTGCCTGCTTCCTTCAACAGCATCTGATCGTTTAAATTGCCCTTGTCAATGGTGAAAGTAAATGCTCTATCACGGGACAAGGTCAGCTCCTGCAAAGTATCGTCCAGCTCTTTCGGAGCACCATAACGATTAGCACCAGAACGGGTATAATCACCCATCTCAACAGTGCCAATGGAATAAACCTTTACAGTTTTAACCCCCACGAATTCATATTCATTGTTTACCGCTGGGGTAGTAACAGCGCCCAGGGTAAATCTTTCGTCAACTTTGGTAGAATACTTTTCTGCATAATTTACAGTCATAACTTAATACCTCTCTTTGTTTAAGCTCCAAAACCTTCAAGGAAAGCATCAGTGCCACCACCAGCACCACCGCCAGCACCACCGCCGCCGTTGTTGTTGACCTTGACTGCCCAGGCATTGTCTTTCAGCCAGCTATTTACGCCATCCTCAACGGATACATCCTTGCCGTCAGCACCTGTATATGCAAGGCTATCATCATCGTTAACCTTGATATTGTCCAGCAACAGCTTTGCCATGTCCTTCGGCGCTGCAGCATTGCCCTTTGTCAAAGCCTCTACTGCCTTCGCCATCTTTTGGCTTGCAATGTACTTTGCTTTCTGCTCGTCTGCCTGCTTGGTCATATCTGCGAGCTGGGTAGTAACAGTCTCAACCTGCTTTGTAAGTGTGGTAATCTGCTTTGCAACCTCATCAGGCTTTTTGCCGCCTTGGGCAAATTGGTCAAGTGTGGCCTTCATGCCTTTTGCTTTCTCAACAACATCATCGCCATCAGCCAGGCCAACAGCTTCGAGAACATTCTTCAGCTTAGTTGCGTTCTGCTCTCCAGCAATACGATTTTTCTTTGCTTCGTTGTTCAGTGTGTTGATTTCCGCTTTAATGGCAGTGATAAGCTCTGCACCATTCTCAACCTTTTCAAGTGCGGTGTAAACGTCTTTTAATTCCATGTTCTATACCTCCGTATATACGGGCCTCCGCCCACCTTTTGCCTCTCCAGGCATATAAAAAAGCAGACTCCGAACGTAATGTTCAAAATCTGCTTCAGTACCAATCATTCAATTTTAGGTAATTTAATTATTCGCCATTCATCATTTTGATAGCTAACTTTTCTAATTCCTCCAAGCACTCTTCAAGTGTTGGCGGGTCCGGACATCCTTTTACTTTTACATCTTCCATATAATGTGTCCCCCTCTGATTAACGCAAGCAACACCTTTTTAGCAACTTCTGTTGTGCTTATCTTTTTATTGCTTTTCATATCAGATATAACATCAAAGATTGTTTTTCCTGCTGTAATTCTATCACAATTAATAGTTTTTTGCAATGTTTCTACATGCCCAGAATTAGTAATCAGCGAAATTCCTTGTATATTTTCGTATTCCAAAAGCAGATATATATCTCTAAGAGAGAAACTGGTTCCGAAAGGGTGATTATGCAATATTTGTATACTCTTATGTTCTCGCAACAAACTATCCACGGAAGCAGAAATATCTATGCTGTTTTCCTCACCTTCTACCGTCTGCAACCTTTTCAAGTTGGAACTCAAAATAAATGCTACTTCTTTATGATTGTTTTTCTTCATGGAGTAACGTAGCAATTGCTTGTGCAGTTCCCTCATTGTTACATTTTCTCGTTCCGAGAATCCTGGGAACGTAAACACTCTTAACCCATCAATCACCTTTTGCGTAATTTCAGTTTTTTTATTTTTGCCCCGTACTTCAGAAAGTCTGCTTTTAAACACACTCACGCCATTATATCTTGACAGTATCCCTTGCCAATTCTTGCCGTCATTCCACAGGCGCAAGCCCTTTTGCCTCAACACTTCCGCCCTGCGTGCCTCCGACAGCCCTTCAAGCCATTTGTTACCGCCTGCCTGCGTTTGGTCGCGCTCTTTGCTTAAATCAACCTCGCCCGCGTAAAGCTCTACATAGCGGCACAAGCAATGTGGATGCACCGGCAATGGTGGAACTTTATCTTTAGGGTAGACTCCCTTTCCAAGCCCGTACAGGTCTGCACCTGCATACAAGTCGCAAATATCGAACTTCGGATGCCTTGTGCCTAGCTTGAACCTTATTGCAACAATATCATCGTCATCCATTGCCTTACGCAAGAATCCGTCTGCATATGCTCTTGCCATCTCTGTTCTTACAATACGCTCCGCAACATAGCGTGATTTTTCGTTGACGGCTACCTGTATCGCCTTTTCTAACTGTTCTTCCGTGCCTTCCTGCACTGCCTTCACAAGTTGGACGTATGACGCACGGAGAGCCTTGTTAGGCGCTCCATTCCTGCCAAGCCTTACAATGTTACCTAAAGCCTTTTTCTGCGTCTGTATGGCCTTCCTATCGCCTAGCGTGGCCTTTCGCACTTGCTTGATATACTGCGGCAGGTCCTGCGCCCTCACAACATCCCCGCCCTGCTCATATCCATCATACAAAGCACGAGCCGCATCTGTCCACGCTGCATTACGTCGCATCTGCTGTCTGACTGTATCAGCAATCATATTATGCATCTTCTGCTCCGCTCCATGCAGTTTATCGGATAACTTCATGCCGCTGCTGTCCCATGCTTCAGCAAGGTTGCGTGTCCATTCTTTTTTCACTTCGCCAGCAACAACACCAGGCACAATACCATAGCCATACGCCGCCGCTTCTACCAATGCCGCACGCACATTATCCAACCTAAACACTTCGGGGAACTCTCTGCGTACAACATCAATGGCAGCATCAATCTTCACATCATGCAAAAGCAAATCATACAGGCGATAAATAACCTTGTTGGCCTGCGTCCCCCACTCCGCATTAAGCCTGTTGATTAAATCTATCAGCTCTTGATTATTCTTCGCCATTGCCTTCACCGCTGTTAATATAATCTAACTTCTGCTGTTCCTGCAGGGTGCGGTACTCTTCCACCAGCACGTCAAATTCATCTGCCTTCAGTTCCGGTAAATAACTTGTCAGTACACGTTTAAACACTTCAAGATTAAAGCCATCACCAAAATTCAGCCCTTTGGCAACCTCTGCGTTAGCAAGTTCCTGCTCGACCTCGGAAATTTTGAAGTCGCTCGGATAGTTCACCTTGTAATCAAGTGCAACCCCCGTCCATATGCTAAACATTCTTGCAACCTTCATTTCGGCATTTTCTACAGCATCTGCAAAATCTGACAAAATCTGATTGGTCGCTTCATAGTCCCATGCTTTCGCCTGCCCACTCTGCAGCTTGCTCGAACCTGTCACATTGACTACAACGGCCATGCGGTAAATTTCCTGCTGCAGGTTGGCAATCTGCGTGGCCAACACTGTCGCAGGGTCTGCTGGGGGCGCAATGAATGCGGGGGCGTGACTGCTGTCTACAGGGTAACTCAATGCATTGTTAGTCCCTAGTGTAATTTCTTCTTCTGCGCCGCTGCTCGGGTACGTCAGCACGCTAAATGTCTGATTCATCATAATCTCATTCAGCCAGCTGCACATATTGAAAATTGCTAAGTTTGCACGTGCCGCACTTGCAAATTCGCTCGGTGGGAAAGCATCATGTGTCTTGTGTTCCTTGCTGAACAACGGAATCACGGGTACACGGCCGATATGCCAGCTCCCCTTACGTTCCCCCTTGCTACTTCTTAAAGTCCACCCCTCAGCCGTCATAGTGCGTGTAGCAGGGGTATACTCATTATCTGCATCAGGCTCAGCATACACAAATTTAACAATACGCCCAAACTTATCCAACACAACCTCTTTGACTGCGATTGCATCCACAACGAATGCATACGGGAGATTGTTCCTGTCCCGCTCGTAATCCGCCAATGAATTTACTTCAAGTCCTTCGGCCATGTCCATTACAATATACGCCACGCCGTTCAGCTTGGCACTGCTGGCAGCCTTCTTCATCAGCTTGTCGATGCCGTCACCAAGGAAATTTACATTGCTTGCAAACTGTTCCCACGCTTTCGAGCCAGGGCCTTCATAATCACGCACAGCCAATGTCTTAAACACAGGGGCAACGTGTGCATCTACGCAAGGCTTGATATAATTCAGATAATAACTCAGCTTCTGCCTTAAACTGTATTTGTCTGCAGCTTCTCGCTTATGCTTTACGAGATATTCGCCCGTCTGAAAACCTCCACGCCCTGCGTATGCATCCTCCAATAACTTATATAATTCCGTCTTATCATTCCGCATGTTCTCGCCCTCCTAAAAATCTACCCTTGTCGGCGTTGTCTTGATTCTCTCTGTGATGCTCTCGCATATGCCCGTCAGTGCATCCTCAGCATCATCATGGATGTTCTTGCCCTCTTTTTGGTATGCGGTCAAGCTCTTGTAAAGCTCGGGCCACCTGTTATGCCACCCCTTCGGGAAGTAAATATGTTCCATGCACCATGTTGCGTTGCTCAATATCCTTGCCTGCTTGTTGCGGTGCTGGGTGAACCAGCGCACCTTTGTTACGCTGCCCCCTTTTGCCTTCAACAGCCGTTCCACATTCCTCGCAAAGCCACGGCCGCCGTTGTTGCTCTCAATGTCGGCAACCTTCACACGATTCTTATACAACATATCTGCCACCGCAGGCTCGGTATACTCCATGGCCTTTTGCGTGTAAACCACATCTAGGATATAAGCATCATCGCTGAAAGTAACACCATAACAATAACTAGCCAGGTAGTCGCTACCTGTATCGGCAGTATCTGTATAGCTAGCAATTCTTTTGAATAATGGCAGCTCTCCATCATATGTCTTGAAGCCGCTATATAATCTGCCCTTGATGTCGATAGGCTCTTGCTGGTAGTTCGCGCTCCATATGTCGAATCCCATTGCTTTTTTCTTCTCGCTGCAACTCTCCCATGACAGTATTTCATCACATAACATTCTTCCATCGTCCTGCACCGCCTTCATGTTGATATGCACAGCATTGCCGCCGTAATGCTCCAGCACACGCCCTGCCAAATCATCTGTCGCCCATCTTGTCATAACTATGATAATCTTGCCGCCTTCCTCCAAACGGGAAAGCATAGTGTTCGTGTACCATTGCCAGTGTTTTTCCTTTGCTGATGCATTATATGCTTCCTCTGCACTCTTGATAACATCATCAATGATAAGCAAATTACAACCGAAGCCTGTTGCTGTGCCGCTAGGGGATGTTGCAAGGTAGTTATTGTATCCACCTTCCAACCCCCAAAGGTTCGCCGCTCCATCACCCGATTTTATCCGCACGTCTGGAAATACATCGTTGAACACAGGTATAAAAGCATCTGCCTTTTCCTCGTTGATGCTGTCGCGCACACCCTTTGCAAATGTCTTTGACAATACCTCGTTATAACTGCCCGTCATTACCTTTAAGCTGTTGTCCCTGCCTAGCAGCCATTGTACAAACATCTGCAGTGTTCTGCTCTTGCCATGTCGGGGCGGCAAGTCCATGACAAGCACTTTTTTGTCACCTGCATAAAACTCTTGCAGCACATCGCACATCTCCTGCAGGTACTCCCTGCGCTCTTTGTAAAATCTCGGTGCCATCAAGTGGCAGAAATCAAAAAACCGCCTGCGGGCAAGCTCAACACTTGCACCAAAGGCGATTCGTTTCCGGACTTCATCACGCATCTTCAGCACCTTCCATCTTTGCCAATGCTCGTAGCTGTCTGTCGCTCAGTCCTTCGTATGGATTTTTAACCTCGGCAGCCATGCGGATTTCCTGCTGGTCGCTCTGTCCAAGGTAATTTTTGCCTAGAAAGATGGCCATTGCCGGGGACTTCTCCGCTAGTTGCCATTGCTTCCTGCGCAGGGAAATTTTGCCGCCTGCTCTTTTTTGTGTGAATATTTCGGAGAAAGATTTCCCGTAGGTATCCTTACACCATCTCGTCAATGTCTTGTCCGTCACCCCGAAAAAATCACAAATCTCGGCTTCCGTTGCCTGCATGAAGCACAGCTTCTCAAATTGTTCTATCGGGATACTCTTCTTCGGCCTTCCTGTTCCCATTCTTACCACCTCACTTCTTCCATGTATCAGATAAACATCCAATCGTTCGGCACATCTGCCATCTTCAGCATCATCTCGTTAGGTGCTGTCAATCTGCAGGGAATGTCGCATTTTGCAATATTGGCAAAATATTCCTGCTTCTTCTCCAGAATATCCTCGTCCATCACGTGACCTACAATCTCATACGGCTTATGGCAGCAGTACATGACTTCTCCGCGCTCATTTATGGCTATCTGTGTGCTGTTGGCCACACATGCAGGGAAATGCCTTCTTACCGCACCAAATTTGTAATTCAGCACCAATCTTTCGTCCTTGATGTTGGCCAGGTAGCTCATAATCAGCTTTCGCTCTTTCTCATTGTCCGGCTGATTATAGTATTCGCCCGCTGTGCTTTCTACAGGGCGAATGACAATCTTGTCCACGTCCTCACTTTTCCAGAATGTCCAAAACTCCGCTGATTCCATCCAGCTCTTGCCTACACACTGAACAACAATCTGTGTCTTTGCCCCTGCCTGCTTCAGCTCCCGTCTGTATCTGCGCACATTCTCAACCACGGTTTCGAAGCTGTCTACACCTCTGACCGCCTTATAGCTCTCACTGTCCCATGCATCTACGGAAATCTTTGCGAATACAGGCTCCATGTAGCAATAGCGGTTGAAGTTGGTATTTATGCCATAACTTACGCCGTTGCTCTCCAATGTCTTTACAATCTGCGTGAATTCGGGATTCACTGTAGGCTCGCCGCCACCTGTCAGAATCATGCCTTTTACGCCCAGGTCAAGCAGTCTGTACATATACTTTTCAAAGTCCGCTGCTCGCATATAGCGTGGCTCGGTCTGCAATTCCTTCCAACGGCCATACGCACAATATCCACATCGGTTGTTGCAGTAATTTGTCAAGAAAATATCTGCGGTAATAGGCAGCCCTCTTCGCACATTCTCCATGTTGTAAATCAGTTTATTGTCACTTATCATGCTTTCTTCCACCTTTCGTTAATGATACATGGCGCACAATTATTCCAGCTAACAGCATGGTGTATCCTAGAGTGCTTTGAACTCATTGCACGGACCTTCACTGCAAAGGGAGCAAATATAACGCTGCTGAACGGCTTCGTATAGCCTCCGCTCTCTTTGTATACCTCAGTCATGCCTCCAGCAAGCTTCTGTGTCGGCTCTGGTGTAATCCCACACTTCGTGAAAGTGAAAAACAGCTTACCCCTGTTGCTCAATGTTACATACGTGCTTACATCCTCATTCTGCTTTCCGCAGAACCAAAACCGCCGCTCTACATCACAGATAAAGCTGTTCATTGCTTTTCTTGCAAGGCCTTTTTTGAAAAATCCGCCATTGATTCCGCCAATAAAATCGCCGCCCTGTGCCATAGCAATAGTTGTTGTCTTTGTGCTTTCCATGAATCCGATCATGGATTCTATAACAGCATCAAGGTTCGGAAGCAGCCTTTCCCTTAATCTTCCATCATGCTTATCTTTCTTGTACATGAAGCGCTTAATATCATCGTCAAGCTCCATGAAATAGCGGTAGCCTAAACTCTTAGCCACATCAAAACAAGCATTTCTTGCATATACAATCGCTCGCATATCTCCGTCATTAGTGCCTGTATCAATAATGGCAGCCATTGCCTTTTTATCAAACACCTTCACCCTGTCCGCACCATACTCCCTGCGGTAATCGTCAAGCTGTCTGTCCAGGTCATCACACAATATATACCAATCGCCCGTATATCCCGAACCTTCTAATGCCTTTATTGTTGTTACGCTGCCTGCCCTGCCATTGCTGCAGATAAATATACAGAAATCATTCCTCATTTTCGGTAAGTTCCTGTAATGTCTTTGACAGCTCAACATAGCCTTTTGCTATTGCGTCCTCGTAATCAATAATCACCAGCGCAGAATCCTCCATCAGCTCCTGCACATCCTTAGGCGCTTGGGCGTAGTATTCGGCAATGTACTTGTAATTAAAAACATAGTGCCTTGTCGCTGCCATCTTCAAAAATTCCTTAATATCCTCGGGAACGTCTGAACCTTCTATGCGTTCCACAAGCTCATCATGCTTGCAGTGATCGCAGAGCATTTGCAGTGTTACGTCATCCCCCTGCACCTCATATTGCGGTATTTTTGTTTCACTGTTGTACATCGGGGGGGCACTTTCTTCCATGTCCAAATCTGGGAAGCCAAAATCAGCCATATCAATATCCACAATCTCGGCCAGCTCCTGCTCCAGCAGTTCCATGTCCCACTCCGACAACTCGGCCAGCTTATTGTCCGCCAATCTGAACGCCTTCACCTGCTCATCGGTCAACCCCGCTGCACGGATGCAGGGGACTTCTTCCAGCTTCAGCTTCTTGGCAGCCTTCAGGCGTGTGTGGCCTGCAATAATCACATTATCCTTGTCGATAACTATTGGATTGATGAAGCCGAACTCTTTTATGCTGTTGGCCAACTTGCCTACTGCCTTATCATTGATTCGCGGATTATGTTCATACGGGACTAAATCCGCTATCTTAATACTCTCAATCTGCACAGTTTATACCTCCCTTTGTGCAAATAAAAAAGCAACTTGCAAAATCTGCAAATTGCTTTGATTTTTGGCGGGATACTGCGTCGACAGGGAAAATGTTAGAAAACCTGTATACGCCATAGCATCCCATTATTTTAGGCTCTATAGCCAATTATTAACGTTGGAGGTGTCGGTAGGATTTGAACCTACGTAGGAGGAAAAGGGATAGCCTCCGGCAGGGGAAAATCTGCTAAACCCTGCCCTCATTGCCCACTCGAGCACAACACCAGGTAAACGGCCGCATCACATTCCGAACACGGCCGCCCTTTTGAAAGGAGACTCAATGAATCAACAACTAACTTGTATCAACCTTCTAAGCTCAATTATAACTATACTACGGCAGAAAACCTTTGTCTAGTACGGACTTTTGCTGTGAAAAATCCATGAACTACAAAACACCCAAACCGCAGGCAACACCTTCAGCAAAAGCCAATATATCGGACTTCATCACGAAGAAAATCGTTCTGCGTACTCCTACGTTTTCCATAACTTCGTCATTGCTCATTCCCTGCTTATAAAGCTGTTCCAGGATTTCCCCTTGCACTCCGCCGCTATAATGTTCCTGCACAATCTCAACCATCTTCAGCCAACGCTCGGGACGTCTCAGATTAAAAACACGGCCTGCACCATAACACACAACAACATTCGGGAGTTCGCTTGCGTTGCGAATGGCTCTATTAGCCACAGGGTCGCCCGTAGAGCAACTTTTTCCGCAGCCCCCTCCACTTGTACCCCCTGCATCGTTCCGACGCTCCCAGACGGCTTGGCGGACCTGTGATTCGTTTCTGAAAACCCATTCTACCAGGTTATTGCTTTTCACTCTTTTCTCTCCCTTCATACCTCACGGAAAATCATATCGGGATGCCTGTACAAAAGCAGTTTCCGTTTCAGCTTATATACATCGGTACGCATCCCTTTTACGTCCACGACCTCTATATGTCCGTCGGAATACTCTATAACAAAATCAGCAGTATAAGCAATGGCTCTTTCCGCCTTGCCTCTATGCCTAAAGCCTTCCTGCAGGATAAATTTATGCTGGCGCTCAAAATCCTTGACAACTCCACCCATTTTCAACATCTTCAGCTCGCAATAAAAATCCGCTTCCTTCTTGCTGTCAAAAATGATTCCGTCGACCACTGTTTTTTTCGCTCTGTATTTACTGTAAACCATTTCTCGCCCCCTAGTGAATTTTCCCCCTGCACTTGTCAGCTATATAAGCATCATGCGACTTAATCTTTGTGTAACTCGCAGCGCGCAACATACTATACAGCCGCTCAGCCTCTGCGGCCATGTCCTTGCGCTGCTTGTATTCAGCATAACGGCTACACCGGGCGTGGCATGAAATCCTGCGCTCGGTGCAGCCTTTACATGGCGATTGAATCAAAACGGAATTTCCTCGTCAAATACTTGACTGCCCATTGTCGTCCAATCTTCGGCCCTTTTCGGCTGTTGTTGCGGCGGTGCTGGCTGTGCATCTGCCTTGCGCTCGATGTACTCGAAACGGTCTGCAATGACTTCCGTCACCCAACGCTTCGAACCATCGTTGGCGTCATAGCTGCGAATCTGCACGCGGCCTTCTACAAGTGCTCTCTGTCCCTTGCCCAGGCTGTTGCCTGCAAGCTCTGCACTCTTGCCCCAAATCACAACAGGGATGAAGTCTGCCTCTTTCTTGCCATCTGCGGCGGCGAATGGTCTGTCCACTGCCAACGTGAACTGCGTAACCACCTTGCCGTTCTGCGTGTAGCGGACCTCAGGGTCTTTTGTCAGTCTGCCCAACAGGATAATTTTATTCATGTTCTTCCGCCTCCCACTGCTTGACCATATAAAGCTCAATAAGACTGTACAAGGCAATATCTTTCAAGCTTTCGTCAACCTTCACGCCATTAATATCATGTGCATACACATGAGCGATATGCTTACGAGCGTATGCTTTGGCTTCTTCATACATAGCAGGGTAGCTATCATCACCCGCGCTAAGCAATGCACCACGGCGGAAGTTCGCCAAAGCATCACCTGTGGAATACTGTTCATGCTTTGCTCTGAGCTGTTCTTTCAGCTCGTCCAACTGCTGGCAGATAAACTCTACAAAATCCATAACTACACATCTCCAATCCGTACAAATTTCTCGCCGTCAAATTGATAGCAGCCTTCGGGAAGCAATGACGGCTCGAGCCAATCTGGAACAATATCATTCGCTACAAGCCAATTCATCAGCACCTCATTAAGCTTTCTTTCAAGCACCGATACACTATTGACATTCGCTTCATTCAACGCATCAATAAAAACTACTGACCGCTCCCCTGCTTCCAATATTGCCTGCCTTTGAAAATCAAGCATCAGCTTGTTCACGTCAATCAAAGGCAGCCATAATGTTTTTTTACAACTGATAACACTTACCATATCCCCTGCATCAAGGTTGCATTTGTCAAAAATATCTTCCAATGCTTCCTCGGGTGTATTACGCACTACAGCATCGGGCGCACCCCAAAGGCCTTCAGCAATATAAGATTCCTGCTCTGCTCTTTCCATGTTAATCATGCCTTTATTGACAGCTCCAGTAATTTTCGCCTGTGCCTGTTGCAAGTAATAATCTTCACCGCTTCCGAGCCAATCTCCGAACGATGCATTCACATCGTTAATCAGCTTTATTTTTTCCTGTTCAGTCATTTTGCACCCCTTATGCTACCTTCGGCGGCACTGTTTCGCCTTGATCCGAATTTTTCTCTGCCTCAAACAAAGACGTCTGCTGACGCACACCGCTCAAATACTCTTCGGCCACCAATACAAGCTTTCGGATGGCGAAAACACACTCTTCCGTCAAGCAGGTTTTTTCGTCCCACTCTTGGTCGGGATTGTAAGGCATCTCCGGCTTATTCGGCGTGTTGATGTTCAGCGGCGCATTACTATTGTAAAGCTCCATGCTGGCACTGATGGTTGCGCCCATTGTATCTGCTTCACCGCCATAATTAAGGCTTACGCTCTTAACTGTGATGCGGTCAATATAATCTTCGGGCAGCTCGCACATCTCAATAACAAATTGTCTGAGGTCTTTCAATGCCTCCAAAAAATTCGGTGCTGGCTCTTCAGTGCATTTCGCCGTGTACTCATTCACAAAACCTGCCCCCTGCTGATAGGCAATATATACGCCCTTGTCACTGTATTTGATTTTAGTGTAGCGGCGGTCGCCTAAAGTCTTGCGCTTGTTCCATGCATCGGCAGCCTGTTCCTCTGTTGCCTGCGCTGCACATTCACAGCCGCAGTTAACACAACGCACAACCTTTGCCCCTTCCTCCGTAAACATTGCGGCCGTATGGCCATAACATACAGGGCACGGCTTCAGAAAAATTTTCATTTTTTGTACCTCACTTTCTTAAAACAGTTCCTGCTGGCTCTTAATCTCCGCAGGTGTCTTTGTGGTAATACCAGGATGCACATTCGCCATCCCACGTTTCATGCGGCGCTCGTAATGCTCTCCATGCGGCGCCATGTAATCTTCGTCGACTTCCTCGGGTGTCGGGATGTAATATGCAGCAGGCAACGGGATGCCCACACACAACTCTTCAAGTCTGCGCTTGCCATTAATGATATGATTGCGAACAAGATTCATGTTCGTACCATCAGGCCAAAACGGGTCGCTGCATCCCTTTGTGCGCATATGTTCCCACTCACTGAAGCTGTGCACGAGCCTTGCTGTTTCTGTTCTTATCTGCTCTTCTGCAGTCGGCTCTTTTCTTGTCATTTCCTTTGCCTCCGTTTCTTCGCTCCACACTTCTCGGGGCGGTTCTGGCACATCTTGCATGGGCGGTCGCACTCCCAGCAACATATACCACACAGCTCATTGATGGAACAGCCACTCTCAAAGTTACAGGTACATTCCCACTTCGGTTTCAGCCGCTCCACTATATTCGATTCTCGTGATGCTGGAAAATCTTCGGGCGCTAACGGGGGAAGCTCTTTGTAATCTTTGCGGCCGCGCTGGCAAACACAACCTTTCTGCCTGCCATGTATCACCGCTGCAGCTTCTGCATCATACACCCTGCCACAATCACACCGCACTATAAGCCGTGCTGGCTTATATCTGCCCTTTGCATCAAACTCCCTAGGCTTAACGCCTAGCACTGTAAGCATGTTGTATTTATGCCCACAGTACACAGAATAATCTTTTGTCGGCGTTCCCATATCTAGGCCACCTTACGGAAGGAAACTTCCCTTCGCTTATCAAAATACGGGAAGTAATCCAAAATGAAATCGGGATGTTCCTTGCCATAATTCACATCGTTGAGGAAAATCCGCAACAACAACTCATTGTAATTGTCAACATCATTTACCGTCATGCCTATCTGCTCGGCCATGTCTGCAACTTCCCTTGCTGTCGGCCAATACGGGCCAAATACACGCCCTTGACGCATCCTGCTCAATGTCCAGCGCAACAGCTTCGCATTGCTCCGCCCTTCCTTTGTGTCAGCATAGTTTGCCGGGCGTTCCTTCTTTGCCTCTTCGTTCCTGCTGATTGTTGCTTCGACGTGCTCTGTTTCCGCCTGCTGCAAGGCTGCCTGCATCAACGCAGGGCAGATTACTCTTTCCGGACTTACTATCGCAATGCCCTCTGCCTTCTGCCACCGCTCACGGCTGATGTTGCGCGGGATGAACACTCTTACAAACAGGTCGACAGTCTCCAGGATAATCCTTGTAGCTTCCTGCACCCTGTGTTCCTTGTCCACGCTATAGAACAGCTCCTTTTGTGGAAACTCCTTGCCTGCTTTGTACAGGCCTCTGACTGTTATTTCTACGTCACTCTTTGTGATCGTCGCCACTGCTTTCACCTCCAAAGGCAGCATCGAACGGATTCTTATATTCCTGCTTCGGCTTCTGCTGTTTTTCTTCGCTCCACCCTTCAGTAAACATATTCCGTGCTACGCCGCCAACATACGCTATGTTGCGCTTGCCTCTTTTACAAGCTACCTTGATGGCTTCCAACACTATCGGCAAGCCATAATCTTTTTTCAACTGCTCCAGCTCTTCAGCAATTACAGGAGTAATGGGCGAGATATTTTGTTCCCAGATAACGATGAGATTACTCTCTCTTATCTCTTTACTCTTATCTCTAAACTCTATACTCTTATCTCTTATCTCTGCAGTAACAGTTTTTGCTACATTGTTACACGGCTTCTGTAACATCGACGTAACATCGTTACGCTTTTTCCCGTCTCTCATTTTTCTCATTCTTGCAGCTGCAGTCGATTCGCTCCCGACCATATCTTGAAGCTTCAGCATCTTGATTGCACCATCGTCGAGAATTTCAACCAGGCCTATACGCTGCAGCACCTGCATTGCCACCATGACAGTATCTGCTTTTGTCCTTGTGGCTTCTGCCAACTTCTCCGTGCTGTACGGAATCAGCAAATTACCTACTGTACGAATCAGCTTGCCATCATCTTTGAGGGATTTCAGACACAGCTTTAAGTAAAATAAGCAGTATTCCTTGCCGTTTTCCTGCTCTTCGAGCCATTCTATAGCTTCGTCCTGAAAGAAATCCTCTTTCAGCTTCAGCCAATAATACCGCTTGTCAGCCATCTTTTCGCCCCCAATCTTCAAGCATGCTGTCTAATTCTGCATCGCTTCTAGTCTCAATGCCCAAACCTTTGCATTCGTCAATCACACCATTAAGCAGGCAACTAAATTCCCTTGTGTCATATGTATGCGAACCAAAGTAACATTGCAGTTGTATTCCTGTTTGACCGTTGATTGTAACCGGGCCAAGCTCACGCACTGCCTTCCATTCGGCTTTCACTTTCTCCACCGCCTGCGGCTTGACTATGATATGCGTGAACACTCCATACCGCTCCAGCATCTGCAGATAAAGATCGTCCTTATCGGTATACAGAACCCTGGCCATCTCTCCCAACAACGCCCACAGGTACGCATTCGCATCCAGGGAACGCTGTTTGCGTTTTATGGTAATTTGTACCTGTAAAACCTTTCCCTTGCTCACAGCCGCTATGAGGGCCTGCAGGGCGCTTCCTAAATGCTTCGGAATCGGGATTGTTATGCAGCCATTGAAGAAGTTAACCTGCGTTGTATCAAACTTCATGGTAGAGCCACCTCAGCATGCGCTTGCACTTATCCTGCACATAATGGCCATGTTTACCATGATGCACCTGCCAATGACAGACCACGCACAGCATAACCATGTTATCAGCGGTATCTCCGCCGCCTTTGCTCTTGAACACTACATGATGAGGCTTCGTTCCCTCGGGGACTGCATGACCACAGTTGACGCACTGCCCACGGTCACGCTCGTATACCTCCATACACACTCGTTTCAATGCCGCCCCATACAATCTAACGGGGCGGCGCTTAAACATCGGTTTCACGGCCTATACGCTTCTCGCATTCAGCACTGCTTCAATGCCGCTGCGTGCGTCTTGATATGCGGCATCTGAAAGCATTGCCCTAAGGCTGTTGGTGGGAATCTGCTCCACATTGTACCAACCACCATTACTGCTCATAATCTGCAGCTGCGTGCCGTTGATATAGCGTGCCTTGCCTCCACAGCAAATACTTGTAACCTGCTGTTTCTGCTCTTTAACGGCAGCCTTCTTCTTGCCTGCTTCTACCTGCTGGCAGTATTGGTCGGTGTCGGCATCCTTGGTATCATCAATGGCGAACAGGCCATTCAGACAATATTTGCGAGCATAGCTGCTTGCCGTGCCTGTAATCTGCGAGCCATCCATGCCCTTTTTGCTATCCTCTTCACGAGCAAGGGCACTGTTCTCAATGGCTTCTCCACTCTCCACATCAGTGAAAACTGCAGTGGCCTTGATATAGAAGCGGCCTTCCACAAATACCAGATCATCGCCAACCTTAAGGACTGCTTTATGTTTGGCCAGCACAGGTTTCGCCGCTTCCAAAATGTCCTCACAGCTCCGGTATTTATACTTTCCGAAGCTATTGTACTGGCCTTTCGGCACCTTCAATTCGGCCTGCACCAGCATCAACTTTTCATAAACGCTCATCACTTCGCCCCCTTATTTAATCGTCAAATTCTGACGTGTAACCAACGCACAGCCAGGAATTTCCTCGCCTGCCTTAATGGCTTTCTTTACCGCAGTTTTGTCAAGCTCCGGCTCACGCAGTTTCAAGAACTCCACGGGTACATCTGCCATGTAGGCAGCATCGAACTCCACTGCTTCGGACTTGCGGAAGCTCATTGCCACCTTTGCAGTCTCAAACTTCTTGCCGTCAAGGTAACGGCCTAAAAATCCCTTCAGGCTTTCAGCCTTATTGCGGCGCACCTTCTCACGCTCTGCCATGGCGTTTTTTTCAGCCTTGATTGCATCCGCCTCGGCCAGCAGTTGCTTGTACCAGCAGCCAATATTTTCGAGCTTGGTATCTCTCTCCATCTCCAGAGCTTCGATGGCTTCCAGGTCTACAATTTCACCTGTTTCGGTATCCAGCGCGCGCTTTTCGTCAAGTTTTACGCACGCCATGATTCTCGCATCAATATCAAACAATTTCACAGCTTATTCCTCCTCTTCCTTAATGCTGTCAGCAAATTCAGTTTCATCAAACGGCAGGCCATACTTCTCGGCTTCCTGCTTCTTGCGGTCAAGCAAACGTGCGAACCATTCAGTGGCCATAAATTCAATGCCTTGGTAGTTTACATGAGCTCTTGCAAGAGCCTTTTCACCTTTGACATATTCAATACGCCATTCGGCAACATCCGGGAACATATCAGCGAAAGTTCCGAAGTCAACGAAAGCATATTTTCCCATTTTGCTTGTGTGGCCAATCATGATTTCGTTGGCCAGCAAAAGGTTTACTGCGCCGCTAATCAAATTGCGTGTTCTATTTTCTGTAATCTCCATTGAGTGAACCCCTTTCAAGTGTTATAATTAAGTTGGTTTTTTTAATAAATTGCTTTGCCGCTCAGTTCTTTGCTGGGCGGTCTTTTTTTACATACAAAGGAATTACGAGCTTTTGCCCAGGTTTCAAGTGGTGACTGCCTGCCATTGTAAGGCCGTTGGCCTTTTCGATGTCGCACATCACTCCACGCACATCGTTGTAACGGTCCTGGCTATCCATGTAGCCTACCGAGATGCCCCACAATGTTTCGCCAACCTGTACAATGTGCGTATGCCGCTCAACACCAAAGCTAGCAACATACATAGCAGAGCACTGCATAGCACAAAACACGGCTACGGCAAGTACCATGACTGCCAACAACATTTTTTTCATACCGCTTTCACCTCCTTCCGCTTGATGCTCTCCATTGTCTCACGGCGCATCTTTTCAAGTGATGCATGAAAATCAAACGCTGCATCATGCTTCAGCATCGGCTTAGGCGTGGTGATTTCACGGAAGTAATTATCCACTTTCTCCACATCCAGAATCCACTTGCGGCCAACACGGCCTGCAGCAATCTCATGCTGGACAATCAGACGGCGAATCAATTTATCAGATACGCCACGGCTTTTTGCATATTGGTTAATGCTCATCAGTTGCAAAGTCATGCCTGCACCCCCTTTTCATTGTCGTAAATCTTCTTGAGGCTGATTCTGAAAATATGGGCAATCTCTGCGGCAAGTTCAATATCAAGTGTCGCCTTGCGGTTGCCGCTCTCTATCAAGTGATAGTATTGGCGGCTCATACCCAACATATCAGCCATACGCTGTTGCGTAAGTCCCTTTGATGTTCTAAGTTCCTTGAGCCACTTACGGGCCATGCTTTCACCTTCTTTCTAAGCTTCCTTGTGGGCTTCGGACCACCTTTGGCAGCTTTACAGGGAGGTTGCCCTCCCTGCCGTCAGCTTTCGGAAATGAGCAGTTTTGCTCTCAACTTTTTTGCTGTGCTTCTTGCATACATATAAGTTTCTTGAGGCATTAAGTATTGCTCAAACTCAACCATTACACGTGGATAGCCACCACCTTTAGGAAAGGCTAAGCACAAATTGTGCGGGCGATTCACTCTGTTTGTTTTGTAATAAATCTTCAGCAGTTGACGGATTCTAGGTTTCTTGTTGTTCATGCCTGTCCCCCCTTAAAATTCCCTAAAAGTCATCATCGGCTGTTGAACAGTGAACTTCACCTCGTCAACGTGATTGCCTATTCTTTTAAGGCACTTTACAACCATGTTTGCGTAATCTTCATCGAACGGGAAAATTTCGCCCTCTTCGTTTGTGTCACCAAGCAACACGTTGCCACACAAGCACTGATCGTGGAACTTTCCATAACCAGAAGCCAAACTTGCAATTTCATTTGCTACCGGCTTGCTATGCTTCAGCAGGAATTCATCATCGAAAATAAATGTCATTTTCGGGATGAACGTAAGCTCATGGCGGAATTTTCTTGCATAAAACGGAACCTCTTTGATGTCGATTATTTCGCAGCCAATCAGCTCATATGCTGACTTCAAGGAAACTTCTCCCTCATACGGGATTTTCTCAATCACATTGCGCTTGCCGTTGTCATCCACAACAGTTTTTACTAAGACTAAATAATTCATATCTCGTCCCCCTTTTTAATGTTTAAGCTCTCGGCACAGGGTTTGAACTGTCTGCCTGCCAGCTTTACAAGGGCTCTCGCCCTTGTCATCAGCTTTTATTTAGCTTCTGTGATTTCTTTGAGCATCTTTTCAAGCTCTTGAACTTCATTCAATTTTCGTTGTGCTTTATTTCTAGCAACGCTACTTTTAGGAAATTTTTCTGCAATTTTTTTAAGGTCGCACCAAACTAGCACTGCTTCCCTTAATGCTAATTTTAATTCTTCTTGTGTCATTTTTACGACTTCCTTTCTTGTAGGTTACTCTATCTTCCCTACACTTATATTATACTATAAAACTCACCTTTTGTAAAGAGTTTTCTTTATAAAAGGTGAGTTTTTTCTTATTATTTTTTGATATTCTTTTCTTCAGCAAGGCGAGCTGCCCTTCTGCGCTTTTTATCTTCCAGCAGGTTCACGCCGTCCACGCCAAACAGTAAAGCGGTTAGCTGCTCAACGGCATCGTTTGTGTCACGCCATATCTGCCTTTCGCTCACTGACCATTTTTGTGCAAGGCTTGCGACTATATCAGTAACATACGCTTCCGGCGGACAAGGTTTAAGGAACAGCACGTCAAGCACATCTGCCCGGCGCAAATCTTCCTGCTTGCCGCTGTTATACCTAGTCTGCTTGTAAAGTGCTATCATGTCATCCATGTAATTTATTAGCACCTTCGTTCGCATCGTTGAGCTTATAATGCTTTCAAGCTTTAGCTCATTAGCTCCCATGCTTTTCAGATTTTGGAACGAATCAAGAATCTCGATAGCAGAAATCTGCTCATCGTCGATATTGACAATCTCGCTGGTCTTTAACGCAGCGTGCTCCTGAAGGCTTCTGTAATTCTTTAACAGTAAGCGCACGTTATATAGTCGCTTGTCAAAATCCCTCCGCTGTGCTTCTTTACTATATAAATCATCGCACAGCTTTTTAGATGTCTTTTTAGCGGTCTGTTCTGCCACACGTTCGATAAGTTCTTCGAAATACGCCAGCGGAACGGTTATCGTGCTTTGATTTTCGTTTACAGTCATGTCTTCCATGCGCTTACTCCCTTCTGTTATTTAAGTTCTTTGATAAGGCGTTCAAGATACCACTTTGCTTTTAGGCAATCTTCTACGCCGTTTTTTCCTTCGTAACGCCATAAATATTTGATGATGTTGGCAACGCAGACAGCTTCAATTCCTGTTTTGCCCACGGTAGCAGCCTTTAGAGCATCTATACACTCAATACCGCCTTTGGTGTAGTGTTTCGGATGATTTACGTTATCCTTAGGAAGCGGCATTGTAAAGCTATCTTTTGAATTCTTCGGTGCTTCTTTGACAATAACGTATTTATCATCTTTTAATCCGATAAAACTAAATGGAGATTTAAACGCACTCATTATTTATGCTCCTTTATCCATTTTTCGTGTCTGGCAACTGCTCCAGCTGTAGGTGAAAGCGTTTCAAGATACATGGCTTTCAGTATTTTACACTGCTGGATTTTCCATTCGCTAAAAGCATTACAAGTAGCGTGGCAGCCTATTTTTCTTTCTGTGCATCCTCTGCATGGTGTTTTCATGTAGCACCTCTAAAATAATTCTTGTTGGTTGCTTATATCATTCGGTGTTTTAGTGGTAATGCCTGGATATGATCCTGCGAACTTTTTCATCCGGTAATCATAATACTTTCCGTCGGCAGCCATATAGTTTGCGTCAACTTCCTCAGGTGTCGGCATATAATATTGGGCTGGCAAAGGAATATTGGTACACAGCTCTTCAAGTCTGCTCTTTCCGTAAATTATGTGATTCCTTACTAAATTCATGTTTTCGCCGTCAGGATAAAAAGGGTCTTGGCATCCATAGGTCCGGATATGTTCCCACCGCAAAAAACTGTCTATAAGCATAGCTGTTTCTTCTTTAATTTGTTCTTCAATGCTTTTTTCTCGTTTCGGCATTTTATACACTCCCTACATTCCTTCTACTTCCGGGTCGTACAGCTCGAGAAGTTCTGAAAATTCTCCTTTGCTAGCTATCTTTATAGCTTCTTCAGGCGAAGAAGCTAACACTCTGTCGTAAAAATCAACCTCGCCCGAAATCAAACTGCGCCAGCTAATAAGATAAAGCTTAGCGTCCTGTTGAGCCATAACCGCCACCACGAACAGCACTTGCTTCATCGTCCGAGGTTACGCAGTAACGGACGAAGATTCCCTGTGCACAGCGTTCACCTTCTCTGATGATGATGGTTTCGCTGCCGTTGTTTCTGAATTTAACACCTATATTTCCGTCATTGTCCTGGTTGTTAGCATAATCGCTATCAATAATGCCTACGCTGTTAACTAGCGACAAATTGAACTTAACCGCAAGACTGCTGCGGATGAACAGCATCAGAACCATATCGCCAGGCATAATAGCTTTGATGTTCAGCGGAATAAGTACGCTTTCACCGCCAGCTGGAACAAAAATATCTGTCGGTGCGTAAAAATCATAGCCAGCAGAAAACTGTGTGCTACGTTGCGGAAGCTTCGTGTTCGCTGGTGCGTCAATCGTCGGTAAAAATTTAATCATCTTAAAAACCTCCTAAAATATCTCTCCAAATTATAACCAGGATTCCAATAGTGCCTATAATAGCAAAGATTTCCATACAAATACTTGCAACAAGATGTAAATATTTCAAATTACCACTCCCTGTTTAACATCCATATAGCTACACACATAACAGCTACATCAAGCAGTGTGCAACTGACAATATCAATTAAGCATATTTCCATTGGTTGTACCCTCTGCTAACTTTGCTCTTTGTGCCTTTACCGCATCAAGCAGCGGCTTTTGAAAACGGCAATCATCGTCTAAAGCGATTCTTCCGGTTTCCTCTAGTTTGTATTGCATATACTCAAAATTGCTTTCAAGCGAAATTTGCATTTGCTGTAACATCCAATCCGGGAATTTTTCCATATTGGCGGTAAGCTCGTTTTCAATTTCTGCTAACGCCTGTGTACCTAAACGATTTACTGCATATCTGAATGCAAACAGCAAGACAAGTAATTTTTCACGTTTCATTTTTTTTGCTCCTTATTGTAATAAACTAATTTTGCCGCTTCTGTCATCATGCTCATTAATTCTTGCATAGCCATTTCTTCACCATATTTGCCACGCACACCTAATGCTGCCTGCGCCATCGTACCAATGATCAAGCTTTTGAGAATAATGTAATTTCCTGATGTACAAACAACATCATCGTTATTGCTATCATTATAGGCAATAACAAAAGATGCTCCGCATTCTTGTAGCAGCTTTTTCGCACGTTCGGCTTTCTTATAATCAATCATGTTCTTCATCCTTTCTTGCGCCACGCTTATTTTTTGATGTTTACAATCTCGACTTTAACCAGATAATCGCTGATGTCGTCCCTAGCGATGTACCAAATCTTGCCATTGGTGAGATAAACTTCAAGCTCGTCCTCGTCATCATCGTATTCCAAACGTTTAATGCCATCCAGTTTAATATTTTCGTATTCACCAAATCCGTCCAGGTCGACCACAAAGTCGGAATCGTCAATGAAGGTGCTCAAGAGGTCTGCGCCAGCGCAGACGCTTTCAATCGGCGTACGGACAATAACCTTACCATTGTCAAACATATAGGTGTTTTCAACGATATGTTTTAGTCCGCAAGCTTTTTCTGGATCATAAGATTTCAACATTTTCATTCCTCCTTTATAAAAAGCGGCGGCGTGGGAATTCTTGACATCAGCTATACGGCTTCGCTACGAATATTCATCAATTCCTATTCGCAACTAACATCTACTGCCATTCGACAACCCAGCCGCCGCACCCTAGGGCTTAATTATCTGCCAACAATGGCAACATCATTACTAACTATCACCCAATTACAACCCTGTATCGTTACAACACCACCCAGCATCGTTACAACACTACCTACAACATACGTATTGCCTTTTACACTAATGCATACTTGTGAATCACTAGGTTTTTGTTTTAACTCTTCAATCAATTCAGCTACTGTCATTTTTTTACCTCCTAAACTTTTTCAAGGGAGTTTTTGTCCCCACGTACAACTTTTTCAAGGGAGTTGCTGCCCTTGTCACGTTTTTCGCGGGTATTTCGTGTTGATTTGTCACGTTTTACAAGAGATTTTTGCAACATGTTGCAGTTTTCTCTTATAGCTTGTACTCCACTCCTAATTCTTTAGCTACGTCGGGCAGTGCGTTTTCTGCCTCCTCCCGTGTGCGGTATACCCATCCCGCTTTATACAGTGCGATTGCGAGAGGACTATCATTCCAATGGCATTCAGTGACTTTCCATACGCAGTCGTCGCTTTCACTGACTGCGTAGCCAAACAAAACGGCAACGCCCTCCTTGTAGAACGAATAAAAAACATCGCCTTTGCGTGGCTTCCACGGTAACTTCATGATTTCAAAAGAACCATATATCAATTCTTGCAGTATTCCACGATTGGCACTATGCCAACTAGCTTCGCCTTGCTCTTGTGCCAAAATCCCGCTCATATCGAATTTAAATAATACGTTGGGGCAAAGGTTAATTTGGAACTTCTCTCCAATCTCTACGCCTAACATGCGGGCTACTTCGGGCATCAGATTAGCCATGCTATCACTCCTTTATGGCCTTACTTGCTTTTACAATTTTCTCAATTAGCTTGTCCACAGCCTTGTCCGCAAATTCGCCTGTAGCTTTGATGTTGGCTGGTGTTATATGTTTCGCGGCATACATAGCGTATATTTCTTTTTCTGTCGGGAGAAATGCCCCCAACATATCTAAAATCAAAGCCGTACAAACAATTATTTTAGCTGCCTTAATGGATTCTTTATCCTTATTAGTGTCTGTCACGACTGCTACTGTAGCAAACATGGCATATATAGTTACAAAAAAACCTATTATGCAGCAAATCCCTTGTATCATGTCTATTCTCCCCGCCCAGTAAATCAGCCACGGCGAAATAATCGGCTCATTCATTGTTGTTCACCTCAATCTTTCTACCACACCAGCAGCAGTGCGACTGTCCAAAATCCTTGAACGTACCGCCGCACTTTTCACAGCGATAAACCGGTGACACCCCTTCATAGTATCCTGTATACGTCACTACCGTTGTACGGTCAAGCTCATGCTTTAAAGCGGTCAATGTAACCTTTTGCTCTTTTATTTTGGGAGTAAGACGTTTTTTGGCTTTATCTTTGAAACAATCAATTTGAAGTGCGTATTTCCAATATGAGATTTCAATTTTAATTGCCTCAATCTGTTTACGTAATATCTTTTCACGTTGCGGCAGGCTATCCCACCATTTCTTACGTTCTGGGGTCATTTACTCTTCCACCTCTCACAATCACAACAATACGCTTCGCCACGCATATTTTTCTACTGCCCAGTCTGAGCTTTAAACAGCGTTGATAACACAGCCCCATAGAATTAATCTCGTAGCCTTCGTTTCTAAAAAATCTCAATCTTTTAAGCGGCATATGCACAAATTTACAATACTTGCAGCGGATACCTGCGGCAAGGCGGCTTGCACGCCACTTTTTTCGGTTATTCATGCTCCAAGCCACCCCCACATTGTCACCAATATTGCTACACTGATAATAACAGGGATTCCAACGATAAGGATAGCCATAATAATTTCAACCATGCAAGTAAGGATTTTGCAAATCTGTTTAGCCATTACTCTTCCTCCTCATAGCCACAGCAAATGTCCAGGCTGTCACCAATGTTTCTAATGGTTCTGCCCAGGATTTTGCAAGTGCTTTTGAGCCATTGAACGCTATGTCCTTCCAACACCTTGTCCATTTCTTCATCGTTCAAATCGCTAAAGCAAACGCTTTCCCAACGATTGTTACGTTTAACTCTAAAATAAATTCCGTCTAAATCTCTATTTACCATATTTTTTCCTCATTTCCATACGTACTTCATAGTCTACAACGCTTGCCCGGAACAGCAGATGTGCTTTGCGCAAGCAGTAACGATAATATTTTAGCTTTTGCTGTCTACGCTTTACCATTTACACCGCCATAATCTCTGCCCACAATAAGGGCAGTAACTCCAAATTGCAATTTCTTGATATTCTGTGTCTAACATCTCGTTACAGTTTTGACAGATGTAAATCATATTACGCTCGTAACACGCCACTTTCTGTCCTGTTTCGTGTAGATACTTTTTTACAACTTCTGCCTTCATTACGATTACCTTTATTGGCATTGCCTTTTCTTTATCATGCATCTGTATCTCCTTCGTATTTACGCTTTACCACATCCATACCAACCACCCAATCGCAGCACCTACCAAAGCGCCAAGCATAGCAGGTATACCGATGATTAATATAACCGTGATCATGTCGATAATTGCATTTAATATTTTAATCATTTGTAATTACCTCTGTTCGGATTCTGCTTCCAGCCACCTACAGGACGATACAGGTGCAAAATATCGTATATCCTGCCTACGCCGTGTAAATACTCACTTTCCTTCGGATGAATCTGATGAACTTCTTCTTCCGGCAACCAGAACACGTCTTTAACCTGGCACATAACCTCCCATGACGGCGTTTTATTCGTTGTGCCGCAAAATTTTACGCTTACATGCTCCCATTGGTTGCCGTCCTGATCAGGCTCAACGCCTACAACACACTGTAAGCTCTTTTTGATTCCCGGCAGATGCAGGAAACCAGTCAATACCAAGCCTTCAAAAGCAAAATCATTTTTCTTGTCGGCTTGAAACTTTTCATTTGCTAAAATCTCCTTAACGCTTCTCATCTTAATCTCCTTGCTCCGCACAGTTGCGGATTATTACTGCACTGTTTACATTCCTTATCGCACTCCCAGCAGCATACGTGGCAAACCTCGCTTCTTACGCAGCCGGGGAACGGAAAAGGGCAAACATATTTATTTTTCAGCTTTTTCGTAATTATCGGCTCTTCATCTTTTAAAAATTTCTCGGCAGGCTTCTGAGCTGTAGCCTTGCTTTTGTTAGTTTCCTGCCTTCTTATTTGCGCAAGGCTCATGATTTTGTGCTTACACTCCTTGCCACCGCAGCTCATTCCTTGTCGCCGTGCAAGGTTAGATACATCTCTGTAACATTCAGTGCCACATTCGCAAAGGCATTTTGCAACAGAAACCTTCTTTTTAGGTCTAATACTGATAACGCCTGGAGGATAAATTTCAAGCACTGTCAGCATACCTATTTTCTGCCCTAGCAGATAGCTCCAATCCTTATTCTGCATTAAACCGACTTCCTTTCGCTTTACTTTAACCAAATCGTGCCATAGCACGATGAGCATCTAAACGCCCATTTCACAGCACCTTTTCTGTCTACAATCTTTGCGCCGTAGACAAGCTTTATTTTTTCCTGCTTGCAATGAGGGCAGCACTGCTTGCCTTCTGCTGTTGTTCCAAGTAGATATTTCACTGTTGCTCCTCCGTTACAGCCAGAAATTTTAACACTCTGCCTGTATTACTGATTCTGTATTCTTCCAGGTCATCACGCTTTAGGTACTGCCTTCCATATAGTGACTTCATGTTCTCCCATACAAGAAAAGGCACGTTGTAAAAATCTGTCAGATTAAACGATACCAGGATAAAGCACTTTGCTCCTAAAAAGTGATGAACCTTAAGGTATTCGAGCTGGTGCGGTTCAAGTCTGCTTCGCAGCATCTTGTCGCTGTCGGTGTGCTTCGCTTCAAAGCACACCGCTAAACCACCTCTAAGCGTCCCCTTGTAGTCAACACCGCTTTTCTTTGCATAATTAGCAATGAACTGTCCGTGCTGACCATAAGGACGAATATAATGCACAGGCTCACTCTGTTTCTCAATTTTTGCAATGCCGTGTTCTTCGTAATACTGGCATCCTGCGTCAATCATCTTTTCAAATAATGAACCGCTTGCCTTGCTCCGCTTGCCTACAAGGATACTTTTAAGCTGATTCATGTTTCTTGTACCCCTTGAATTTCATTCTGCTGAAAGCATATCTCAGATAAGCTAAGTCCTGAAGCACATCAATGTATTCAAGCTTATCAACATACACTTTGCTTCTTCCCCATGTACTGATCAGCTTCATGCTAGGATTGTAGGTCTGGTGATATATCGTTTTGTATAAAAAGCAATATTCACTGCAAATCTTCTTGAAATCATCTTTCTTTAATTCGATTTCAGTGAACGCCAGCTTACGCAAGCGGTTAACTTCGTCTTTAATCTTCATTCTGCACCTCGCTTAAAACGGAATTTCCTCATTAAAAGGTACTGCGCTGCCAAAACCTTGGAAGTCCTGGCTTTCTTCTCCCGGTGTATGCTGAGATTCGCCGCCTTGCTCTCTACGCTCAATGAATTCAAAATGCTCTGCAATAACCTCGGTTACATATTTCTTTTGACCGTCTTTAGCGTCATAGCTGCGAATTTGCAGTCTGCCTTCAACTAACACACGCTGTCCCTTACTAAGATAATTGCCACAGATTTCAGCCTGTTTACCCCAGATAACCACAGGAATAAAGTCCGCTTCACGCTGTTTGTCTTTAGAATAAGGTCTGTCCACAGCAAGAGTGAACTGAGCAACAACCTTGCTTGTAGAAGTGTATCTTACCTCCGGGTCTTTTGTTAGTCTGCCTAATAAAATGATTTTGTTCATGCTTTTTGTTCCTTTCTCTTTAACGGATTGTCCTGGCAGAAAATTTCGCCGCCTTCTTTTTTGATTTTTGCTTTGATTTCGGCAATAGCTTTATACAGATAATAAACCTCACCGCTGTCATGATACATATTGATATAGAAATTTACTATTGTCGTAAAATATCTCTTATCTTTATCACGATTTGCGCTTTCAGTGATTCTTGTAAGCTCTTTAGCGTCCATAATTCCCTCCTATAATCCTAATAATTTGTTGGTAGCAGCAAAGCCTTCTGCAACCTTCTTTCTGCGTCTGCTTGCGTGTGTAACTTCTACCGGGTGGCACATCTGCAAAATGCGGTCATAGATTCTTGTTTCCGTTATCGTTTGCGGCTTTTTGATTGCTTCAATCGACAAATTTGTTGTAATGATTGTAGGCAATCCGCTCCGGCAACGGCTGTCGATGATCTGGAACACCAGCTCCTGAGCAAACTCCGTGCGCCGTTCTGCTCCTAAATCATCAAGCACTAACAACTCAAATTGATTAAATCCGTCAAGATATGCTTGCTTTTGTTCTGTCCCCCACAATGTATTGAACACTCTGCCAAAATTAGTCATTAAGCAAGCTACACCTTTATCAATTAGCGCATTGACAACACACGCAGCGGCGAACGTCTTTCCGCTTCCGGAATTTCCATAAAGCAGTAATCCTTTATGCATCCTGCGAAAATCATCGTAGTGCTCAACGAAATTCTTCATTGCTCGCATCGTCCGCTCGTCTGCGCCGTCATCATGGCTAAAAGTCTGTGCCTGAAGCTCACGCTCCGGGAAGCCAGCTTTTCTAAGCTCTTGCACCCTAGCAAGTCGCTTTTCATGTTCCTTACGTTCACGCTCTGCCTGAAGCTCTTCCGCTCTGCACTTGCAGATACAAGTTACAGTTCGTTCAACTCCAAACAAGAAACCTCTGCATTGCTTCGGCGTATGGCATTTACCACACATAAGCAATCCGTTTTCATAATAATCATTTGCGTTTTGCTTATTAAGCTGTGAAGCATTTTTAGCAATGTGATTTACAGCAAGCGTAATTGAATTCTGAACATCATTCGCATCCATGCTATCACCTCACTAAAAATATTTGTCCAGGTCTGTTTGATCGTCCGGCGGTTTAAAACTATCCGGCGGCTTTTTCGGTTTTTGATTGTCACCGCTCGCAAGGTTTCTTGCAACTCCCTCACAATAGGCTATTGACTTCTTGCCTTGCTGCGCTGTTATCGTAACCGCCTGCATAGCTATCAGCTCGCCGTGCTCCTTAGCAATAGCCTGTAACCGCTCTGCAATGTATGGCGTTATCGGCGTAACATTTTGATTCCAAAAGCCAACAGGATTATTATCGCTCGTAACATTTTCGTAACTGTTACACGTAACGGCAGCATTTTTATCGTAACAACCACTACTAAAGTTATTGTTGTTACTCTTACTCTTATTCTCTTTCTTATTCTTACTCTTATTCTTATCCGTAACATCTGTGTTTGTTACATCGTTGTTACGTGTAACATCTTGACTTGTTACGCTTTTGTTACACGTAACATCTTCGTAACATTTCGTAACATCTGTGTTTGTTACATCGTTGTTACAGGTTTTGGATTGCTTCTCACGCTGCCTTTTAACTCTCATTGCTTCCTTGCACCGCTCACGCTCCTTAAGCTTTGAAAGCTCTTCGGCGTTCTGATACTCACCCCAGCCTACAATATAGATATAGCCGTTATCCTCTATATCAATCATGTTATACTGCCGAAATACTTCTAAAGCAGTTTCCGTAATTTTAGGCTTAAAACCACCAACAGCAGCTAAGGTTTTTGGTGTATACGCTACACCTTCGGTAGCGTATACATAACCACCATCGTTTTTTTTACGAGCTAAAGCTAACAGGAAGAACCACATTAATGCCAGGCTATCACCAATCTTCGTATCAGCACGAAGTATCTTAATTTTTTCACTGTCGAACACATCGGCGCTAACCTTAAACCAGCTCTCCATGTCGCCCTCCTACAATAACTTCTTCCATAATGGTTGCCGTCTAAGTAACCTCACATACTTCATAAGTGCTTTCTTTCTCATAGGTAATCTCTCCCAATTTTCTCTATCCACTCGTCCCGGCTATGTTTATCTTCATAGCAGGTCTGAGCAAATCGCCTTAACCGCAAGTCTGTTTCCTTGTCCAAATGAGGTCCGAGCCTGCCTTTATGATGTTCGTAGCATAGCCAGATTGTTAAACCCAGCTTGTCCGAAATCTTTCTCCCGGCTGCTTCGAATATCACATGATGGCGCTCCAGATTGCGAGTAGTACCACACATAAAGCACTCCTTTTCGCTTTGCAATATACTTTTCTTACTCATGCAGTCTGCCTCGTTTCTTCAAGCAGGTTCTTAATAGCAGTGTGCGCAAGCGTGTATTGAGGAATTGTAATCATTTTTTCAAGCTCTTCAATGGTCAGGTCTTTAATGTTTTTATATGCCGCAAGCGGTCTGCCGTTTTCATCGTGGCCACTAGCAACGGTTACAATCACATCCCCTTGCGGTGTAATCTTAACGAATTTATCTCCGGTAGCTTGCGGTTGAGCTTTAGGTTTTTGCTCTTTCTTCGGTTCTTTAGGTTGATACTGCCCTTTTTCAACAGGTTCACAAGCTGAATTTCCGTCATCGTCCTCTTGCGCAAGTCCAAGAGCTGCTGCAAGGCTATATCTTCTAGCATATGTCAGCGTACTGCCAAAACCCTGGGCATCATTCTTCTGAATAGGATAACTGCTCGTTACCTTAATAAATTGACCGCTGCTATGCATGATCAGTGTAGTAACAGCAAGCTTATTGCTTTCTACAATTCCTTCGTTAGCCTGGAATATGCTTAAGCCGTTCTTGCTAAGCGGCTCACGTGCTACGTTCAGGCATTCTGCCAAATCAGCATATTTGCTTTTAAAAAACGGATTGTCACAGCCTTTAACAGCATTTTTCATTTCGCCTTGAGCCTTTGCTAAGGCTTCGGCCAAAGCATTAATTTTCTCACTCATTTCCATTTAAATCACCTTTCCTTCCATAACCAGCTCTTCAAGTTTGCTGTGAAGCTTAAGAGTTGTTTCAGCATCCCAGTGACAGCATTCGCGATAACTGCCAACTTTAGGATATGTTTGCATATTTACCGACAAGCTGTTAACGTTATAGCTTAATACATCACCTTCACGCACAGCCTGTTTTTCCTGGTGGTATCCGTAATGCTGATACTTACATTTGCCATCCCTGGTACAGTGTGAGCAAGTCTTAAAGTCTTTCAACCAGTTCTCTTTCGTCTGCTTATGCTCACCATGCTTCCTTTTTCTAAAAGCTTCAAATCCTTCCATGCTAAGTCCGCTGCGAGCTAACACGGCGTTAACCTGTTCATTAGTTACCATATACATCCTCCTTTTGAATTCCGAAACCAAGCTTTAAATCAGCATAGGCTTTAACTACTCTGCCTTGTGCAGTTGTATAACCTTTTTGCTGAAGCTCTTTGTTCCATTCCCTTATAAGCGAGTAGCCTTTTCCAACGCCTACGCCTAAAAGGTTGGCAATGTCTTTAGCTGTGTAGAACCTTTCCATGTTTGACAACCTCTTTTCCGTATGCTATACTATATATGACCTATTTTATAAACCGACTTCCTTTCGACTTTATTTAATAGGTTAAAGGCTCTCTATTAGCGTGGGGGGTCTTTTCTTTTTGTTCATCTTCAATTCCAATCAGCACCAACAGAGCTTGTGCACCTTCCCGGCACTCTTTTAAAAGATTGTCACCGAGGTGCTTTTTTTGTACCGTTTTCGCTACCATTTGCGGAAACAATTCAACCACTTCACCGACTTCTTTTTGCGCCCTTAACATATTCACTGCTAAATCATCAGCAGGCGGAATTAATCCGAAAACGTCGCAGAACACAACGTTCTTTTGCAGGTGCTGTACACGTAACCACGGTGTACGATAGAGTTTTGACATTGCTAGTGCAATAGCATCCGGGCATTGTCGCCAGTCAATCTCATAATCCTTTAAACAGCTTGCAGAGATTGCAAGTCCTTCTGCCGCATTTACACGGCTCATCCCTGCGTACTCTCTAGCTAATTTGTAGATGTTAGTTTGAGTTTCAGACATTGTATAAACTCCTTTCTTGCTATAATAGGCTTATAGCAGTTAAAGCTTTTTAGCCTGCTATCATTGTTCTTTCACTGTGTAGTAATTAACAGTGACCACATCTCCAGGCTGGAGATAACGGCGGTTGGCGGTCAGGTGCTTATTATCTTCGGATACGTTGTACCAAAACTCGTCAAAGCAGATTCTTGTTTTGTTGAGCAGGAAATACTTGTCTGCGATTCCATACATTGTTTCGCCTTCCTGCACAATGTGCGTAATTGTGTGCCTTTGCACCTGGCTGTCCGAAAATCCGCCAACTAAGCTAAGACAACACCAGGCAAAAATGATACATACGCAGATTTGCAATACCTTTTTCATCTTTTTTCACTCCTTATGTTTCTAAAAAGTAATCAACACTCACGCCGAAGTATTCGGCGAGTTTTTGCAATGCTTCAACGTTAGGTTTATTTCTGCCGTTTTTCCAAGTCGAAAAAGCCGAATTACTAAGCCCTGTTGCCTTTGCAACCTGATAAGCAGTAACGTTGTTTTTCTGCATTAATTCAGCAATTCTTCTATACATTTCATCGCTCCTTTCTTGACGTTCAATTTTGAACGTGATATACTTTAATTGACAAATGTAAAATAGCTAAAATCATTTTACAGCTTTAAAGTATTTTTGTTTTACATCTTAGTAATATTATAACATAATGTGTTAGAGTTGTAAAGTAGTTTTGCTTTGCTTTTGTAAAATATTTTTTGAGGTATCGAATGTACGAAAAATTTGAAGCTCTTCTAAAAGAACACAATACAACAGCATACCAAGTTGCTAAAGCAACTGGTATTAGCAACTCAACATTTTCTTTATGGAAAAGTGGTCGTTCTGAACCAAAAGTAGCGACAATACAAGCTATTGCTAATTACTTTGGCATTCCTGCTGGTTACTTTTATGAAGATAAAGACTACGCTCTCGGTGTAACAGAACAACAAGCAAAGTCCCTCGGCATAGACACAGAAGCAGTAAAGCAACAGCTCAACGCCCAGCTTTTAGATGAACAGGCTATTGAGATTGCTAAACAGATTCAGAAGCTCGATGACACCCAAAAGATGGCTATTGAGCAAATTATAAAAGGGCTATTGCAAGGCAAAGGCAAGGCCTGACTTCCCCTTCGCCAGCATGGCATAATACCTTGCAATCTAAAGGAAGGAGGTTAAAACGAAGTCGATGTCATACCACTAACGAGTATGCACAGCTGATTCGACAATTAACAACAGAGCATGTGTATTTCCTGCTACTCTGCATAGAAATTGCCAACCAACTGGTTGCAAAAAACAAGCTGAAACTGTAAAACGCGGACTTAACGATTCAACTTGATGTTAGGGGGATTCCCTTTAGGGAGCCATTTTGTAGAAGAACTACAGCGATAAGAGGGCGCATATGTCCGTCCTCTTTTTCGTGTGTATAAAAAGAAAGGAAGTCGGTATTGATGAAAGAGTTTCCGATAACCACCGAACAAATGTCATTATTTGGTGAAGTAGTTCCTTTTAATAAACATAATGCGGCAATTCTTCTTTATAAAAGATACTCTCCAAACAGAATGTATTGTATTGCATGGGGAAATAATGATTATTATGTCTTTGATACCTGTTCAAATCGTCTTCTGGCAAAAGGTCACCGCTGCATAGAGCTTTTTGATGCTTATATAGCTAACAATGGTTCATTTTTGCTAGAAGAATGGCTTGATAGAACGACGCTTTCCTCAAGGGTTACGATTAAATCTATTCTCGGCAATACAGTATACAAGCAGGAATTTCCTATAAATATTTTAGGTTCTACTCTATCAGAAAATGGACTGTTCGCATCTGTCCAACTATGTGGTGGATCTGGACCGTTTGCAAATAACCTTGTTATTATCGACTTACGAACAGAATCAAGGCTTGCTGCTACCTTCCCTATTCAACCAGATGTAAACGGAGTAGCATCTTTTGATAGTGAAAACGACACGGTTTCTTTGAGCTTTAACAATTGCAAAGAATATAGATACAGCATAACAGGTACTTTTATTGATAAAGAGAAATACATGGTTTATGCAGAATCTAAATACACAGGAGCAAAAGCATTTCAAGCTGCTAAAAAGCACTATGCTAATATATCAAGCACAAACATAGCTGATTATAAAAATGTTCTTGACCTTATAAACCGCTCACTGCTAGATATACTTTCTGTACCTATGAGAGCAAATGTATATAGGCTTCTAGGTGATATTCAGCTAAAATGCGGAAATAAAGCAATAGCTATCAACGCTTATAAAACAGCGTTATCAATCAACCCGAAAGTTGGTATAAAAACACTACTTAAAAATTTAGCAAAGGAATGAGCTTGTATCATGAAAAAGCTAACAGTATTATTACTATCCCTACTCTGCTTCTGTTCATCAGCATTTGCCACTAATTGGCAATGGGTATGCTCTACAAGTGAAATTACTGTTTCGATTGACACTGACACCATTGCAAAAATTGGCAGCGCATATACATCATGGATTAAAGTTGTGCCTTTAGAATATGCACAGCGAACTATATACGGTGAAAAGGCAGCCATGATATTGGAGCAATATAGTTACACAAAAACAGACCTTGGCGCAGATTCTAAAAGGTTACAAGCAGTTTATTACAACAAAAGCGGCAACGTAATATATCACAATACAGAACGTCAAAACTGGAGTAGCTTAATACCGAACTCCGTTGGCGAAATAGTTTATAAAAAAACAGTTGAACTCGCTGATGCGAACACAAAAAGCGCAGAAGCAAAATAATAGGCTATCCCCTAGCCTGTTAAAAAATCACTAGCAGGCGTAAAGCCTGCTTTTGTGCTTTTTGAAATAAAAAAGGCTTGAAAAACAGTCTGAACATAAAATTCCAGGTTGCTTTTCAAGCCAGTGTTTTTGTACAGTTTATATCATTATTTTTGTAGATTAAAAATCTTATCAGAGCTTCATATTTAGCTTATATGAGCATTTAATTTTTACTAATATAAATATAAGTAGAAGCCTTAAAAAGTCGCTTACAAGCTAAATATGAAAGATATTTTTTGCATTTTTTGGCAAAATTTACAAGAAGGGAGCTGCGGAACATGACAGTAACAAAAAATCCGAAAACAGGAAAATGGGACTGCGTTTTTTGGTATAAAGATTGGCAAGGCGTAAGAAAACATACAACCAAAAGAGGTTTTGATAAAAAGCGTGATGCTGAAAAATACGAAAGCGACATGAGAAACAAAACTCATACACATGATCCGAAATTTAGCGAAGTTATTGCAGCATACCGGGAGGAGCTAGACAGCAAACTAAAGCTAGGAGAATTAAAGCAATCGACAGTTGACGGGAAAATCCAGGCATTGGAATATTACGTTCTCCCCTTCTTCGAAAACATGAACGTCGATAAAGTTACTCCGCTTCAAGTTATGCGCTGGCTTGCACTTCAAAACGAAAAATCAGAAAAAGAACGTCTTTCAAGCAGACTGTTAAACCGCATTCGCTCAGAACTGAACCAGATATTTGAATTCTCAAAAAGAAACTTCGGGACAAAAAATAACCCTGTCACTCTAACAGACAGGGTAAAGCCATATTCAAACGATACACGTGCGAAGTTATGGACAGTTGAGCAGTATAAGGTTTTTTATGATGATATTGAGATAGCTTCACATAGAGTGCTGTTCAATATCATCTTTTGGGCAGGCTTGCGAATAGGTGAAGTTTTGGCACTAAAAATCGAGGATATATCTCCATATAAAATTCACGTTGACAAATCACTCATGAGGATAAACAATAAAGACGAATACGTCATCAGCACAACCAAGACAAGAAGCTCCGTCCGTGATGTTGAGATACCAAAATACCTCTATCATCAAATCATGGACTACATAAGCACCCTTTACAAGGTCAAAGCCGAAGATTATATCTTCAACGGAATCAAGCCGACGGCTATCAGAACATATATGCGCTATCACTGCATTAAGTTAGGTTTGCCAAGAATCAGTCCTCACATTCTCCGGCACAGCTATGCTTCTATGCTTTATGCAACTACCGGAGATATTTTAGCAGTCGCCGAACAGATTGGCCACGCAGATACAAACACAACCTTTAAATTTTATGCTCACATGATGCCTGAAGCTAACAGAAAAGCTGTTGACAAATTAGAGAGCTTAACTGTGGATAACTTGCCCAAAAATAGCAAATTTTAATTTTTGGAACTCATTTTGAACTCATTTAACAAAAAAAGAACCGCCAAACCCCATGAATACTAGGGTTTGGCGGTTTTTGTTTATAGTCCCTTTTACTGATTTTACCAAATCAGCCACTTTTTTGCAAGTGTTTTTTTACTGCATAGTGCATATCTTTGCGCTTATTTTTTTCATTTTTTCAGTTGCTTTTATTTTGGAACTCATTTGGAACTCACAAGCAAAAAAGCAGGCTGACTAAACCTGCTTCTTTGTAGCCATATGTAATAAGAAGATAATTGAGATACAGAAATGGAAACAAATTCAAACTCTTAAATAGAAAAAGACACTTGCGCAAACGCAGATGCCTTTTTCCATAACTAGAACACATCTACAATGTTGGCTAGACACTTAATGAAAGACGTGAACTATTACCAGCATATATATAATATACCATTTTTATTATTTTAGCAATTAGAAAATTATTGTCTTTCCTTTGCTCTCATTTGAGCTACCCATAAGTCAAGCACTTTTCCGCTAGGAGCATCAGGATCGCACATATAAGCTTTAGCAATCTTAACAAGTGTTCCGGTATCACCGCTGAAAGCTGCACCATAATCACTATACACCATGTTTAGCACATAATACCAATCTGCTTTATGCTTGATATTATGTTGCTCTGCTAGTTGATTGGTCTGCTCATACGTCCAATGCTCACCATTAGTGCCATCTGTGTTCTGCATCTTGCTAACTGCAAGCTTTGCAAGGGCTTCATCAAAGTGAGGACCATAAGCTACACAGTGCAAGTCATACAACGTGCGATAAAAAAGGTCTGGGCAATGCATCTTAAGCTTTTCTAATGCACTGCAAATAATTTCTTCCATTGCCCTCTCTTTGGTATCATCACCTATAATTTTGTTCCAATAGTCTTTATAGGAGTGCATAACTACACCCCCTTACGCAAGTTTAACCACGCTGATAGCTGCCCTGTTAATAGTTGCGGCCGCTGTTGCCTGTACCTGCAAACTTGTTGTGTTATTCACAGCACAGCAGGACGGACGAACGCGAACCAACGTGGTAAACGAAACATTCACAGCCGTGTCAGCTGCACCGGTAACAACACTCTCAGCACCATTAATTGCAGCAGATGTGCTTTCCGTTGTGCTCAAAAGCTGTAAGCCTACATTGCCAGCGGCGGCAGGAACAACATCAGCATTTACACTAACAAGGTACAAGCCACGAATAAGGCTAATACTAGAGCTACCAGCAGGATGCTTAATAGCAACGCCAGTCAGAAGATTATTAATAGGAAAACTAACAAAACCATTAGCTGCAACAGATTGAGCAGCAACAGCCGCAGAGTTCAAAGAAGATTTTTCATAGCAAATCATTTTTTTCACCTCTTTATGCAATCAAGGTATTTTCTTGATACCTTTAAATTTTATCGTTTTTTAAAGCAATAGGGACGGCTTGCACCGTCCCTAATACAGTGCAGTTAATGCACATAACTTATTTTTAGCCTACATTATAAGCGCAGCCACAAGCACCAGCTACATTGGCAGCGACACTTTGATACGGACTAGACGTAATATAAGCAGGTTGAGGATAAGGTCTCAGCGTGCCGATGAGAGCAGCACTCTGTGCTTGCTGACTTAATTGGAAGTTAGCGGTCTGCAAGTCGCGGTCGCGGTCTGAGAGCTTGTCTCTCAAATCTTGAATCTGGTTAGCTACCATAATTGCCCTGGTCTTTTCTCCGTCCTCTTTGACGGCGTTTACGATAGCACAAGTACTTTGTGCATTTTCGTAACGTACTGCGTCAATATTTCGGTTAGTTTCGTAACCAAGAGAAGCAATAGCTTGTTTTTGCTCGCAGCAGCATTGCTGAGCGGCGAAACGATTTTGTGCAATCTCGCTGCCGAGCTGATAACCAGTCTGCATAATGTCTCGCTGAACACCGTTAAAACCATTCAGCATAGTGCTGTTCTGAGCGTAAAAACCATCACATAAGCCATTCTGAACACCACGAATACCGTCTTTAATATCCTGCATGGAAAATTGGTCTGCAATCTGATCACGTGTCATACTGCCATTAGCAAAAATTTCAGCACCCATGTTACCACGGTTATTCCAGTTGCCGCCCCAACCGCCCATAAGAGCGAAAAGAACGATAATCCACATAAACCACATACCGCCGCCCCAGCAGTCGCCATAGTTGTTGTTTCGGTTCATATCCATTACCGGAACAATGTTTGTACCTTCCATAATTTTTTCACCTCCGAGAAATATATGCAAAGCTTCATTGCGCGCCTATTGAAGCTTTAAGCCAAATTGATTTAAAAACTGATTAAGCTGTTCATCATTCATGCCTTTTTGTTTGGCAAGATTCCTTACAATATTTTGAATCTGTTCAGGTGACTTGCCTTGCCCCATCTGCATTGCCCTACTCATTAGCGGATTTTGTCCTGCGAACTGCTGCATTAGTCCCATTGGATTTCCTGCCTGCTGCACCATCTGCATCATCTGAAATATGTTCATCATTCGTCATTCCTCCAATCTGTTCTTCGAGCTTTTCAATTCTTCGTTGCAAGGCTATAACAACATTATTGTCAGCATATACAGGTTGCTTTTGCGCTCCGCCTTCTTGCAAAGTGTATACTCTAAACACTGGCAAGCCATCCATGCCTATAAGCTTTTCATAAACCTTTCCTTCAGCAGGCGCCGGGAAATATGTACTGCTTCCGTCAAGGTCAACCTGAGCTGCTTTTGCTTCATCGATGCTTGTAACTATCCTTCCTTTTAGCTGTACAGGAGCTTGCTGCATAGATTGCTGATATGCAGGTTGATACATTTGTTGCTGTTGTTGCAAATAATTCAGCCGTTGCTGCATTTGCTGTGTCGCCCCGGCATAAGGGTTATAAGGTCCATATTGTCCGTACATTCTTATCACCTCACCTATATTTTAAATGAGCGTAATATAAAAAATCCCTAAACAAACAGACAAAAAAGCCTACAAAAACAGACATTTAATAAAAATGGGCAAAAAAAATACAGCCATCTAAACTGTTACAAAATGTAACCTTTTAGATGGCTGTATTATCACATTAGCACTCGATTAATAGCTTTGTAAGCAGTGCTTATTTCTCGGTCAACAGTTTTAGTGGAGATGTTTAGCTCCATTGCGATTTGATAATTCATCTTGCCTTCAACAAATTTCATCTCACAGATTTGCATTTGTCTAGGCGTTATTTTCGCTTCTTGAAGCACTGCATAAAATGAGCGTCTGGAACTTTCTGTCAGCCAGGTTCTTACGCTCTTTTGCAGTTCTTTCATTAGATCACCTTTTCAAAACATAAGCAAGCAGTGCAATCAGACCAATGTTAGCGAACAACATTCCAGCCATGATATAAAACTGCTTATCAATAATTCTTTTGTTTTCAGCAAACAACATAGTTACCATACCAGCAGGCAAAACTTCCTGCTTAACATTTTCGTTATCATTCATCCTATCACCTCATATAATATATCTATTTGATATATTATATCACACCAACAAACAGGCAGTCACTAAACAATTTAAGTAAAACAAAAGCGTCCTGCATTATACAGAACGCTTTTATGGATGTCGAATGAAATCCACCAATCAACAATTTCAAGAGTGAAGGTATTATTGACAATATAATTATAACACGAGGAAATTTTTTTAGCAACAGCAAAGGAAAACATAGCACTACATGAGTAACCATTTTATTTTACCTTAATTCTTTATCGCAGCATACAACGCACACGCTGCTATCGCATAAGCAATGTTACGTTGTTTTTTAATCCGCTGCTGTTTTAGTTTGTACTCTTTTTCCAGCTCCGTCAAGGATGCGTTCGCATTCGTCAATAAGCTCTCCTGCTCTTTGACTTTGATTTTCAGCATCAGACAAAGACTGTTCAGCTCGTCCGACTTCTTCTCTAGCTCCGCTAACTTCTTGTCTGATGCTCCCAACTGTCCCTTCGATTGCGTCAGCAGTTTTTTGTAATTCTCGTTGATTGTTTTTAGCTCCGTTAAGTTGTTCTTGAGCCTGTTGTATTGTTGCTCCGTCAGAACGTACTCCATTGGCTCGTCCGAATACCGGGGCGAACCAGCCGAAGCGGTTAGCGGCATAAAAAATACCGCAAGCGACACACACGCCAGCAGCAAAAGCAATGACAATCTTAGCTTTTCTTGTTTTCTCATTTTCCATTATAACCTCTTAGCAATACTGATATTTGTAAAATGCAATAAACCCCGTCAGACGCACAAATTTCGCCTACAAGCGATTTTAGATGCCGACACGATAAATCATAAGCGGCACTATTTCAAAAACGCTTATAGGCGATGCAATTTGTGTGTGATTTTTGTCCAAAATCGTTAACTCATAGCCTACTTGTAAGATAGAGATTCAGGATATTTTAAAGAGCAAAATAATGATGTAACGTGCCAAGAGTAAAGCCTATAATAAGGCCAACCAAAAACTTTTTGTCAAGCACAAACATTTTCAGTTCTTCCATTGTATCACCTCCAATCATTATAGAATGTGTCACCGGCTGTTACGCAAATAAAAATACCAGAAAATGCTACGCGTATAGGTGGGGGAATAACTAAAGCCTCTTGTCGGTGACTGTATCTAAAGCATAAGCTTTAAATCATCTTCCGTTGCCAGCATACCCATAAGCAGGTACGCCGTATGGTGTTGTTAAGTCAATGCCTGCGACGTACTGATACGTAGCTTCCGCTCTGTTGGCGTAACCTTGTTGGTATAACTCTCCAACATCTGCTGCAATCCAGTAGTAGTCCTTAAACAGTTTATAAAGTGCTTCCAGACTGCGCAAGTCGACGTGCATATATCTGTTAGTCAGAAAACGTTTAACTACCCAGGTAGATGTAGGGCACCACATTCCTGCGTAAATCAAACATCTAGTATCGTCCAACGTCGGCACCTGCTGAAGCACTTCTACGTATTGCAGGCAGTCACGGGAAAGCTGTTCAAGTGCTGCCTGTTTACCTGCGTCGCTTCTAAGCAGTTCTTTCAACATCGGCAATTCGCCGCTTGCTTTGATATCAACATAGGTTCTGCCGACAAATTCTTCGCCACCGGGAATAGCTCTCAAAAGCTCATCAGCTCTGTTGCCTTCCCATTGAGATACAGAAATTGACGGATAATCATATGCAGTGCTTTTCGCCACGCTGTCATAGCCACCTTCAATACCTGTATTAATTAATCCTTTTGCAATCTCTCTTGCAAGGCTTTTGTTCCAGTCCATAACTATCACCTCACTCACTTTTTAAGCAGCGGTTAGAAGCCTTTTTGTATACGTCCTCATACATTTCTTGCTTGTCGCCGTTGTATGTATACTCAGCATAAATACCGTCACCGCTAACGGTCGTTGATAACAACGCCTTGTAGTTTTGCAGCGTTTTGCACGCCCAAACCACAAACACATTCTCAAGCGTAATTTGCTCTTTGCTATTATGGTTGTACCATTCTACTAATTTGTTTTTGCATACACTCTCAAAGTGCGCCATACCAGTAATAATCATTATTATTCACTCCTTTAATTTCACTTCTTAATTTCACATTTTAATTGTTTTGTTAAGTTGTTACTCGTCATTCTTCACTTTCATAGCTTTTGTCTCTACGTACTTGTTGCCAAGCTGCGCAAGCATAAACGATACACAAGCCATAGCAAAAGCTTCATAATTGCCCCACGTTTTTACAAAAAACGCAAGGTAAAGAGAAATTACGCTAAACAAGATGAACGCCAACACGGCACACAATCTGCCGACGCTCAGCGTGTTATCATCTTTCTTTAGCATATTCAAAATCTTACGCATGACACTTACACTCCTTGCATTTTTCATCATGTCCTTTTAAGTCATAGTTAGGCAGCTCGTTTAACTGCTCCATCAGACTGTCAATCACGCCATTATCGCCTAATGCCTCATAACTCCGGTAGCAGGCGTCGATGCTCTCTTTTGCGTAGATTGGTATCCAACCTTTATCCTGGACATAATGATTATAAGCCTGGATAATTCTGTCACGAAGCAGAGCTTGCAAGCCTGCCTTTAAAGCATCATTTTCTCTTTTCTTTTGACGGTATAGTGCAAAAAGATAAGAAATTACCATACCAGCTAAAATGTTAATCATCGTCTGTACAGTCGATTCAACCATGTAACACCTCTCAGTTTCGTGTATTAGATAAAAAACAAAAAGCTCCTATGCTTTTTAGTAAAGAAACTAATTTTATTAAGAAAGTTAAAATTAGTCAGCATTTGTCGCGATGGCAATGACAATAGCGCATTACACGTAGTATAATAACATTAGTTTAAGAAAGGAAGGTTAGTTATAATGAACACAAAAAAATCTAAAGGCATCCCTGTTTTTACAAAACAAGAAATTAATATTATTGCGTCGAAAGTGTCTGAAAATCCTCTTGCAGACAGTATTTTGATAATGTTATATACAGGAATTCGCATGGATGAATTGTTAAACATCAAATCTAGCGATATTGACCTATCATCTCGCATAATCAAAATCCATTCTAAAAAATCTTCTCGCACAAGAAACGTCCCTATTCATAAGGCTATAATTCCATATATCGAGAAGCGTTTATCTAACGAATTTTTATATGAAATCGACGGAGAAAAAATCGACTCTACGCAATATCAAAAAAACTTTTTTGTACCATTCATGTCAAGCCTTAATATAAACCACTCTGTCCATATAGCTCGCCATACATTTTCAGAAACTATGTCTACATATACATCTACAGAAGTTGTAAATGCTATCTGCGATTACTCTAACAAGGATGTGCCAACCGCTACACTGATATCAGAGATAGACAAGCTGACGTACATATAATGCCATTCATCCCCGGTTTAAGCCGGGGATTTTTTTGTTTTTGTTGCTAACCTGTTGCTTATTCTTACCTTGCCACACGCTACATCCTGCATTATAGCTACATCTGCGCTGTTGCTATCCTGTTGTTCCCGACATTTGTGTCGGTAACATAGCTCAAAGCCGCATGGTTGCAGGCTTTATCCATAATCAGGCATCTAATGTAACAGCCTCAACATCAGCAACAGTTGTTGACTGTTCCACCTTGTCCTTAGCTGCTCTATACGCCACGTGTAGGGCGTTTGAGCGCTGTGCGACCACAGCAATGACGCGGCGCAAATCCTGCGCCGTTACCTTGACATCGGCATTATCTGCCGTGGTCCACTCTATTGTAGCTCCTTCGCCTTGCAGTTCCAACGCAATAATTGCAGCACTGATTCTGTCCCTCGCCTTATCGTCATAGTCAAAACTGTTGCCGTTGTAGGCAATCGGTTCGACCTCGGCAGTGTCACGCTGGCGCTTCAACATCAAGATTTTACGCTGCTTTATGTTTTCAATAGGTTCTTCCTCATGCGTAACGGTTACACCTAATTCTGTTAAAGCCTCGTCACCGATTGACAATGGGATAAACACGCCGTCTTTGCCTAACGCTTCGGAAAGCTCATATAACATAGGATATGTGTTGCCCTTATATGTGTATGTAGTCATTTAATCACCTCTAATTAAAAATCAGCTCAACAGTGTATTTTTTGCCGACGTTGGCAGCGACAAAAAATCTCGACACGTCAGACGGCACCTTATCGGGGCTAACGTAAAATCCGGGGATATGACTTGCATATGGCACATCAAGAGTGATTGTACCCGTCCTGCCTGTATCAACCTCGGTCACGTTGACGGTAATGTTATATGAGCCGCTTGTCACGCCGTCAATATCAAATGCAAAGTCAAGATAGCCGCTATAATAGCATAGCATTTTCAATGTCACAGCCTTGCCGTCGTGCATAACTTCGCCCTCAATCTCGCCATAGTTAGCATAGTATCTGCTGTAGCCATATTGATAACCGCTACTACCCATTGTCATTACAAGCGTGTTTTGTTTTTTGCTATCTGCCCTCATAAACAACCTGCTCAGTCCCATGCTATCACCTCTACGATAATTTGGATGCCTGCACGATGCAGGTCGTGGAGTTGTCCAAACGGCTTATAAAAACGTTAAGCAACAGTCCTGCGCTTGTGATAGCTACATCTGATGCCTTACCGATATAGCTGATAACGCCGTCGATATTGATGCTCAGCGTATAATCAGCAGTAGCGTTAATGCGTGCCGTAAACACAGTTGTTTGACCGTTGGTAAGGCTGCCAGCAATGCTGTTTAAATCAAGCGTAAAATTGCCTGTTGCAGCATACACTGCTGTTGATGCTGTCGGTGTAGCCGATGTGCCGCTGACAGACGATGCCGCATAACGCTCATATGTGATGTTGACGTTGTTTAAACTCTGCTCCGCTGTCCATGTGTTAGCGTCTGATGTTTTGGCATAACCATCAAGCGATTGGTGTTGCGTCAAATAACCTGCATCGTTTTGCAGGTCTGACACCTTGGTGGGTATGGCCGGTCTATTACTCAAATCATTATAGCTACCGCTTGTTGCTACCGCCGATAATCCTGTAATCATGTTTGCCGGATGCGTTGCAGGATGCGTGTAGACTGTATCCGTAAATTTAGCGTTTTTAGGCACGGCCGTTTCCACTGTCAATCCGTTTACCTTAGCAGCATTTGCTGCCGTATCGTTTTTGCCCAACTTATCAGCAAGCATCCCTTTGATAATGCTGTAAACATGAGTAAGTCCGTTAAGGTCTATCAATTTTGCCATATCAAATATCGCCTCCATAAGCTATCAACACAAAACCGCCTGTGCCGCCGCTGCCGCCAGCTCCGCCGACGGTAAGCGTGTAGCTCTGTCCTGCCGTAACTGTGACATACTGGCTATCGTAGCCACCCGAGCCGCCATAGCTGCCGCCCTTACCGTAATCGCCGCTTACCTTATCAAAAGATAATGCAAAGCCGTCAGTAACCTTATTGCCGTCAGACATGTAACCGTTGGGAGTGCCGCCGTTGCCATATGTCCACGCCGAGCCGCCCTCGCCGCCTGTCGCGAATAAGTCAAACGCTCGTGTATCGCCGCCAGTATTGCCGGAACCAAAGCCACCAGCACCAGCTCCGCCGCCGCATAAGGCTACACGCAGGCGAGATACGCCGTCGGGGACAGTAAATGTATAACTCCCCGCCGCTGTCCATGATTTTTCCGTATATGGCACGGCTGTACCGCCGCTCTCATGTTTTGTAGCGATTGAGTATGTCACGCCGCCTATGCTGACACGTCCTGCCGTAGCGTTGCTGTCTGTAACGCTTTTTAGCGCAACATATCCTGCCACGCCGTCAACTCTTACGGTCAGCGACTTGTCACCTGCCTCTGCGGCTGTTGTGTAGATGTTGCAGCCTACCGCCGTGCCTTTGGTCTGTTTAATATACAGTTTTTTGCTCATCGTACCCATATTATCACCCTATCCATATCTGACCGCCGGGGATGTTGAGGGTTTTGCTGACTGTAAGCGTTTCGGCGGACGTGCTACCTGTCAGCGTTGTGTTAGCCGTTGACGGTATTGTAGGCTTGTTGGTTAAATCATTATAATTGCCGCTTGTAGCAACGCTTGCTAAATCACCTGCCGCAACAGCTCCAAGGTTAGCTCTTGCTTGTGCGGCTGTTGTTGCTCCTGTGCCGCCCTGTGCAATGGGGACAACGCCGCCGCTGGGGATTGTGCCTGTGCCTGCCAAGGCTAGGGCATTATCAATCTCGCTATTAGTCGCTATCTCGCCCTTTTGCATCACCCCGACAACCGGATTGCCGTCTGCACCTGTTGCTGTGATTCCCTCTGCCAAATCATTGGCAGTGACGGTGTCACCGGTAAGGTCCACCAAGGTGTTACCGCCATATATAACTTTATTCACTGCCATTTATTACACTCCTTAGCCTATGGTAACGGTTTTCCCACCCTGAGCATTGTCGCTCTCGTTGTACGGGATAGGGTTAACGGTAACTTGTGAAAGGTAATTAAAACCTTGACTGCTATCAGGCAACACGGTTTGCTGTGTCGTGGTCGGCGTAACAGTTTTAGCTTGTACCTTGACACTCTCTGTGCCGCTCATCGTACCTGTTACACCTAAGATGGATACGCCTGCCCTGATGTTGGTTGCAATAATTTTAGCCTGCTCCGTGGTACTGATTGCTACCCTGCCTGCGCCGTCATGGTAACCAATAGGCACGGTGTAGCTGTCAGATTTTTTGCTAATCACGCCGCTGACAGCGCCATTGTTCTTCATCTCGCCTGTAATTTTTACGCCATTGACATAGGCTGTCTTTCCGGTGAGGATTTCTGCGCCTGCCGCTGTTGCGTCAGATGTATCGGCGTTAAAAGAGCACGTGCCTACAATCGGAGCACCGCTCTTATCATGGGCGGTATACGTGCTAAGTATCTTATCCGCCGTAACAGTATCGGCGGTTAAATCGATTAAGGTTTTACCACCATATACCACTTTAGAGATGTTTTTTTCAGCCATAATTTACTTCGACCTCGCTTCCTATGTATGCAGTAATTCCATCGGATAAATTAGATGTTTCAAAATATGGAATTTTTTCAACTGTAATATTTTTTGTTAATTGTTTGTTTGCCGTCGGCAAAATCTGCACTTCATGAGCTTCTGAGTGTACCGTATAAGCTCCGTCATAAATATCAGCTCCGATGCTACGTGCTGATAACATACCATGCAGGTTACCTTTGTTCGGTGACAAATTACCATGCAGCTCACCTTTCGCAGCCGTCAATACGCCTTGTAACCTCATTAGTAGGTCACCTCCTCCATTAAGAGGAACTCATGCGGCGGAATAACTGTATCAACGTAGCCATCAGCACGGCGAAGCTCAATGTCATATACATAAGCTCCAAACGCTAACCCTTCAGTATCTGCTGGCTTAATATCAAGCTCACCGCCAACGATAACTTTTTGCAGAATGATAGTTGGATTCCGTACCGTGCGACGAAGTGTAAATGTTAACACATCACTGTCAGTCAGTTCTACATTCCTACCATTAATATCGGTGATGCTGATGTTAAAAACACCGCTATCACCTCTAATCATTCTGATGTTGTTGTCATCAACTTTAAACACCGCTATCACCTCTTACAATTCTATATTGTTGAGTTCAAAAACAGTTTTACAAGCTTCTACTTCAGACTGTTTTTTCCAGCCTTCTTGTTTGCAATCTCCTATATGTATGCTTAAGTCAGCTAACCACTGTAACACTTGACTGGCACTAAGGTATTGAATTGTCTTTTCAGTTTCTCCGTCTTTATAACCACGAACCGGGCAACCTGTAGGATATTTTTTTGCAAACTGCTCAGTATTAACATTAAGAGCAATACCCTGCATAGTAAGCTGGGTGTCTTTATCGCTGTCATAAGTTACAGTTTCGCCGCTGGCGCTGCTAGTAAAGCCGCCTGTTATTTTCGCCGCTGTCCATTCGTCAATTTGGGTAAGCTTTATAGTTTTTAATTCGTCAAATGTTTGAGCAGAAATTTCTACTACCTCGTAGTATTCACCTTTATCCTCAATAGTTGCGCCATTGGCATTACACCACTTAGCAGCATCTGCATAATTTTTGCAATCAAAATTCTCTTTAAAAAACCTAGTTCCTATCATTTTATTTACGCTCCCATCCCGGCAACATACCAATAGCCTGATACATTTTCATTAAATCCCGAACCACCTTGACCACGTCCATAAACCTTAAATGATGTAGTAGTTGCTGTATCTACAATAACAACAGCAGAAGCAAAGTTTGTTTTTGAAGTCAAGATAGTATAATTAGAATCCTTCATGGGAACATTTAACGTAACAGCTTGGTTATACAATGATGTAAATGTCCCGCCCTGTTCTACCCAACCATTAGAGTATTTTTTATACCATGAAGAACCATCTTGATGCATTTCGGTTACATATCCAGAATTTTTACCCATAGCAACTAAGCTAATTTCGTTTTCACCGATGCTGCCTTTATTGGTATTATAAGAATCTTCACTATCAAATACATTAATGGTATTCAAAGTCGATGTTGTCGCCATTTATTATTTCTCCTTTATAGGTCACTCACTGTTGCCGATAAAGCGTTTATATCTTTGCCCCAGCTTAATGTAATGCCGCCATCAGCACCACTTGCATATATTCTCAAAGCATATGCTTTACCTGCTGTAACAGCTACCACACTTTCCAATTCCTGACGGTTATGTTCTCCTTCGTAATCACTTTCAGAATAGCTCCAGCCATTACCCCAAGACAAACCGCTAGAAGCATTAGCTACACTAATAACATAGGACGCATCTTCTCCAGCTGGCGCATCAGCAACGCAAGGACTGCCAATACATTTTATCTTTGTTATATTGCTAGGAACAATAAATTTAACCGTTTCATCCGTCGTGTATTTCGTGCTTCCACTCACAACAGTGCTAAATGCAGCAGTATAGGTAGCACCCTGGGTATATGTAACAGGCACATACAGTGTTTCTCCGTTATAGGTAACTGTAAGCGTTTCGCTTGTGCCTTTATTGCCCGAGAGGTAAAAGGTTACACCACCTCTACCACTACTATATGTTACGCCATTAATATTTACAATCTGTTGAGGTGGAAAAAAACCACCGTCTAAAGTGCACGTTAAATATATGCCTACATTTTGAAGATGTGATAGGATATAGGGTTTATCTTTATATTTAGCCAAATAATTCTTTCCATTTATTTTTGCTACGCTAAACATTTTTACCACACTTTTAATTTAATGCCGATGTTATCAAGCCCAAGATTGGTTCTAGCCTGCGCTGCCGTTGTAGCTCCTGTGCCACCATTAGCAATAGGCAACGCTCCGTTTGTATTGCCTAAACCCAAAACATAACGAACCCCGGCAACGGTAGTTTGTCCTGTTCCGCCACCAGAGATAGGAAGAACTTTATATGTTGCATCGCCACATAATGCCATATCCTGCTTTCCTGCTGCCGGAATTGGTGCAAGTCCTGCTCTACCGGAACTGTTATATGTTGCGCCTGTCATATTAGCGATATTAATATTGCCACTCGAATCAGGCTTTACATTATTCACAGACCGAACAAATTTAACTTTAATCTGTCTCAAAAAATAACTTAATCCGTCAAGGTCAATTAATTTTTGTAAGTTAGCCATCATACCAGCTCCTTTGTAATCACATTCTGAATTTCAGCTTCTGTTGCCGTTTTCAGTTTGTAGGCTCTCGGAATAACCTCCCAGGTAACTGAACCATCTGTATAGGTTGCTCCGAGCACAGCTTTACTGAAATCCGGCTCGCTAATAGCGGAATCGCCGCCAACAGTACATGCTAAGACAAGACTTTTAGGCAAGTTAGGCGACAACACAATATCGCCATTTATATAAGATGTACTGTTCTTGCGAATGTTAAGGCTATTAAAAAGGTATTGGCTTTTTAAATCGCTAACATTCTGCAATTTATTAAAGTATTCAAGCGGTGGCGCTTCTCCCTTGTCAAGATAGCCCCAGCCACGCAGGTAATCAAGCTCAGGCCAAGAATCAATCATCTCACCAATGCTTGCGCTGCTACCAAAAATCAAATCAAAAGTAGGCTGTTTCATTACCATTATTCAACGAGTCCCCCTTTCACCTTTATAATCCTTGCGAATGTTCCTTGATTAAAACCTTTAAATCTATAAGGATTTTCTCCTCTTCTGCTAAAGCCAAACGTATTCATAGCGTCAAAGGAATACACATAAATAACGCCGATACCTGCGCCACGGATAATAAGGTTCAGTGCATCAATCAAACGGCTTTCTTTGTTTGTTACTAAACGCCCTATTCCTATACGCATTTTAGCATTTCCTGCATTTACAGCAGAAACACGCTCAACATTAAAAACATTCTTTATGCTATGTATCGTGCTAACACGTGAGCAGTCCGTTGTGTTTTTCTCAATCTTAGAGATAACAGCAAGTCGGTAATGCCGGTCGTTTAAGTCGCTGGATGCAAGGTAATTATCATACATGCGCCTAAATGGAGCTTGCCCAAATCCCATGTTGCCATGATCAGGAAAACCAAAAAAATCCATCGCAATAGCGTTTTCAACACGGCGAGAAATATCAGCAACTTCACCGCACATATCAAGCTGCTTGCCAACTGCCGTATCTGGCCATATCTGTGTCCTTATCTGCTCCCTTACTTTATCTATGCTGTCGAGTTCGCTTCCTACAGCATTAAGAAAAGCTTTAATGTTAGGCTTGCTACGAAACTGACTTAACAAATGGTTATACATTCTTTCGCTTGTAGTCATAATCATAACTCCAAAGCTACAGCAACATTAGCAAGCTTTGTTACTGCCAGCTCATTGCGTTCAATCGGAATATTTTCCTGTTTATACGTTTGACCATCTTTAGACACGCTGCACTCAATATAGCTAATGCCGTCAACGCCGCTGTAAATAGGACCAAGCAAACGCTGATAAATAACATCATTGCCCATCGACAGCTTGCTAATCTGTTCAAAAACGATATTTTTAATTTTATCGATTGCATCACCGGGTAAAATTTCTTCGTTATATTCTTTGATAATAACTTTGACATAAATCTGTACCTCATGTGGACGGCTAAAGCATACATCTTGCGATGCACCCTCACTGTCCTCAATGCGAACGCAAATATCGCCGTTTGTATCAATACCTAAAGGTGCAACATTTAGGATGGTGCGAGCAATAGCTTCTTCATCACCACCGAAAACAATAGCCTGGAAAGAATGAGGTTTTAAGCCATCAACTGTTTCATCAGTGCGGTTTTCATAAATCGTTACGCTGGTAACATCCTGCAATTCAAGCAACGCAGCCTTAATACTTTCTTTCATTCCTATGCTGTTTCTGAATACAGCAGACGCATAACGCTGACGGACTTCTGATGCTGTTTCATAGTCGCGGCCTACATATGTTTCAGATTCGTTGCTAACAGAAAACCAGCCGTCATAATTTGTGTTAATATAATTTACGCTGTTTAGCAAAGGTTCAATTTCTCCGTATTCCTCACAATCAAAACGAATAGGACTGCCGACCTGCGTTACTGCAAATGATTCGTTAGGCACAACGACAGCTCCATATCGCCTGTCTGTGCGTTCAAAAACCAGTTTGCCTTCAACAATACTGCCTTGCCATTTAGGAACACTCTGAGAAGCCAAGGCAACAGCGACAATCAACGCAGTATCATTTTCCTGTGCCGTGTATTTTATAACTGCATCATTATCAAATTGCACGCTGTAAACCTTTCCTTTAGTTGGCGTTTCAACTTCTAGCGTTACATGCACACAATCATTAAGAGTGATTGTACTTTCTTCAATGATATTCCATTTGTAGCCGGAAGCATCTTTAATCTGGCAGTTAGCAGGAAGAACCATTCCGCTGCGTCCATAACATACAGCATAGAGATAGCTTGCCTGAGCTTTCTTGCGCTGCACATTGGTGTAAGCAAGCGTATTATCTAAGCTGCCTTCGCTGGCACTAATCGGCGAGCGGTCATAATAATCACGCTCTAAAAGTTGCCACATTCGGTCAAGTTCAGCAGCATACACGCCAACGAGAACGCCTATCATGCTGTTAGGCTGACGGCTAACTGTTGAGCCTAAATTTTGCTCCAATCTTTTAAAAATATCCTCACGAATCTCCGGCAAACGCTTTCTGACAAAACCGTTAACTGTTACTCCGTACTCCATAGCCTAAAACCTCCTTCCTTACAATCATGCCGTATTTAGTTTCTGCTTCATAGCTTAATAACATTTTTCGTGTAGTAGATTCAAAATCAATATCAATGCTAACTAAATTGCTTACTCCGTCAACTTTTAAAATTTGCTCACGAAAAAGCTCTCTAATTAGCGTGAAGTTTGGATTTTTGACAAGCACATAATCAAGATAAGGTACGCCATGCGTAACGTCCAAAAACCACTCCCCGAGGAACGTGAGAAGCTGAATTTTTATCTGCTGCGCTACACGCTCAACATTGTCAATAAACAGCACATCACCATTTAAAGCAAGGTCATGCGTCTTTGCGTTTAAAGCTAAATCAAGCACTTGCATCACCTCCTAAATAACTAGGAACATATACATCCAAACTGTTCTCTTGAATTTGTGCAAGTAGCCCACAATCAAGATAAAGCTTTTCAACAATCGCTTTCTTGTTGGGTGTTTTTATAACATTACCTCTATCCTCTACAAGGCAAATGAAATCCATTTTTCTGTTACCTTGCCAGAACGATTCAGCATAATCATTAATCTGCGTAGCTTCAGTAACCCTAGCTGTCAAAATATCTTTGATAACAGTATCAAGCTCCGGCTGTTCAGCATCAACAATCTTTTCACCAGCACTTCCTTCTGCCTGTGCAGATGTTTCAGAAGTAGTATATTTGATTTTATCGGCAAGATTTTCTTTTAGCCATTCCCACGCATACCAATACGGCGTTAAATCAATACTGCCTACATCAGCATTGTATTTAATGCCGTACTTTTTATCATCTTCGCACTTTAACGCAGCTTTTGTCTGCGATACATAAGCACCACGAATAACAGCACGAACAGAATCAGACACACCATCAACATTGCTAAAATAGCTATCAATAGCTTTTTCAAGTTGGACAAAATATGTCCACGAGCTTGTCAGTGTAGGGAACGCTGCAATGCAAGCCGCTTTTTGTTCCTCATAGGCTCTCAAAACATCTTCTTTCTTCATAGCGTCCCTCCTTTACTGTGACGAACTCGTAGTTCCATGATGATAGGAATGAGTGTGGCCGATAAGACTAATACCGCCACCTTGTACATCTCCTGTGCAAGTAATTGTCCCTTGCACGTTAATATTTCCGACAACATTAATCGTATTGCCAGGTGTAAGGCTAATTTTTGTGCCACCATTAATAACTTCAACGTTATTAGCAGATATTGACTGTGACGGCATCATGCCGACAAAACAGAAGCCGTCAGTCAAATCATATTGTCGAGGATCATGGTTATCATCACTTCCAACACCAAGCCATTCATCGATACTGCGTTCAGAAAAAACTATTAAGCAACTATCGCCAGGCTTTACCGGATAGGTAATCTGTGCCGCTCCAGCATGGGGCATAAAAACAGGAACACCGTCGATAACAGGATATTCAAGCACCCTATCATCAGCGGTGTATTTCTTTATCGTTGACTTCACACTGGCAAGGCAGGTTGCAGCATCGAAAGACAAAATCGTACCTGGCAAGCAGGTGTGAATATTGCCTATTTTCTGCTTCATAAGATTTTCTAATCCCTCTAGCGTGTCCGCTGTTGCATCAAGGCTCATACATAATCACTCCTTCGGTACAATCTCATACACTTCAAGCTCCGTATACCAGTTTTGTCCGCTATACGAGCCATTGTGCTTTAAGCTTTCTATTTTGAACCAGCCTTTTACTTCCTGCGAATCAATGTAGACCAAATCTCCTGGGTTTAATACAGGCTGTAAAAGACACTTAACATTCCAGCCTGCTTTTTTATCCCTTTTAGGTTGGGTAGTGCTTGTTTTTTGTTTTGCGGCTTTTGTTGGACCTTTAAGAAGTTTTTCAACAAAACCAATTAATCCGCTTTCGGGAGTAAGCTTGATAGCTTGTACATTGGTATTACCGCCTTGCTTAATAATCTGCAAAGTGTTGTTTTGAATACTCCATTCCAAATCAGTACCAGCGCACACTTTATCAAGGCACTCACGTCCTGCACCGACAAAAGAAAAGCCATTGGCAAACGTCGTAAATTCGCAATCATCAGCATACGTTACCACAAGTCCCATATCTGCTGCCACATCGTCAATAGCTTTCTTCCTGCTAACATCTTTGGCATAAGACAAAGACACGATGCTATCACGAATAGCAACGTGTCCATCATAAAGCTTCATCTCCGTAACCTTGTCAGAACCGCTCATGTAGGAATAACAGTCAGTTACCCAGCCGATAAAAATTCTTTTCAATCCAGCGTCCTCGCTGTATCCTACTTCAAGGATACAGATTGTATCTGCTCTTTCCAATTTGTCAGCAGTCGCTTTCGACAAGTTGTAAATTTTTAGCGAGCAGGAATTACTTTGTTTGGCAAGGCTCTTAGCAATGTCAAATTCAATCTCCAATCCCTGTTCTTTCGCCTTCGCTTCAATAACCACGCCGTCAGAACCTTGTACGCCTAGAGTAATTTTATAAATGCGGTCAAACTGTGCCATAGCTAACCTCCATAAAATTCATCTTCCGTGCAATACACGAGCGTCGCAGCACCGCTCTGAAAATCATCTCTGCCGACGCTTTCTTTGTCCGTCAAGACAAGCAATTCCCCTCTAGGCGCATTACTTTTATGGTGATTCATTAACAAGGGGAATTTCGGCACAACGCAAGCGTTAGCAAGAATTACATTGTTATTAGCGTCCCAAAGGTGTAATGCCCAGAATTGCCCTTCATGGTTCCAGCACATTCTTACTTTATATTTCTTGCCGTCAAAAGGAACGCTGAAAACAACATCGTTACCATCGGCAAAATTAATCGTAATCATGTTATCCTCCTAAAACAGCAAGCCTAATCCGCTTTTAACGCTGTCAACTCCGCCAGCAAGCCAGCTTTTATTTGTTGCAGCTTCACTTCCTAGAGAATCACTAATGCCACCAGAACCGTCACTGCCAGGAATATTAGCAGAACCTCCGCCAACATCAACAGAAGATGTTTTTCCTGCGCCAGCGTTTGCCGCAGTTTCTCCAGCGTTTTCTTCCTGTGATGCAGTTACAACGTTTTCGGGAATTGCCGTTGTCTGCGTAGTTACCTTAACAATCTGCTGAAAAGCTAAGTCAGCATAAATAATGCTTTTCGACGAATCCTGCTTGCTTACTCGGCAAGAAGTCATAACCATGTTGTCATACTTCTTCTCGGGACGAATGATAGTCACAGGCTCCTTCTTATCTCTGATTTCCTCTAAAAGCTGCAAACCGTTAGCAAATTTCTTTTCTCCCCACCCATTCTTATAGAACCACGTTACAGGGGTAGACGAAATGCCGACGGTCATTGTCAGCTTCAAAGGCTTGTTGACAATATGGTCAGCAATTTCAAAACCTGTTTCTACCGGATGTCCTGTTACATCCTGATCATAGGTGTATTCAAAAGATTTTACTATATCAACCTTCAAAGAACCAACTTGCGTAGGATTTTTAATGTTGTAACCTAAAATATCTGCCAGCATATCACTACACCTCGCTTAAAGGAAAATAGCTATCAACTGGCCAGCCGCTATTGCGACTAACAACATTGCCAACCGCAGTTGCTGTTGCTTCTGGAGAAGTGCTGGCAGTTGTAACCTGGATATAATTCGTGGTGTTACCACTATTGGAAATGTTGGATGAGGTGTTTGTAGTAGTCGGATTACCTAACAAGCGATTTACTGCAGTGCTGCCAAAATTTGAAATAGGGTCAATAATATTGCTGTTTACAAAATCTTTCACGCCTTGCATGATGTTTAATTTGCTGATTAAGTTGTCAACCCACTTAATAGCGTCCTTTACCCACTTAATCATGTTGTCAAAAAAGCCAGTTATTAGCTGCCATCCAGAATTTATGGTATCGGCAAAGAATGTAGCCAGGATTGTTAGACTATCTTGTATGAACTTAAAAGCGTTAACAAACAGCATAATAACTCCGGCTATAACATAGCCTATTGCAGCAAGACCGGAAACAAAAGCATTTCCTATTCCTTCCCACAGCCAAGAAGTTAAACCCCAAATGCCTTCAAACGCCAATTTAAACAGTTCATAGATAAGTTTAGGCACAAAAGCGATAGCTGTTCCAATATCGCTAAACCATTGAATAACACTGTCCTTGAAGTCGATAAATTTATTTTTTATAGGTTCAAAATCTCCAAACCAGCGTTTCATCATGGTGTCTGCCTTCGGGTCTGTCACCCACTTATAAAAATCCTGTATAAGCAAAACAACAAGAGCAATCGCAGCTGCAATCAGAAGGAATTTACCCATTAGCAGCATCTGCATAGCCGCTCCCCTTCGTGTTTGGCTGTTGAATGCTATTTGCGCCCCGGTTGCCAAGAATAAAGCATCTCGCATAGCAACAATCCACTTCACAGCAGTTCCAATCATCATTACAAAACTGCTCCATTTTGCCATGCCGAAAAGAATGCCTGCATAAATCGCTGCAATTTGCAGACCAGAAATAAAGTTATCAAGATTAATATTCTCGATGTAGTCTGCAAATTTTGCCATGCGTTTCGCTATGCCATCAACTATGCCCGTCTTGTCCTCAAATTCTTTGAAAAACTTTCCAAGCGCATTTTGCATCTTGTTTGTTGCCTGGCCAACAGTCCAAGGCATTTTACCTAACTCCATTTTTAAGCGGTCAGATTGCCCACGAATAGCATTAAAAACATCTTGTGCAGTTAATTTGCCTTCGCTGCCCATCTGCCTTAACTGTCCGATTGTAGTACCCATGCCTTCGGCAATAGCTTTTGCAAGTCTAGGTGCTTGCTCCAGGATGGAGTTTAATTCATCACCGCGTAATGTGCCGGAACCCAAGGCCTGTCCTAACTGCACAAGCGCGGCTTGCTGAGATGAAGCATCACCGCCACCGAGCAACATTGCGTTTGAAACATCCTCGGTAAACAGCAGAATATCTTTAGTGCTTTTCTTCAGCTCCTGCGCATTACGTGCAACAGACGTATAAAGCTCAGCTGTAGATTTATATTGCTGACGAGTACGGCTGGCAATGTTGTAAATTTCTTTCTGAACAGCTTTGGATTCCTGCTGGCTTTTGGTTACGTTGTTTACCTGACCTTCAATAACCTTCCATTCGTCAATCGTTTTAACGATGCTTCCGAGGGTCAGCGAAACGCCAGCGAACATAGCCAGACCGCTTAACTTCGAAAACAAACTATCTACTTTATTGCCAGCTTTATCAGCAGAATCGCCAACACGTTCAAGGCCTGTTTTAACTTTTTTGGTTGTCTGCTCTACTTGCTTAACATTTGAGTTATTTACTTTGAAGCCAATCGCAATAGCTAAACTTCTTACGTCCACGGCGCATCAGCTCCTTTCTTTTTAGGGTGGTCAAGATAGTATCTTTGTACATCACTCTGCATATCAAGCAGAGCATTTATTTTACATAAGTCACTTAATGTAACAGTGCCTTCTTTTATTTCTGTAACAGTAACTACCTTAGCCAACACTGGCCGCCAAATAAAAGATTCAGCGGTTAGCGTTGACGACAAGGTGCCGGGAATTTCTACTTGCTCACCAACATCTCGCGGACTCCAGAGAGGTTGGGAATTAAAGCGAAAAAATCTCCAAAATTTACCTCAACAATAAATTTTTCGAGCTTAAGCAGTTCAACAAGCTTTCCGGTAAAAAGCTCATTGATAACATCCTCTGTCAGCATAATAGCTTCTTCTTCGCCCTTAATCTTAACGCTGACATATTCAGCATCAAGCAGACGTTCAGAGAACTGTGCCAGCACTTCACCATTAAAGCTTTCGCCTAACTGCGCAAGGATAGCACCGATATTGATTTGAGCACCTAATAATGCTTCTTTCATATCTTCCGTTTCGCTGTTAGATGTTAAACCGCCTTTTAAAGCGGCGGTAATAGCTTTCTGTAAGTCACCATACAGTTTCAAGCCTTGCAGCGGAGGAAGAGCACGAACATAAAAGGTATTCGCACCGATTTTTCTGTTCTTTACTTCAAATTTTGCTTGTCTCATTTTTTACCTCTTAGCTGTGACCGCCAACTAAAAAAGCTTCATCCGGAACAACCGCCATGAATACCCATTCACATTTACCGTCAGAAGCAGATTTACCACGCTGGAAGTTAGGTTTTTTTACAATCCATGCCTGATCACTAACCATAACGCTGTCACCGCTCAAATCTTTAATAGTTAACGGAAGCAAGCCAGCACCGTTTTGATTGTCTGCATCTTGAATCAAGCTTAATGCTGCATTGCTGGAGCTGGACTGCAACAGAGTAACAGTGACTTGCTTTAAGACAGATGACGGGTCAATACTGCGGACAATTTCCTGGTCACAGCCGACAATAGCGGAAATTCCGTCACCTTGCGTTTCAACATTAATAAAAGTACCTTCATCAACGCCAGTCAAGATAAGAGAGCCGAACAGCACCTTAACTTTCTTCGGGTCATATGTCTTTACTCTTGCCATTTATTTGCCCTCCTTTAAGCTTTCTGAATAAGGTTCTCATAGGTCAAAGAACCATTAATGTTAACAGCATGGATAGCACCTGCAAGCCGAGCGGTAAACTTTACATCGTCAAGAACTCTTTGCGCTTTCTTATTTGCGCTAATATTAGCAGCTTTTGGAACTGTAATGGTGTAACCAAGATTTCTGTTGCCATCATCATCATATTCAGTCGGAGCGATACCGCCACGGTCTTGACCAAGCTTTAACACCTTGTTCAGCACACCTTCGACAAGCGCAATGCCAGCATCAGTGTACGGTAATTTCTCACGATTAATAAGCATTGCAAATTCTTCTGTTTTAATAGTTTCGACAAGCCAGTCACGGAAACGGATAACGTCAATCCATTCACCAGCGCAAGTCTTACCATTTTGAGTAATGCTGACATTCTCAGAGAAGTTTTCGAAGGTATTGTAGTTTTTGGCAGTCAACGCAAGATATTCCGTTTCGGTTAAATCATCATTTGTAATGCCGGAAAGTTTTTTGTTTGCCCATGTTTCACCGCCAGGATATACAGTAAAGCACCTGGACATTACAGCGGCTTCGGGAAATTCCTTTTCCGCTTCCTTATGGTAAAAAATAAAAGTGCGATAATAATTTTTCGCTTTCAGTTTGCTGCCTGTATCTGTTGCAACGCCAGCTTGCAATGCATCAGCTTCGGCAACAGATGTGCCATACAGTTTTGTATGAGATTCAACCCATTCTGCCATTTCCATAATTTTTGCAGATGTGCGGTCAGTATAGCACAAACCATACCAATCATTATCGACGGCACAAATCTTATTCATATTATCAGCAGCAGAGCTATCAGTGTTCATCCTGCCAATCTTAACTTTCTCATAGTGCGGAATCTGGCTAAAAGCCTGTAATGCAGCTTTATAAACAGCATCCTCAGCGTTCCAACCTAAATCTAAAAGCTGGTCAGCGTCCGTAATGGTCAATACATACGCCGGGGCAGCGTGCTCATGTGCAGATACAATCATCAGTGTATTAAAGCCATTGGACGAAATACCTGTGGTGTTCAAAGCAATCTGCACATTGACTAATCTGTCGATATTTGCCATATTTTCATCTCCTTAATTTTCTAATTCTCCCATGATTTCAACTTTTACAATAGTATCGCCGTCAGCAGGATGTTCGTTGTTATCCTTGCCGTTATTCGTAGTGCCGTTTATTTCTAATTTGTTGAACCATTCTGCCCCTTGGTTAAGCAGCTCACGGCAGTATGAAACAGTCAAATCAACCGACGCTCGTTCCTGCCACGTTCTGCCATCCAATGAGGTTGTAATGTCTTGCACTTGCTCAACACTGTTTATAGCAACATTTGCAGAATCATACAAATTAATCATATCCGGCATTTCGAGATAAAGTTTAAGCTTTGACAGAAGTTCAACAGCACCCTCGCCGATAGCTTGTATGTTTAACGTCGCTTCAATGATACCTGCATTGCTGTACTGTGCTGTTTCAGTTAAAAAAACAACCTCGTTTCCTATACTGCGTTCAGCCAGAAGATCAACGACGATGTTTAATTCATTTACAGCTGGAGGTTTCATCTTTGCTCTGCGAATTGGAATCGGATAATATATTTTTTGTAATACTGAAATAAAAAAATTCAGTACGTCAGTACGAGTATTAGCTTCTTTCAAAATTCGCTCACCTCTACTGCATATGCACGGTAATGGTTAATAACATCACTTTGGAAAATATCGCTGGCAACTACTTCAAAAAGCTTTCCACGCCATTTAAAGCGGTCAGCCATTGTGTTTGTGCGTTGGTCATCAACAAAAAGTTCCTTATCGGTATAAATTTTTACAGCTCTCGCCGTCCTGCTACCTTCAGGGAGTAACATCATTTCATTAGCTTTAAGCGGCTGCACACTGGCTAACACTTTAAATTCTCGTGGCGTAGGATACATATATGTTCCGTTGGCAAGCAGTTCAGGACTGCCGTTGTAACGCAGGACAGTTATCAGCTTTCTAAAACTACTCATGCTTAACACCTTTTCTTTCAATGACATAGCGAATTGATTGTCGCAGATGCCCGGTATCAATTAATGGTTTAGAGCTTTTTTTGCGCTTTATTGTAGCAGGAGAGTTCGGAACAAACGGTCCGTCGACGATTTTTCTTTGAACCATACCTTGTACAACATTGCCCAACTGATTAAGAGCAGCATTTGTTCCTAGTCCAAATACAGCACCATTGGCAACACGTTGAATCATTTTGTTAATCACAGGCAGATTTTCATCATACGCAGAACGCAGGAAAGAGCGTTGAGGCATATCGCCAAGTCCAAATTCATGTATTGCTGCAATAACAGCCAACGGCTGGTCTGTGTTGCGAATGCTTCCGCCTTTCCCTCTCCGTACAGCTTTATCTTTAGCTTGTACCCCAACCTTAACCACAACGCCGTCAAGGTCTTTGTTCAGCGTCCGTATGATACGGTTTAACCCTAAATCTTTATCCTCTACTCTACTCATAACGCATTATCCAATCTTGTTACTATCGGAACAACGCACATAGAGCGCAGACGTTTAAATTCAATGCCATAGTACGTCTTGTCCAGCATATCAAAAGAAGCCGACCTGTCACCGTATGAACGCTGCAAGTCACCTTCTTTTTCAGAGGTTACAGAGCCTGTAATGCCAACATCAGACGAGCCGTTTTCTCCATACTGCGCAATAAGCTGACGCAAGACAATGTGATGCGCCATAAGATAAACGAATGCTGTTATATACATATTGCCAAAAACACTTTCTGACAACATAGGCGAAACAAGATTAATGTAGACTTCCAATTCTTCATCAGTAAGAATCAGTTCGGGGCAGATAACAGAAAAAGCTTGCTTTATTTTATCTTTAGTTTCCGTTAACATTTTTCTTTGCCATGTTTACAAAAGCAAAAATAACGGAATAAATATCTTCTGCGGTTTCTGCACCCTCTACATTAATATCATATTTTTTAGCAAAAGCATTCAACGCACTTTTACTGGATTCTTTAGACAGCTTCGCAATGTCTACAACCATGTCATCAACGCTTACATCTTTAGCAGCACCTTTTTCTTTTTCGATGGTAATCATCTTTTCTTTGACGTAGGCTTTAACAACGGGATTCTTGCCCCATTCATCACCTATGATGCCGCATTGATTCGGCAGGATAAATTTACCGTCGATGTTGATAACTGCTTGAGAAATATTTTTAACTTTCATTTGTGTTCCTCCTAAAAAGAAAATGCCCTCTCATGCGAAAGGGCAGTATATAGTCAGATTAGATGCCAGAAGCCTTGTTCATGGACAGCGGATAGTAAATCAACACGCCAGCGGTACGAACCTCGCAAGGAACTTCAAATTCCAAACCTTTTTGCTGAATAGTGTGCTGAGTGAACGGTAACGGAACTTCCAAGGTTTGGTGGTCTGCATCTTTAACGTATGCAATCATCATATCCAAGCCGCCTACACCTGCGCCAGCAAGTTCGTTGGCTTTCAGTACGGTTACATCCGGGTTATTACGTTTAAACACAGACAGGATGGAATCTGCAACTACATCAGAATACGGAGTGGAAGCAATGTAGTTGTATTGGTCTGGCGGCAGTACCAAGGTATTCGGGTTTTCTACGTCATTGGTCTGTTTGCTAACAGAATTGATAATGCCGTTCATATCACGCAGAATCTGAACAGCGGTTTTATCCTTGAATTTAGTAGAAGAACCGGAGCCATCACCGGGAACAGTATAGTTACCGATGTTAGGATTGTCCAGGATACCAACAACGCCATATTTAGCATCACCATGAAAAGCAATGCGGTTAATATATTCGTCGAGAGCACGGCGAACAGCAATAGCCTTGCGAGCGGTCAGCGGTTTTCTTGCCATAGCAGCACGGCGCAAGTCCTGCATGGTGTAGCCATATGCTGCACCGCCAGCAATAACTTTAGCAATGTGTTCTTCAGCCAGTACATCTACACGAGTAAAGTCGGTTGCATAGTTGGCGATAGTCTTTGCCATGCCGACAGAACCCAAGGATTGATAGCTGATAGTGTCAGCGCCGGGGTCAACGTCAGAGGACATATCAAACAGTTTCAGCGCATTAAGATTAGCGAATTTCTGGTCATAGGTTTTTGCCTTTACAGCTTCAAGTTCTTTTGCAACAAAAATAGTATCGCCTGCGTCTTTACGCAAGCCGTCGCAACGCTCAATAACATTCAGGTCTAATTCATCATAGTGCATTTGATTCATTACTATTTCACCTCGTCTTTTCTAATTAACCAATTTCGATAACTGCCAAGCCTGCTTTATCGCAGGAAGTAATAAATTTAGCACCGCAGCCAAGAGCTTCAATAGTGCCAGCAGCAACAGCATCTTTAACGAAAGTGCCGTCAGCAAGCTTCAGATGAGCTTCGTCGCCTGCGTTAACCGCACCTCCGGCAGTTACCCATACACGACCTTTAGTTACAACAGGAACAGTGTAATTCTGCGGATAATATTTTTTGCCAGCTTCAGGCGGCTCAATATGAGTATGCAGAGTAACGCCGATAACTTTCGCACCGTCACCGGATGCGGACGGAGATTTCACCTGATGTTCTGCGTCAGTGCCACGGATAACAGCGCAAGCAGCACCAATACCGTCAGCTTCTTCAACAGCAAAGGAATCTACAGTATGAGAGGACAAATCATACAGCGCACCAGCAAAAGCTTTGTCCATGGTTAATGCATAATTAGTAATTGCCATTGTATTCACCTCTTTCTTATTCTTCGCCGCGCATGCGTGCAATCATGCGGCTACGTGCATCGTTAGCAGAATCATTCTTAGTTTCTTGCTTTTCAGCACCGCCTTTAGCTTTTGCGGCTTGATTTTTTGCGTTATCATTGCGAAGCATCTCTTTAGCAGCAGAATATGCACCGTTAATATAAGCTTCGGATACACCGTCAAGCTTAAAGCTTTCACCAAATGCAGCTTTGACAATGCCTTCTTTTAACTCAGCGTTGGTCAAGCCATCGGTTTTTTCAACCTTAGCAATTTTAGCGGTTTCTTCCAGCTCAGCACGTTCCTGCATATCAGCCTTTACAGTTTCAACAGCCTCTTTTACAGCTTTCTCTTTTTCAGCGTCAGCAGCATCAACTTTAGCTTTCAAAGCATCACGCTCTGCGGTCATTGCATCAGCTTTAGCTTTTACAGTTTTAAGCTCAGTGTTAGCAGTATCAAGCTTTACACGAGCGTTTTCTTCTTTGCTTTGCAAAGAGTTGACGTAATTGGCAATTTTCTCGTCAACTTCAAAATCAACAGAATCAATTTTAATTTTCATTTTCGTTTCTACTCCTTCGATAATTTCGTCACCGTCAAGATTCAGACGTGCTTTTGCTCCTGCACGTCCCCTATCAACAACGGCTAAATGATTGATACGAATGTTGCGCTGGATAACATCATATTGCTGTCCGTCAGGTGTAATGCCTGGGGCCTCTTCAATATCCACTCTGTAGCCTAAAGACAAGCCACGCTTTTCACCGATGGCAGAGGGATTATGGATAACAATATCGCAGGCAATATTTGTTTCGTCCTTCTGATAGCCGCTGGATAGAATTGTACCAATGGCTAAATCTTGTGCGGTATCGCTGTTTACAATGCCGCTGGCAGGATGTCCTACCACAATAGGCTTGCCGACAAAGCTTGCTTCGCTGTCAGTGTCAAATACTTCCTCAGGCGGTCGGTATTCTCGTATAATAGTCCCGTCTGGCTGTTGATATATATATATGCCAGTACGTGCCACGATTGGAGAATCACGCAAGAAGCCGTCAGCGTCAGTAACTGCACAGCCAACAAGCATCCATGAGTCAAGACGCTCATATCGTTGTACACTTCCCAAAAAATTCACCTCCTTATTTTGGGGTATATAAAAAGCATATGCAATTTCTCGCATACGCCTTCTAGCTTAATTCTTTGCTTTTCTTTACATCAACCTTACCCATTGGAACTGCTGTTGTCATGTTCCATTGCTCCAGGTCAATAACAGGTAATGCTACGCAACGGCAGTTATAATCCATACACGGATGATATTTCGGAGAAGGATAAACCTTGATGCCGTTAATTTCACCAACCTTGTCGCTGTTCCAATAGAAGTATTTCCCATCCATCTCAGCATGAGAAGGTCTTACACGTTCATCATGTGACGATGACCATTGGTACACGCTTATACCGCAATCAACCTGCCTACGCATTGTTATAATGCCGTTCAGATTGCCTACCTCGTTCCTTGCGATAAATTTCGCCCGCTTGTCGGTAGTGTTAAGCAGCACCTTGATTTCTTCTTTAACTTCACTCATAGCAGTGCCACGCTGAACAGCATTGCTAACAATAATTTGCAGTTTTTCGATGTAGGTATTTACTATGCTGTCCACAAGCCTGCTCTGCTGCGCTTTCCATTCCGCTTTTACTGTATCAAGTAAGGCTGAATCATTTAGAAACACATCAACGCTGACTGCTTCTGCAAAAGCACTAATAACATTAGCATCAACAACGCTGGACACGCCAGCAAGAATAAGCTCTAATTCGCTTATAGCATCCTCGATAGTCATGCTCTTTAAAAGCTCGACAAGTATCGCCTGAACGAAAGCATCTGTAACAGTGCTGTCATCGTCCTGGCGCAACGAATATGCCAGCATAGGTATATTGTTATTCGTGGCACTTTTTAAACGTCTTACAACGGCTCTGAGGACGCGATAATAATCACGCTCAAAATTCTTTGGATATTTCGGACGCTTCTTTACTTTAAGGTAGCGTATTGATTTCTTCTGTTTCTTCATCATCTAAATCCAGCTCACTTTCTGTAACTGGAATATCCCCACGCTCTTTAAGGTATTGGCGTGCTTGCGTTGCGTCTAACAGTTGATTATCAACCAAGTCAAAAACAAGCTTAACAACGGCAGCTCTTACTTCCGCCTGTGTCTTGTCAACATTGGCTTGCTCCAGATCATTTAGCGGTTCGATTGCCTTAAACTTAATGCTCCACTTTTCAAGTTCCTTGCCGTTGGTCGGCCCTTCTTTCGCAAGCTGAATAAGTCTTACAAGATACTCTAACGCAGGACGAATTTTCCTGCGTTGAATACGTCTGACTGTATCGTAGTAAATCTGCAAGTCACTCTTGCCTGTGCTGTTCATGCCAGCTGGAGAACGCCCAAACAATACAGTAAACGGATACCCGGTAACAGCACATAAAGCCTGCTCAAACTCTTGAATAATATCAGTCAAGCCTGTGAGCGGAATGTTGAAAATGCCGTATTCATCTTCCTTGTCAACGGCTACACTTCCATTAATTCTGCGTGAGTAGTCTATCAGTTCTAACCGCCGAATAACAGCTTGCGTACCGTCCTCTCTTGCCAGCAAATTGCTTAAGCCTTCAAGCTTTAACAGCGACGTGCTAACCTTGTCCATTATGTCGATTGTTTTATTCATTGCAGTTTTTACACGGTTCAGCGCAGCCGGAACACCATCCAGGCAGGATAAGCCAGCACCATTATTAGCAATGCGCTCTATCTTTGGCAGCATTTCGCCGTCAAAAATAAGCAGTCTGCTTCTGTGTGCTTTGAACTGATTTCCGTTCGGTGGCGAAATTGTGTAAAACTCCGGCTTGCCAAAGTTCGCATCTCGAATATCTGTATCAAGATAAATTGAGGTTGTGTCCGGGTAAATATCTCGCTTATCAAAAATTTCTAATCCGTTAATCCTGCGTAAACGGTTGATATTAATAGGCTCGCTTAATTCCTGCCCATCGTCAGCAAGGATAAGAGTACAAGACATACCGAACAGTCTGTCCCAATATAAAGCTTCAGTAAGCTTTTCCTGCACAAACAGTGTTTCAAGCTCCTGCAAGATACAATCGTCAGTATCGCCTTCGATTTCTATAAAATTTTTCATAGCATCATCGGCAACCAGCGTTACAATTCTACGCACAAGAGCATTTCTGTACATTGTAGCTAAAGTCTGGTCTGTAAGCTTTCGCTCGTTTAGCAGACCTTCATAATTGCGAGCTTTACGTGTAATGAAAGCATCTTTAAAGCCGCTATCTGCACGAATTGAATTATCTTTTCTTTTTACCATTATTCCTCCTAGCTCGTTAAGCCGCCCCAGCTGCGGGAGTTCATGAGCTTGTTAAACGCATCACTTGACGCATCCACCATATCATCATGCTTGCTTTCCGGGAACGATTCAAGTTCTGACAGATACATATCATTCCATTCACCTTTAAGGATAAGGACGTTTCCTGCCTGTACCTGTGAAGCAAATGGAGTAGCACGAACCTCTTTGCTGCCTGTCGGCGATACAATCTCCACCGAGTAACCTGCAAGCATTGATACAAGACTTTGAGCTTGCGCCTTGCCTGCCTGCCCTGGGTCTTGCGGTATGGTGATTTGTACGAATTTATATTTACCATGGTCAATCGCTGCCATGTTACGCAGAAGATTCCTAGCGTCATTCGCCTTTATTTGCTTGCGTTTCACATCAAGGACAATTACTCTGCCATCGTCAAGCAGTCCCATTAACACGCCTGCTGTTGCGTCCGGGTCTGGGTTAAGCGGCGTAGGCTCTGTTGCTGCCAAGTCCCAGGAACGTGCATAAGCAACGATATTTTTCGGCACAGCATCAACAAAGGTGAAGTTTTCTGTTTTGAAGTACATGCCAGCAGCAGGACGGATTTTCCAGTTGCCATATAAAAGACGTTCTTTGTCAATTTCTGCCAACGCTTTAAGGTTAGCCATGTACGACGGGTCTTTAGCCATTAAAACCTTATTGTCTGTCAGTTTAGACGCGATAAACGTAACCGACTTACATTCTTCAACATTTACTCCGTGTTCCTTTGCGAGTTCATGCGGATTACTTCCCCAATAAATCGTATCATTCAGGACGCACATATAACGCACAACACCGCTGCGCTCATAAATAGGATAGCCTGTATCTTGATTTATCCACCAAGAAATAAAATCAGCTACCCAACTATCGCTGTCCGGGTTGCACGTCGCTCTTACATAAGGACGAATACCGCACGTTGAACGGTTACGAGAAAGCATATACAAAAATTGGTGACGGCTAAAATGCGTAAGCTCATCAAAAGCAAGGTAACAAATTTCCGAGCCTTGCCAGCCTTGCAAATCTTCGTCACGTTCCAAATGTGCAAAATGAATTCTTGCTCCGCTGGGACTAAAAAACCAATGTAGTTTCGGGGTTTTCTTAGGTTTCGCGCCTTGTACTTGTCCATATATTTTGTTAGCAGCATCCCACAAACCGCCTGAAGCTGTAATTTGAGTATAATTTTTACGAAACACAACGCCGCTAAATCCTGCTATGTCTTTATGCCTTAGACCTTCCAGGAGAAGCGCAAAGGTTTTTCCGCCGCCAGCCGCTCCACCATAAATTACAATATCAGCAGAAGAACACATGAAAGCTGTTTGCGGTCCCGGTTGCGGAGTTAGATACAGCGGTTCAAATGTATCTCTGCCATTATTCGGAATGTAGATAGATTGGTAAGCGTCTATTGTTTCACTGCTCGCATCTTCCGCTAGCGATAATATACCTCCGTCAACTCCTGCTAATGTAGCAAGAGTGCGAATTGCGTTAACGTCGGTTTCTTTTAAAGCCTTGTTAAGCAACTTCGCTATCATTAAGGCTTGATAGTTTTGGTCTTGCTCATCCAAGCCGAAAGCGTGTAAAAAGTTTTTTGCTTTATCGTCGTGTACTTGTGATTCAAGTATCGTTTTTGCTATCTGCTGTAAGTTCTTTTTCGCCCGTCTTATTTCGCCAGATTTTTTGCCACCAACAGTTCCTCTTTTTCTTGCTTCATCCTTGCTTCGGACAGGCCTTAAATTGCTAACATTTCCTCGTGCTGGCACATTAAAACACCTGTCCTTTCTTTAGATTTTATTTGCTGTCTACAAGGTAAAATTCTTTTCGCAGTTCGGCGTTTACCAAGAATTGTCCGCCACATGAAGCAGTCTTTGTTTTTACTCCTGGCTTTTTAATTCCTCTAGCAGTCATGCAGGAGTGTTCGCCTTGAATAACTACAATAACATCCTCTGTGCCTAAAATTTCTGTAAGAATGTCACGAATTTCCTTGCCGATACGCTCTTGAATTTGTAGACGCTTTGTTACTGCGTCAGCAATACGTGCAATCTTGCTAATGCCGATAACCTTACCTTTAGGGATATAGCCTACATCAACAGTCATGTTATACATAAGTGCGATATGGTGCTCGCAATAAGAGAAGCAGTTGATGCCTTTTAATACCACCATATCATCGTTATCGCAGGAAAAACATTTGTTAAATTTCTTTGCGATTTCATCGTTACTGACACTTGCGTACTCTAATTGCTCCATTAGCATTTTTGCGAACCGTTTAGGAGTTTCAAGAAGTCCCTCTCGGTTTGGGTTTTCACCGATGCCCTCAATAATAAGCCTTGCGGCTTGTTCTAACTTTTTAGCGTCCATGTTATACGCCTCTCTTATCTTTATCCCAAATAATTTTATGAAGCTGCACCTGTACGCATAAATCGTCTTTTTGTTTTGCGTACTCTACAAGCTCCACTAGCTCTATTGCTCCCCATATAGGTGAAATATAAAATTTAGGTTTACATCCTACTTTCTTACAATAAGCTATCACACGGTCTACATCCTTAAAATCTTCTTTGCTACCTACGACAAACTTTACAACGTCATTTCTATTAAGCAAATAGTAGTTACTCATGAGCATTTTTTTAGACTCACCGGATGTGCCGCATTTATAATCTAAGGTGTAAAACGTTTTGCCGATTCTTTGCGGATAAAGCGGTACAGCACCATTAGTTTCAATGTTGACTTCGTAATCTGCTGCGTAAAGCAGGTTAAGTAACGGTCGCAGATCGTGTAATAAAGGCTCACCGCCTGTAATCGTTACACGGCTACAATTATACTCGCTTATCTTATCCACAAGCTCCTGCTCGTCAAAGCACTCGACAGCGTCACTTGCCCTTTGAGCATATGTTGTATCACAATAACTGCAACGCAGGTTACAGCCAGCCAAACGAACAAATACAGAAGGATAGCCAGTTCGCTTTCCTTCACCTTCGATACTTTTAAAAATTTCCACCACATTATACTTCATACACGGCAACATTCCCTTCGCTTTCCTGCACTGATACCTTGATACAGTGCGGAACTTTTTCGCAAATCCAGCGGGCAATGTTTTCTGCTGTCGGATTGCATTGTAACACGTCGTTTAAATATTGATGGTCAAGTGCATCAGAAACAATGTTTTTGATATGCTTAAAATCTACCACCATGCCATTAGCATCTAACTCTTCGCTTTGGCAGGTTACGTAGATAATCCAATTATGACCATGTAAATTTCTACACTTACTTTCATAATTTAGCGCAAGCTGATGCGCTGCTGAAATTTCTAGTCGTTTTGTTACTGTATACATATTAATCCTCCAACGCAGGGTCTTTCACGCCGTTAGCCGCAAACGCAGCAGCGCGGTCAATACACGTTCCGCAAGTTCCGCAAGGCTTTTCGCCGCCCTCGTAACAGCTCCATGTAAACTGATATGGTGTGTTAAGCTCTAATCCAAGCTTAACAACACCTGCTTTATTTAGATTAATGAGCGGTGCTTCAAGATGTGTGGTTCGTCCACTACCCTCGAAAATTGCCTTATTCATATAGTCAGCGAACTCAGGCGTGCAATCAGGATAAGCTCGACCTGCTGCATCGTCAGCATGAGCGCCATAATAAATAGCTTCTGCTTCTACGCTTACAGCAACAGCAGCCGCATAAGAAAGTAACAAGCCGTTTCTGAAAGGTACGTAAGTATCAACAGTACCTTCACCGCCAAGCTCTTTAAGCTGCTTTGCATAGGATTCATGTTTAATTTTATGCGTGCTTTTAGCTAACAATGGGCAATCGCTCATAGAGAACGCCAGCGACAAATCAGTTTCTTTATGGTCTACGCCATAAAAAGCAGCGACTTTTTTTGCGCTTTCAATTTCTCTTTTGTGCCTTTGTCCATAAAAGGCAGATAAAGCCAAAACATTTTCTGCACCATATTTTTTGACTGCAACAGCTAAACAAGTAGTGCTATCTACACCGCCGCTTAATAAAACAACTGCTTTTTTCATTTATTATTACCTCTTTTCAAAAATGAGTCTTTGCATACTCTTGAAATTTTACCCATTCTACAAAATTATTAATAGCTACTTCTTTATTTTTTACTCGCATACCAGCAGGCTTATTATATTTAACCATCGTTTTTCCATCAAACTTATATACTGCGCCGAATCTATTGCCAGATACCCACGCAGTAGAATCTACACTGTCAAAATGAAAGCGCGGCAAATATTTTAATTGAGTGAAACCCAAGCCGTGAATTTTAGCTCCATGCGAGTGTGCTTCTTTGATAAGCAAAGGGAATTTTTCAACTTCACCTTTTGTAAATTCACCGCTAACATAACCGCCTATTGCAACATATTTATACCGCTTGCACATTTCAATAAAATCTTTCATGCCACGGCTTTTATGCCATACAGGAATCGGTGACCTTCCAACTTTTTCAGCAATGTATTTTCTGATTTTCAAAACTTCTTCGTAGCCTGCAATAGGATCAATGTCCAGCTCAAAAAATTTCTGCACATTATGTTTTTCGATGTATGCAATATAAGCATCTACATAAGTTTTTAAATCAATTTTTTTCGCATTGCCCATCAGCATAGTGAATGCCCCAGAATCAAGCATATAATCACTATACAATGGCAAATATTGTTCAGATTTTGGTGTGGTCATAAGGAAGGATTCCAAAATATACGGTCGAAGAACTTTTGATTCTTCAGCCAAAATTTCGGCTCTGCTTTCTCCCCCTGCAAGATGAATTTTCATTTTAGGGATGCTCTCCTTTGCTTTTATGTTCTCTTGATCTGGCCAAAATGCTCTTTGAAACCAGTTCCATCCCCCCCCGGCTGCCGCTAAGAATATTTTCATTATGTTCACCATTCCATTTTTTTAACGTAGGAGCAACATATTTATTCCATTGTCCACCGCCTATTGCAAGATATAAATCCATTATTGCCCCCCCAAATAGTAACTCACGGTAGCCCATACCGCCAGCCAAATACAGTTTCATATTTCAAATTCTTCACCGCAATGCGGACAGGTAACAGTTTTAGGCTTATGCTCATTCCCGTTGGATGCAGGAGCATTCTCAAAAAAATCCCCTATTTCGCCGCCTAAATCATGTGATTCAAACCCAAACTCACCCATATCTAAACTTTCGATTTGTTCCAGCTCTAACGCCAGCTTTTCAAAATCCCAACCAGCAAGCTCCCCAGTTTTATTATCTGCCAGGCGATAAGCTTTTGCTTGCTCATCTGATAAGTTCCCGGCAACAATTACCGGAGCTTCAGTTAAACCTAACTCCTGAGCCGCAAGATAACGTGTATGACCAACGATGATAACATTATCTTTGTCGACTACAATAGGTTGATTAAAGCCAAACTCCTTAATGGAGTTAGCAACCTTCTCAACAGCTTCTTCGTTGTTTCTTGGATTGTTTTCATAAGGCGTAATGTCTGCCAACGCCATTAATGTAATTTTGCTTCTTAAATCCATGATAAATCCTCCTTAAATTTATGTATAAAAAAAGAGCAATGCCGTTGCACTGCTCTAACATGACTATTCTGTTTTTAAAATGCGTTCTGCGCGAGATTTGTCTTGCTTGACGATGCTTATAAACTCTTTTATTATTTTCCATTCATCGTCATAAGCTGATACCCAGCGCGCCGGGCGTGGATTTCTTACAGCATTGGTCGAGCCTTTTGGTCTGCCTGCTCCAGCACGTTTACCGCCCCACTTTTTTTCATCCATCTGTGCCTTGCTTTCTCTTGCCTTTTTTGTTATAATTTTAAATGAAAGGAACGGTGGCAAGTACCGCTCCATTCACTTTTTGTTCTGAGTCTTGCTTATTTATTGAGCAAGGCTCTTGTTTTTTCTTCAAGCTCTTCCAGGGATTTACTCTCTTTAATCATTACAATAAATTTGTAGAGCATTTTTTGTTCTGTTTCTTGTCTAGAAACTTCTGCTTGGTTCATTTCGTCCATTTTATTCTCCTTTCTGCACTTGCCGCTTATTTGTGGTACTTCCTTACCACACTTATATTATAACATAGTTTGATAAATTTTGCAAGTGTTTTTTTCAAGAATAATTAAAAAAGACGGTACTTTTTGTACCGCCTTTCTTTTATTTTACTCTAAACTGTAACGCAGGAACTTTTAAGCTATCTCCATAAGCATCAGTATATTTGCTGTTGATTTCAGCAAATCCTTCAAGAACACAACCTTCTTGCTGGAACAGCCAAGCAGTTTTGATTGCTTCGGTATACGTTGCTGAAAATGTAAATCTTTCAATTCCGTTTGCTTTCATGCAAGACACTATTTCAGGTACTTGATGGTCCCAAACGATTTCGCAAAGGTCAAGGTTGAGATTGCCATGTTCTCTGGAGCTTTGATATTCGCGCCAAATATGAACAGCAAATTCTCCCATATTACCTATTTGACCAAAGGTTTCATTATGAAGCTCTCTGGCTTTTTCTTTTTCTTCATCATTGGTTGCTGCATCAAACGCAGCGATTGCTTGGAGTTCCTTTTGATAAGCTTCTTCAAAAATATTTTTCATTTTAACCGACTTCCTTTACTCTTTATTTAGTAGGTACTTTATCTTCCCTACACTTATATTATACTACATTATACTATTTTTGTAAAGAGTTTTCTTTATAAAACATCGGTTATATTTTATATATTTAAAAAGCCGTCTACATTTGCAGGCGGCTTTTTGAGTACACAACATATTTTAGGAGAAGGGTTTATCATCCAACTGTTGCATCTTAATTATATCATTCCTTTAATTGCCTTGTAAATGACACCTTACTGACATGATTTTAAAAGGTGCTCTATTTGTACCCTGGCAAACTCTGCATCTTCGGCTGTGTAGACTTTTTCGCAGTAACCATTACAGGAATGCTTTGCTTGGTCTTTCTTGTAGCTGAAAATAACATCCTGGTATACAGCAAGCTGGCGCATCTGCTCATAAGCTCCTATGCTTATAACATACTCCCAAAACGCTCTTAGGCTATCTTCACCTTTGCTATAAGCTTCTATATACTCATTTAGCAGCTCGTTTAAAGGCTTATCCATTTTTAGCTCTGCACTTTCTTATTTTAAGAGCATTGCTGGAAGGATTTTCGCCAAGATACACGCCTTTGGTGTATGGCAGATATGCTGAAACAGTGCTCTTGCTTACACGCAATTTTTCGGCTATGTTCTCCACGCTGTACCCTTGCTCATGCAAATCATTGACCTGTATGGACATATCACTTTCATACGCTCCGGCATCAATGAGAACCTTCCTGACTTTTTGTTCTGAAATGCGGAACAGCGCAGCTACTTTTTTAATGCTGCCTTCGGCATTGTAAGCCTTGATAATATCTTCCGGCTTCAAATGATCACGCCCTTTCGATATTGATATTTGCGATTTTTGCAAGGCAATCTAGGTACTCGCTTATTAAGCTTCCTTCGTTAAAATCTTTATAGGTAATGGTTAACTTATTCTCGTTATCATTGATTTCAGCGTCGAACTGCTTTATATACATTCTTACAAGCTGTTCTTCGTCCATTGTGATGTTGCTAACGACAATCTTATTAGTTTTCTGTTGTTGCATATACGCCTGCAATTCTTTGGCAAAGTCTGCGTGTGCCTTGATATAGGCTTTGACTATCTCATAGCACTCTGCGTAGTGCTTGCCTTCCTTGTTCTTGTTATTGGTAGCAACCTTAATAGCTGCATTAAACAGTGTAGCACCACCCTCATTTTTAGCATCTATGAAATCTGCCAACGCTTCCGGAACTAACACCGTAATAGTTTTTTCCTGCTTATCGTAAGAATCGTTTAAAACGTCGCAGAAACTGTAATCAGTCTTATATGCCTTGTAGGACATTGTTACGTGTTTGCAGCCAATTTCTGCTTCTATAGCACGGCGCTCTTTGTAACACTCGGAACATACGCCATATTCTTCAAAATAACGAATCTTACGTTCACGCTCATCACCTTTGCCGTACAGCTGTACCGTTCCGGTGTGACCGCATGAGAAAGTTACTTCGTACTTCATTTGCTCGCCCTCTTTCCGTAACAGTACAAATTCCACGCTTGGTCATCTTGCTTCCACAAGTCGACCAGTGCTTGACGTTCAGCACGAATCTCTGCGTCAATCTTGCGCTCATATTCGATTGGATTAATACCGTCGGGAATGCACTGCAAGGCTTCGCTAAACGAAAACTCCTTAATATTGCCAACACCTTCACGATGGATGTCAGCAGCTTGCTGAGCGCAGTCACCGCACAAAAAGTTGTGAGAGTTTACACCGAAGTAATGCTTGCCACAATGCTGACAAACCTTTTCAGTGCCAGATGCTTCTGAAATTAAGGAGCGAATTTTCGCAAACAACTCCTTACGAGACGTTTTTTTATTGAAGCGGAACACTCTTTGCTCGCCGCCGATTTTTACAGCACACGCTTGACGATGTGCACGCCAGGTAAATTCAACTTGTCCTATCTTCATAACGCCCTCCTTAATTCATGCGGCTGAGGATTTCAGCTTTGATTGCTTCTTCATATTGACCGGATTTACCCAGGCAAGCTTCAAGGTGCTGCGTATTATACATCACCATTTTTTCATATTCACTTACCAATTCCTCTTTACTCATGTTCTTTAAAGCGGCAATTTTTTTCTCTAACATTTTTACGACTTCCTTTCTTGTAAGTTCTTATATCTTCCTTACAATTATATTATACTACAATTCTCCGCTTTTGTAAAGAGTTTTCTTTATAAAATATTAATTTCCTTCCTCCAAATCTTCTCTGGTTACTTCATATTCAATACTGCCGTCACGCTTACGCAAAACAACCTCGAAGTCACAAGCAGTTGCAAGCTCCAGCAGAAGCTTAAGTGATTTGCATTTTCTTACCTTGTAGTTTAATGACATTGGCGTAATGCCCATTTCTCTGGCTAACGCAGCCTGGGTTTTTCCTGTAGAAGCGATTAAAACTTTAATTTTATTTTCAATCATCATAGTAGCACCACCTTAATTATTATATCTCTTATTATACAGTGTTCTCTTTACATAATCAACATAATCTTTTATAAAAATATTGCCTGCGAGATTTCCCGCAGGCTGTTTGTTGAGATACTTTCTATTGCTCCCCGGCAGGAACTATTTCAAATTCTCCTATATCAAACCACGTGTCAGTTCCGTCTACCAGGAATATTCTGCCGATTTTTTCAAGCTCCTTGATGCTGCATTCCATTGCGCTTTCTTTATTAAACACCTTATAGCCTCGCCTTTTGAACAAAAACGCTAGTCCGTCAACTAAATCTTCCTTTGAGCTATAATAGGTTATCTCACACTCTCTACAATACAAGACATATCTTTCATCGTAGAACTCACCGTTAACATCATTCGTTTGATAAAGCTCGCAGCCAGGCTCTTCGGCAGTATAGTAAAGCTTTAAGCCTTTATCTTTTGCCAGTCTTACGAAAAAGTCCATTGCCGGGGTCCATTTGGTGTCTACGGTGAACCGCAAGAAATATTCTTCTTCGTTGGCTTTATTTACTTCTCCAACATCATCGAACCAACCTTCATAATTACTGCCAGGGTAAAGCTCATTGCCGTAGCTATAAACGCTGCCATAATTTTCATCCACAGAACGTTCAATATCATCTCGCAGCTTCTGCAGTATTTTTTTATCTCCAACCATTGTAATATCATTAAAACAAATATTGGCCATTTTACACCTCCGTGTTAACTTTGCAAATCGAACTGAGCTTGCCAGCTTTAGGATTATTCTTTTTGGGGCATTCATCAATGCGAGCTATTGGAGTGCGCCAGTTTGGCAAGCAGTTACAAATTCCGTATTGGTTCGTAAAGAATCTGTCAAAGCTTTCATGCGTTGAATGAGCGGACGAACAGTTTCGGCAGCCAAATCTTTCAATTTTAGGCTTTTCCTCTGTTATCCAAAGATTAACCAGCGCAGCAGTTTCCTTAAATTTATCAAAAGGTGTCATATTAGCATACCCCCTTTCTGATAATCATGTGTCGGAGTACTTCTTCGGTAATCTCCATTACTTTGTGAAGCTTAAGCACACATTTCTTGCTTGCATGAAACGTAACCAGGACATAAATACCGTTATCGTAGTCCTGAATCACGTAAGGCATCCTTCTTTCTCCCCAGCGTTCTGTCTTTTCAACTACACCACCACTAGAAGCTATTAAGTCATTGAACTTCAAGATAACATCCTCTACTATTTCTTGTTCCGGGCGAATAATGTACATAATTTCATAAGCATTCATTTTTCTTTCCTCCTTACATTTGTTCATCTTCTTGAAAACTGTAGTAGCTACCGTCACCTATAATGATATGGTCTAAGCAAGGTATCCCTATTATTGCCCCGGCTTTAACAATGTTCCTGGTTAACTTTTTGTCATCATTACTAGGTACTGCAACGCCGGAAGGGTGGTTATGCGCTACAAAAATTGAAGCTGCATTTTTCATAATGGCAAACTTGAAAATCTCTCTAGAATGTACATAGCAGTTTGTCAGTGTTCCTTGCAGTATAGCTCTTGCCTCAATAATTCTGTTCTTACTGTCTGCAGCAATAACCCAGAATTCTTCATGATTCAGATACCGCAACTTCGGCATCATAAATTCAGCTAAATCTCGCGGATTACAGCAGTGTCTTTTTTCCTCAGCTTTGGTTTCGCTAAAAGCTCTTTTTCCTAACTCTACACCACACAAGAAAGCTTCTGCTTTCTGTTTGTCTAATCCATACGCTTTCAGCTCGTCGGTATCTTCCAGGCGATACAATTTCTGTGCCGTCAGTTCGGAAACCTTATAAGCTTCTTGCCCCAGCAACGCTTCGCATAACTCTTTGTAACTTTTATCTGCTACTTTACACATAACTTTCACTCCAATCTTTTTTCCAGCGCACACCTTTCGGTGTACGCTGGTTCTTTTATTTATGCCTGTTTGTAGGGATAGCAGCTTGCTGGCATCAGAAGCTTTTCACGCAGTGCGTCGATTCTCTTTTGGCGACGTTTTGTATTTGCCATGATTTCATGGAATTCATCTCCGGCAAGAGGAAGCGTTTCCAGCATAAGCACATATTTTATAATTTGTCTTGTTCTCACATTAATCACATCCAATCTTCACAATTCTTAAGATATTCTTTCTTTGCTTCAAGTAAAGCCTTTTTCATAACCGGGTCAGAGTTAACTTGCTCATAAGTCAAAAGCAGAGCATCCAGCGTATCGTCAAGCTCATAAGTTATACAAAACTCATGGTTAGCAAGTTCGTAACGGAAGGCTGATTTCAAGAAGTCGAAATCTTTCATGTGCTCCTTCTTTTCGATGTTCAGGCGTTTTACTAAATCATTATGAGCCTTAGCCTGGGCACGAAGGATATATCCTCCGAAGCCGATTTGATAAACCTTGTCGGTATCATCGGGAGCCAAACCAAATCTTTTCATGCCTTCATTGAACTGTTCTTCAGTAAAAGCAAAGAACATTTTATCTTTGGTAAAGCTTTCGTATTCTTTTTGCTGTTCGTTGATTAAGGTTGAGTAATCTTTGTATTTCAACATTAGTTATCCCTCCTAAAATGTCATGAATTTCATCATTGGTTTTTGGACCTTAAATTCCATATCTCCAATATGCTTGTTGATTCTTGTTAAGCACTTTACAACAATGTTTGCTTCACTCTCACTGAACGGCATACATTCGCCTTCTTCGTTTGTGTAGCACAGAAGCACGTTACCGCACAAGCATTGGTCATGTAATCTGCCGTAACCATAAATAACACTTGCAAGCTCATTGGCTACAGGCTTTTCGTTCTTCAGAAGAAATTCTTCATCGAACACCAGGGTGACTGCCGGGATGATTCCAAGCTCGCCGTCAAATTCTACTAATTGAAGCGGCATATCCTTAATATCAACAAACTCGCATTCGCAAAGCTTGTACATCGATTCAAGGGAAATAGTTGGGAATACCTCCATCATTGGCACTTTCTCCACAGAATTGGTTTTGCCATTGGCATCAACCACAGTTTTCAGTAAAATTGCATAGTTCATAAAATCGACTTCCTTTCTAAAGCTATTGGCAAGGACTTTGAACCTTCTGCCCGGTAGCTTTACAGGAGCTTAAGCTCCTGTCATCAGCTTTTAAAGCTCTATACCTCTTTCCGCTGCAATTTCTTCCAGCTCTTCAAAGTGCTCGTTCAAACATTGATGATGCCATGGGTCGCGCGAGTTGTTGTAAATCTTAATCAGCCTAGCGTTTTCCTGCTTTAATTCTTCGTTAGTCATGTCTTTAGGTTCTTTCATTGGTTCTTCCTCCTTAAATTTCAATTTCACCTTCAGCAAATGCCTGATAAATGTCTTGAGCCATCAAGTAAGCATCAGCAGCTTTTTGGTATCTCTCGTCAGCTTCTTCAGTAATTTCATCATACACATCGGCTTGTTCTACTCTTGTAGCATTCGGATTATTCTCAAGCCATGCATAGTAATCATTTTTAGCTTCTTCCAAAGCTAACTCTTTGTTTAGTTTTTCTTGGTAAGCTTTGCATTCTGCTTCTTTCAGCACACCTACAATGTAAGTTACTGTTTGTAGTTTAATTTCATGTTGTTCTACTCCTTTCTATTGTTCAATCATGGTAACATCGTAGCGGCAATATTTATATTCCACAGTGTCTTTACCCCAGGAACAGGTTCTTCTGAGCTGAAATTCTCTTCCGTTATAACCGATGCTGAACAGAAGATAATCAACTGTATATCCATTGCTTGCACTTTCAAGCAGAACAATCTGTTTCATCGCCGGAGCAAAGCCGAAGTATTTTTCCAGACATTTACAGGCAAGCTTTTTCATTTCTTGTTTTTCTTGATAATTCATTTTTAAGTCCTCCTTAAAGTTTAAGCTTTAGGCACAGGGTTTGAACTGTCTGCCTGCCAGCTTTACAAGGGCTATCGCCCTTGTCATCAGCTTTTATTTAGCTTCTGTGATTTCTTTGAGCATCTTTTC
>ERZ1026874.39-NODE-39-length-87613-cov-42.571667_pt1 | contig 87613 bp, 85 predicted proteins | sample MGYA00380167_ERZ1026874 | MGnify/ENA primary metagenome ERZ1026874 (study PRJEB33269, sample SAMEA4719803) | human gut metagenome | biome: human-associated habitat; feature: organic feature; material: feces | place: Cameroon | collected 2013-10 ...
AGATCAGCCTCGGTCTCGTGGGCTCGGAGATGTGTATAAGAGACAGGTATTAGCTTCTTCTTCATCAATAGGAGGAAGAGTAAAATCTAAAAGTTCATGCCATTTAAGATTAATAGAAGTTTGTTTAAGAGATTTACCAAATTTAATACGTTCACCAGTATCTTTATTAGTATTAACACCAGCTGAATGAAGTCCATAAACTCGTTGTAAATCAATAGTACAATATGGTAATCTATAAGATCTAAGAAATTCTATATCTTTATCGTTAAAGAAAGCATCTTTATCATTTTGTAAACTAATAATTTTCTTACTAAGTTCATATAGATACTTAATAAGTTCTTTAGTAGTATCAAAACGATTAAAGTGCATAAGAAATCCTTTAATCATATAATCATCATAACCTTGATTATTAAAACCAAATAAATCAGTTCTAATAGCTTCTTGCGTTACATTACCATCTGAAGTAGTTATAGTATTATATCTAGCTTCCATTTGATTAATATAACTTACAAGTTCAAGTAATTGACTATCATCAGTATCTGAAATATAAAATATATCAGATTTAACTTCATCTAAACGAGCTTTTATTTCAGCAACACTTAAACATTCTGTTAAAGCTTTAGGTTTACCTTTAGAATCAACACAATCTTTAAATTTAAGTAAATAATCTTTTAAATCTATAAAAGTAATACTAAATAGATTAGGAAAGATTTCTACATCTGTACATTTAGAAATAATCATAACAATAACATTTCTTCATATATTAAGAATTTTATAATTACTAAAATCGTTATTTTTAATACTATTATACCATCTAATAAGATTACTTTTAAATATTTCATACTTATCAGAATCAGTATAACTTATAAGAGGTGAATAATTAACCCAATATCGTCTATTGTTTATAGATATAAAAATAGTATCAAAATAATCACTTATATTACAATTTAGAAATCTTCTACCAGCACTTCCAAGTAACATAATATTTTTAAATTGATACTTTTTCATATCTTCAACAAGATAACCAATACATTTAAGATAACTATCTTTATTTAGTTCACAAGAAATATATTCATTACATCTAATTAATGGAAGAATATATAAATCATCTAGCTCCCCCGTAGAAGACATGAGTGATTTTATAATTTCAACTTGTTTACTAAATTCCATACCTCCTTTTTTATAAGCATTATAATCTACATTAGGAACAACAATACAATTACCGAAATAAGGATTACCAATTCCTTGTAAATTATAATGCTTAGTATTAAAAAGACGTATTACACAATCTTCGCAATAGTTCATTAAATAACTAAATCTTTAGTAATAGTCTTAGTTAATTTACCTCTATAACCTCTAGCTCTAAGTTCAAGAATTAGTTCTCTAGAAGTTATATCTTTTAGCTTTTCATTTTTAGGAATATCATCTTTTTCACAAGATTTACAAATCCAACGATAAGTGTTACTTCTATAATGATTAAATTCAGTTATAGGAAGTTCTTTTCCACAACATTTACAAATACGAAGTGGAGTAGCAGTTATTATATTAGGGTTATTAGCATCCATATTTGATATAAGCTTTATTTTTACATCTACTTAAAGCAACATAAAGTCTACGATTTATTTCTTCAGCATCTGTATAAGGATGACCATATTTATCAAATACAATATCATCTACATCTACAAATACTGTATCAAAAGTAGAACCTTGACTTTTATGAGCAGTAAGAGCAAAACCATAATCTAAATCTCTTGCAAATTCTATTTTACCATCACGATTAATGATATTAGTAAGAAGTAAACAAGATTCTTTAAATTGAAAATAATCTCTCCAACGCTGAGCACGAAGTTTAGCACTAGCTGTTTTAGCAGATTTAATTAAATCACGAGATAGTTTTACATACATATTAATAGTAAAATTATCTTTATGATCTACAATAAATAAAGGATAAGTATTAGTACCTCCATGAATTGCAGTAAATCGTATCATAAAACCTTTAAGATTATATTTAGGATGTGTATAATTTACAACATCTTTAAGAATATATTCTTCAGAGTTTTTAATAATACAACTATTAAAATTATCTACTATAGTACAATAACTAATAATCAAATCATTCTTAGTAATTACACTTCTATCAGCATCTTTAATGATAGCATTTCTAACAAACTTATTCCAACCTGAAACAGTATTGTTAGTATATGCAATTACTTTAGCATAATCTACATTCTTAGTTAAAGCCTCATCATTGAAATTAGTATATACTACTTCTTCAAATTCTTTACTAGTACAAACTTGATAGCCTTTAATATTATCATCATCAAATTTACTACGATTTTTAGATATATAATTCAAAAAGTTAAAACTTTTATGTTCTATATCATATCGTAATAAATCAAGAAGATAACTAATAGGATTATTATCACCTTGTCGAACAACTTGTTTTAAAGTATTTAATTTGATACCTTTAAAAGCAGAACTATATTTTTCGTTTACAGGAGCTAACTGAGAACCATCACCAATATAAATTATTTTACATTGATTAGTTTTACATGTTTTCTCAAGAAACATACATAATCCACGATTAATCATAGAAGATTCATCAACTATATAAAGTTTATAATCTCCTATTTTAATTCTACCTTTAGGATTAAAAGGAGGATTGGAAACATCAAATTTCTCTACATCAAAATTAAGTCTAAGACCTAAATCTGATTGTAAAGTATTAACTTTGACATTTCTAATCCCAATACTTTCAGCAAGTACTCGACAAGCTTTATGTGTAGGTGCAGCAAGACCTATAGTAGAATAAGCCATATTGCTATTTCTAATAAGAGCTTTTACTAAATAAGTTTTACCAGTACCAGCAGCACCTATTAATGCTCTTTTATAATCATTAGGATTATAAGGATTATTAATAAAATCTATAAGAGATTCATAGGCTTTCATTTGGTCATCGGTAAAATTAGTAATACTTACTGCATCTTTACCATTTGCTTGACTTATACTTGTTATGTTCATTCTATTTTATTTCTTAAACAAAGGTTTATCCTCATGAGTTAAACAAGGTTTATAATCTTCTACAAAAGGACTAAAAGATATAAATTCTTTATATCGAAAATACATCTTTCCATTTATTCGTACAATATTACCTATAACAACAATGTTTTCTCTAAAAGGAATATAATGTTCTACATCATTATAAAGAATAGCTGAGGCTTTATCTCTGATAACACATCGAAATCTGCCATCATCTATTCTTTCTTTACTGAAAATTATTTCTTTACCTTTAATATTATAACTTTCAGTAGTAAAAGGAATTAGTAGAATATCAGAGTTTTCTTCATTATCAACAACGATTTTAGCTTTAAAACCTTCATCATCTTTGATAACTACAGCTCTACATACTCTACTAATAACATTACTTTCAGTAGAAACATTACGTTTCTTTTTATTTCCTTTGGCAATATTTATTTTTATACCAAGAAGAGGAACAACCATAACTACTTTCTTTTATCAGTTAATTTATGTTCTTTTGCAGCTTTCTTTGCAGCACGTGCATTAGATTTAGCTGCATTCTCTGAAACAACTCTAGCTGTACCTTTAGCTGTATTGTCCCAAACAAAGCAGTATCCACAATAATGTGTAAGGTAATCAATTTTACCCCACATACGAATACCAATAGTTACTGCTTTAGAAGCACGAAGAGTTTTAGTAACTACATTAACACTACCGATACGACCAAAACTACGAAGGTCGCTGTTTTCATCATGACGTTTTGCCATTTTACAACAATTTTTAAAAGTAAATAATTAAGTTAATTAAAAGCTCAAATAAGAGCATTGTCTTCTTTATGAGAATCAAACTCATTTATAAGATTATTTGTAATATCTTATGTTTTACCTATATAAACTAAAAGAAGAAAACCATTACGACTTTCACAAGCAGTAATGGTAACGACATTTAATTCAGGAGTTTATAAATGTCACGGAACGAGAATTGAGAAATATGAGAATTAAAGGAATTGTCATTAATAAAAATACTACGACTTTCACAAGCAGTAGTATTAAAAACATATGAATAACATCTATCAAAACATGGGAAAACCATAGTACCTAGAATGGGACTCAAACCCACACAAGCTAAAGCTCAACAGATTTTAAGTCTGTCGTGTCTACCTATTCCACCATCTAGGCAACATCTTCCATCATAAAAGTTATATAATATATTTATTTATGATTTCAGAGAGGTTATTTTGTTAGTTGATAAAGTCATCAATTAAACTATTATAAGTTGTCATACTCAAAATAAATGGTCAAATTCGACCTATTTAGTAGCATTTTCATACTTGTAAAACTTATAGTCCTGCATCAAGATATTGATTATCCAAACAATCAGGACTACAACAATACATATCAGCATCACAACTTTCAAGATAATCTCTAACATTTTTATCAGACATTGTTTCAACCATTTCATCTAAATCAGTCATAACAATATAAACATTGAGATTAAAACTATTACAGTAATACAAGTACTAAGAATAGCTAAATTCTTAAACTTATTACATCTATTAACAATTTCTTGACATTTACTTGCATATTCATCGCAGCTATCAGTAAATTCATTAACTTGAGTAATAAGATTAGCAATATCATTATTCTTACAAGCTAAATTATCATCTTTAGCATTAATAAGTTTATTCAAACTTGCTATTTTTTTACTCAAATCTTCATTATCTTCTTTAAGCTTTTTATGAACATCATCTTTACGAAGTATAATATCAACTAATTCTTTCTTAGTCTTATTCATTAAAGTATTAGACATAATATTAAATGTATTAATAGTTATAATATATTATTCAAATTCAAGCTCATTTCCAAAATCATCATTCGATTCTTCCATTATTTCACCATAAAGGTCATAATCATCAAAATCAGAACTTATACAATCAGAATCAACTTGAACTTTATAAGCATCGAAATTATCTTCCATAAATATAATAATTATGTTATTAGTAAATTTGATGCAAATATAATCATTTCTTCTAAGGGGGAGCTATAATATACTACTATTTTAAGTAATAATAATAGTTTTATTTTAGCTCCCCCGTAGGAAAGTGTTGTAATACCTTATTACATTAAATCATTATTAGTATAATAATTTATAGTAATAACATCTTCAAATACATAATCAGTATGAATGTTAGCATATTTATTTTCTTCAGTTTTCCAACAAAGACCATCATCAGAAAAATCTGGTTTACTGTGATATGTTACATTATAATAACTATAACTAACAACAATATCACCTGTAAACCAATTTATATGATTAATATCATTAATACTGGTAATACAACGATTTTCTATAATTTTATCAACAACTTCTAAAACTTTCATTTTATTGAAATCATCTTTAGTTTTAATAAATGCTTTTATTTCATCATTATCACAAAGACACATTTCAATAAAACGAGAAATTCTACTATCAGACTGAGTAAGTCCAATATGTTCAGCTAAAATATTTAGCATTTGATCGTTCTTAACATTTGCAAGAACTTTAGAAATAGCTTCTTTTGTAATCATAGTCAGTCCTCCTTAAATTGCAAGCATTCTAGGTTTACCCTTAGCTTTATATTTAGTAAAATAGTTACAAGCAAGAACATAAGCTCTTACAGGATTAGATGTAGCAATAGTTATATTATCTACTACATCATTAGGTCTAGATGACATAAAGAAATACAAATTAATCATTGTGAAGTCCTCCTTTTATTGTATTTTTTGATTTAATCTTCTGCTGATACTAATAATGTACCAGTAGAAGATGTTGATGTTTATTTAGAAGTTGTTTGGTATTTTCTACCCATTTTAATTTGAATTTCTTTAGGTAGATACATACGATACTTCCTGTTAGTTTTCTTACTAGTTTTCCAAACGTAGTAAGCTCCAGTCCTAGACTTATATACTTTATAGATGTTGTCAGACATCTTATAAGTGTAAGTCGTAGTACTATCAACATTAGATGTTGAATGTCTTGTAGGTGCTACAAATTGTTGAGCACCTACTTGTAATGATACTCCTAGTACCATTATAAGTAAAAGTGTTAACTTTTTCATTATTATTGTTGTGATTTGTAAAGTGAGTCAATTACTTCCTTCTCAATATCGATATTATCTTGTTCTTGACCATCGAATTGAGGTAAGTCATAATTATATTCGTTCCAAAGAACATCTCCTAAAGAACTAATCATAATGTCTTGATACTCTATCAACTTCTGTTGATGTTGTATAAGTTCATGTTTGAATTTGTTTGATTCTTTGAGATGTTCTAAACTATCTTTATCAGATGTTGTGAACGAAACTAATGTTAAAGTTGCAGCAATACTTACAAAAGATACTGCAAAGTTGATTATTAAAGATTTAATTTTGTTCATTGTTTTAGTCCTCCTAGTTTTTAAGTTTATACTAATACCATTTTAATGTTGGTAATTTCATTGATGTTGAAAACTTTCCACGTATGAGTTTTAAAATTCCAAATGTGTAAATTGTTATTGCTTACCTTACAAGCCAATGTTTCTAATACACATGGAATAAATTCTTCACGTGAACCAAAATATACTGATACAGATTGTCCTACAGATTCTGCTGCATCAAGTAATATACGTAATTTCTTTTCTTGTGTCATTGTTAGTCCTCCTAAATATAATAGAAGTACTAGTATTTATAGTACTAATACTTCTATTACGTTTTTAAATCTTGTATTTTGGATTTATAACCTCAAAACCAGGTATATCACCATATTTAGCCTCAGTGATAAGCATACCAAAGTATTTTCATTTTGTTATTTGTTTTATTATTGTATCTTTAATCCATCCTTTAGCTACAAATATTACATTTTCAATAGCTTCTGCTACAATTTCTGAAGTACCTCTTACACCTGTAGGTAAATCATGTTCTATTTCAAATGTAATATCTTGTAAAAGTTGTTCCCAAGATAAACCTGCTATTTGCATTAGTTTTTCTAAATTAATAGAATTACCATTGATAGCCCTAGCTGAATTATTCAAACCTTTGATTTCTATTGTTATTTTCTTTTCCATAATTTTGTTGTTTGTTTTGTTGTTTGTGGTACTTAATTTAGTACTTGTACTCCTCGTACTCGTACAAGGTTGAACCCAACCTTTAGTTGTTGTTATCTCATAACAGTAGCTATAGTTATTATATTACTTAATATACTAATAGTAGTAATATTGTAAGCAATGTTATAACTTGTAGCTTTGGTAATGGTTGAAAATGTGATAAGGAAATGATTGTTGTTGTAAGGAAAGTAGTAGTTGGCAGTATATTGTTAATGATGGTAAGGAAAGAAGTGGTGAAGGAATGGGTGAAAATGGGGATAGTGTGACTGTTCCATCTATTCTTCCACATACTTTTACATATCATCAAAATCCTATACATGATACCAAATACTACTTTTCTTATATCCAACTAATCATCGTGATTATCAAAGAACAGCGTTTTAATGACCATACCGAAGTAGAATCCTGCTACTACTATTAGTAGAGCAAACGGAAATAAGTAAAAGAACATAAGCTAAATGATTTAATTGTTACTTAAATAAGACCTCGAAGATACCTCTTGACATATCTCCTTCTAAATAAGAAAGAAATAAGCCAAGAAGTAATAAACCAGTTACCATACCTAATACTAAGTATAGTAATGTTGTAATGATTTTAGCAATTAACTTTTTCATTATTTGATAATAAGTTTTGCGTTTAACTCATCCATATTTACACCAATAATTTCACCATATTTATCAGCTAAATCTCTAAGAGCTTCTACAGCTTTAAAATATTGGTTTCTTTCTTCAGGTGTCGCAAGATGTTCCCATAACAATTTATTTGCGTACTTTGTGTAAACTATTGCACGCATTCCTGTTATAGATCTTTGATTGTTTGATTTTTTAGTTGCCATAATTAGTCCTCCTAATGTATGTTTAGTTGTTTAAAATGTTAATTCTTAAAGCATTATTACAAGATGAGATTAAACCAATGCTTATACGATGATTTAGCAAGTTTGTATTGGACTTTCTCGTCTTGTGGTTACAGCTAGTTTTAATCGTTAAAACGAATGAACGCTTATACGAGAAACTAGCAACGCCGTATCATACCGAATCTTGGTCTGTAGTGGTTGAGGTCAAATCTTGGTTTGTAGTGGTTGAGGTCGGTTTCTTCTTCCTTTTGCTTTTGGTTGTGGTGTTGGTGATTGTGTTGTGTTTTTGTGGTTTTGTTTTTAGAATATGCAAAAGTAGTACTAATTCTAGCACTACTTTTGCATTTCTATTTATTACATTCCGAAAGGATTAGGCATAGCTGCTTTTTTAACAATAGTTGGCGCTGTTGTAACTAGTTGCATAAGCATTTGTTCAAATATCGGCTTGATGTTTGGCTTCACCTTTACAAAATCAGTCGTTTTACAAGTCCTTGCGTAAACATCAGAACTGTTTTTGCGTTGCTCGCCTTGGTTGTGCAAAACGCGTCTAAGTTTAACGCATGCCCCTGTCATTGACAAAGAAATAATTTGAGGGTTCACCATTTTGCCCATTGCCAAAGCGTCTGCAAGTTGAATGTAGGACACAAATTGTGCTACTTGGTTTACAACGGCATAAATATTCATACCGAAAATGTTTGTACGCTTTACTTCGCCCGTGGTAAAATCAATAGTTTCAAATTCTTTGTCTAGCACAAAGCTTATACGGTCATCTGACCCCTCTGGCAGCATTATTTTTATAATTGTGCCTTCGATTTCTTCGGCTTCTTCGTTGTTGTCTTCCTCGGGTTCTTCTACCTCTTTGGCTTCTACTACTTCCACCGCTTCAAGGTCTTGAACTTGTTCGGTTTGTGTTGCATTTACGTTTGCGGTTGCTGTTGTGTTGTTTGTTGCGTTAGTTCTCATAACTTTAATAATTTAATTTGTTAGAAATGTTGTTTGTTGTTTTGTTGCGCTTTAAGATTTTCAAGGTTTTAAGGACGAGTTTCACCTCCCTTTGCAGCCCTTACTTTTTCTTTTGAACGCAAATCTTGGATAGTAGTGGATTGAGGTTTATTAAAATTGGAACAATTTTAATCTTGGATAGTAGTGGACGAGGCGGGGGTATTCGACTTGGCTTATTCACTCCCGGGGTCACACTCCAATACCTCCCCTCTCCCACAATTAAACTCCACTATAACCTAAACCCTTATCATTACCCTTATCATTACCAATATCATTATCCTTATCTTAACATTTACTATCACTATCATAATAACCCTGATTATAACCTATTTAACATTAACCTCTAATAATTAAAACTCTTAATCAAACCCTAACTAAATAAACAACTAAAACTTTTATTAAAACCTTTAATTAAACCTCAATAACTCCTAAAATCTTATTATAACTTTCCTTATAATTTATATTAATACTTAAAACCCTAAAACTAGTACCACAAAAACTAGAATAATAAAGTCTAGTAAGAGTATAATTATTATTATTAAAAATTTGATAATTTAGAACTACAGTTTTAATATTACTTACATCTATAGTTATATTACTTTGACTAGCACTTTTATAAACACTAAAACGAGCACTGTTTGAAAAACAGGGCGAGGCATAGCTTTTATATTTTTATTTATATTATATATACGTAGTATATATAATATAAATAAAAATATAAAAGCTCTATATTTTAAGATAAAAAATAATACTATATACAAAGTATATAGTATTATTTTTTAGATTAAAATATATAATATAATAAATATAATATAGTAAAATAAATAACATACACAATACTACAACAAAATAAAATTCTAAAATAATGCCAGCTTTATAAAACATGGTACTACAACTAATATTCTAAGTTGGATTCATCCAGTTCCCTGTATTAGTATTATACCTTATTCTACACATCATATTCAAAGTATATCTACACTTTATCAAATTTATAATACTAAACTTAATATTCGATACTCTAGCAAACTTAATGCTACTTTTGATGATGAAACTAATAATAAACATGATAATTACCATATTGTTAAATATATTTAATCATTAACAAAATTATATACAATTTTCTTGTAGTTCAAAATTAAATTATTATATTTGTCATTGTGATAAATCACATATCAAACTAAATAATAAACTTTATATTATGCTTAATTTTAAAACAAGTGGTAAAAATGGAGCTTTTAATATTGCTCTTCCTACTAATTTATCAGAAATTACAAATGATTATCTTTACAATGTTACTAAAGATATAATCGTTGCTGATGATTATTCTCTTATTTGTATTTGTTATCGTGAAACTCTTTCTTCTATTATTTTTGCTAATAATACTAAGAAAGGTAGAATTACAACAGGTGTTGTGCCTATATTTGTAAAACATGGTAATACAGATAATACTTATATTCGTAGTATTAATTGTGGTGATAAGCTAGTAATAGCTCCTAGTGATATTGCTATGGGTCATCATGTTACAGCTCCTAAAAATAAAATTACAATAGATAATATTCTTTATTGTACTGAAGGTGATAATAAGATTTATCAAGAATCTCTTAAATTTGCTAAACCTTGTTATTTCCTTGAATTTAAAATAGTTCCTAATTGTAATATTCATGCTTCTTATAAGAATAGTAATGAAGTTGATAACAATGTAGATCCTTTTGTTAATAAAGTAAAGGAGGGGGAGTAATAACACAACTCTTCTACGGGGGAGCTAGATTCCAACTAGTGCTCTCGTAGAAGATTAAACTTATACTATAAACATGAGTGAACAATTTAAATTTCCTAATGGTGGATATGAAGTTACTGTTCTTCGTAAACAAGACATTTTAGATTGCATTGATGATAATATAATAGATAAAGAAATTGCTTTAGCTATTGTTGAACAATGTGAAATAGATGCAGCTACTTGTCTTAGTCAAGGTCGTTGGACTGGACTTCCATATATTGCCAATGTTCAAGTTCCAGCACATATACAAGAATTTCATAAAAAAGAAAATGAAGAACTTAGTAATATAGCTAAAGAAGAAATTGAAGGAAAGAAGTATGTAATGTTTCGTAAAGAACTTGCAGCTGAATCTGCAAAGCATGCTAAACAAGAACGTCTATATCGTTATTTAGTTAGTATTGCAGTAACATCTAATAGAAAACTTTATAAAAGACTTTGTGATGAAAAAGGTGAGTTTTATGCTCGTATTTTTCTTTATGCTTGTAAAAATATAACTGCTGTTGATAATGAATTTGTAAATCTTGAAGATAATGAATAATAATAAACTTCTTATAGATAGTTTGCTTCTCCTTGATGATACAGGTATGCCTCAACCTCCTACTCTAAAACAACTTATAGATAGAGATGTTAGAGAGCTTTATCGTAGAGATAAAACTAAAGAAAAGAAGATGTACATTGCTGAATGTATTATTATTTATTATCTTGGAGATCCAAAATCACCTGCAAGACAATCAGGACTTAGTGATCCAGAAGCTCTTAAAATGGCTATTGAACAAGCTGGTCTTCCTAAAACTTATATTCCAGATGTTTTAGTTCTTCGTCTTATTAAAAGATATTATGAAGAAAATATTACTGAAGCTGGTAAAGTTGTAGAGAATATTCTTAAAGGTGTACATAATATTAATCTTAGTATTGATGTTATTAATAGTTTACTTAATGAAAAGCTTAAAAGTAATCCTACTCTAGAAGAAATTCCTATTATTCTAGATATGATGAAACGAGTTAATGAACAAGCAGGCGCAATACCTGCTATGCTTAAAAAACTTGAAGAAGCTAAACAAAATCTTATGTATGAAAAAGAAACTGAAGTTAGTCGAGGTGGTCAAACAGTTCTTAGTTCAATGGATGCCGAGGCATATTAAAACTACTATTATACATAAACTTGGTGGTTATACTTATAAAGACCTTAATAAAGATTTTAATAAAGATCTTAATAAAAATCGTAATATAGATTTTAAAAATGCTTATAATATGGGTGTTAATGAAGGACAACGTAGAGCTTTTAAAATATTACGTATTAAAATAAGTGCTTTATATGGTTTATCTAAACAAGAATGGATAGATAAAGTTTGGTATATGATAACTCATGTACATTTTATTGATAATACTAAAAATACAATAGATTAAAGTAATAGTCATGATAGATAATATTAAAATCAAATTAATCCATCTTTTAGGTGGTATATCTCAAGATGAAGCAAAAAAACTTAATAATTATGCTTTTCATCAAGGGGATATGTATGGTAGAAATATGACTAGACATTATCTTACAATAGTAGAAGAAAAACTATATGGTAAGTCTAAACAAGAGTGGATTGATGTAATGCACAAAGTTATTAAAAATTTATAATATGAGAGATAATAGATATGATGAAGTTTATCTTTATTTTCAAGAAGAAGGTCATAAATATACAGATAGTTTAGGAAATAAATATTTTTCTGTTACTACTTTAATACATGAAAATTATGTTCCTAAATTTAATCGTAAATATTGGCTTCATAAAAAAGCTAGAGAATTAGGTGTTAGTGAAAAAACATTAGCTAAACAATGGCAAGATATAACAGATGAAGCTTGTGCTAGAGGAACTGCTACTCATAATGGTATAGAAGATGCTATTAAAGATGTTAGTATGTTTAAAAATGCAATACAATATTTAAATCAAGTTGAAAGTGGTCGTGTTGTATCTGTTGCTGATATTCCTAATCTTAAAGTAAAACCTCTTGATGTTGAAGCTTTTAAAGAAGCTACACAAAATAAATATCCTGAAATTTATAGAGTATTCCAATACTATACAGATAAAGGATATACTATTTATTCTGAAATAGGTGCTTATCTTATTGATTATCTTATTTCTGGTACAATAGATATTCTTTGTATTCGAGATACAGATTTTGTTATTCTTGATTGGAAAACTAATCGTAATGGTCTTCAATTTGAAAGTGGTTATTTTAAAAAAGATAAAACAACTATACCTGCTCAATTAACTAATGAATGGGTTCCAAAAAAAGAAGATATGCTTCCTCCATTAAATCATCTTCCTAATTGTAATGGTAGTCATTATACTATGCAATTAAGCATGTATGCTAAAATGGTTGAACTTATTTTAGGAATACCTTGTACAGGTTTAGGTCTTTGTCATATCGGTAGTCCTTTTGTAAAAAATGCTTATGGTATGCCTTATAAAGACGTTAATAATCAATATCCTATAGATCCTAATGGTAAAGAAACTGTAAAATGGTATCGTATAACTTATAGACGTACTGAAGCTGAAGCTGTATTAAAAGATAGACTTATTCAGTTATCTAGTCAAAAAACTAATTCTAATAATAATCAATTAAATTTATTTCCCGATGATTAAAACTGGTCTTTATAGTAAATGTCTTACTTATGATTTTAAAAAACTATTTCAAGATAAAGGTTATGCTTGGTTTGATAAAGGTACTTATAATTTAAATATTATAGGTGTTCGTAAAAATAATCCAAATAATAAAATTACAAATTTATATGATGATATTCTTATAGTAGATTATAATACTGAAGTTGGTCATAAACGTCAGCTATTTAATATAACTACAGAACCTGGAGCTTATTATATGGAAAAACTTGGTAATCCTAATGGTACTGCTATTTTAGTTCCTAATCAATATCGTGGTGCATGGCAGATAGGACTTCATCGTGGTAAATATAAAGCTCTTGTACAACGTAAACCAGTAAGTGTTTATCGTGATGGTAATAAAGATGATGTTTATGATTTAAAACCTACTTCTATTCAAAATGGTTTATTTGGTATCAACATACATCGTTCTAATGAAACTTGGACTCGTAATACAATAGATCAATATTCAGCAGGTTGTCAAGTATTTAATAATCCTACTGATTTTCTTTCTTTCCTTAGACTTTGCGAAAAACAAAAAGCTAAATATGGAAATAGTTTTACTTATACTCTTATTAACGAAACTGATTTAAAATGATTATAGATAAAGAAGATTTTAAAAATGCTATTAAACATTTAATGTATTTACTTTGTCTTATAAGTACATTAATTATTATATGTTTAGCTATAGTTATTATTTATGATAAATATATTAACCATAATAGCTCCCCCGTAGAAGAAATTCATAAAATTGATTCTGTTAAATTTGAAAATAATAAACTTACTACTGAAATTAATATTTTAGATAGTATTAAAAATAATAAAGTTAATGATGTTACGAAACTTAATAATGATAGTACTATTAAGTTGTTCTATGAACTTATTAGCACAAAATAATAAACACTCTTCTACGGGGGAGCTAGACAGTGTACGTGTTTCTTATAATGATTTACGTACAGTTAATAGTAAACTTATAGAACTTGATTATACTAAACGAATTAATAATAAATTATATAATATTATACGTAATGATAGCATAATTATAAATAATTATAAAAGCGTAAATGATAATTTTAATAAAACTATATGTAAATATAAACGTCAACGTAATATTGCTTTTGTTACTTCTCTTTGTACTATTGTTGGTATAATTTTTTCTTTTATAAAATAATATGGCAAGAAGTGAAATTAGTATTGAAGAATTTATTAGAACTTATCCATTTCTTGAATATATAAATGAAGATAAATCTCATTATAAACATTCTAAAAATGAAGGCTATGATGATCCTGATGATTTATTTCTTATAGGTGATAGTGGAGGGTTTCTTTTAAATATTCAGCCAGGTGATAAATTTATTAATACTTATTTATTTACTGAAATGGCTGATTTTTATCGTAAATATAAAAAATATACAAATTATAAAGAAGATAGTATTCCTCACAGACAACTTAGAAAAAGAGAAGAATATCGTAGACTTAATGGTTTTACTGCTCCTTGTCTTTTACGTAATGGTGTAGTTCAAAATGTTCGTATTACAGGACATCATTATAATTTTCTTAATTATACTATGATGGAACAGCTTGATACTAGTAAAGCTAAAGCTGGTAATAAAGCTAGTGTCGGTGCTAAACATTATGATTTTAGTAAATTTATAGATGCTCAATTTTGGACTTTTCATATTATAGATTTTGCTAAACGTAATGGTTTTCATCTTATAATAGATAAAACTCGTCGTGGTGGTTTTTCTTACATTATGGCTGCAAAGAGTTCTAATACTCTTAATCTTCAACCACGAAAAGTAGTAATTCACGTTGCTGCTGATAAAAAGTTTCTTACAGCTACAGGTGGTTTAACTGATTTTACTATTAATAATCTTAGATTTTATGAAACTAAAACACCTTTTGTAAAAGGTATTCTTTCTACAGATAAAGAAAACTTTCGTTTAGGTTTTAAACTTCCTAATGGTGTTGTATCTCCTAAAGCTTGGCAATCTGCATTATTTAGTGTTTCTGCAATGAATAATCCTGATTGTGCTATCGGTAAAGATGCTATAGATGTAAATGTCGAAGAACTTTCTACTATGGAAAACTTTGATGATTTTATGGCAGTTACTGAACCTGCAATGAGAACTGGTTCTTATGTTACAGGTAATCTTACTTGTTGGGGTACAGCTACTAGTGGTAATATGCAAGTTTTTGAACAGAACTTTTATTCTCCAAAATCTTTTCATTTTATGCCTTTTGAAAATGTTTGGGATAAAGATTCTCGTAATGAAATTTGTGGTTATTTTAAACCTTATGCTTGGGGACTTCAAGGTCAATTAGGTGATAAGTTTGCAATGGATAAAGATGGTAATTCTGATTTGGAAACCGGTCTTCGTATTGCACATAATGAAAGAATAAATAAAAAACAAACTGCTAAAACTTTTGCTGATTATATTAATTATCTTGGTCAGTATGCTTTAATGCCAGCAGAATCTTTTAGTAGTGCTACTGAAAATATATTTAGTAGTGAAGAACTTCTTGCTTGGGAAGAAAGACTTAGAACAGATAATAGTTTTAAATTTTATGTAGATGGTTGGTTATTTGAAAATAACGGAAAAGTTGAATTTAAAACTAATGCTCGTATAGAAGCTGAAGGAGGTGTATTTAATAAAGATTATTGGGATTGGATTGAAGGTGTTCCTCGTAAAGGACATGAACATCCTCATGGTTGTATTCGTAAATGGTTCAATCCAATGAAAGTTCCTTATCATGATAAACAAGGACAATTAATAACTGGAACACCTCCTGGTATGTATTCTATAAGTTATGACCCTGTAGGTGTTAATAAAGAAAATAAACTTATTACTAACAAACACTCTCATAATAGTATTAATGTTTGGATGAATCCATGTCAATATAACGGTTTTAAAACAGCATTAGTTTGTGCTTATTATGGTCGTCCTGAAAAACTAGAAGAAGCTGATAAAACTTGTTTACTCCTTGCTAAATATTATAATTGTCTTGGTACTACAGGTGTAGAAATTAATCGAGGTGAAACTGTAAGTAATTTTACAAAATGGAAGGCTCTTAAATATCTTATGAAAGATCCTGTTCAAATTTGGGATACTACTCTTAAAGGTGCAACAGTTGGTACTTATGGTGTTAATATGGGTGATGGAGCAAAGAAACTTGAAGGACTTCGTTTACTTAAAGAAATGCTTTATACAGTTATTGGTAAAGATGATTTAGGTAATGATGTATATTTATTCCAAACTATTTATGATTATCAAACTATTCTTGAACTTAAAAAATGGAATGCTTTAGGTAACTTTGATAGAGTTTCTCAAATGATTATTAGAGCACTTCAATGGAAACTTGAAGATATTGAAGCTGCTAAAGCTCTTGCACATCGTAAAAAAGTTCTTGAAAACCCTGATACACGTAATATTCTTATGAGAGATTGGTTTTAATTAAAAATTTAATGTTATGGCTGGACTTTATGATATATATTCTGTAAATGATACAGATGAAACAAACGATGTTGATAAAAAACCTCTTGGTGTTACTAATAGAACAGGTTCTAGTTTACAAAAGAAACAAAAAAGTGGAAGTATTAATGATTTTGTTTCTTTTAGTTTTCCTAGAAATTATAATATAATGCGTACTTTAGGATTACCTAAACGCTTAGCTTTACAAAGAGCTATTGATATGACTATGCAACATGGTTTAGAAAGTCAATATGGTAGATCTAATGCAGCAGTTAATAAAAATAACAGAAGTGGTATGATGTCAAATGGTAAAACTATTTATTATGCGACACCTGATTTAAATGATGCAGCTATTGTTAAATCTTATCTAAATAATCCTAATTGGATGAGAGGTGTAAATAGTTCTAATAGTTATAATTATTTTTATAATTTACAACATCCAAGAGCTAATGAACACGCTTATGAAGGTAATATGGTAGGTACAGATGATTATTATAGAAAAATAATGGGTGCTAAAACATTACAAAAAACTATAGATTCTTATATAAAAGCAGGTAATACTAAAAATTGGAGTATGATGCCTGTTAGAACAGATTTAGATGATATGATAACATTAAGCTAAAATTTAATATTATGGCTAGATATACATTAGAAGATGGTCAATATGAAGAAGATTGGTCTGATAAAATAGAACCTTGGACTGCTGGTTTAGGTTTAGCATCTGATATAGTAGGTTTGACTACAGCAGCTACTGGTGTTGGTGCTCCTATTGGAGGCGGTATAGCATTCGTAGGTAATATTCCAAATTTTATAGTAGATGCTTATCAAATGGGTAGAGATTGGTATCGTTATTATAATGATGGTGGCGGTAATAATCTTAAAGGAGCTCTATGGAATACAGGTGAAACTGCTTTAGATATTGTAGGTGGTAAACTAGCATTTAAAGGATCTAAAAGTGTAAATGATAAAGCTTTTGTTGAAGAACTTAATGCTAGAATAAAAGACGAAATTAAAAAGCGTCAAGGTCATAAATTGTTACTTAGAAAAAAAGGTATGACAGATGAAGAAATAGAAAGATATATATTACAAAAAGCTACAAATGCTGCTGTAAATTCTAAAGATATAATAGATGCTAAACGACGTAGAAACGCTAGAAGTATTAAACAAGGACAAATAATAGGTAATATAATGAGTGGTATTCAAAATGGTCGTCAAGTAATAGTAGGACTACCTAATGATGCTACTAGAGTTAATAGACCTATTTATGTTCCTCAGCCAATTCAATTAAGATAATATTATTATGCAACCTAATTATACATTAAAGTTTCCACAACAAAAAGTTAGTGGTACTATTAAAAGTAAAGCTGAATGGTATACAAATTGTATAGATTATGTTATTGATACAGGTCTTGCAATGAATGATAGAACAGAAGATGAAATTAAACTTCGTATTCTTCGTGGAGATATTCCAAATAGTTTTTATAAGAAAACTCTTAATCCATATAATGCTACTAATGAGAAATATCAAAGATTTCCTGCTACTATGAGAAATCTTGATATTATGTCTGATATTATTAGACGTTATGTTTCTGAATATTTTAAAGGTGTTCATGAATTTATAGTTGGTGCTAATAATCCAGATATAGTTATTAATAAAAACGCTAAACTTAAAGAAAAGATTGGAGAGTTAGCTCAACAAGCTTTTCAACAAGAATTTGAAAAAGCTTATCAGCAAGCTGTTCAACAAGCTCAACAACAAGGTCAAGATCCTAGTACTATAAATCCTCAAGATAGTATGCCTGATCCTGAACAATTTATTAAAGATTTCAATGAGAAATATATTGATGATGAAAGTAAACAAGGACAAGATATGCTTGATTATATTCGTTCTATAACTCAAGATAATATAATTTATCTTTCTGCTTTCTTTAATTTTGTTTCTCTTGGTGAATGTTTCTCTTATTGTGATATTAGAGGTAGTAATATAGTTAAAGAAAATGTTTCTGTTCTTGAAGCTTATCCTATTCCTAATGGAAATTATTTTGTTGAAGATCATGATATGTTTGCTAGAAAGATGATGTTATCTTATCAACAAATAATGGATATGTTTGAAGATAATTTAGATGATAAAGATAAAGGTTTTCTTGAAACTTATTATAGTCAACAATCTGCTCATGGAGGAGTAACTAAACTTACATATAATCAATATTTTGAAACTTATCCTGATGTTTGTGAAAAATTTAATAAAGAAGAGCGTGAACTATTTAAACGTGATCCTATAAATGTTTATGATGTTAATACTAATCTTTATGAAGTTTGGCATGTAGTTTGGAGAGGAGAAGCTAAAAGAGGTATTCTTACTTATGTTAATGAATTAGGTTTGACTACTACACGAGTTGTAGATGAAGGTTATAAACTTAATAAAGAAATGGGAGATATTGATATAGAATGGACTTATGAACCTCAAGTTTATGAAGGTTATCGTATTGGTACTCGTTATACTGCAATATATCCTATTAAAGCAAGACCTATAGCTTTTAATCGTGGAGGTAAATTACCTTATAATGGTATAATGGAAGTTCTTCCTATGATGGGTAAATTTAGTATTATTAAACTTATCACTCCTTATCAGATTATGCGTAATATTTTTGCTTATCATCGTGAAATGGTAATTGCTAAAAATAAAATGCTTATTCTTTTATTGCCTGAAAGTCTTATAGCTTCAAATACTGAAGATAAGATTTATAAAATGGCTGCTGATGGTGTTCTTATAGTTGATGATACTGAAGATGCTAATTCTCAAAAAATGGCTAATATTAGATTGCTTAATGCTAGTTTAGGTTCTTATATTACAGAACTTACTAATCTAATGGATTATACAAAACTAGAAGCTCGTGAAATGGTAGATATGAATGTACAGCGTTATGGTGATATTGCTCAATCTGCTGGTGCTGCTACAACTCAAGAAGCTATTACACGTTCTTCAATGGGTATGGTTATTCTAGTTCAAATGTTTGATGAATTTAGAAAAGCTGATTATAATAGAGATTTAGATTATTGTAAGCTTGCTTATATTGATGGGCTTGATACAAGTTATTGGAATGAATTAGGACAAAAGAAATATATAAGTCTTGATGTAGATAGTTTTATTAATTCTGATTATTCTACTACAGTTCGTAATGATTCTAAGGAACTTGATAAAGTTCAACAACTTCGTCAATGGGCTTTTAGTGCTGCACAAAACGGAGATCTTGATATGGCTCTTGCAGCTATAACTGGTGATAATGTTTCTCAAATTAAAGCAACTGTTCAAAAGTTTACTGAACTTAAAAGACAACATGAAGAACAAATGCAGCAAGCTGAACAAATGCTTAAACAAGAAGAAATACAAAATAAACTTCGTGAGATTGAAGCTAAAGGTGAACAAGATAGACTTACTGAACAACTTAAATATCAATATGAACTTCAACTTAAATATATTGATGTTGATATGTCTTTACTTGGTCAAGAAGGAGCTGATGATGGTTCTGAGAAAAGACTTGCAGCTTTAGCTGAACAAAATAAAACTAATATTGAACAACAAAAACTTCAATTAGCTCGTGAACAAATGTACACAGATAGTTATTCAAAAGCAGCTGATAGACAAGTTAAAAGAGAAGATATTAAAACTAAACTTCAAATAGCTAAAACTAATAAAAATAGATATGATAAATAAATAGTGCATTCCTAAACTACTCTATGCCTTTATTATGATAATGTTTATTGTAATAAAGGCATTATTATTTTATTGTATATTTTTATTTTAGATTTGAGAGCGTATAATTCTAAACCTTTATAGTTTATCATTTGGATGATTATAATTCAACAGAGAGAAAATAAAGTGGCAAATAGCCACAATTTATGGCAAGCGATTATACATAGAAACACGATAAAACAGATTTAACCAAATAATCTAAGTAGTGTTAGCAGTAATATAGTTGATTATGTTTGTGTTTGTATTAATGTTGTTAAAAATGGTCTAATTTGTTTGCTATTTGATGATAAAATTATTACTTTTGTATCACATAAACCAATAATAAGTTTAATTCTAATAATTATTTTAAAGTTATGCCTCTAGCCGATATTGATTTTGAAGGTGCTGCTCAACAAACAGGTGGTTCTGGTGCTGCACAAGCTAATGAAAGTGGTGGCGATAATGGTGCTGCCCAAGAAGACATGACACATCTTAATGGTAGTAATCAAGAAGATATTACTTCCAAAGATGGTGCAAGTAACAATAATGGTCAACAAGAAAAACAGAATGATGATACTAATGATGGTAGTAATCAAAATGACCAAGATACACAACACTCTTCTACGGGGGAGCTAGCTGTTGGAGATACTCTTGAGTTTGATGGTTCTACTTATACAGTAGATAAAGATGGAAATCTTGTTGATGATAAAGGAAGTATTTTTAAACAAGCTAATGAAGTTTCTGATTGGCTAAAGTCTATGGATGTAGATGATAATGACCAAGTTGATGGTGGTTTGAATCTTGCATCTATTCAAGAAGCTCTTGGTGTTACAGTTACTAATTCTGAAGGTAAAGCTGTAGAATTTACAGATGATGCAAATGGTGTTAAAGCTTATGTTAATTCTGTAATTGATTTGAAGTCCAATGAACTTCAAACTGCTGCTATTAATAAGCTTTATTCTGATAATCCTTTATTGAAACAATTTAGTGATTATGTTCAACTTACAGGTACTCCTCGTGGTTTTGGTGAAATTCCTGATAGAAGTGGTATTCAAGTTGAAAAAGATAATGAAGCTCAGCAAGTAGCTATTATTCGTATGGCTGCTCAAGAATTTGGTAATAAATCTCTTAATGAGAATTATATTAAGTATTTGCGTGATAGTGGTGGTCTTTATGATGAAGCTCGTAATCAACTTCAAGCTTTAGCTGAAAAAGATATTGCTGTTCGTAAAGAAATTGAAACTAGAGCTGCTACTAAACGACAAGAAGAAGTTGAAAATGTAGCTAATTATTGGAAAAATGTTAGTAATGTTATTGACGGCAGAATGATTGCTGGATATAAACTTCCTGAAAGTTTTACTAAGGAAGTTAATGGTCAAAAAGTAGTTATTACTCCTAACGACTTTTATAATTATCTAAGTAAAGCAAACCAACAAGATGCTGATGGTAACAGAGTTACTGGTTATCAAAAAGATTTAAATAATTTAAGTGATACTGATTATTTAAATCGTGAACTACTTGACGCTTGGCTTATGTTTACAGGTGGTACTTATAAAGATTTAATTGATATGGCTGTTAAAGAAGATAAAGTTCGTCAGTTAAGAGTTAAGTCAAAAGAACAACGTACCGCAAAATCTGTTAAGATTATAAGAAAAGCAGGTGGTAAAACTGATATTAATGATATTATTCTTTAATATCCTATTTTTATTGTTTAATTTTATATTAATTTATTATGTACAAACTTAGAGAAGTATCTCGTGGTAATTATGATGACCGTGGTTATTCTAATGAAGAAACCATTGCACATCTAATGCTTGCTAAGCCAGAAGAAATTAATAATGTTCTGACTTATACTTATGGTATGGATGATGATCGTTTTCCTCTTACTTTTCTTACTGAAGGTCAAGGTTCTACTGGTGTTGTAGATATTGCTACTGTTCAGTGGACTTGGAAAACTATGGGTCGTATGAAGTTTAATGATTATGTTCTTTATTTTAATTCAGCTAATACTACTCCTGGTAAAGGTGGTGCTGTTTTTGAAGTAGAGTTTAAAACTCATTGGCTTATCGAACAATATGGTTTGATTGCACCTGATGGTGTTACTCAAGTTCGTATTATGAAAGATCTTGGTGAAGGTACTCATGGTGGTTATCTTTATCGTTTGAAGCTTACTAATCCAGATCCTAATGCTTATGTTGATCCTGAAAATCTTAAGCAAGGTAAATATTGGTCTATGACTGCTCCTACTATTAGTGAAAGTTACAGTAAGGGTAATCGTTCTAATGTTATGGGTCCAGGTAAGATGCAAAGTCAACTTGAGTTCCACCGTTATTCTAAAGAAATTGCTGGTAATATTTCTAATGTTGTAGTTACTTATGAATTTAAGACTAAGAGTGGTGGTACTACCAATCTTTGGATTAATGAAGAAATGCGTCAACATGATATTACTTGTCGTATTATGGATGAGGAACGTCTTTGGCTTGCAGAATATAATAGAGATGTAAATGGTGAAATTAATCTTATAGATCCTGATAATGGACAACCTATTCCTCATACTGCTGGTATGATTCAAATTTGTCGTGAATCTAATTATGACACTTATGGAGAAGTTCTTACTTTGAATAAGATTGAACGTACTATTGGCGATATTCTTGATAAGGATACTGATACAGGTTCTATGGAAGTAGTTCTTATGGGTGGTAAAGGCTTCATGGAAGATTTCGACAAAGCTATCCGTAATGATGCTCGTTCTGAAGGTTTTGCTACTCCTCTCGGTGATAAGATGATTGAAGATTTTAATGGAGGTCTTTCTTATGGTAAGTATTTCCGTCGTTACAAGACTGTTGATGGTCATGTAATTACAGTTCAACATCTTCCTTTCCTTGATCATGGTACACTTGCTGAAAATGCTAAGGCTAATGGTATGATACATCCTCGTTCAGGTCGTCCTATTACTTCGCATCAAGCATTCCTTATTGATATGTCTACTTATCAAGGTGTTCGTAATGTACGTAAGGTTCGTCAAAAGGGACAAATTTATAAGTGTGGTGTTTTGAAGGGTCTTACTGATATTCCTGCTGCTTGGGGTTCTGTTCCTACTAATTCTATTTCTACTGATGTTGATATGTCACGTTATGAAATTAAGAATAGTTACGGACTTCAAGTAAATAATGCAACTAAGATGTTGCAGTTAAAGTGTGTAATCTAAAAGTATAAATCAGATAAATAATAAAACTATGCCTCTTAATATCCCTACTATTAAGGATGACGCTGATAAAGTTCAAAGTCAAAATGAAAGTACACCTACTGCAAGTGCAGAAACTTTTGAAGAAGATTTAAATAAAGAATATGTAGATAAGCGTACAGTTACTATTAGTCTTGTTCATAATTATTCTAATTATCGTAAAGTTAATATGAAGGTTCTTGGACAACGTAAAGAGACTATTGGTAGTTCTATTACTTCTTGTCGAGTTCTTTCTTCTAATCGTGGTGAAGTAGAAGCTTACTTCCCTGCACTCATAGGTCTTTCTCCTAATAATCCTGATTTTATTACTCGTGTAAAAGGTTGGCTCAGTAATATTCAATTTATCGTTAATGATAATGATAAGAGTTTAGATATTTCTTTCGTATATAATAAGAAGTCTGATTATCTTGACTTTAAGAAAAAAGAAGAAGCTATTGATGCAGAATATGCTAAAACTGATAGAGCTAATACAGCTCAAATTAGAGAAGCTGTTAAAAAGAGAGTAGATTCTCTTAATACTCTTGAAAGTAGTAAGTATAAATATGGTCATCCTGTTAATCTTCAAGATTATTTGATGTATCGTCATTGTCTTCTTTATAGAGATGTAGCTAAAGATCCTGCTTTAATTAATGCTGATCCTAGTCTTCGTTTTTATATTAAAGATGAGGCTAAAGAAGCTGAAAAGCAAAGACAACTTACTCAAGAACGAGTTAAAGCTATGCGTAACTTTATTGAACTTAATGCTTCTGAACAGAAGTTTAATGCAGTATATGTTGCAATGGTTGCACTTCGTAATGAGAATGTTGCTGAAGCTCTTCTTAAAGACCATAATGAAAAGACTTCTAATCTTATGGACTTTGTAAATAAGTCACCTGATAAGTTTAATAAACTTATTTCTGATAAGAATATTGTTACTAAAGCTCTTATAGAAACTCTTATTGTTCGTGGTGAACTTATTCGTGCTGAGTATAATCAACAAATTTCATCAGCAGATGGTAATTTTATTGGATCTAATATGAATGAAGCAGTAGCTTATTTCAATAATCCTAATAATAAAGATGTTCGTACTGCTTATGAAAATAAACTAAAAATGTTTTAATTTAATATTAGAACTATGAATATAGCTGAAATGCACGTATGGTTTCGCCAATATGCTCAACAGATGGGTTTACAAAATGTTCGTGCCATCCTTCCAGAGCAAATTGATTTAGTTATTAATACAAGTATTATAGATGTAATCAACCAAATAATCACACAAAATATTGGTGTTACTAATGATAGGATTATTACTGATAATTCTAAAATTAGTCAAATTAATGCTTTTAGAACTTTATATAAAGTTACTAATGTAATAGCTACACCAACAGATAATCCACAACCTGGTAATCCTTTTGTTAAAGGTTCAGAAACTACAGTATATAGGATTACTGGTAATATTGATAATTTCGTTAAAGGTGCAGCTAAAACTGAAATAGCATATTATAAAATTTCTAATGGGAAATTAATACCAAGTGATGAACAAACTCAAGCAATTAATTGTTCAAGTTTAGAAGCGGCATATCTTCTTGCAGCAAGTTCAACTAATAATGGAAAATATGTAAAAATAACAACTACAATAAATAGTGAAGGTTTTGATTATTTATTTATAATAGATGCTTCTATTTCATATTATAATGGAGAAAAATCAATACTTACAAATTATTTCCCTATAAGAATTATAGATGATCGTTATTTGAGTGATACTTTGAATGATTTTATATTATCTCCTAAACTTCGTTCTCCTATTGCTGTAATATATAATAACACTTTTGATATTTATGTAGATAAAACTGTACAAGGAGGTTTAGACAATGGTTTAATTCCTCATTTATTACGTTTTAGTTATATAAGTAAACCAGCAAAAGTACGTTATAGTTCTGATTTAGGTTTAACTAATGTAGATTGTGATTTACCTGAATATCTTCATGTAGATATTCTAAAACATGCGGTTGATTTATATCGAATTGCTGTTAGTGGTCAGCTTCATAATGCTCAACAACAAATTCAACCACAACATCAAGCTCAAGCTCAACAACAAACTCAACAATAAAATTTAATAAATTATGAAGCAATTACTTCTTTTAAGTAGCGATGTATATCCTTCAGGACTTACTGCTTATGATGCAACTAAGATTCCTGTTGGTCAAATTGCTGTTATGCAAAATGGCAGTATTGTTACTTCTGTAGATTCACTTGAAGATAAGAATTTTACAATCCTTTATCGTAAAAGTAAAGATGCTCAAGTTAAAAACTTTGATGTAGATTATAATAGTCTTAGTATTGTTAAATCTGTATCACAAGCATCTAAGGCTAAGAAAATGACAGTCACAGTTCCTGCAACTGTAGCTAAAGAAAATTATGGTTTTACTATTGTAAAGAAAGGTAAAACTTTTAATGAACGCATTAATTATAGTTATTCAGAATATGCTAAAGCTGATGGCAAACAAGCTGATATAACTGCTGCTCTTGCTAAAGTAGTTAATGCTAATACTGAAAATACAGGTGTTAAAGCTACTGTTTCAGATGCTGTTATTACTCTTGAAAATATAGTTAATGAAGATTTTAATGTAGTTAGTGAACTTTGCACTGTTGCTACTACTCAAGAATTTGCTCCTGCTATTCTTGATGCAGCTTATGTAAAAGATTTAGCTCAACGTTGTATTGGTGGTAAAGGTATTCAATATCTTGCTGAAGATGGTAAAGAACTTTATCCTGGTTATCCTGAAGCAGTAGCAGATGGTTATTATGCAATGTACACATTACGTTTTGCTAATAAGCGTGCTGCTAGTAGTCAAGTAAGTGATAATGTTTATCAACTTCTTCATGTTGTATTCCCTGTTGAAGCTGTAGGAGGTTCTGGTACTGGTACTGCTACTACTAGTGTTTTTGAAAAATTAATTAATAGTGGTGTTCCTGTTCCTCAATCTAGTGATGTTACAGATAAGACTAAAACTATTGTTTAACTTATTGATTAATAATTAGCTCTCTTTTATAAAGAGAGCTATTATTGCTTTTAAAGATGAATGACCTACAATCAATTAATGATTTAATTAGTAGTGCAGTTAAAGATTCATCTTATATCACAGTTATAATTTCTAGTTGTGTTTTTCTTATTTATACAGCTATTGTTAAAATTGTTGATATAGTTAAAGCTAAAGACAGAGCTAAACCATTACTTGAAATGGCAAACGCTGTCAAAGAAATTAGTCAAAATGTAGTTAAACTTAATATTGTTTTAGATAAAACAATCAAAGAATCTGAAGCTAAAGAAATTAGTAGAATAAATCAAATTATAGATGTTTCATTTGATAGTTTTAAATCTTCTGTATTAGATGAATGTATTGATATAATTATACATAACAATATAGAAACTAATAGAGATAGTATTAAACAAAATATTTATAAATGTGTAAATACTGAATATTATAAAGTTTATTCTATTTTTTCAGCTTATGAACATGATGATGTTAATGTTTCTACTAGTATAAAAGAGGAATGGATTGATGATACTACTAGTGAATGTCTTCGTATAATATATAATGGACAAGATTCTGTTAGTCGTATAAGACAATTAAATAACAAACTTAATATTATTACTGAAGAATATTCTATTTATATTAAAAATAAAGTATTTAATCATTAATAAGATGTTCTTATTATTATGAATGCTAATTATTAAATATTTAATTGTTCTACTAGAACTGCTATATTTAGTGGTTTTAGTAGAACTTTTTTGTTATTAAAATTATAATTATTATGTTTAAACAACTTTGTAAAAATCTTATTGATAGTTTAGGTGTTAATACACTTATAGGAACTAGAGTTAAATCTGTATTAGATTTTATAACTAAAGATAATGAAGTAACTAGTCGTCAAATTATAGAACTTCAAAATGAAACTGTTATAAATACAGATACCATTAATAAATTAGTTGATATAAATAATTTTGCTACTAGTGAATTTACTGAATGTTCAGAACCTAGTCATAAAGCTACAGCTAGTAAGATTTATATAACTGAAGATGTTCAGAAAATACCTATAATAAGAAGTATTACACTTAAAATTTCAGAAACTGCTGGTGAATCAACTCCTACTTATATAGTTCTTACAGATAAAACTCAAAAAGTTTTTATAGGTAAATCTAGAAATAGTATAGTACAAACTGAAAATAGAGGTAAGTTTGTTACTTGGCATTTTGATTATTTATCTATACCTAGCGGACAACTTGATATTTTATTTACAAATGAAAAAAATGAATTATGTCCTTGTCGTTTACATGCTGCTGTTAAAGTTGAAGGTGTGATTTGTGTAAACAATGATGTTGAATATAATAACATTTGTCCGGCTTTAGGTATTAATACTCTTACTACTCATGATTGATGAAAAACTTATAAATAAAGATATAGTTAAAGTTACAAATGTTATTTTAGAAGTTGAAGCGTTAGGTTATATTCCTAATACTAAGAAATATCTTAAACTTAATAAAAATATTATTTGTAAAAAACTAAATAGATATAATACTATATTTAATTCTGTGTTTAGACAAAACATAACACATTTTTATAATAAATTATAAAGAATATGGAAGAAATTAATGCAAATCTTTTATATCTTTGTATTCCTAAAGCTTGGAACAATACATATTATAAACTTTTATATTTACTTGCTGATGAAGGTAAAAATATAATAGACGATTGTAATTATACTTGTTCTAACAAAGGTAATAATGTTTTTACTTGTTGGAATCTTTTTCAAAGTGCTATTGCAGCAAATGAAATAGGTGAAACTAAAAAAGCTAATCTATTTATCAATTATATAGATAAACAATTAGATTATTATAATAAAGGTAAAGATATTATAATACCTACTATTGATGAAAACGAAGAGTATCCTAAAATAAGTATAGAACCTAATGGTGATGATACTTTTACTGTTGTATTAAAATATAAAGATAAACAAACTACTATTAAATTTCCTACTGTTGAAGTTCCAACTATATATTATGGAAGTAATAATACTAATACTGCTAATGGTGTAGATTTAAAAGTGTTTACTAAAATAGATGATAGTATGTTTAATAAAAACATTACTATTGAAACAACTAATTTTAATAAATATATTTGGTTTGTTTCTACAGTAGAACTTACATTTACTTGTGGTAATATTCCTGTAACTTTAAATCAAACTAATATTAACAATTTATATTATTATAATACTGATGCTTTAATTGCTGGAAATGATAATGTTTTTGTTATAAATAAAAAATAATATGGAAACTAAATATCCTAATACTCTTATTTCTTCTAGAGAAGATAAAAAGTTAGTTTACGCTAATGAAGTTTATAGTAAATATTATAGTAAATCTATTGAAGATAAAGTAATGGATTTAGATAATGAACACCATACTATAAAAAATAACGTAGCTAATAATAAAGATAATATAGATCGATTAAGTAATGATATTACTAATAATACAAATGATATAACTAAAATTAAAAAAGATATAAATACTAATAAAACTAACATTGAACTTAACAAAACAAATATAGCTACTAATAAAACTAATATCGAACTTAATAAAACTAATATAAATACTAATAAAGAAGATATTAAAAATATAAGAAGTACAATAGAAAATATTAATAATACTATAGCTACACAATATTATACTAATACAGAAGTAGATAATAAGTTAGGTAATATTATTGAAAATACTTGGTGTACTAAAGAACTTTTAAATTGTTCAAATAATGATGATGCTCATAAATTATATGTAGGTAGAATAGATATTCCTAAAAATATAAGTAATATAAATTATTTTACTACTATTACTATAAAATTAGCTAAAGATGCTACTAATAATAATTCTTTAAAAATAAGAATATTAGATTCTGAAGATAATTTTATTGCTGATAGTACTAATTATATAATACAATCAGATAATATAAATAAATATGTAACATGGTATTTTGATCCTATTATAGTTCCTCAAAATGGTGTTCATGTTAGATTTATAGATTTGAATAATAAATATGACTATTTGCGTGTTCATGGAAGTATGGATAATGTAGGTATAACTTGTTTAGGTATGGATTTACAAGTTTATACTATGTGTCCTGCTATAGGTTTTAATGTAACACCTTTAGTTCATTTAGATTTATATAATAAATTTGTTTCACTTAATGTTTAAATTATTATTGCTAAACAATCTTCTAATTCTCAACCGAAAGTTAGTACTAGAACACCTCGTACTAATAGTCCAAAACCATTAATTCCTAAAGCTGGAGTAACACATTCTGGACGAAAATCTTATTAATATTATGGAAAATTTTAGTATAAAGTCTATAAAACATTTTATAACTATAACTAAAATAACTCCTATATTAATAGCTTTTATTCATTTAATAAATGAAATTTTAGGTTTCTTAGGTTTCAATGATGTTCCTCTAAATTATATAGGTGGAATATCATTGATTCCTATTATTTATTTATATTATACTAGTTATGTATTTAAGTTATGTAGTTATTATAGAATGTTTCTACATTATGCTGTTACTATTAATATAATAAATACTATTGATTTTTATATAGGTTTTCCTTTTAATGATGTTCAATATATTATATTTCATATTATAGTAACATTGCTATTTATGTTTATAATAATAAAGTTGAAATTCTTTTAAATAGTTTATGCTATGAATAATTCAATCAAACTTACTATCATTAAAATACTTAAAGATACTATTAATAAAATAGAGAATAATGAACGTTCTTTAGATGATGAAGAAATTTTATCTATTGCTAAAAATTTAGTTCATATTAAAATTAATATTGAACAGACTTGTAATTATATTCATGTATCTAGAGCTACATTAAATAGAATGATAATAGATGGTAGAATACCTAAACCTAAGAAAACTCTTGGTGGTGATAAATATTGGTTTCAAGATGAACTTGATGATTATATAAATGAACATAAACAAATAAACTAATGAGCAATTTATGATACGCTTAACTATCTGATAGTTAAGCGTTTTTTATTATTTTGAGAGATATTTGTACCATGAAAAACATATCTATACCTTTGTAGCGTAATATTCTTGCAAGATGTTATACAATTAATCTTATTAATAAACTTAATTTTATAATTATGTCTGATTCTAAAGTTTTTATGTTTCCTGATTCTCCTTGTCAGGCTACAAATGGTACTGATCAAATAAGTACACTTAATAATAAAGTTAGTAATATGGAAGATACTTTAAATAAAATCGTTAATATGTTATCTGATAGTACTAAACATTAAATTTAATCTTGTTATGAGAATTATTATAACTGAAGAAAAATCATCTAATGTGATGAGTAAACTTCACAATCTTAAAAAGATTACAAGTGAACTTGCAGAATGTTTTGAAGAATGTAAAGAAGAATCTTCACGTAATCGTCGTTATGATGATGAAGATGAATATGATAAATATTCATCTAAACGTAAGAATCGTAAAGATTATGATGATGAAGATTATGATGATTATGATGATGATTATAAACGTTCATCTCGCCATTCTTTTCAAAGAAGTAGATATTGATAAGTTGTATATCTAAAAGTTTCTAATATGAAAAGAGATAGTCTTGATAGTTTTGATGTTCTTCCTGAAGATATGATTAATTATCTTCGTTATAATGGTAGACATTTTAATCGTAAACTTTGTAGTTATGCAGTTTCTAGAATGAAATCCAAAGTTTCTTCTACGGGGGAGCTTAAATCAATCACTCCTATCACTAAAGAAGCTTTAGATGCTAAACTAGATGATTACAATATAGAACTTAAAGAAAATCAACTTTATGATTATGTTTATGTAGCTAATATGTGTAAAGCTGATTTTCTAGGTAGTAGTATTGATGATGAAAGACATCTTTGTTTATATGTAAAAGATGTTATAGATGATCCTGATGGTTATGATGGACTTGTATTTAATCGTTGGTATGCTGATATGTGTAGACAAGGTGTTCCTATAGATTGGTATGAGTTTATTTAATAGTTATAAAGTTAGTAGTAATAATGGTTGAAAAACTGTTATTACTACTTTTTTGTTTCTACTATTTGTTCTTATAGTTAATTAAACGTAATCACTTTGATGATTGAATATAAAATAATATATTTGTTTATTATAAAATTATATATAATCTAATTAATTAAATTATGATAGAAGAAGTTATTAGCAATATAATAAATACAACTATTGCTAGTTTTGATTTTCCTTATTGTGTTATTGTTAATATTTTAACTTACATTACTATTAAAGTTATTAATGCTAGAAATACTAAGTTACTTAAAACTTGGAGTAAACGTCTAGTATTTTTTGCAGTTTCTATTTTAGTTGCTATCGTTTATTGTTCTAATGGTAGTGATTATAAAATTATTTTTAATTCAATTATTCTTGCTCCTGTATCATGGTCTTGGATATTTAAACCTATTTGTAATAAGCTTAATATTGGTTATAAACTTGATAAAGAACTTAATGATATACTTTAATTCTTGTATATTTTTATTTTAGATTTAAGCCAGTTTATTTTTATAGCTTATAATTTAATCAGTCAATTATAAAGAATGGCTTAAATTGAAAATATGATATAAAATTAGCTATGTTTACTTGAATTTATAACCTTAATTGAAGCCAATTAGCTCCCCCTTAGAAGAGTGTTGTAATACTCTAATTAAATATAATTATAAACTTAATATCAATAGTATGGCAAGTATTGCAATGTTAGTTAGTGAATTTGCTCATAGTTTAAAGCAACCTAATAATAAAGCTTTACGTCAAAATATTAAACAACTTATCATTCATACTCGTAATGAAATTATTCGTAGAAGTTATGAAAATCATGGATATGTAGATAAAGGTTTAGTACAAAGATTTAAAGTTTCTCTTATTGATGTTTTAGATGGTGAATTAGAACTTCCTAATGGTTTAGAAGATGTAGATATTACTACAATAAAACGAACTAAAGATAAAGTTCCAAGACCTATTAGACTTACTAATAATCTTCCTTTTGATAGAGTTAGTAGTATAGGTTTTAAAACAAATAAAGAATTTCCATTTATTAAAGAAACTAGTGCTAGATTTAGAGGTTCAGTTCCTGGTTTATGTGGTATTCCTTGTTATGATTATATAAATGATTATATTTATATTTTTCCTACTAATAATAAACCTGTTAATATTAATAATATCTGTATTGAAAGTGCTTTTGAACATCCTAATGAAATTCAAGAACTTAATAAAGAAGTTGATGGAATACAATTACTTATGGATGAAAACGAATGGTTACTTAGCGAAGATATGATTGGTCAAATTAAAGATATTATTTATAAACGTGATTTACTTAATACTGTTAGAGAAACAAATGAAATTCCAAATACTATAAAATATAATTAATAACGTATGGCAATAAAGAATGTACCAGTAGGTGTTAGGCATTATCATAAAAGTATGCTTAATACTTTTAGTAAAAAAAGAGAAGAAGCTCTTACAAAACTTGATGAGCTTAATAAAAAAATTAAAGTTGAACATGATGAAATTAAATCTAATCTAAATGTATATAAAGACATTTGTGGTGTTAATCTTTTAGATTATGATGAATTTGTAAATAATAAATATACTAATGGTAAATTTTTAAAACTTACTAAAGGTATGTATATGAATCGTTCTAACAATTATGAATTAGTTAGTGATTTATTTAATGTTTATAATTTAGCTACTCATCAAAAACAAATAAGTGAACTTGAAAAAGAAATAAAGCTATATGATAAATGTCTTAAATTAAAACCTAATGATTATTTTAAAGTTCTTCGTACTTTTTATACTGAAGTTCATAAGCAAATGATTGTTAATGGTTATGGTTATGCTTATACTGGTCGTTTAGGTTGGGTTTGTATTAATCGTGTTGTTATCAAAGGTCGTCGTAAACAAGTTCTTGATTGGCAAGCTACTAAAAAAAGAGAAGCTGAACTTAAAGCACAAGGTAAACGTATTTATAATAAAGAAGAAGCTGAATGGTGTGCTAAGAATGGTATAGAATATAAAGCTGAAGATAAACGTGTTTATATGAAACCAGAGTCTTATTATGAAATTTGTTTATGTAATTGTCAACTTCCTAATGCTACAGGTTTTGTTCCTGAATTTGTAGATTATAGAGCTGCTGGATTGAGAGGTAAAACTAATCAAGATTTAATTGATGATTGTCATAATAATGTTGAAGAACTTACTCAACTGCCTATAGATCTTAAAACTAAAGTTATACTTTGTAATAAAGTAGATCCTATTTTATATACTAAATTTATACGTAATGAAAATCAAGCAACATACACTAAAGATAAGTCGTCTTATTGGAAAAATAGACAATGATTTTAATATAAGTGAATCTGATTGGATACCTAGAGTTGCAGCTTGGGTTATTGATGCTCTTTCACAAATGAAAGTTCTTCCTATGGAACGTAAACATAGAACACTTGAAGTTAGCGAAAGAATTGCTCAATTTCCTTGTTGTATTAATGCAGATGAAATTAAAGTTTATGATAAAAATGGTTGTGAAATATCACAACTAGATAGTAATAGTTCTTGTGGATGTAGTATCAATGTTGATAATTATGGTTCACAAGAAATTGCTGTTATTGATGATACCAATAAAAGTGGTATAAACTTTATGAAAGTTGGAACTATTGTTAATAATAGTAATCGTAATTTTGTTCTTCAAGGTAATAATATAGAACTTAATTTTGATACTGATAAAATTATAGTTGAAACTTTAGAAGTAGCTACTTATTATGATGAATACTATGATTGTGAAGTTCCTTATATTTATGATGATGGTTTACTTCTAGAAGCTCTCGCTTGGTATTGTTTATTTAAATATCTAAGTAGAGGTAGTAAACATACAATTTATGATTTAAAAAGTACTAACGCTGTAATTAATCCTTATATGCAATGGCAAGCTCTTAAAGTTAAAGCTGCTAATTCTGTTAAGATTAAACTTAATCAAGATAAAGGTTGGCGTAGTTTCTTTTATAATAGTGCATTCACTCCAAGAGGTTAAGTTATGGCTAATATTGTTCCTAAATTAAATCTTAATAGAACACCTAGTATTGTTACTAATAATAGTATGGTGTTTGCTAAAAATATCAGAATTGATGTTGATAATAGTATTCATAAAGATTATAGTATTGAATCTTTACAAAATGTAGGTAATATTTTTCATGATAATCTTTTAACTAGAATTATTTCTGATTTTAAAGCTTTAAAAACAGATATAGCTAATTATTATTTAAATCTTATAAATAAAATTTTAAAAGATTTTGATTATAGATTTTATTCTGTTATAAAAGTAATTCCTGATAATAAATCTTTTTATGTGTTACTTCAAATAGGTACAAGTCTTAATGGTAAAAATATTATAGTAAAATTTGATGAAGAAAAAGATTTATTTTATCCTTGTAATTGTAATTGGTCATATAATCAAGGTGATATAACTGGTTCTGTTATAAATAATCTTTTAGGTGAAACTATATTAATTATTGCAGAAAAAACAAATAATAATGATATACCATTAAAATGTATAAATCTTTCTAAATCTAAATATGATGATGATGAAAGTGTTTATACTCAAACTCCTAAAATACCTATTACTAATCTTATTTATACAGGTGATTTTAAGTTTTCTATACCTAATGGTGTTTATCAATTTTTTATAAGATATAAAATTAGAGATAATTTTTATACTAATTGGTTTCCTGCTAGTAAAGAATTGTTTGCTGGTAATAAACATACAACTGATACTATTTTTGGTACATTAGGTTATCATGTTGATAATGTAAATTCAGATAATAGTTTTATATTTACAGTTGAACATTTGCTTTATGATAATATTTCTAATTTTGAAAATTTTCAAATAGGTTTTATTGTATCAAATGATGGTGCTATTAAAGGAAGAGCTTGGAAACATTTTTCTTTTAAAACTACTCAAATTAATTTTGATTATAAACCTTCAGAAGCTGAAGAAGTAGAAGTTACTGATTTTACAAAACCTATATTTAATATTTATAATGTAGGTAATGTTTGTTCTTTTAAAAATAAATTATATGTTAGTAATTATAAAGAAACTGATTTTAATGAAAAATTACAAATCAATGCAGATAAAATAACAGTTGATATAGATTATAAAAATCAAGATATTAGTACTCCAGATAATAGTATAATTTATAAAGATAATCTATGTATTTTAAATGATAAAGGTAATATTACAGGTTTTTATATAAACGGTGAAGGTGATAAAGATTTAAATTCATTAATATATTATACACTTAATGATGTTATTTTTAAAGCTGTAACTACAAAAAACACTTATAATACAAAAGAAACTTGTTATTATCATGTAGGTGGTAATGTAGGTTCTGTAGATGTTGGTATTTATTTAACTATTAATAAAAAAAGTTGTAAAATAGATAAACCTACAAAAATTGTTTTAGCTGATTATATTGGAAACGATAATAATTACGATTTAAGTTATGATGGTACAACAGAAGAAGACAAAGAAATTTCTTTAAAATATTCTATTGATGATTTTGTTTCTAGATTTATAGCTTATCATAATATTAATTATATAGATTCACATAGTTATCAATTTTTTTCTGCTGGTACTGATAATACTAATAATTATTTTAAAGAATCAGATTATTTTAAAGATGCTGATACACAAATAGATATTATGAGTGTTTTATTAGCTAAAAATTATGTAGAAGATGATTCTAGTACTTATGATGAAATAACTATTAGTATTAGTATTGATTCTTCTTTAATAAAAAATAATACTATTCCTATTATAAATAATACTACTTTAATACCTTATCAGATATATAGATTTTATGTACATTATGTAAAAGAAACAGGAGAAACTACTAATGGTTATTTAGTAGATGAAATAAAAATAGAAAATAAAGAGAATACTTGTGATAAAGTTATCTATCCTGTTTTTAATAATATAGAAATTCCTAAAGGATATAGTGCTTGTTTTTTTAGTATAGCTCATGTAAGAAATCAAACTAGTATTATATATGATATACAAGATTCGACTTATGGTACGTTTGAAGGTGTTTGTTTTGAATTAAATACTAGATTATTTAATTTTAATTCAAACCCTAAAATATGGCTTAAAAATAATACATATGATAAAGATATATCTGTTGAAGGAACATATTATGGTAGTGCTGATACAAGAGTGTGTAGATATTTTGGAGCAGAAGGAATTATTACTTTTAATAAAAGTGATATTAATGATGATATAGAATTAAGTTTAGCTGGTGAAAAAGTTTTTGTTGTAAATAATTATACTAATGTTGATGAAACTAATTTAGAATTAATTAAATGTACTCCTTATATTAATAAGATTAAATATACTAATTATAATAATTATAATTTATTAGGTTATATTTGTTCTATATATCCTTTAAAAAGAGATAATACTACTAGTATATATACTGATAGTACTACTTTATATAAAAAATATAAAGGTCTTGATTCTATAGATAAATTAAAATTTACAGAATATAATAAATATAAAGAAACAGATGATATACATTTTAATACTAATTTTATAGGTAATTTAAATATAGCTACAACTGAATCTACTTTAATATATTCTAATTTTAATCTAAATTATATAGAACTTACTGAAGAATTTAAACCTAAATATGTAACTTATTATACTAGACCAGAAAATGATACAAGTGGTAACCATAAAAATGAAACTAAATTTTTTAATTTAGTTCCTAGTCAAAATTTATCTACTATTTATAAATTAAATTCTACTTATTATAATTATACTAGAAAAGTTTATAGTGTTTATAATAAAAATGACATTTATAAATTTGATAATACAATAAGAAGTAGTAAACTTGCAGGTGATGAAGATAAATTAAGTATTTTTGAATTTGATGCTGATGATTATTATAATATTCCTACAAATAGAGGTAAAATAGTTAATTTAATATCTGTAGGTGATATTATATTAGTTCATACAAGAGATAGTATGTTTAAATTTACAGGTAGTAATACGCTTCAGTCTAATACTGGAGAAATTCAACAAACTGAAAGTGATGTTTTTAAAACAGGTGTTAATGAAGTTTTTGGTTCAGATTTTGGTTTTGCTGGACTTCAAAATAAAGATGCTGCTATTACTACAGAAGCTGGATATATATTTTATGATGGAGACTCTAAAATTATATATATGTATTCAGGTAATGGTCAAATAGTTAAACTTAGTGACAGTATAGAAAAACTTTTAAGATATGATATACTTGATAATGTAAGTTTTGCTAATGATTATTATAATAATAGATTTTTTACTTGTTTACATTTTAAAAGTGGTAATGTTACTCTTTCTTATAGTTTTAATCAAGAAAGTAAATCTTTTATATCATTGCATGATTTCAATTTTGATAAAGCTTTTAATACAAAAACTAAATGTTATTTCATAACATCTAATCATAATATTTGTAGAATAGATAAAAGTAGTTATGGTTTATATAGACATTTGAATAATATTAATGATAAAATTTATCCTTATGTTAGTAAAACTATTAATGAAACTTTTATAAATAGTAATGGTAAATCTATAAATATCAATACTAATTTATTTTATTCTATTATAGATGTTATTGAAAATATCAATTATGAAAATGTTAAAACTCTTAATTGTATTAATTGGAGTTGTGCTATTATAAATAATGAATTTCCTATATATGGAGATAATACAAATCATTTTAATGCTTTAGCATCATCTGATGAAAAATATCCTTGTAAATATATAATGATTTATACAGATACTTGTTCAACTAAATCATTAGATTGCAGTAATATAAGTAATGATAAAAGTATTCAAGATATAAATTCAGATCCTTATTATAAATATCCTAGATATAATCAAGGTTTTTGGACTTTTAATTATTTTAGAAATGAACTTAATAATGATGATAAATTTAAATATTTAAGTCAATATGATGATGGTAGAGTAAATGCAAGTTATCGTTCAGACAATAATTCTCTTATAGAAGGTAAATATTTTGTTACTAGATTTACTTTTGATTACGATAAAGATTTTAAATTTGAAACTATTAATTTTAATTACGATACTAAATTATGAGATATAAATTAAAAAATGGAGGCAAAAGTCGTCCTAAAGCTTTTGCAGGTATAGATGGTGCAATTACAGCTGCTGCTACTTTAGCTGCTGCTGGTATGACAACTGCTGCTACTATTAAGGCTGCAAATCAACAAGCTAAAGCTGTTGAAGCTTCTGCTAGAACACAAGCTGAAGCTGTTAAAGCTCAAACTGCAAATAATACTGATCTTCAAAAAGAAAGTATGAGTTTTCAAAGACAAATAAATCAAGAAAATAGACAGCAACAACAAGATGTTCAAACAACTCTTCAACTTATGGCTGGTCAACAAAATATGAATGATAGACTTAAAGCTACTCAAGAAGTTGCTAAATATGGTGGTAGACCTAAAAGAAAGAAGTTGTCTAAGATGAGTTCTGATATACCTTCCTACGGGGGAGCTAGAATACCTTTCCGTGTTACTGATGGTGGTGGAGTAATTCCAATTCAAACAGATAACGCAGGTTATGGTTTATATGAACTTTATGGTAATGATCATAACCATTATCATAAAACATCTGGAGGTAAATATAAATCAGGTGTTGGTATTAAATTTGCTGATGGTAGTACAATAGAAGGTGAAGGAAATCAAAATAGTAATCAAGGTGAATTACTTTATGTAACTCCTAATGATAATATGTTTATATCTAAACATAGTATTAAAGGTTTTAATCCTACAAAAGCAGTTCAAGAAGGTATGCATCCTCAAGAAGCTTTTGATACTCAACAGCAAATTAAAGCTATTTATGGTATTAATGATGATGGTAGTAAAACCGATAACCTCCCCCGTAGAGAAGCTTTAATTGGTTTAAATCAAGTTGTACAATATCCTTTTGTTGATAATGCTATCAATAACGTTGCTGTAGCTGCTGCTTATAATCAAAATAATAATAATGATAATCAAGTATTTAAATGTGGAGGACATCGTAGACTTAAATGTGGCGGTCGTATTAAAAAAGCTAATGGTGGTTTTTGGCAAAATCATGCAGGAGCTGTTTATAATTCTGCGGGTAATTTACTCGGTGCTGGTATTACAGCCATTGGAAATGGTATTGCTGGTCGTAAACTTTCTAATGCTTATAATACTGCTGGTAATATATTAGCTGATGCTTATTCTCAAATGCATGGAATAGATTTATCTGAAATAAATAGAAGTGATTATGCTCCAGCTCATGTTATGGCAGCTGTTAGTAATGCAGATACTAATATTAATCCACAACTTGAACGTATTCGTAGAGATGCAGCTGCTCAAAGTAAACAAGTAAACAATTCTACTATGAGTTCTGCTGCTAGACAACAGCGTCTTGCTGGAATCAATGATAGAAGTTTACAACGTGCTAGTGAACAATATGCTTATAAACATAACGAAGATCAAAAGATTCAACAAGCTAATGCTGAACGTATTCAACAAGCTAGTGCAATAAATGCTCAATTTGATGCTCAAGCAAATCAAGAATATGCTAAATCTAAACTTGCTTTAATGCAATATAATAATGATATTGATAATGTTAAACTTGCTGGAGCTGCACAAGCTAGAGCTGATGCTATGACACAAAGTAGTAATGTTAGTGCTACTGCTTGGCAAAATTCTATGAATGCTATAGGTTCTGCAATAGCTAATACAGGACAAGGTTTTGCTTCATCTTATGAAGCTGTTCGTAAAGCAGATGATGATTTTGCTAATACTTATGCTGGATTAGGTAATGAACAACAAGTTAAAGCTGCATTACTTCGTTATGAAAGAACTGGAGATGATAGTTATATTAATAGTTTATTAAATAGTAATACTATTAGTGATTCAGAAAGAGCTGCTTTAAACAGAGCTAAAAATAATAATAGTATTAAAATAAAAAGAAAAACTTTAAAAGTTACTCCAGGTAATATTTTACCAGATTATATAAATAATAGCGGTGATTCTAATTATTATGCTTAATTTTATAAATACAATATAATTATGCCAAATATACATACAATGAGTTTAAAAACAGCACCTATACAATTTGCTGAATTTAAACCTATACAATACACTCCTCAAGTTGCTGATAGTACTCTTTTAGCTAAATCTTTATCTATGCAAGAAGCTAGAACTAAAGAAGCTAGAAGTACTTTAGGTAATATTGATACTTTATTAAATGGTATTAGAAACACTATCAATCCTGAAGAATATAGTTGGTTTGAAAATCAAGCTAATGATATTAGAAAAAAAATAGATGATCAAATAGCTTTAGGTAATACAGAAACTGCTGTTAGATTTGCTCAAGAAGCTGGAAGAGATTTAGCTAGAAGTGTTGATATGAATAATAAAGTAAGAGCTAACACAGTATATCAACAAGAACTTAATAAAATTAAAACTGGTGCTTTTAGCGCAATAACTAAACGTAGATGGGAAGATAGTAATAAATACTATGATGATGGTACTGGTGATTGGAAAGCTGAAAATTTTATACCTGTTAATGATATTTCAGTATTTGATGTTTGGGCTAAAGCTGTAGCTAATACTCCAACTAGAAGTAGTACTAAAGGTGGTAGTAAAGGTTTTAGTTCACCAGAAGTAGTAGATACTAGTGGTAGACCTGTTGATGCTTTTACTAAAGAAACTGTAGATGGTAAAACAGGTAATATTATTAATAATAACGTTTTAGGTGTTGCTAAAACTGTTACTACTAGTTCTAGTTGGTCTTCTAGTTATACTAGTAAAAGTAAACAAGATATTATGAATATCTTTAATGATTTAATGACTGATTCTAATATATTTGCAGGAGTTAAGCAACAATATGATAATTTAGTATGGCTTTATGATAAAAGTAAAAGTATTATTGATAATCCTGATAGTACTCCTGAACAAATAAAACAAGCTGAAGCAGATTTACTTACTGCACAATCTGCATTAGAAGATAAAGATGGTTTTATTCATAAAGATGATGATTATTTTAAAACTTGGGTTCAAAAACAAGCAGATAGATATGCTCAACATAGCGAGTTTCGTAATACAAGTACTAATAGTGGTACTGATACTCGTATTAGTTATGATAATAATATTTTTACTGATGTAAATAATAATAGAAATCAAAGTATTATTACAAATTGCTCTCCTGGAGCTGAAGGTACTACACAAGGTCCTGGTCGTCTTGTTATAGGTGGTATTGATTTTCCTAGTAACCAACCTAGTAATATAGGTGGTTTTAATTATAATGTAAGCACTAATGCTAGTGATTATAATGTTTATTATGAATAGCTTTAATAAAAAAAATAACTCTAATCATTAATTACAAAAAAAAATAAATTTATGGCTGAATTTAATTCTCAAGAATTACAAGTATATTTTGATACTAGAAATTATGCAGGTGCTGCTGATTATCTACGTAAAACTAAGGCTAAAGATTATGCTTCTCAATTAGCTCTTAATAGTAAAATACATGATCTTGAAAAATTAGCTGCTAAACAAAAATCTATATATGCTGATTTAGATAGTGACCAACAACAAGCTTATGATTTTATGTCAGCTATATCTGGTGAAGGTAGCATACCTAGAACTAGAGTTTATAAAGAAAATGGTCAAGAAAGAAGACAAGTAAATAATTATGGTACCGAATATTTAAATAGAATTAGTAATTTAAAAAGTGATGATGGTAATAATATAAATCGTATTGCTATTGATATAGAAAACGATGATGATTTAAAAGCTTTAAGTGAAAGTTTAGGATATGGAAATATTCATGATAACACTTTAGGTATATCTGTAGTAAGTTTAGGTAAAGATAAAGGTAATAGATTAATTATAGATAGTTCTAATAAAAATCTTTATAAATTACTATCTGCTACAAATAAACTTAGTGATAAAAGTGGTTGGGATATATTTAATAATATGAGTAATGAAGCTATAAAATTTGGTAGTATAGGTGCTGTACCAGGTGCTACTATCGGTTCTATAGTTCCAGGTATTGGTACAACAGCTGGTGGAGCTATAGGCGGTTTAGGTGGTATGCTTGTAGGTTTTATTAAAGGTGGTGGTGATGAAATATCAGATGCTATTTATAGAAGTAATAAGTATAAAATTAAAGGAATAGATTCCAAAGGTAAACTTTATGATGATGGAGATTTCAATTATGGAGATTTACAAGATGCTATTGAAATAGGAGATAAAGCTAATAATATAATGGAAGATGTTAAAGCTACTAAAACTAGACAACAAAATTTTGTAGCTGAAAGTGTTGTAAGTAGTTTTTTAGGAGCTGGTCATGCTGAAGCTTATAAACTTTATCAACAACATAAAATAGATGCTAATACTTATAATAAAATACAAGATAATTGGAAAAAAGCATATGATACTCTTATAAATCAAGCTGATTTTACTCAAAAAGAAGTTTATGCTTGGTCTGCTGATTCAGGAGAAGGTGTAAATCTTAAACCTGTAGATAATAAGCTTATTCCAGATCTTAAAGGTGAAGTTATATCAGCTATGCACGATAATAGAGTTACGTATTCTCTTTGTGTATCTGATGGAGAACTTGGTACTCTCATTACTATAGCACCTAAAGCTGAAAGTGGTGATGGTAAAACTGATTGGTCTAAGAAAAAAGGTGAAGTTCAAAAACAAGTTTGGATTAAAGGTTTATTTGAAGGTACTGCTGAAAGAGCATTTGAATCTGATACTAAAACAAAAGCAGCAAGAGATAATGCAGATATGAAAAAATTCAATTATGAATTATCTCTTATTAACGGTAATACAGTAGGATACAAACCTGGAACTGGAGCTTATTCTAAAAGTACAGATAAAAATGGTAATACTATTTATACTAGTATAAGTGAAGAAGAAATGATTCACAATCTTAATGAAAATAATATTATAGAAGAAGGAGCTTTAGCCGCATTAAATAGTTTAAATAATGATTCTAATAATTATAACACTAGCAATATAATGGATAGAATTAATAGTTTAGCTATTTCAGCTACTAATGAACTTTATCCTAAAGATAGTGCTACTGATACAGAAAGAGAATATCAAGCTAATAGAATTGCTATAGTTATGGCAAATCTTGTAGAAAGATATTATAAACTACAAAATAAAGAATAATATGGATGTACAAAGTGTTTTTAATGCAGGTGGTACTGTTATAAAAAATCCAAGTTATACTAAGAAAAATGGTCAACCTGAATATATAACTGTAGCTGATTTAAATAATCCTGTAACACCTGAAGGTAGTAAAACTGCTGATATAATGTATCAAGCTGCTGCACAAGGTAATCAAGATATTATAGGTCGTGATGGAGAATTAGATAAATATATTGAAAGAGGTATTACTCCTACTGATAAAAATTTACCAGCTTTAGATAAAATGTTAGCTGATAGTCAAAGTGCTACAGCTAAATGGTTTAATGGTTTAAGTCAAGCTGTTGTTAGTGAAGTAACTTTGGGTACTTTAAAAGGTTTTACTGATTTGTTTGATTTTGTTACTAGTAAAATATTACATCTTACAGAAGATGATTATCAAAATGCTGCTAGTGCTAAAATACAAGAATGGCAAGATGCTTTTAATAATGATATAGCTCCTATATATAGAGATGAAAGTCTTAATATACAAAATGGAGGTCTTAAAGATGCAGGTTGGTGGGCTAGTAATTTACCTAGTGTAGCTAGTACTTTAACTTTATTATTTCCTGCTAAAGGTGTTAGTAGTGTAGGTAAATGGATAGGTAAAGCTACCAATGTAGGTAAAGGTATAAGTAAAGCTAGACGATGGGCTACAGGAGTTAATGAAATTCAAGATGCTAATAGACTTAATAAATTACAAATAGCATTAAATAATCCTGTAAATATAGCTAAAGCTAATGCAGCAGCTGAAACTGTAGCTGAAGGTTTACTTATGCGTACTATGGAAAACTATCAAGAAGCTAGAGATACACATATTCAAATGTATCAAGAAGCTTCTGATAAACTTAATAGTATGTCAGATGAAGAATATAAAGCTTGGAGTGAAAAAAATAAAAATGCTTTTGATAAAGATCTTGATATAAATGATAGAGATAAAGTTGCTAAAGCTATTGCTAAAAAAGCTGCTGATAGAACTTTTAGTATGGACTTTAGTAATGCTATTTTTGATATTATACAATTACACGGTCTTAAAAATATAGGAAAAGGTGTAAAAGCTGCATCAGGTAGAGTTGTAAATGAAGCACAAAAAACTAGTTTAAATGCAGCTAAAGCATTTGCAAAAGGTGGTACAGAAACTGCTAAAAAAGTAGTTGAAGAAGCTGCTAAAAAACCTTTATATAAACGATTTGGTCAAGGTATTCTAGACTATGGTAAATATAATGCTAAAACTATATTAGAAGAATCTACAGAAGGTATAGAAGAAGCTATAAACTATATAGCACAACAAGAAGGTCTTACTTATGGTAAGGCTCTTCTTGAAGGTAATGCTGAAGATTATAGAACTACAACAGGTATAGGTAGTTATTTAACTTTAGGTATTCCTAATATAATATCTACTTGGAGTAATAGACAAGGAGAATTACATGAATATATGAAAACACCAGAACTTCAAGAAAGTGCTTTTTGGGGTGTTATGGGTGGTGTTTTATTTCATAATGCAGGTAGTGTTTTAAATAAAGGTAAATTAGCTCTTTATAGAAAAGCTCAAGAAAAAGCTCGTGCTACTAATAGTGCGACTGGTGAAAGTATCAGTGATGCTAATGGTTGGTTTAATCTTTTTGAACTTCCTGAAGATAAAGCTGCTCGTGTTGCTATAGAAAAACGTGTAGCTAGACTTGAACAATTATCTAGTGATTTAAAAAATATTGAAAATGGTATTGATATTTTTGGACAAAGAGCTGAAGACGGTAAATTACCTCAATTTAGTGGTGATGTAGAAACTAAAAAAGCATTAGCTCGTAGACGTGTTGAAGCTGATTTTAAAGCTAACATAGCAATGGATGCTATGAATAGTGGTACTTATAAACAATTAATTGAATATTTTAAATCTGATGAAGTTAAACAAGCAATGGTTTCTGCTGGTTTAGCTAAACAAGAAAATATAGATAGTTATACAGAAGAAACTGTAAAAGATTTAGAAGAAGTAAAAGATTTATACGCTAGACAATCTACTCATGTTCTTAATCAAATAGCAGCTTTAAATGCTTCTAAAAAATATGATCAAACTGTTCCTTTAGAATATGCTCAAATAATAGCCAAACGTAATGTAGATAGACTTTTAAATATTAAACAACTTGATAGACAAATTGCTGATGTTGAAAGTCTTGCAGCAGAACAAGAAGCTATAACTAGAGAAACTAATCCAGATGTATTATTTGATGAAGCTAAAAATACTACTGAATTAGCTTCTTTAATCGATATGTATGGTAGACTTACTTATGAAGGTAAAGAAATAGATAAAGCTATAGAAGAAAAAGGAGCTAATTATAAATTAGATAGACAAAAAGAAAAAAATAATAAACAAAAAGAATTAATACTTAATAGAATAAAACAAACAACTTTAGCTGGTAACGATGCTGGATTATCTGCTGTATTTGCAGCTGTAAAATATGGTAGAAGTTATCGTAAAGCAGATGATGGTACTTATTATCAAGATAAAGATGCTTTTGCAGAAGCTGATGAAAAAATATTAGAAGAAGCTAAATCTATATATGATGACGATTCAGATCTTAGTGATGATACTATTATTCAATCTGCAAAATCAATGTTAAGTAATGTAGATAATATTCTTGGTAAAAAAGGTTTAGCAAATATTAATAGTACATTACTTTCACATTATGTTACTCTAGGTCAACTTAAACTTCAACAAGATATTGAACGTTCTCAAATATCTAGTACTCAAACTCAAATACAAGATGATATAGATTGGGAACATAACAATCTTAATGAAGCTCGTGCTAAAATGATTGATTTAGCAACATCTACTGTTATTAAAGCACTTCAACAATATGATGGTATCTTAACTGATAATTATGATAATCTTATAGATGCTGTTTATAAAATGTATTCACAAGATAAACAAGAAGCTAGACGTATTGCTGAAAAATTCATGACAAATGATGGTAGTAAAGGTAATGTAACTGCTTCTGAGTTTTTAGATGCTTTGGATGTATTTAATTTTTCTAATAGAACTAATCAAAGTCTTTATGAATATGTTACAAGTATAATTGATACATATAAAACAAATCGTAATCAGCAAAGAGCTGAAGATACTCTAGAAGATGAAACGAGTTCTACAGAAAATCAAAAACAGCCTACAGACACTCAAAATCAAAACTTGAACAATCCACCACAACCAAATCAACAAAGCGATACAAACCAACAAAATGGGCAAAATCAGCCTATAGCACCACAAGCAAGCCAACAACAAAATCAACAACAAAATCAACAACAAAATCAACAACAAAGTAGTAATAAAGGTAAAAAAAGCAATGTTACATTTAATACTAATAGTAGAGGTAATATAATATCTATTAAACATACTGGTCAATCTAATGCTTCTACTGCTAAAGTTATAGATAATGGTAATGATACTTATACTCTTGATATTAGTTCTAAACCTAAAGAAGCACAACTTAGATATGTTATAGGAGGTTTATTTGATGGAAATGTTGATTTAATTGATTCCAAAGCTGATTGGGTTATTAGTAAAAATCCTATACTTAAACGTAAAGGTAATGAATATATTATAGTAGAAAAAGGTGAACTTACCAATGTTAAATATAATACTAAAGACGAAGAAGAATATCAAACATTTAAAGGATTAGTTGATAGTGATGAAAAGTTTAAAAATGATTTATTAACTAATCCTAATAGTGTTAGAGAGGCAGTTCTTGAAGTTTTAGATACAGATAATGAAGATAAAGCTAATAGTTTTATAGAACGTTATCTTAATGAAAATAAAGTTGATTCTAGCTCCCCCGTAGAAGAAAATAATAATTTCTTAGATAATGGTCAAGGTGATACTCAAGACACTCAAGATACTCAAGGTGATACTCAAGGTAGTTCTAATAATCAAACACCACAAAACTCTTCTACGGGGGAGCAAGAGTCCAACTCAGGTGTAAGTCCTACTGCTGCTCCTACTACAAGTAGTAAACCTGGAAGTACAAATACTACTTCTACTACTTCTACTACTAATACTCTTAATAATAGAACAACAGAAGAAGTAATTAGTATTAGAAATGGTATAGCTAATACATTTGGAAAATATATTCCAGATATGAGAGCTACTGATATAAATTTTGATGAAATTAGTGATAAAGTTGAGAAAGAACTTTTAGATAAAAAAGATGTAATTGGTTTAAGTGAAGAAGAGATTAAAGATGAAGTAGCTAAACGAAAAGAAACATTGAAAGAAGCTCATGATAAGCTTATGAGTATACAAAGTAAACTTGCTCAAAGTGGTGCTAATTTAGCTTTTGCTTCTAAACTTGAAGAAGTTGATACTACTGATTTTAGTTTGATGTTTACTAACGCTGTAGAAACTTTTATGTCTGAATATAAAAAGATAGTAGTTACACCTACAGTTGATGGTAGACAAGTTGTTAGATTAGAAGATATTTTAAGAATTTGTAATAATGCTTATCCTACATCAGATATTAGTGTTGCTAAATCTATGTATAATGTTATTTACAACTATCTTAATAGTCGTATTGGTCAAGCTAAATATTTAACTATTGATTTAAATAAAGGTAATAAAGTATTAGATAATATTAATAAAACTACTGAACAACTTCAAAAAGAAGCAGATGAAGAATATGATCCTTTCAGAGTTAATATTAATGATTTTATTGAACAAGCTTTAATAAGTCATGATGATATTAGAGATGAATATTTTAAAGCTTTAAATTCATTAAATGCAGGTGATGAACTTGATATGCTTGCAACAGATAAAGAACTATTATTTAGACATGGAAATATTACTATAGGTAATATGCCTAAACCTAAAATTAATGGTGATACTTTTACACAAATAAATGAAGGTTGGATTACTGATGTTAAATTAGATGATAAAGGTAATGCTGTAAGTTCTCTTCAACCTATATTTGAAGATATATTTTTAACAGATAGTAGTGCTCATAAAGCTTTAAGAGAATTATTAATAAAGAATGCTTTACTTAATAAAAGTAGTGCAAATTATAAAACAGAATTTGATAAATTAGTTAAATCTTTTAGTAATAATTTTGTTATTCAACAATTAGTTGAACAAGCTAGAAAGGATAAAGCTAATGGTGGTAAACATAAAATATTTATTAATGATGCTAGTGGTATAATAGAATATAATAGATTATTAAATCATCTTACTAAACTTTGGATTTATACTCAAGCAGGAAATAATGCAAATAATAAAACTGAAACTGAAGATAATATTAGAGCTAGTTTAAATAGATGGTTTAATATGTTATATAATACATATAATACTACTTATAATATAAACGAAAATAGTAAAGTTAAAATTATAAAATTAAATGAAGGTCAAATTAATAGAGCTATAGAACAAGACGATGTAAATACTATAGCAAATTATGATAAATTACCTTTAGTAGGTGATGCTATAGTAAAAGGAGTTAAATATAAATTAGGCATTGTTAATAGAGAACAAACATATATCGATGTTGCTGGAGATAATGCTTTAGATGTAGCTGGTTGGACAGCAAATAGTACTTTAGTTGCTGTATTTAGTAGAAATGAATTTCCTGATTATGTTAAAGCTGTTGGTGTAAAATTATCTGAAGCTGAAAGTTTAGGTAATAATAGTATAGTAAATTCTATAGTTAATGCTGCTATAACACATTTAGAAGAAGTTTTTCAAGAATTTATAGATAAAAAACGTTTTGGTGATATAAATACGATAGAAGATGTAATAAGAAGTATTATAGCTATTAATAATGATGAAGATAGAATACCATTATTTAGACCTATTGCTGGTAAATTTTCTATAGAAGATATAAAAGCTCCTGGAAGTCCTGCTACAGGTATAACTATTGTTTATATGGATAGTAAAGGTAATCCTAGAAGATTTAGAATATTTAATAATAGTAAATATAATTCTCCTTTTGGTTTTAGTGATAAAAACACACCAAAAGGTGTATATTTAGGTAAGGAAAATGCTAGCACTATTGCTAAACAAGCTGCTTATGCTTTTGGATTTTTTATAAAAGATATTTGTAATGTAAATATAAGTCGTAAAGGTATTATAAATGATAATACAAAAACTGATATAACTAAAGGTTTTATTACTAGAAAAAATGGTAAACTTAGTGTCGATATAACTAATAAAACTAAAAATAGTTTTAATCAAGAATTTGATAGTTATAATGATTTTATTACTAAAGGAAACCTTATAAGAGTTAATACTAAAATAGGTGAAAACGGCAGTAATTTTACAAGAAAAGGAAGCAAACAAACAGCAAATCAAATTTTATATGTATCTTTACCAACAGTAAAAAATGATAATAAAAAAGTATCTACAACAAATAAAGATATTCAATCTACTTCAGATGCTGATACTTTTAATAAAGTAAGACAACTTACAGAAGAAAATAAAACATCTATTGGATTAGAAATATTTCAAACTATATTAGGTGATGATGCTTATAATCAATTTAAAGAAATATCTGAAGACTTTGATATATTAAATGATATTCTTCCTACTAGAATCATGTTTGATGTTAACATGAGAGATAAACAAAATGGTGATGAAACAAGTCCTATTATTGTTACACGAGGTGGTAAAAGTACAGCTAATTATCATAGAATGATAAATGGTAATCGTATTACTGCTCGTATTCCTGTTTCAGAATCTATTGTTATTGGTAATTATTTTCTTAATATGGCTTCTTCTAATAATTTAGAAAAACGTAAAGAAGCTATTAGAAAACTAATTCATGAACAACTTCATATTAATTTTCAAACTAGAGGTTATGAAGGTTTTAGTACTATAGTTGAAGTCAATGATATTTATGAAGAATTTGTAAAACATTTAAAAGCAGATTTAGCTAGTTTAGATAAAAATAGTAATGAATATAAACTTCTTAAATCTATAGATTTTTCTAATACAGGTTATAAAGGTGATCGTTTAATAGAAGAATTTGTAGTTGAAAGTCTTACTAATCAAACTCTTTTTAAATATCTTAATAACATTCAAGTTAATGATGGTAAAGATAATAAAAAAGAAGATACTTTATTTACTAAAATTGCAAAAGTTATAGCTAAATTCTTTGGTTGGAATATACAAGATGGTTCACTTTATATGAAAGAACTTAACGCTCTTAGAGATATAGCAGGTCGTATAGAAGGTGCTCCATTAGATGAATATAACAGTATGGAAGAATTAACAGATAATACTAATGATAATTCTGATAATACTGATACAAATAATATTCAAACAACTAATAATAATAATGATAAATCTTCAGAATCTAAGGAAAATAATGAAACTTCAGATGATAATGAAACTTCAGATGATGAAACAGATACTAGTAATGGTTTTAATCTAAAGACTTTAAATGAAGATTTAGATTTAGGTGATGATTTTGATTCAAATGATGATGATGCTTATCTTGCTGCTATTGAAGAAGTTAATGTTGATAGTGAAGGCTTTAAGCCAATAGTCAATCTTGAAGTGTTCCAAAGTAGATTACCAAATCATTTACAAGCCAAATTCAAGCATTTAGCAAGCCAAGGTTGGTTTGAAATTAAATGCAAGTAGAATTATAAAGCTATAAAAAATAAAGTCGCTTAAAACGAAAATAAACTTATAATAAAACTTTTAATATATGAATTGTTTTGCTCGTATATCTAGTTCAAAAACTGGTAATGAACTTAGAAAATTAATTGGTGATAATGATGTTCTTTTTACAACTATGCTTCTTGAAGCTTCAGATGTAAATGGTTTTACTGAAGATTTTCAAAAAGTATATAAAGAATCTAATAAGGGTGCTATTGCACCTTTATTAGATCCTAAAACTAAACCTCAAGCTGTTAAGATAGCTAAAGCTATTTATAATTATTATTATAAAAAACATCCTAGTATAGATACTACTGTAAGAAATCAAGATAGTGATAATAATACTACTCGTTTTGGTTATAGTAGTATTTTTAATAGAGAAAAAGGTAAAGCTCATGTAGCTACTTTTATCCTTGATACTTTTAATAATCTTCAAAATAGTGGAGCAGAACTTAAAAACAATAAACTAGAATATTATCGTAAACAAGCTAAAAAAGCATGGCTTGATATGATATTTGATTCTATTTCTAAACGTGATAATAAAAAAGTTGATGATTTAAAAGATGAATATAAAAAAGCTGAAGATAAAGCTTCTTATATAAATGAATTACTTGGAGGTGATGAAAAGAATATCACATATAGTAATTATTATGCAGTATATCAAGAATTGTTTGCTTCAGATAAAACATCTCTTAATTATATAAATGAAGTATTTACTAATCCTAATTTAGCTGATGTATATCATCAAATCAAAGGAGATTTAGATGAAGAAAATGCTAAGTTAGGACTTCAAAGTAATGAAGAATTAGATGGTGTAAATCCCGAAGGTTCTGAAGTTAATGATGTAGAATTAGATACTAGTATTACTAATTTTAATAATCATATTGGAGCTTATACTTCTTTTATGACCCATGTAGGTCCTCGTATTAGAAACTATTTTAATACTTTAAGAAAACTTGCTAGTCCTAATGTAGGTGATTTAGATACTAGTAATGATTATGGTATTGCTGAAACAATGGATGCTAATGCTTGTTCATCTATGCTTTATAATCAAGCTACATTTCATAATGTAAATGATATGATTGAAAGTATTAGACACATAGGTAAAACTGTTTCAGGTTTTGAAGCTTTTATTAAACTAGCTAAAGATCTAGAAGATAATCCAGATTTTGCTACAGAAATGTTTACTGTTTTTGCTAAAACTAAAATAGATAAACTTGAAACTGTAGTTAAAGATGGTATACCTATTACTAGAATATCTAATACTTCAGCAACTCCTAGAAACGTATTAGTTTTTGATTTACGTAATGATATTAAAGGTGTTATTAGAGATAATAATGCTTTTGTTATTTCAAATGATATTAAATTATTAGATGATGATATAGATGGTGCTTTAAAGAATATTAAAAAACTTTCTGATAAACATTATTCAGAAAAAGATAAACTTAAATTTAAAAATAATGCTGATAATACTTTAGGTAGAGCTAAACAAGAAATTATAAGATTAATAAAAACATATTATCCTTCTGTTCAAGATGCAGCTATATTATCTTATATAGAAATGAATAATAATGCTGCTGGTAATACTAAAATACAATTAGAAAATATACAAGCTCTTTCAAAAGATATAAGTGATGCTTGTAAAGCTACTGATAGAAGTTATAATGCTTTACAACAAATGACTATACGAGCTGCTAAAATTAAAAAACATAATGATGAATTAGATAAAGCTCGTAAAAAAGGTGAATTTATAGATTTTAATGAATATCAAAATGAAAAAAGTGTATATTCTGATGATTTTGTTGAACCTCAAGACGCTAGTATTCAACAAATAGTAAATAAACTATTACCTTATAGTGTTGTTAACACACAACTTAATTCTCGTAATATTCATGGTAATAATACTTCTAATATTATCAATAATAGTTTGATTACTCAAATTGATAAAATGTTAAAAGATAATTATGAAGAAAGAGTTTGTGATGCTAACGGAAAGTTTCTTTATACTAGAATACGTAATAAAACTCTAGAGGCTTGGGGTCTTGAAAAACTTAGAAGTAAACAATATAAATATAGTAATATTCTTTTAGAGCAAACTGATGAAAATGGTAAAGTTTTAAATAAAGGTATTTTTAAATATATAGATGGTCAATTAGTTATATCTGAAAATGCAGAAAATCTTATTAAATTAAGATTATTTGATGGTGCTGGAAATATGGATAATAGTACTAATCTTTCTTATTCTGAAATGACTAGTGGTGATTATCTTCCAACAGATTTTATTAATTTCTTTAATACTAAAACTAATGAAATTAAAGATGTTGCTAATTATTTTCTTCGTACACCATCTGATGCTCCTAAAACATTTACTATAAGAGCACCTAAATATAGTATTTATAATTTATTTACTATAGAAGATAAAGAAGGTTTTGATAATACTATAAACGATATAGTTAAAACTCATGCTAATGTATTAACTACTGAAGAATATAATTCTAAATATCGTCCTGATCCTGATAATTTTTATACTTCTAAACTTCAAACTTATAATATAGAAAACTATTTAACTCCTACAGAAAATACAACAATTCCTATAACAGATGTACGTTCTATTAAAAAAATAGAAGGTACTGAACAAGAAGATGGTAGTTATGAAGGATATGTTACTTATGGTGATGATAAAACAGGCGATGTAATAGTTGTAAAAGGTACTATTGAAAAAAGTAAATCACAAAAAGGTCATCATCTTATAAATGTTTCTTATGAAGGTACTTTTAATAATACAAAAGATTATGAAAATGGTATTCCTACTAGAGTATCTGATAATTTAACTAAATATTATCATACTGAATTATTGAAACATGATATTACTATAAATGATAAAACATGGAGTAAAGCTAAACAAATAGTAAATGTTAATCATCCTGTTTATAAAATGATTAAAAATCAATTTAAACAAGAGATGCTTGATGCTGCTGTTGCTTTATCTCATTATTTTAATTTTAGACAAGATAAAGATGGTCATTATAGCGTAGAACTTAAACAAGTTTCAGAAACTAAAGCTTCTAATGAACCTGTATTTAAAAAAGGTAAGTCTAATACTAAAGGTTATAAGTTTTATCATTTAGGTGAAAATGGTACTGTTTTAGAAAAGAATGGAAAAGGTTTTAAACTAGCAGGTAATGTATTTCATAGTAATAAGTTTACTTTAGCTGTTGAAAATGAAAAAGGTGTTGTTAGTAAAAAGAATTATCTAGATGAAATTATAAGTAATGATTTAGATAAACAATATGATGGAACAATCAATCTTCTCTACGGGGGAGCTATGAGGATAGTAGCTAATCTTGAAGAAGATGGTAGTTATAATGTAGAAGATGTTATTTTTAGTGAACTTCAACAAAAGAAAATAGATGAAGCTCTTTCAGCATTTCTTACAGAATATCAAAAACAAGCTATTAATACTATTGATGGTTATAAAAACTTTATTCAAGGAGTTGATGTTACTAATGAAAATATAACAAACTTTGCTATTAATAATCTTATAATGCACTATAATTATGATGAATTATTTGAAGGTAATACTAAATTTTATAAAGATAGTCAGACTATTTTAAAACGTGCTAAAGAATATCAAGGTTCTGGTGTACCTTATGGTATTGCTAATTATAATATTTTTAATAATGAAGATTTATCTGATGTAAAAGAACATTCTTTTCTTAATAATGGTTTTATTGAAGAAACTAGTAAAGATTCTGAAGGTAAAGAAGTAACTAATAAAGTTAAAATACAAGATTTGTTTAAAGGTACTTTATTTGAAGGTACTACTCAACGATATGGTTTTAGAGGTGTTACTATTAAAAATACACAACGTACAAATGTAGTTGCTCTTGAAGAACTTGTTAAAAAACTTGTAAATGATTCAAAAATAGACGAAGAAGCTGCTAGAGAAATTCTTTTTGGTCCTATTGTAATTAAGGATGGTGAAATAGTTAAAGATAAAGAAGGAAATCCTGTTCGTAGAGGTGGCTTTACTCAAACTAAAGTTAATGATGCTCAATCTTATATAACTGTTCAAGAATGGGTTCGTCGTATTGCAGCTCGTGGACAACTTCAACGTTATCTTCCTTTAATAAAGAAAATAATTGAAGCTGATAAAAATCCTGATATTAAACTTGATGCTGAAACAATTAAAGAATTTGTTCAAGTACAAAAGAATTTTTATTATGATATGCATTATGATAAAAATTATGGTATTTATGTTCCTCGTCAAATTAAAAATGCTGAATTTGTACTTATACCTAGTCTTATAAAAGGTACACAACTTGAACATGTGTATAATATGATGAGAGAAGGTAATATTGACCAACTTAATACTGTTGAAACTAGTAAAGCAGCAAACGAAGAAGTTCTTACTATTTGGGACAATGATGCTAAAATTAAAGGTTTAGATGGTGTTGTTGATAAAGACGAAATAACTAAAGCTACTAGTAATTATGCTAGACAACTTGAAGGAAATGCTCAAATATATTCTTATAATAATTTATACACTCAGCAAGAAACTCCTCAGCATATGAACGCTGAAAATAAAGCTGGTATTCAAATTATGAAGAAAATGATTGATAATCTTCCTAATGATGATAGTGATCTTGGTAAACTTAAAAAAGCTTATTTTGAATTATTTACTCGTAATATAGAAGAATCTTTTACTGATTTACTTGATAATTTTGAAATTCCTTATGATGAAAATGGTAATATTGAATTAGATGATCTTAATCATATTAAAAACATTAATCTAAAAGTTTTTTATAATAAACTTAAAGAAGAATTAATGCGTACAGGGCTTGATAGTAATTTAAATGATTATGTTACTATTCCTGAAGGTTCTAGTATACCTACTATGCCTGCTGCTCTTATGAATAATATTCTTACTAAGTTTGAATCTGTTGTTCAAAGTTTGTTTAATAATAATATTACTAGACAAAAACTTCCAGGTTTTCATGCTGCTCAAATTACAAATGTTGGTTGGAGTCCTTTAAATGAAACTATAGAAGATGTTAGTTATAATAAAATTTTAAAATATCATCCTGAAGGTAAACCTTATATTGAAGTAATGCTTCCAGCATCATTTTTAGGAATAAATAAAAATGATAGTCATTATAAAAATATGACAAATAAAGAAATCATAGCTGAACTTGAAGCTAAAGGTTTGGATATGATTATTGGCTATCGTATTCCTACTGAAGGTAAACAATCAGTATGTAATATGAAAGTTGTTGGTATAGTTGATGATACTTTTGGTTCTACTATTGTTGTTCCTGATGATTGGGTTTCACAAACAGGTTCTGACTTTGATATTGACTCTGTTTATGGTATTCAATTTGAAACTTATAAAACTAAATCTGGTGAAATACAACGTGTAGAATATAAAGAAGCTAAAGATAGAACTAAATATGATTGGTTTGATTATATTACTAAATTTACTGAGGATGATAATTTAGATTCTAATGTTAAAAGTAAAAAAGTAGTTGCTAAAAAGAAAATTAGTTCTGAACTTCAATCCGAATTAAATGATTTACAAAAAGAAGAAACAGAAGTTTTAAATAAGTTTACTAAAGATGAACAAAAGATAATCAAACAAATTCAAGATAAAATAACTAAAGCTATACGTAATCAAAATCTTGAAGGAAAAGAAGCTTATAATTTTAAACTTACTAAACTTATAAGTTTTTTAAAAAATACTAGAAAAAAAGCTAAAAATAAAAATACTAATTTTATTAAAACTATTGATGAAATTATACCTGCACTTGAATCTATTAATTCTTTTATAACAACTCAAGGAGCTAAGTATGATGAAAAAAGTAAACAAAGAATAGATAATATTCTTAATGAAAAACTTGATACATTTAATAATGCTGCTAAAGATGCTGGACTTCTTACATTAGATGAATATTTTAAATCTGAAAATGATTTAAAAGCTAATACTAAAAAAGCTAGAAATAATAAACTTCTTAGTATTATGAATCAAATTCTTTCAGATCCTAAAACTCTTGAAGAAAATCTTTCTCGTTCTAATTTTGATGATTTGGTTCGTGCTCGTAATGCTGTAATGAATCCTAATGTTAAAGCAGCTAGAGATGCTAGGAGTCCTTATAATGTATTTGACCAAATAGCTTATCAAGAAGATGCAATGAGTGGTGCTAAGCTTAAAGCTTTTAGTGTTACACTTGATACTTTTTGTTCTGTTTGTAATAAAGTTCAACCAACATTAGAAAAACCTATTTATATAGTTTATAATACAGAAGATTATAAAAATCCTCAAGCTATTTTAGATAGATTTAATGGTGGTAAGCTTAAAAGTAAAGCTAAAACTTTTGCTATAAAACATAATACTTATGGATGGAGTAAAGATAATAGAAATGTAGCAGGTAAGATTCTTACAGCTTATTCTTCTCAAACTACAGCATTTATTCTTGATGCTATTAAAGAAGGAGCTATACCTAATGTTAATGATTATACATTTTCAGTATTTAAAACTCTTGCTAATATAGGTACAGATTACAATACTTCTGTTGCATTTATTATGCAACCTGGTATTGAAGAAATTGTAAAAGCTAATAATAGTAATAAATCTGTTTATTCTACAACTTCTGGTAATCCTGTTTATCAAGCTATTAGAAATATAGCTAAACAATTAGATGTAAATGCTGAAGATAATGTTCCTATTACAGCAGTACTTGCTTCTATTAATAAAAAGTATAATAAAGAATTTAATAAGATATTTAAACAACAAGGTGATGATGCTATTACTATTAGTTTAAAAGAAGAAGATACTGAAAATCTTCCAATAATAGCTTCTATGCTTGTTGATAGGCTTAAAAATACAGGTAAGTTTAGCAAAAGCTCCCCTGTAGAGAAGTCTTTGTTTGATTTAGGTGTTATACTTAGTTTTAATAAATTACATGATACTGCTAATACTATAGGTGATATAGCTAGATGTTGTAATCCTGATAGATTTGGTGCTAAACAAACAGTTTTTGCAACTCGTCAAGTATTTACTAGTATAGATCAAACTATGTTTAATCAAGAGGTTCTTCCTGGTACTAACAGTATTGTTAGAGAATTAAAAAAGCCAATACTTTCTGTTAATGGTAAACATATATTAGCATTTATATATCCAGGTACTGATGATATTAATAGTGATAGTAATGGTATAATTAATAACTTACTTAGAACTAATAGAATTGCTGAAAGTAGTTATCCTTCATTATATGCTTTCTTAAAATATGCTTCTGCTACTAGTATTGTTGTTGCTAAAACAGTATTTGATACTCAAGATGATGGTTTTGTAAAACTTATAACAGACTTCAAAGAAGTACTTAATAGTTATAATCAAACCATAAATGAAGATACATATAATGATTTACAAAAATATATATTAAGTTCTTTATATAAACAAGTTCCTGCTATTAAATATCTTGTTAATGTTAGAACTAATGATAAAGGAGAAATTGAAATAACTCAAAATATTCCTACAGAAACAGATAAAATAGAAGAAGCTTCTAAAGCAGAAATTACTAGAATTTATGGTTATGAGCGTGATAGTAATGTTTCTATTATTAATAAAGAAACTTACAAAGATAATGATGGTAAAACTAAAACTAAAACCATAATTACTAATTTTGAAGTAAAAGATATTAATAATCCTACGAAAGATGAAATGGAACTTTATGAACAACTTTCTCCTGCTCAAAAAGTTCAATTTATAAAATCTAATTTTAGTAATGCTGGTATATTTAGTTTACTCAATGTTAGTTTATTTAATAGTGCTGCTAGAGGTAAATGGGTTGGTATGCAAACTTTAGAATATAAAGAACAAAATATAAATCCTAATGTTGTTTATGCTGAATTTAGAAAAGCTTTTTATAATAATAATCCTTTAATTGTTTCTGCTGCTATTGATTTAGTTAAATACGCTGCTCAAGTTGAAGGAATGAGAATGACTGCTACAGCTATTAATAAAGTTATAGATAATAAATGTCTTGCACAACCTTTTGGTAAAAATGGATTAGGTTTTGTAGATAGTATTAGACAAACTATGAACGATATTAAAAATGGTAAAGGTCATTTTGGTTATAATTTAGATGAAAACAATGATGTTAATTCTGAAGTAGAAACTCTTTATGAAAATTATCTTAGAAGTCATCCTGAAACTAAAGGTATTAAAACAGTTTATTTAAGTAAAAGAAATCAATACAGATATGGATTATATAAACATGATTTTGGTACTTATTATTTAAAAGTTAACGATGATAAAGATTCTCCTGAAGCAAATCTTAAAGCTTTTAATCAAAGATTAAATAATATAGGTATTACAACTTATCTTCCTTTAACTGATACTTATGTAACTAATAAATATATTAGACTTAAAGATAGTAAAAGTAATAATTTATATAGAATAGTTAAAGGTAATGGATATATTGTTTTATATCCTTTATCTAAACTAGAATCTAATGAAAATAGTGAATGGTCTGCTAATGAAGATAATAATAAAGGTATTTTAAGTAAACGAGCATATACTATATTAACTAATGATTTTGCTAAAGTAAAAGATAGTCAAGAATTTACACATAAGTTTATAAAAGAACGTATGGATCATTATAAAGAAACAGGTGAAAAGAAGACTTTCTTTTATAAAGAACGTAAGAATTATAATAGAAATATTCCTGCTGCTGATTTTAGTATTGAAAAAGAAGCTGAAAATGGAGGTGCTATGGCTATTCTTCGTCAACAAATAATTAATCATTTTAAGAATCCTCTTGCAGGTAGATTATTTGTTAAAAATAATGCTTTAACTGATTATATATTTAGTAGTGGTGTAGAAAATGGTAGTGAACAAACTATTCATTTTGGCAATAATGATACTAGACGATTTATACTATCTATTCCAGATAATATACATAATATAGAAAAACGTTATTTAAAAGATGATAAAGAAGGAAATAAACTAAGTGTTGATGGTATACAAACGCCTAGTATTAAAAGTATTATTAAAAATGCTCAAGAAGCTGGACTTACTAGATTATCCGGAGTTGTTGAAGTAATACCTGTAGTTGAAAACGAAGCTTATGCTGCTAGTTTGGAAGAATTAGATTCTAATAGTATAGATTTTGCACACAGTAGACGTGCTGCTAAAAATGATCAAGCTTCTATTGATTATCTTGAAAAATTAAGATCTAATGATATTAATGCTAGTATTGAAAGTATAGGTAAAACTGATGAAAGTAGAAAATTAACTACTAGAGAAACAGCTAAATATGCTAGACATACTGCTGATTATATTAGAACTAAATTATTTAATCAATTTATAGAAGATCCAGATAATGCTGATGGCTTTATTAGTATAACAGATGATAGAATTATAGCTATGATTAAAGAAGATCCTAAACTTATGGATAAGTATATGGAAGCTGTAAACATAGCACAAGCTTTTATCAATGAATATACACCTTATCGAGAATTTGATGCTACATCTGAAGATTCAGAAATTAAAATGTACATTAATGATATAAAACAAGCTCTTGATGATGTAAGTAAACTTCCTTTATCTGATGTATTACAAAAAGGTGCTCAAGCTACTCTTGATAAATATTCTATTAATCCTTTAGTTAAAGAAGGTCTTATTGATGTAATGGATGGTTATTGGAAAACTTATGGTGTTGCATGGCAATTTAATGATATAATGGAAAATGGTACTCCTATTTTACAAGTTATGCTTAAAAATGTCATGGATGATATAGATGCTAGAGATAAAGCTTTTCAACATAAAACTAAAAAAGAATTTTGGAATAGAATACGAGAAATTCAAGCTGAAGCTAGACGTAAAGGTGAAACTATTAATTGGGATCATATAGTTGATGAAGATGGTAGATTCATTCAAGATTACGATAATAAGTTTATTGATGATATGCAAGAACTTAGAAATAAAATGAATGAAGAAGCTAGACTTAACGGTTATGGTAGTTTACCTCATCTTAAAGCTAAACTTGAATATGATCAATTTAAAGCTAATCATTGTAATCAACCAGCTGCTGGGGAATATTATCAGAAAAGATGTGCTTTAGAAAGAGCAATTATTTATGGTTATGATATTAAAGGTGATCCAAATTTACCTTTTGAAAATACTGATAGACATGTTCCAGGTTTTCCTGAATTATATTCTAAATATATGCAACTATTTTATAAGCGTCTTGATATATTTCATTATATGTCTGATGATGGTCTTAATGAAAATCAAAGACAAGAGCTTAATAAACTTAGTCAAGAAATGTTTAATCTTACTAGACCTGGTGTTTATGTTGATGAAGAAGGTAAATTACAAGATAGACCTTATATTGAAGAAGGTATGGCTGTTACTGATAGTGAAACATTAAGTCTTTATAGTAGAACAGCTCAAAGAACTTTAAAAACTTTCCTTGATAATATTGCACAACTTAATGATGAATATTTTGCTTATGATTCAGCTTATGGTTTTGAAGATCAACTTAAAATAAATTTAAATATTATTACAAGTTATGAAAACAGAGATGCTAATGGTATTCCTCAAAAACCACAAGATTGGTTAGACGCTCAACCTGAATATTTAGAAGCTAAACATTGGGTTCAAAATAATGCTAGATTTGTATTAAAAACCACTAATGATGAAGATGGCAAACCTAGTAGTATAGGAGCTAAACTTAAAGAAGCTTTTAATTGGTTAGGTTTAACAAGTAATGGTAAAAATAGAAGTGCTGCTACTATTATGCGTAATCATAATAACGGTGAAGGTATTTATGATGAAAATCACGTATTAGATGGTAGAAAATTATCTGATGAAGAATTAGCTAAAGTAAAAGATGAACAATTATCAGATTATAAAACTAAAGATTGTCCTCCTTATACAGATAGAATATTAATTTCTAATGCTAAACCTGATAATACTATTTTTAATGAAGCTTTTTATAGAGGTATGCGTAAAACTAAAGATGATGTCAATCCCGCATATCTAAAATGTGTAACTGAGCTTAATAAATTACTAGAACCTTATTATAATAATTTAGATGGTAATATTCATTTTGAACAAATTCCAGATACAGATGAAGGTATCAATCTTCTTAAACAAATAGCTCAAAAATATCAAGAACTTAGAGCTTATAAAGAAACAGATAATGTAGATACAAGTGTATCAGAATTTATAAAAGATAATGTTGAATTTGTCACTAATGAAGTTGCTTGGAATGGTCAAATAGCTGCTATAAAAAGTGGTAATTTTAGTGATGATTTTAAAAATGCTTTTATATTATTAGCTTATGAACGTAAATCTAATGGTGATTTTGTTCAAAGAAATGGTAATTTTATTCCTAATAGATTTCTTTATAGTTATGCTAAGCCACAAGGTAAACCTGGAGATGCTTCTTATGAACGTTTTGTAGATCATAAACGTAATGAAGCTTTAAATCTTATTAATCAAGTTTATCGTAAAGTTCCTACTAAGTATTATTATCAAGCTATGCACGAAGCTATGGATAAAGCTCAAAAAAATGGTAATTATAATTATATGGATTGGTATAATGCTAATCATATATATAATCCATATACTCGTAAAATGCAACCATTAGATTGTTGGCTTACTAGTGAAGTTCGTGATGAATTATTTAAAGATAATACTTTTGAAGGTCGATGGATTCCTAGAAGTAATCAAAGAGAAAAAGTAGTTCGTGATGGTAATTTTAGTACTATTATAGGTGGACAAAAAATTAGTACTTATGATAAGTCTTATGATATGAGAAATCATAATTATAATCCTAATCTTGGACTTATAGGTAACTATGTAAAAGGTAGTCAAAAAGGTAAATATGATAGTAAAATAGTTATGAATGATTCTGAAAAAGCTATGCGAGATTATATTCAAGAAGTTCTTATGCAAACAGCTAATGTAGAATCTGCTCGTAGATATTTTGAAAAAGGTTATTTACCAAGAAGTTTAAAACCTAAAGATACTGATATTAAAATGCTTGGTAAAGAAGCTTTAAAATTAGCTGGTATTGGTATTTCTACTGAAAATGGTAAAAAAGATTGGTATAATGAAATAGGTTATGAGTTCGATAAAACTCCTTTAATGCCTATGACTAAACTTCTTGATAGTAAGCAAACTATTGATTTACAAAATAAAATTAAACAAATTAATGAACGTACTATTACAAGAGAACAATTTAAAACTGATGAAGAGTTTAATAAAGCTATTTCTGAACGTGATGAAAAAATAACTGCATTAGAAGCTCAGTTAAAGAAAGAAAGAAATGCTCTCCTTAATAGAGATTGGTTGAATGTTATAGATTGTTATTTAGAACAAGCTAATAGATATAATGCTATTAATGATAATAAAACTAAATTATATTTTCTTCATAATGTTCTAAAAAGTATGCAAATGTATTCTAGAAAATATGGTCTTACAGGAGATTTGGATAAAAATACTAGAAAATCTTCTGAAGGTAATATTTATAGTAAAAGTGTTGATGAAAATCTTGTTAAGCAATACGAAAATACTTTACGTAGACTTTTATTTGACCAATGGAAAGCTAAAGAAGGTAATGCAACAAAATATGCAAATATGCTTCAAGGTTTTACTTCAGCTAACTATATGATGTTAAATGTTAGAGGTGGTATTGCTAATGTTACATTAGGTGAAACAGGTATCTTAGCTGAAGCTTTTGCAGGTGAATTTTTTAATAAAAGTGATTGGGCTTTTGGTACTGGTGAATGGACTAAGGGTTCTTTAGGTTTTGCTAGAGGAGGTTTTGAAGCTATGTTTAATCATAAAGGAACTTCTTATAACAAACAAGATGCTATTATTAAATTTTTCAATGTAGTTGATTATGATGAAATATCTGGTGTTGTTCATGAATTAAATCTTGAAGAATATAGTAAAAAACTTCGAGATTTCATGTTTAGTCCTCAAACTATAGGTGAACATTTTATGCAAAATAGTGTACTATTTGGTATGTTACATGGACATAAAATTGTTACTATGCTTGATGGTTCTGTTATGGCTATGAATAAAAGACAATATATTGATTATCGTCAAAGTCAAATTCTTAATAGTATTTTATCTGAAGATCAACTTAAAACTTATAATGAATTTAAAGAAAACATTAAAAAAGATCCTAATAAACTTAAAGATTATGCTTGGTTTAGAAGAGATGCTTTAACTGATTGGGTTTATCTTCATACAAGTAAAGAACAATCTGATAAATTCTTTGCTGAACGTGATAAAAAAGAAAAAGAATTTGCTAAAGAATTTGATGATAAAATTAATATGTATGACCAAATGGAGCTTGGTAATGATGGTAAACTTGCTTTTAAAGAAGGTTCTGAGATGGCTGAGTTAGATAAAAAACCCCATAATGGTTCTTCCGAAGTAAGTGAAGCTATGGCTTTAGTTGGTAGTTTTTCTAATAAAGTTCGTAAAGTAAATAATAGAATACATGGTGCATATAATAGACAATCTTCTGCTTATATTGAACATACATGGTGGGGTAGTTTAGTTATGCAATATCATAAGCATTTACCTATAGGTATACTTAAAAGATATATGGCTAGAGGTCATTATAATGAAACTAGAGGTAGTGTTGATAAAGGTATGGTTCAAAGTATTAAAGATTTACTTAGACTTAATTGGGATAAAATTAAAGTAGATGCAGGTCTTACAAATGAACAAGCTGAGGCTGGTAAAAGTTTTACTTTTATTTTAGCACATAGTTTTGATTATCTTACTCAATTAAAAGAAACACTTAAAGTTGTACCTCCTTATGAAAAAGCTAATATTATTAGAAATTTAGGTGATGTTGTAGCAGTAGTAGGAGGTATGGCAATGGTTGCTGCTCTTTGGTATATTGCAGATGATGATAACGAACTACAAGATAGTATTGGATTTAATATGGCACTTTATGAAGCTGATAGACTTACTTCTGAAGGTTTCTTATATAATCCTTTAGGTTTACTTAATGAAACTAAAAAAATAATGAGTACTCCTATTGCCGCTCAAAGTATTATAACTGATGGTTTGAATACTATTAAAGGTATCGCTGAATGGATGTTTGATGATGAATACGATCCTTATTATCATAGTGGTCGTTTTGCTGGTGAACGTAAAATATCTGTTTATATTCAAAGACGTATTCCTATATGGAATGGAATCAGAGGTGTAATTGATAGTCCTTCAAATAACCATTATTATAAAGTTGCTGAGAATCCTATTGGTTTATTTGATGTTAAAAAACGAGTAACTGATAATTAATATAGTTTAGCAAGAACTCCCCCGTAGAAGAGTTGTGTATAATCTACCAACTCTTCTACTTAATAACAAATTAAATAATAAAACAATGTATAAAAATAGTTTTAATAAATGGATTAGCAGTATAGCTGATATGAGAGGTTGGGATGTTAATGAAATGCTTAATGACCCTACTTATAATTATGAACATTTTTATTATAGACAACCTCAAATAGCTTATGATATGCTTAAAGATTTACCAGATGCTCACTTTACAGATATTGCTAAAACAGCATTTCATCCTACTTTTAGTAATGAAAGTGATTATAATGGAAGACCTAGTGTATTTAATCCTAGAGGTATAATTGGTGGTAGTTGGAGTGATGCTCCTAGATTAGGTAAAAAAGGTTCTAGATATACTCTTTCTGATTCTCAAATGAGAAATGGTTGGGATGTTGGTAGAACTATTGATTATGTTGGTTTTAATGAACCTAATGGAGTAGAAGTTAGACTTCCTAATGGTACTATGCCAAGATATGATGGTGCTTATTTTGATGCAGTTCTTCCAACTGTAGAAATTATTGGTAAACGTAAAAGAAAGAAGTAATGTTTAGATATAGTTTAGAAAATAGTCTTAATAGATTTGTTACACCTAATGAATCTACAAGAATGAATATATTACCTAATATGTATTATAGACAACAAGCTGAAAAACAAGCTAATCTTAGACAACAAATAGCTCAACAAGTAGCTAATGAAGTTTCTCAAAATTCAGCTAAATTTTATAATGTTCAAAAAGGTGATAATTTATGGAATATAGCTAAAGCTAATGGTATAAGTTTAGATGAACTTAAAAGTTTAAATCCTCAACTTAAAAGTGATATTATTCACGTTGGTGATACTTTAAAACTTGCTCCAGAATATGAAACCAAACTTGTAAATCTTAGAAATGAACAAGCTCAAGAAGATATTTGGAATAGAAATAATATTACTGCTATTCAACACGCACAACACGATGGTAATTATGTTATAGTTGATAAGAAAAATAATAATCTTAGTATATTTGATAAAAATAATAAATTATTATATACTACTAAAGATATAAGTACTGGTTTAAGTGGTCAAGATTATAACACTGTTACATATCAAGGTAAAGGAGGTTTAGAAAATTATGCAGGTAATAATTCAACACCTGCTGGTATTTTAACTATTAGTGGTACTGGTACATATCATGGTGCTCCTAGTTTTCAAAGATCTAGATTTAATCCTGAAACAGGTAAACCTTATCAAGTACATCCTTGGGTTAAACAAGATGATGGTAGTTATAAAGAAGATAAAACTAAATGGGTTAATGATGATGTTGCTTCTAGTTTCCATATAGGTAATACTACTAAAAATAAAGCTAGTAATGGTTGTGTTCGTATAGGTAAACAATCATTAGAAGATATGAGTAAATATCTAGGTGTAGGTAATAAAGTTTATACACTTCCTGAAAATGAAGGTTCTAGATTTGTACTTAAAGGTGGTAAATTAAGTTTTGTTGCTGATAATCCTTATGGTAATACCGAAAAAGGTAAATTATCAGATAAAGGTAAAGATATGGTTAATTGGGATGACTATAATGTTCATATTGATAAATCTTATGCACCTTTATTGATTAAACCTAATAAGAAAACAGATAATCAAGAACATGATACTAATGCTTTAAATTTTGCTAATACTATTAGTACTAATAAACAAAGATTACAAAAACAATTTAATCTTACTAGTAATGAATATAATAGATTAGCTCAATTAGCAATGGGTATTGCTGAACAAGAAAGTAATTTTGGTACAGGTAATAGTTGGGATCCTAGAAGTAATTATAAACTTAAAACAGCATTACCTGGTTTAGTTAGTTTAATTAAAGGTAGTAGTGCTCAATCTAGAGGTTATTCTCAAATAAAACTTAATGGTGATAATAAACAATTACAACAAATTTATAAAAGTTTAGGTGTTGATGAAAAATCTATATTAACTCCTCAAGGTAGTGCTATTGCTACTATTGCTAGATTAGCTTATCTTTATAATACTGAAGTCAAAGGTAGAAATTTTAAAGGAGAAAATAATCAAAATATTGATACTTATGATGCTTTACTTTATAAATGGAATGGTAGAAATAATCAATTAACTAAACATTTAGCTACTCCTAGAGCTAATAGTTATATTAGAAATGTAAAAGCTTATCTTAATAATTTTGATTATTATGAAGAACGTAAATACAGAAAGTAATTATTTTAAATAATTTAATAACATAAAAGTTGGTATTTATAATAATTATTTCTATATTTGCAATCGTATTCAAACACCAAACAATGTTTGACTAACTAAACTTCATAAGAGTATATCTCTTATATGTCCTGTAGGTATTTACCTTATGTTCTAACGAAAAAGAATTACTAGTTTCTCTCCTCCTTTCTTAACTAGTATTGGTAGACGTTCTTCGTCCGTTCTTAGTCTACCTTTTGGACTTGTAGCTCAAAGGTCAGAGCAACGCACTCATAATGCGAAGGTTTTAGGTTCAAGCCCTAACTAGTCCACATATCAATGTTCCATGGTGTAATGGTAGCACTAGAGTTTTTGGTTCTCTCAGTCATCGTTCAAATCGGTGTGGAACAACTTCTGCTTATAGTCCGATGGTCAATGTAAAAATGTATTCTTTTTGGTTGTGGTAATACCCACTTCTTTCATGGTAATTGAGTTGATAAAACTAATTATTTATTTGTTGCTCCTATTAGTTGTGAAACTAGTAGGAGTTTTTATTTTCTTATGTGTTTCGTATGTGTTCCAACTAATTATAAAAAAAAAGATGTAAATAAAGATAATACTTTATTTACTCTTAATAATAAGTTATACAATAATTTGATTTTAGATTTAAGCAAGTCAAATATGATTTGCTTATAAGTTATCAACTAACATATAAAAAGCCAACAGAGCTAAGAAAAAGCTATAAATTAGCCATATTTGACCACATTCAAGCATACAGAATACTCGTTAATATGCTTCTAAGCTGTCTGTAGCATTAAAAAAAAGGCTAGTAGCATTACTGCCACCAGCCCAAACAACATAACAAATTAAAACTGCAAAGTTTCTATTAATTCTTTAATTTTTCTAGCACTTTTAGTACCACTGAAATGATACCTAATAATATCATTTTTGATAAATATTAATGTAGGAAAATCATCAAGTTTAACATTAACTTTAATCCACATAGGAACAAATCTAACATCTTGTATTCTTATTCTAATATCACTAAAGTTATTAACAAGAATATCTTTCATAATGTTACATCCTTGACAACCTTCAGTAGTAATAAGATATAAATATTTCATTTAAACATTTTCTTTACTACAAATAGTTCGTTCACAATTACATTCATTACAATCACCATCGCAATGATTAGTACAAGGTTTAGCTAAATGTGCAAAATACTCACCGCCTTCACAAACAATATCTTGATTTTCAAGTCTTGCACGAAGAGCTTCTTCATATATCTTCATAGCAGCAAGTTGAATACATTTATTAGCAAATTCAACTTTATTATCTTCATCACTTCTTTTACTATAAACATAATCATGAAGTTGTTGAATACGTTCAGCAAGTTCAGAATGTTCAACAATAATACGTTGTACAAAATTTGTAGCCATAATAATTTAAATTTAAAAATTAATATAATTAAGTTAACTTATAAACAATATATTAGTATTTTATTTAACACCAGTGTGACCAAAACCACCATCACCACGTTTAGTATCTGTAAGTTTAAAAACTTCAAATAGTATAGCTTGTTCAAGTTGAGCAAATACAATTTGAGCAATTCTATCACCATGATGTACATCAAAAATATCATTACCGTGATTAATTAAACAAACACAAACTTCACCACGATAATCAGAATCTATAGTACCTGGAGTATTAAGTACTGTAATACCATATTTTATAGCTAAACCAGAACGAGGTCTAATTTGACCTTCATAACCATAAGGAATTTGAAGATAAAGACCTGTAGGAATTAAAACTCTTTCACCAGGAGCAATACTTATAATACGATCATTTCCTTCTTCATCTTTGAGATTAGCTCTAAGATCCATACCAGCACTATATTCAGTGCTATAAGTAGGTAAAGGATTAGAAGATTTATTTACTATTTGTACTCTCATTTTATTATTTGATTTATACTATTATTTAACACTGCAAAGATAATAAGAATATAATTAACTACCAAAGATATAATATAAAATAACAAACTCTTCTACGGGGGAGCTAGAGTGCAACTACTAATTCTAATAAAAAGAATATAAATAGCTACACTCTAGTTTTACTTTAATATGTTCTATCCATAATATCTTTAATTAAAGACATTAATTGACGTACACCAATAGGTATATCTTCATCTTCTTCGTTATAATCAACTCTGATTTTATTATATTTATTTTTTATCGTAAAAAGTCTATCCTTATATATTTTATCATCTGTTGGAATTTTAGAAGAACAACATTTAGTAAGATATAAATAAAATCCTAATAAAGCAATAATAGCTAAAATAATTATAGTAGAACAAATGTAAATCATAATTTAAGCAATTTTTAAATTAACAGCTGAAACTAGTGCTTTATTCATATTTCTGTTAGCTCCCCCGTAGAGAAGTGAATCAACACGTTTTTCTCTTTCTAAATTAGCAACATTAGAATAAAATCCAGTAACAGCATTATATGCACCCCAAGCAGTACCTGCAATATGTTTTTGACCAATACCATCCATATAATATTCAAACATATTAGTAATTTGATTTATTTTACGTTGACTGATATTAGTACGTTCCATAAGAAGATACTCACTATTAAATAGTTTTTTATAACCATTTTTATTATCATAATCAAGAAGAGCTAATCTTTCAGCTTTAGTAAGTTGTAAATCAGCAATATATTTCATTACTTCTTCATCAGACATTTTAATAGTTAAAAGACTATCATAAATTTGCTTAGCATTATTAGCATGTTCATAAGCTATTTTTAGAATTTCACTACCACGTTCAATTTTATCTCTAGCAGATTTAGTATGTTTTATACGAATATATGAATGAGAACTATTCAAAGCACTATTCAACATATTAGTACAAATAACTCTAATAGGAGAAAATAAAATATTTATAGAAGAACTACCATCATGAGAATTACTAAACACAAGATAATTATCTATTTCATCTTTACCAACTGTAATAGTATTAGGTAGTTTAGCACTAACAAATATTTTATGTCCATAACCAAATTTACCAGCTCTATCCCATTGAGCTTTATTAAGTCCAATAGCATCATTAAAGAAATTAAAAGCTTCAATATTTTGAATAACTTCATATTTATCTTTAACTAAACCTAAAGGAGTATTAGTATCTGTACGATAAGTACCATAAGCTTTAGGACAATCTCTGTAAATATAACCATCTTTAGCAAACTCACCACCTAATTCATTAATTTTATTATTACCATTAATGCTAAAAGGCATACGAGCAACTAAATCACATTTATCTACATAAAAATTAAGTCCAGCTTTTTCCATAACTTCTTGAGCTGTAGTACAATCAGAAACATCTTTTCCTATACCACTAGCCCAAGGTAAACCATTAATACTATATTTACTCATAATTTTATTTTTTAGGAGTCATAACACGAACATAACCATCACATATAACTTCTATTTTATTAATATCTTCACCATTTATACGAACTTCGTATTTCTTTTTATATAATGATAAAATTTTAATAAGAGAACCTACAGTCATACTTTCATATTTATAAAATCAACAACATCATAATAATCAATACCAAAATTAATAGCAGTTTGTTTATCGCTATCACTAAATTGACCTTCTTTACCTGAAGCATCACCTATCATACACATATCTTCTTTACTAATATCACGATTTGTAACAAAAGTATAATTTTTAAATAAATGTTCTAACATTCCAATATTAGGTTTTCTATGATAATTATTTTTATCATTAGTAGAAGTATAAGCACCTTTACATATACAACCTTCACCTACATATTCCATTACACAATCAGTAATATATTGAAGTTTATCTTCAAAACCGTGTCTATCTACAAAACCTCTTTCTATACCACCTTGATTAGTAACAATAAATATATAACCTGGAGAAAGTTCTTTAAGTTTATCAAGAAGATGAAAATTTAATTTCATATCCCAAATACCTTTTGGATAAGGTTCACCTTTTATTGTATTAATAAGAGTACCATCTAAATCAAGAAATACAATTTTATATTTTTTCATAATTTAATTATTAAATTGTTCAACAATAATACCAACACGTTTAAGTAAATCCAAACCATCAGTTTTACGATAAGGATTTAAATATACAACTCTTTTAATTCCTGCTTGAATAATAAGTTTAGAACATTCAATACAAGGAGAATGTGTTATATATAAAGTACTACCATAAGTAGCTTTACCATATCTAGCACATTTAAGAATTGCATTACTTTCAGCATGAAGTACTTCAGGTTTTGTAGTAAGTTTAAAGTAATAACAATTTTTACAATTATCTGTTACATTAGGTGTAGAATTGATTAAATGACAATGATTAGTTCTACATTCTTTAAATTCACACTCATTACTTAAACCACTAGGAGTACCATTAAATCCGTCTGATATTATTTGATTATCTTTTACTATAATAGCACCAACTTTAAGTTTTTCAGCATAACTGTTTTCAGCACAAAGTTGAGCAACATTAATATAATATTTATCTGATTCTTTTTGAGTCATTTTTAATTATTATAAAAAGTTATACATTTATCATCTGCAATAATTGTATTACATGAAGTAGTAAAATCTTCAACATTACAATCACAAACATCTATAGGAGTATTATCAGATAAACTTCGACAATCTTCATTAATAAATTGTCGAAGTTCACCTAATGTAATACTACTATGTTTTTTACTTTTTAAAGTAGCAAACATAATATTTTATTTTATAACAACATTATCTTTAATTACGTATTTAGCAAAAGTTGGAATTTCTCCATTACTTTTAACTTCCTTCTTAACTTCAGTTTTATCAACAGAAGGTTTAATAGTAGCTAAAACTTTATAATCTAATAAAGAATTAATAAGTTTAAGACCATCAGGATTAGTAATCAAATCTTTCAAATTGACTTTAAAATCTAAACTAGCTTGAAGATTAGCTAAATCATCATCTGTATAATTAGTTTCAACTACATCTTCTTCATCATCTTGTTTAGTTTTATTACAAAAGTCAACTACATCTTTAACATCTAATTGTTGTTGATTAGCAGTATTTGTAAAATGAAGCCAATTAAAATATCTAAAGAATCTAGTTACAAATTGTTTTGTACCTTCTTCATCAACTTCAATAGAATCAGATTTACGAATACTAACTTTACCTGTACCATAATCTAAGAATTTAGTACCTGATTTATTAGTATCTCCAAAGTTATTAATAGCAATAGCCATAATCTTTTTAAGATTATCTATAGTCTTTTCTTTAGATTTTTGTAAATCTTTAAGACGAGCTATTTCTTCTTTAATACCTTTATTATCAAGTTCTAATTGCTTTATAAAAGCAACATAACCTTGAACTTTAGTATTAAATTCTTCTCTTTTTATAGTAAGAGCTTCTTCTAATTCTGGAGTTATTTCTCCTTCATTTTCTTCAATACTACTAAAAATAGCATAAAGATCTTGTTGAATATTGAATATATTAGCCATGTCTAAATCTTTTAATAAAGTTTTTAATTTTGTTTATACGATAAAAAATTATATCTTTTGGTTCTTTTTCGTCAAGTTCATTAACTAAATTCTCAAGTTCATCTATATTTCTTATATAATTAGAAAGTTTAGATTCATGTTTAAGAACTTTGTCAAAACCTTTATCTATAACTATAATTAATATTATACCATAAAGTAACATTAGAACCATTAATATTATTATATTATCCATTTTCTTTATTTACATTTTCTAAATTAAGTTTATAATTAGAATACATAAAATTACAGTTATTAATGTCAAAACCGTATTTATTAAAAAGTGTTTCAGAATCTAAGTTTACATCATCTCCTGTAATACCTATTTCACATATAGTATTATTACTAAAATCTAAAATGTAAACATATTCATCATAATCTTTAATATCTTCCATGACCTTCTTCTGTTAAAACAATTTGTTTATTAAGTTTACCACAATTAGTACAACGACTAATAAAAACTTTGCCTATAACATTTCCTTTAACATCAACATAAGATTCTTCTTTAATAATCTCATATTTATGTAATCTAAAGAACTTGCACCAAATGTTTTGTTTCATAATCTTTAATAGTTTTATTAATAGTTTCGGTAGTAACAAAATCATTCCAACGAGTAATTTCATTAATACAATTAACATCTGAATAAAGAATACAAACAGGAACAGTAGTAATTCCTTTTTGTTCAGCTTCCCAAAGAATATAATCATCATCGCAATTTTTAAATATTATATCACAAAAAGGAGTATTATTATATAATTCCATTTCTTGTCTATAACATTCATTATTACCATGTTGATAATAAAACAATAGTTTCATTCTATTACATTTTTATAATTAACTAAATTATAACCTTCATCTTCAAGAGCTTCTTTAATGTGTAACATTACTATTTTAGCATCAGGATGAGCACCACCAGTATAATCAAATAAACGAAGATTGATTATATACTCCCAATCAAGAACAGTATAAGTATAAGCGGCTTTACTCATAGTATCTAAAAACAAACACCATCTTGCATCTTCTGGTTTAAGATTAAGACCGTATTTACTTCTAGATATTTTATAAAACCATTCATCAACTTTACACATTAGTTTAACTAGACATTTTTTATAAAGATTAAGTCCAAACATCCAATGACATTTCTTAAACACAATACCAATTTTCTTGATAAAATCAACATATCTAGTACTACGTTCAGAAATAGCATTAGGAGATTTACGATTTAATTCTCTAGTAATATCAATACCTGTATCAACAACAAAAGTATAATAAATCATTTTATTACTATAAAATACTTCATCATTAACAGCTGCTTCATAAGGTATTTCATATTCAGAAATTTTTTGTAAATTTTCCTTAGCATATTGTCTATTAGTAGAAACATAGATATAATTAGAATCTTTTGCTATATTACAATAACTACTAAATAAGAAATAATATGCCCAATCAATATCATAAACACTATTACGTGGAATTTTATAATAAACACCTACATGACGAAACATACTACGATGATTATTTTTCCACAAATGATTACACATTTTTTCATTACCTACTAGTTTATTACTAGCATAACAAATTCTAGCACATTTAGCTATATGTAGAGCTTCATCATCTCCTTGACGAATCAGCTCTACTTGTGGTTCTAATATTTTCATATTATTCTCCTAAATCAATATTTTCTTTCTTATTAATACTAATGTTGTTTATTTGACGAAGACGTTCTTGACAAATATGAATAATTTTTTCATATTTAGTAATATCATCTTCACCATACTTATGACGACATATACGCTTAACAATATCAGCATCCCAAGGATTAAGGTTCCAATCAAGCCAAACACTCCAAGGTTGTATAATATGTTTGCTATAATCGCTATCACCAACATTGTTACTTCTAATATTATCTTGATTATCGGTAATAACACCAAGATAATAAAGTTTTTGATAAAGTTCATCATTAATTTCCATAATTGTAAATTTTTAATTAATACCAAATTTATTTTCAAGATTATAATATTTAACAAAACTCATAAAATCATCAACCCAAATATGATGACAACCAATAACAACAACATATTCCCATTTATCAAGAAGTTTACCATTATCAGTTTGTTTTTGTCTAAATTCTATATATCTTAGATTATATAAACCAACTTTAATATTTCTTTTATTAAAATCATGTTTGATTATATTACCTATTTGAGGATTATCATTAAAAATAGTATGTTTATATAGTTTATACATCAATATAGCTTGATCTAATGTAACAGTAACATTATTAGATGTTTCAACTAAATCATATTTATTATTAATTTTATCTTTTCTATATCTAAGTTGAACATTATTAAATTTAATTCTAGGATAAACTCTATCAGTTGTCCAATTACCAGTACCATGTTTGAAACTAGTAACTGTAAATTTATTATATTCAACATAATCATTATAATATCTAGGAGAACAGAAATTTCTCCAACTATTTAATCGTTCTTCATAATGTTGATTATTACATTCTTCAATAGCTTTATTATAATTATCATTACTTTTATGAATATTATCATCTAAAGCTTTTCTTGTATTAGCCTCAACAGCTTTAGCATAAAGTTTAATACCATCTTTCCATTTTATTAAATTAGGTCTATTATCAAGATTAATACTAATATTACGTTTATTAAATAAAGCTTTTAGTTTATCCTCATTATAATCATCGTTCCAATGAGTTTCTAATTCTTTACGAGATATACCATAACCTCTACAATATAAACCATAAAAATAACTTTGTTCAAGTTTAAGTTTTTCTTTCTTATTAAAAACTTTATTAGTAATAATAGCTTTTATAGAAGGAGCATTAACTTTAAAATAATTATAACTACCCCAATTAATTGCATCTCTTACATCAAGTGTATCATAAAAAGGTGTATTATACCAATCACGCTTCTTTACTTTATACTTTTTTACAAAATCATAAATAGTATTATAATTAACCCAAGTATGCCATGTTGGATAAATTCGTTTATTAGTTATATATTTAAATGCATCGTTAATATCTCTATGAGCAACAAGCTTATTACCTTTAATAATACTATAAAATTCTATAAGTTGTTGTTCAACAAATTGTTTAGTAAGATATTTAGCATGAACTTTAATAGCCTCCGATAGCTCCCCCGTAGAGAGAATATGTGGATTGATTATAGTTTCTTCAGTAAGAAACACTTGATAATCATCAGGAATACTATTAAGAAGTTCATCACTTCTTTTAAAGAAACTAATATTAACTAATATAGCTTTAATATCACGATTAATGACTGCAACACAATTACGAGCATTATAATTACAGCAATTTTCCCAACCATAAGTAATAGTATTTCTATTAGCATTTTTATTTATATTAAACGCAAATAGCCAATCATACTTACCACTTACTGCATACCTTTGATTACTATAAACTAAAGTATCATCATGTATCCAACGATGATATACTTCACGTCTAGGAAAACAATGTCTAACACGTTTACCATTTTCTTTAAGTTCAGCACTTTCCATAATGTTAAATGAGTTAATTGTTATACAAATATACGAATTATTTATTAGAAATCGAATTTTCTACAATATTTTATTTTTCGATTTAAGCTAGTCAAAATTGATAGCCTTACAAGTTATCAACTTACACTATATAATAGCGTAGAGAAGCTGAAACTAGCTAAATTCAGCTTGTTTGCTCATAGTTTTAACTTAGAAATAGCCAATCATCACAACTTCTCTACGGGGGAGCTAAAATAAAGTAGCAACTAGTACTACAAAGAATACTAATTGCTACATTATATTAAACATCTAGATAATATATCACACCATCTTTATTTCTTTCAACTTCTTCAATAGAAACAGAAGTTCTTTGTTTAAGATTACATAAAGAACTTGTAAACCATATAGGAGATAGATTTAGTTTTATTACTTTATTATTCATAACAGTACTACGACATTGAACATGATTATTAGTATTGTTTAGCATAACTATATAATAATCATTAGACTTAGTAATCCTATTATATTTTTTAAGAAAAGCATAATATGGATGATATTCTATATTTCTACTATAAAGTTTTTTATACCTTGGATTAATCCAAGTATCAACAAATATATCATTTTCTACTGCATCATAAGCACTAAGATTCATAATAATAATACTTTAAATTACATCAATACCTTTAGCATGAAATGGAACTTGTTTAACTCCACTTCTAGCTCTATATTCAACTTTCATATACTTTCCAATATATTTATCTTTATTGATTAAATATTCTTCTTGAACATCTTGTTTTTTATTTATAGTACATTCAAAAAGTTCATCATTAATATCATTACGACAAATAAATTTTGGAAGATGCTGACGTTTTATACCTTCAGGAACAATATCAACTATTAGAAATCTACCATCTTCAATCTTTTTAAATTTAAGCATTGAATTATTACGTTTACCACCAAACTGATAATCAGCTTTAGCATCTCTGATAACTAAACCTTCAAAACCTAAATTAATAAAATTATCTCGATGTCTAATAGCATCTTCTATACAACGAATGTTATTAAAAGATGGAAGTAGAATAAAATGTTCTTTAATATTGAGATGATCAAGTTTAGATTGAAAATTACATATTTTATTACCAAAAGCAGTTTCAAGAGTATCATATCTGCTAATAGCAGGCATACTATCAATAGCTAAATCATAACACCAAAATTGAAGTTTATAATGTTGAGGCAATTCAGTATTTTTAATAAAACTATTAATTTCATTAATACCATAACCAGGAAGATAAAGTTCACCATCAAGAGCTATACCTTCTTCTATCATCATATTAAGGAAATAGTTTGGAATAATAGGAATTAGATATTCATCTAAATAACTAAGTTTATCAGTCCAATCTATACCTTGTCTACTATGATATTTAAGATATATATTATCAAATAAACCATTATCTTTATAAGCAGTTATTAAACATCTTTCACCATCAATTTTATATTCTCCAAAATATTCACTTTTAGTAAAAGGTTTATTATCTTCTAAAGTTTTACAAAGCATAGGTATAAAAGTACCATCAGCATGAGTATTATCTTTAGGAAGATAAGTATTAAGATAATTAATTAAATCTTTATCATTTTTAAAATAATCAGGAGCATTATCATATAAATCAGATAAAGCTTTATAACCTTCTTTTTGTTTAGCTATTACTTGAGATTTAATTTCTTCATTTAATTGTCTATTTGTTCTAATTTCAGTAGTATGACCTAATTTACCTACAAGACCATAAGTAACAATTATTTTATTAGTAGAATCACTTATTTGCCAAAATATAGGTTTACCTTGAGCATTACGTTTATAAAGTTTCATATTATTTTGCAGGTTTAATATTAAAACTAAGAGTGTTAAGTTTAGCAACTTTAGCTGCTAGTTTTCTTTCAGCTGCTGATTGCTTAGGAACTTTTTCTTTAGTTGCAGTACTTTTCTTTCTAGTACTTTTAGGTTTATCTTCTGTTACATTATTACTTTTTGTTTTAGTTCTACTTTTGGTTATTGTTTGTTTATAAACTATAGGAGGATTTTGTTTCTCATATTCAAGATTATTTTGATGAAGCATTAAAAGCTTAATAAGATATTCATCACGCTTACATTCTTCAACATAATTTTGAATAAGATAAACAGTTTCTGTAATATTTACTCTATAAGAATGGTCTATAGTTTGTATAGCTCTCATTCCATTAGGATAAATATTAGTACAATTTAATCTACGAAATTGATAATCTAAATAACAATCAAGTCCAACACTTTTAATTTCACTATCTACAAAGTTACTAATAAAAGTATCGGACTTATCTATATAATTATTTAGAGGACTTATATCAACCATAATTACAAGCTTGTTCTAAATAATACAATTCTTTTTGGTTTTTTCAAACAACCATGAGCATATTGACAAAGTCTTGCAGGTTGCCATGTATGAGTATAACGACATTGTTTTATAGGAGAATGACATTCATGATTTTTATAATCATAATCAGAACATATACAAGCTCCTGTAAAACCATCAAGATGTTCTAAGAAATTAAAAGTATTAATTTCAGCCAAATCATTACTTCCATCGCTAAAATCAACTTCACCATAACAATAAAGTTTACTAGCTTGAACAGTAAAAGTACGATCACCTCTATCAATTTTAATATTTTTACCTTCATCAAGTAAATCTTCTTCTTCTTTAGAAATACTTGTCATAACAATTATTTCTTTACAAAGACGATTAACTTTATTAAAATCAACAATATGGTAATCCTTGGAAAAAGGCATCGGTATCGTGTAGAGTTTCTTTGTATCTAATTTCGACATATCTTATAGTTTCATTTATAAAATTATCAATTTGTTTATTATTAAATTTTTCGTGTAAATCGGCAAAATCTTTACATTCATAATTAGGAAGTCCAAATTCACCACGAGTAATAAAAATATAAGGTATATTATAAGTATCTTTTAAATATTTAGCACCAGTTCTGCCAGTAGCATCAAAATCTAAAAGGCTTATAATCATACCACCTTCTGCAAGTTTACTAGAAAGCCAATTATATTCTTTTTCTTTAAGTTTATAATTTTCACTTGGTAAATTCACAACTCCAACATTAAGTTTGGCTCTAGCTCCCCCGTAGAAGAGTGTATTAGATAGATGATTACCTATGCTAAGTCTATCTTTACTACTTTTAGTTATTATTATATAATCATAATTATCAAGTTCTAAATTAGGAAGTCCTTCAAGAACATTACAATTAGTTACAAATTTAAGTTCAGTACTTCTATTACGAAGAGGAAAATATAATTTTATAAAATAAATACCTTTACGATTTTGTCCTAACATATAAGCGTAACATGGATCTTTAGCTTTATAGTAATATTTAGGATCACTATTAAAACCACGATCTATGTAATATTGATCTACAGGTAAAACAAAATGAGTATTAAGATAATTAAGAGAAACATTCCATTTACTCCAAATCTTCTTATCATCTTTGTTCCAACTACGAGGTACAATTTCAATAATAGGTCTTCTTTGTTTACCTACTTCTATTGCATCTCTAATCATATCAGTTACATTTTCATCAACTTCTTTTCCATCAATAATATCAGAAAATGTATAAGCTATATGTTTAAGAACATAATAGAAATCTTGTTTATTATTAGTTTCAATTTTTCTATTACATATCAAAGATAAGACATAAGCAACTACACCATAAACATCTTCAAAGAAACCAAATCCTCCGAAGTCACGAACTTTAAGTCTACCTTTAGCATTATATTGAATACCCATACTTTTATTAGTATCATTATCTCTAAATACAGATTCTATAAGATGATTATTCTTAATACAATCTTGTACAACTTCCATAGGAATATCAAGATATTTACTAACAATAAGTTCTTGTGAAACTTTAGATTCAATATAATCCTTAGTAAGATTTGTAGTATTAGGATTACGCCTCATCATTAATTGTCTTAGATGATTAAAAAAAAAGGAGCAGTATCACTAAAAGCAATACCACTCCCAAAAAAACATTAAACCATTAACTGAAAAGAACTATTAGAATGGCATTTCTTCTCCTGCTGCTTGGAATGCACCATTATCAACAGGCATACCCATAGTAGGAGCACCAGCCATTACACCTCCCATAGCAGGAGCACCCATACCAGGAGCACCGATTGTAGGAGTCTTCTTAGTTTCTTTTGGAGTAATAGATTCTTTAGCAAGATCTAGTCGAAGAACAGTAGGAGGACAATCCTTCTTCATAAGTTCAACTACACCATTGCCAATAAAGCCATCAAATGCTAAATCTCCATTAGCACCAACATTAATCCAATCACCCTTACGCTTCTTATGACGAAGAAGCTTCAGCCAACAAGGAACAAATTTACCGTCAGAAGTCTTATAAACTGGTTTAGCAACTTCACCTTCTTCTGCATTAAAACTACCATTAAGCATAGCAGCAGTGTTCTCGAAGATAGCACGATAACCAGCAATTACATCTTCAACTTCAACAGAAACATATTCTCCATTTTCATCAAAATCTTCAAAGGTCAAACTCAAAGCATCTTCTTCAGCTTCACTCATTTCACGACCTCTAAGATAGAATACATCAAGAATGTGCTTAATCCAACTAAACACATTATTGACTCTCCAATCTTCACTTCCACCGGGAATAGTATTAACATTACTTTCAACAGGGAATAGAGTTTGATAAACATGACGCTTTTCAGAAGCATTAGCATGATTAGAAGCAAAATGGAAAGTAAGACGAGGAATAGACATACCTGTAAAAGACTTAGCGTCTGCATTGTTAGACCAATCAACTCGTACTTCTTCAAGATGACCTACAAACAAGCCATTTTGTGCTGCATCTTTCTCATGAAATTTAAGTTGAGCAACAGCTTGAGTTTTGTTACTAACACCTCTTCTAACCTTCTTTGCAACAGTTTGCGCATTTGCTGTTGCAGCATTTGTTTTAATGTCTGACATAATAACTTAATTAAGTTTTATAAAATAAATAGAGATGAAAAATGGCGGATAACCAGTTAAAGGCTATCCGCCACAATTATGTTTAACTTTAGGACAAGCTACGATTAAGCTTCTTTCTTAGATACACGAGCAATCGGTTCTACATCCTCAGCAAACTCAATAGGATAAATAGTAACCTTAACATTCTCATGACCATTGTTATAATCTACTTCCTGAGCATCATCAAGAAGAACATTAAAGATACGATTCTTCTTGTTAGCATCGTCACCAAGATTAGCCTTCAAAGTATTCCAAATAGCAGTATCTGAGAAGTTCAACTGAAGACCTACACCTGTAGCACTTGAAGTAGAAGCAGTCTTAGAACCTGAACAAGCATGGAACTTAGGAGATTCTACCATATCAATGGTAAGCTTATCTGCAAGCTCTTCATCAGACATTTCACCAAACTCAGAAACAAGAGCATCACGATTAGCTTCTACAAGCTCCATCTTGTGAGCTTCAAGATACTTAGCTTTATCTTCCTTAGTGAAACGCTCTGAAGCCATTACAGGAGTACCATTAGACTTATACTGAGGAACACCCTTAGCAATAAACCACTGAGTAAATGCTGCAAGAAGAGCATCTTGACCTTCACGAGTATCAATATCGATACCATTTTCTTGTGCATAAGCAACTACATCATCAACACGAGCTTGAATAGCAGCTTCAACACCAGGAATATTGTTCAAGAACATAATGTTCTCACCAACAGCAACATTCATTGCCTTAGATACGGGACTAGTAATGCAGAACTTACCTACTGTAGAATTAACTGTAAGCTGAGGAACAGCATTAACTGTAGCTGACTTCTGACCTGCAACGATAGCACTAACACCAAACTGAATTTTGTTACCTAACTTCATAGTTGTAAAGTTTTAATAGGATTAATAATAAAAATAATAATTAAAATAATATGATGAATAACATCAATTTTAAAAGAAAGTTTATTGAAATTCTTAATATATGTAGTATCTAGTTAATCATGGATTTCTTCATAATTTACATCCATAACATCACTATCTTCTATATCTACATTATTAACAATTTTCAATTCTGTAGTTTCTTGACAACCCATAATAGCATCAGGAGCTATATCACGAGCACCAAGAGTAAAAGCACGATGACCTATAAGAACTCTAGGATATTTCTTATAAGTATCTTTATCAAACAAACCAGCAGCTTGAGCTTCTGTATAAGAATAATGACTAGTACAAACGATTTCATGTTCTCTACCATTAATCATTTTATATCTAGTAAACTTATATTCAGTAACATAATCTACTGGTTGAGCATTAACTCGAATAATTGGAAATTTACCCTCTTTAGCTACATTAAGAGCTTGTACTTTATTAATACATTTAACGCACTTATCACTAACTTGAAATTCATTATAAACATTACCTTTCAAATCAGCATACCACTTAACAGGATAAACACCAACAACATCATCTGTTGTTTTTTCCTCAGCTTCTTTAGCAGTACGACATTTAACAACATATTGAGGAAGTTGTGTTTCTAAATAAATCGTATTACCATCAGTATACTGATACTGAGGAGCATAATCTTTAGTGCATTCCCAAACTACTCCTGCCCTTGATAATAACGACTTAATAATGTGAACATCAATACCAGTTTTACCATTAATTACATGGATATGTTCAATACAAGTTGAAAAAGGAAGTTGAAGATCTTGAGCACGTGTTAAAATAGCAAGACCATCAGCAACACTTTTAATACCGCCTTTTTCACTTGTCATAAACTTCTTTAGAAATACTTCAGCACTTGCAAGCTGACTTTCATCAAGAAGATTAAGAACACGTAAACTAGTAGATGAGTCATCATGTCTTGTAACCAATGCACGATTACTACCACTATTAATTTGTTCTTTTTGCTTGTCCATTTTTTCAAAGAGCATTTGTTTTATTCAACACTGCAAATATACGAATTTTCTTTTAATCAACAACAATAAAATCAGAATTATCTTGCTCTATGATAACTTTTTCTTCATCATTTAACACTTTATGATTAGAAGAAAGTATTTGACTATCTAATAACTTTTCTTCTGTTGAATTTTTACAATATATATTATATAAATGTATGGTGTTATCATTAAACCTCAAATTATCCAACCGATAAATATAAGATTTTATTTCTTCACACTGAGGAGAAGTAATAATAACAATATCTACATTAATACATAAAGATTTATCTGGACTATTAGAAGTACTAAGTACTCTAATATCACCTCTATTAAAAGCAGCTTCATTAAATGTACGTTGAGCTTTATCAGCCATCATTTTACGTTCACCTTTACGACTACCACTTTTATAATATAAAGGATTTCCATTAATATCAACAGCAGGAATTGGAGATACTTTATCATGATAATTTCCACAAATAATAGTTTCAGATAAATTATTAATATAATCTGTAACTTTACTTGCAAAATCAGCACGTTTATTTATTATAAGTATCTTCTTATTAGGATTATCACGAACAATATTATAAATAATATCTAATTTACCATTATAGTCAGAAAGAAGATTACTTCTTTTACGAATTATTTCATAAGTATCAGAAGCTCTATCTTTTAATTTACCAGGATTATAAAGTTCATCTATTTGAACATTAAATTCCATAGACATATCAAGATGTTCATTCCAACCATTTTCTTGAGCTATTTGAGAACAAATCTGAGCAGAACTTATATTAAAATCTTTATTACCTATTCTAGCTTGATTCATAATATCAAAACTACCGAATATAGCCATACTAGTAGAAACATACTCATTATAATATTTCAGAAGTTTACCTTCTTCACTATCTTCAGGTATATTAACGCCTAAATGAATATCTTCTACGGGGGAGCTTACACGGATAGCATTTATTTCATTTTGTTTAAAATCATCTAAAAGAGGACAAAGTTTATACAACAAAGCACTATCATTATTATTAACTAAAAGTTTATTCATTATCACTAATTTAAACTTACTAAATTCTAATAATGCTTTAATTCCACTATCAATAGTAATAGGATGATAAATAATACATAAAAGAGGATTACCTATATACAAACTTTTAGATATAAAATCATTAGTAAGTACTTTAATAAAACCATCTTTTATAAGTTTCTTAAACTCATTATTATTTTCATCTTCTCCTTTTTGATTTGTTAAAAACTCAATTATAGCAATTCGTTCATCAAAAGAGTTTACACAAATTATTATTTTCGCCGTAGGGCTTTTATTGCACACGCGCTGAAGAATACCTAAGACCATAACCTTATCGTTTAATGGTGGCAAAATAAGAGCTGTTCCAACTCCTTTTTTGTCTTTCCAATGGTTCATAGCATCTTCAAAAAGTTCACCAAAAGTTTTCATAACACATTATTATCTAAATCAAAATCATCAAATAGAGAATTATATTGTCTAGCACGAGCTTTAATTAAAGCCTTACCACTTTTAGTATTAAGTCTTTTATCTGCTTTAAGATTAGGACTAATACCAAGTTTAATAGGGTCTATAATTTTATAACACTCTTCATAGTAATAACCATAATCTATATTTCTTTCTTCTATAGGTTTATCATCTAAAGAATTAAGAATTACAACAGGTTTACCACTAGCTAGATTACTTCGTTTTTTAGTAACTTTATGTTGTTTTTGAATTATAACACCTTTAGTAGATACATAAAATCTAACATGACGTTGAGAAGTAATAGTTTTAATTTGACCATTTTCAACTACACTATAAACAACATCAAATTGTTTACCTACATTTTGTGTTTTACAAAAATCAAGAATATCTGTATGTTTACGTAAAGTTTCAGATATTGGAATATTATTTGTAAAATATTCAAAAACAGCTTTAGCAACTACAGGTTCATCATATCCTTTTTTCAACTCTTTAAAATATTGTTTAGGATCTAATGCACCTTTAAATTCAACACTACCATTAGTTTGAATATCAAAGTAATTATTAATATCTCTACTTACAATAACTTTATATGTTTCATAATCAGCACCCATTTTATTATGTTCATTCCATTCATCAGTAATTCTTTTATAAACATTAAATTTATCTCTTGGTAATCTAATTACAATACCATCAGTATTTGCTGATATAACATGAATACCTTCAAGTTCAAGAGCTTCTACAAGAGTCATTGTCATTAATTGACCATTAATAGTTACTTGCATTTGAGCAAATCTATCATAAAGAAAGAAAAGTTCAGAACCAAGTTTACCATAAATACTATTAATAACAATCTTTAATGCTTCAGCTCCTACTTTATTTGGAACTCCTTTAATAATATGTTCATCTGAATCTTTAGTATGTTTACATTTAACACGCGTATCTTTTAGAAAAGTCAACATTTTAATAAAAGCAGATTTATTAAGATGTTTTGGTGAAATACCATAACTAATCATAATACTAGGATAATAACTAGTATAATCGTGATGTATATATTCATACTTATCATCAGATTCACATACTCTAGGTGGGTCTTGACTATGAATACCTCCAGTCGCTATAGTATAAGTAGTACCATAAAAATCAATAGTACGTTCAAATTCAGCTTTAGTAGTACGATATATAGATACTTTCTTAATATCATCAAGAAAATCTTGAAGCTGTTTAGTTTTAAATCTAATATGAGGAAATATAATTTTATTAAAACTAAGTCGATGTCTTTCAGTACGACCTTTAATAAATTGATCTTTTCTAAGACCACTCATATCAGCATAAAACTTAACAGTAAGTTTATCTGCAATATTTGCTCTAGCACTACATAATACATTTACACCAAAAGCTGCTGTAATACTATATCTAAGCTTAACTTCATCAGGTTTTTGTCTAACAATTTCACAACATAGAAATACATCATTCTTATTATAATAAAGCATAGGCTTTATATATTTAGGAAGAACATATCTATCAAAATCATTATCAATTAACTGATTAAGTTCATCTAAACTTAAATTTTTATAATTATTTTTCTTATACCAATAAGTATTAGCTTCTTCTTCATCAATAGGAGGAAGAGTAAAA
>ERZ1026874.42-NODE-42-length-86745-cov-129.018226_pt1 | contig 86745 bp, 125 predicted proteins | sample MGYA00380167_ERZ1026874 | MGnify/ENA primary metagenome ERZ1026874 (study PRJEB33269, sample SAMEA4719803) | human gut metagenome | biome: human-associated habitat; feature: organic feature; material: feces | place: Cameroon | collected 2013-10 ...
AGGAGATAAGGGTAAATCTCTGGGTCGTATTCGTAATATCCTTTCTTCTTCATATTCTCAACTATTTTTTAACCACCATTTTGTATTGGAAACAGGATTTTCAATCATTCCTTTTAAAACATCGGAAATTACATCTTTCGAAATTCCGTTTTTACGGCATCCCTCACATAGTTTGCTGGAAGCGATACCTATTATTAAATCGTTTTGTGCTTGAACGCTCATATTCTCAACTATTTAAATTTCTCAAAATAGAACTCAATAGGTCTATCAAAGTGATCTTCGATTAAACCATAAGCTAACGACATCTTTACCTGAAACGAAGCTTTACCATTAAGCAGACCTTTCGCCTGTCTAGTAATCTCAGAACGAAATTGCTCCAAACTCATATCGCGCTTACGAAGATTGCAAGACCTGCAAGACGGCATATAGTTCTCCATACAGTCATCGCCATGAGAAACAACGAACTTGCCATCCTTGTCACTCCAACGCGAGTAACACCCTCGATTCTTCGGGACGAGATGGTCAACTTGCATAGCCTTATACTCAATGCTCTTTCCGCAATAAGCACAATGTCCATCGTATTTGCGATATATCTTAAGTCTATCTTCTTTTTTCATAATCGTTAATTATGTAACCTACCAATATGCCACTTTGAACAAACCTTGCATAAGTAAGGATGCCAGCCAAGTGCCTTCAACTTCGGATTCTGATTCAGAAACTCCCAAGCATCATCCTCTGTCTCATAGGCGGCCTTCGCCTTCCAGGAATGAACCTTCTTGGTCCAATGTTCAGGATCCGGCTTGAACGGCGGAACCTTGTTCGGATTGCGATGTCTTCTCATAGGCATTTGAATGAAACACTGCTCAACGTCCTGTTCACCGTAATCTCCCTGTCGTTGCACATGGTCCTCATGCACTCCAGGGCATCCTCGCGGACAACAATCATGATCTCCTGCATCGAAGCGGTGGCCGGAACCATATTCTTCTCGGCCTTAAGATCCGTGATACGGGAGATAACCTCCTTGATATATTCCTTGTCTATCATAGAATTCTGTTTTAATGGTGACCGCCGACCGTGGGAGGGACTCGAACCTCCCGTCTGCCCGGACTTATACCCGAAGGCATGTCCCACCGCCCTGCGGCCACCTGTTCCTCAATCGTCTGGCTTGATGAAGCTCTCCGGCTGCTTGGCATCCTCCTCTCCGACAGGAGACTTGATGTCGTTGATGAGCACCTTCTCCTTCAGGTCATCCATCAGAGCACCGTACACCTGGTACTGATTGCCCTCCGGAGCCCTCTTCTTGAAGAACCCGTACCTCTCCCACATGTCCCTTCCGAACTTCTGGATGGTAGGGATGTCCCTTTCGTCGATGTCGTTGAGCCTACAGAACTCGACGAATCTCTCATACAGGTCCTTCGACAGCATCCACGACGAAATCTCGTTCTTCGCCTCGGGGCTGCTCCTCATGCTGTAAGCCATCACCCACGCGCCGATAGGATGCTTGTCAAGAAGCGAGATGATCTTACGCCTGAGGCCTCCACTGGTATCAGGGAAGCGGTACTTCCTCTTCTTCAGCTCCATCGCGCCCCTGAATATCCAGTTGAACACTCCGCTCAGTTCACCGGAGATAATCTTGCTCGCAAGCTCCGGGTCCTGCCTCTCCTTTGGGATAGTCACATCGAAGTTGATGTACTGGAGACGCCTGACGAAGCCGAGCGATGCATCTTCGGCGTTCGGCGGTTCGTTGAGGCTGAAGATGAGGTAGGGAATTGAGTTTCCCTCCAGGATATCCCTGCCCAGCTTCCTCATGGGAACCGGCTCGCCGCTCACGAGTCTCTTGAACATTCCGGTGTTCTTCTTTCCGAACTTCCTCGGGTCAGAATCGGAAGACCAGTTGAAGATGGCGTTCCTGATAGGATACCTTCCCCTCATTCCCTCGTCTCCGTCGGCAGTGAGGTCAGCATAGTCCATCTTGCTTATCCTGTCCTTGCCGAATATGTTGCAGGCAACGTCGAAGATGACGCTCTTTCCGTTGGCTCCCGTACCTACGAGCAGCAGGCACAGCTCAATCTTCGATGACTTCTTTCCCTCATACTGGTTGTATGCAGTACCTCTCTGTGTCAGTCCAAGACCAAGGAACATCTGGAGGATCATCCTCGACGTACTGTCAGGAAGGACCTCGTGTATGAAGTTCAGCCATCTGTCACACCTTGCCTTAGGATTGTAGTCGTAGGGATGGTAGTACGTGACGTGGTACTCGGGAGAGAAAGGCATCACGTTCGGATACTGCAACCCGCTTCCGAAGTCAACCACTCCGTTGGCAAAAGCAACGATATCGAATGTCGGTCTCAGTATGTTGTAGCATTCTATCACGTCAATGAACGACTTGTTCATCACCGTGCTGATTCCGAGCATCGGAGCCATTGCCAGGTCGAGGAGCAGAAGCTGGTAGGCCTGCTCCAGTACTATCTTCGGAACCGCCTCGTATATCTTCCCGTTGAACATATAGTAAGCACCATTATAGTACTTCACCGGAGCCTTCTTCGCAAGCATCCTCATCGACCTGATGAAGGTAGTCTTCATCCTGTTGAACTTCTCCGAGTTCGCCTTGCCCCAGTCCTGACCCCTGAGCATGTCGAAACCGTACTCCTCGTGCCTCGAAAGCTCAAGAAGCTGGGCGTGCAACGTGTCTATAGCTATACCATTTTCCATCTATTTTTTCATCTATGTATAATAATAACATTATTTTTCCGTTACTATGTAGGGTTAACCCCGATAAACAGGGGCTTTCAGAAAGATATGCATACTTCTGACCAACCCTATAATATGTCGACTATAACATACGCAATAGGACAATACAAAGATACGAAAAATATAATGAATATCTGTTATAACCATAGTAAATAAAGGGTATAAATATACACATAGGATATACATAGGATGAATATTAGGTATACATAACTTATCCGTTCAATAAAAGGGTCATAGATGTTAGCAAATGTTAACAAACGGACAGTGAATGAATATGCATAAATATGATTTCAAAGTGAAAAGTAATTAAACCATACAAAACGGCTCAAAAGCGGAAGAAAAAATTTTTAGATGAGGTGACTACCGCGCTGATTTAAGGCTATTTAGGGGGTGTGGGGGTGTCTTCTGAAAAGATAGGACAAATAATGTAGGTTTATATAGTATAAACTAAGCGTGAAACACTATTTTAACACTTTTTAAGAATGTTGGTTTATGTTATAAACTAAAACGTTGTAACCATCTCTATATCAACCACTTACAATGTATTTTAATTCCTTATTTTGCATAAATATACGCCGTGAAACATCAAAACTTATTACATCATACTTGACCCACAAAATCTTTACCATATTTATTCTTGCATAAATATTCGGTGTTTAACATATTAAAGGGATTTTAACTAAAATATCAAAATAGTATTACATATATAGTTAAATTTACATATCATTAACTGACAATTTGGCAGTTCTAACTATCTGATTATTAGCTAGTTATACGTTTGTAAAGATTAATGTTAGTTAACTTAAAAAGGTTATAAATTTAACAAATACTGACACGTTACGCTTTATAACGTATTGATTATTAGGTAGTTACAATTTGCCATTTTGGCAGATGAGTTAAAATATTATAACATTAACATAAAATCACAAATACTGCCAAAAGGTGGAATTATTATAAACATTATAAGTAGTTGATTATAAGCTAGTTACAAGGTGTTAAATGCATAAATAGGCTATTTTTAAACTGGTTGTTTGGTATGCCATTTGCAATTATGTAGGTACAAGGGATAACCCTTGCAACCATTTAATAACATAGTTATGAAAAAAGACTTAGAAACAAAGGGTGCTCAAGGTTATGAGCACGTTAGCACAAAGGTAGCTACATATGTTAGCGAGTGCAAGAAAAGTGCAGTTTTAGCACAGAGTTTAGAGGTGCTCAATAGCTATCGCAAAAAGCTATTAAGTGAGTGCACAAATAGCGAGATTGTAAGCGCAAAGAAAGAGTTAGAAGCTGCACGTACAAAGTACAATAAGTTAGCTACAAGATACGTGCTAGCTGATAGTGCATATTGCAACCTACAAACAGAGTGTGTTCGCACGGCGGTTAGTGAGTTTTCACGCACCCACAATTTACATAATTTCTTTGCTTGGTTTGATACAAACGGCAAAGACAAGCAAACGTCTATTATAGATAGTTTGCAGCGTTTGGGTAGTAAGTTATCAGATTTGCACCACAAATTTGCAGGTGGTGCAAAGGTAGCAAAGAAAAAGTCAGAGACTATCACCGATTTACAGGCACAAATTGCAGAACTACAAGCAAAACTTACAGCCGCACAAAAGTAAGTAACTAGATAGGTAGCTAGAAACTACCTATCTTTTACCCCCTACATTTTCCCCACTGACTATCTAGCAGGTAACCAGTGGGAAATTTACACCGTACAATTTCCGTGCGGTGCGGGTCGTCGTATCCTTATTTTTCCCACACGTTTGGTAAACCTTGTCGTGGTGTGTGGGCTTAACTCAGAGAGAGAATTTATTCTCCCTCAGGGGACTAATTGCCAAAAATCTAGAGAAGTATCTCAGTAAATCGAGAGTGCGAGAGGCACACCGAGATGGGAGAGAGTAACGTGTTACTCAGAGACATCCATCCGAGAGATACGCAAAAATTCCTGGCGTGAGCGTCGAATGAGATGAGACGGCACGACGGCTAGGGGATTTGTATCATCTAGCGAGATGAGAGTTTAGAGAAAGAAATCATAATTCATATTCTATGCGGTGTTGTGAGCCGTGCGGAGTGGTTATCCGTGAAATCACCGTGGATAATGTAGCTATATTCCACGTGAGGTATATCCGAAAAAAGAGAGCTATCTGAAATGTGTTGTCAGTTGGCACAGGTAACGTAATAGTTTGCAGCGAGAGAAACTGACTGGATGCAGTCCATAATAACTGTAGGGTGTGAGCCACGTAGTTAAGACGATAAAGATAAAACGTGGTGCAAAGATGCACATCCTGGCTAACGGGGCGGCGAGAAATCTCCGCCCTACAATTACAAACCATTTAAATATTAGAAATTATGAAAGAACAGATTTTGAAGAAGATAGGAAAGACGCTTGTGCGTATTAATGTAACAGACCAGAGTGCAGAGGATGCCTACGATGAACTCGTTAGCAGCAGTCCTCGCCTGTTTGGTATGCTTTCCAGTATCTACAGACTGAATGATGAAGAAGAAAGATTCGCTTGGTCTGCCGGAATTTAGTAGCCTAATCTCCCTACTTTTGTAGGGAACAATAACCAAAATTACAGAATTATGAGTACGATGAGAATTAAATGCCTCGATATGAAAGAGGTAGAGAGTATCATTGCAGATGCTCAGGAGATTTTAAGTCACGTAGAATTCGGGTCTTTGCAGAATGGTGTGCTTACATTATTCTGCGTGGCGTGAGCCTAAAAATCCGTAGCCAGTACGATAATTGTCGTGTGTGGCTACGGAACAATTACCAATAAAATTAGAATTATGAAAGCAAGAATCATCATTTATTCAAGTACGATAATTGTGCTTGGATTTATTCAGACTTCGCCAATATTCATTTGCTTGGCAAGTACGATAATTCTCCTGAATGTGCTTGGAATTCTTTACGGAATTCTGCTTGTGCATATTTGGAGCAGTACGAAAAAGGGCAAGTGGTATTTCCGTGAGCTGTGGAGATCCACGCTCCGCTTGGAGAATTTCATCCTGCCTGGAGCGTGAGAGTTTTGGAAAGTACGATAATTGTGCTTGGAAAATTTCAGCCTAAAAACTGCTCATTCAATTTGGGCAGTACGATAATATAACCAATTAAATTACAGAATTATGAAACAGAAAATTTTTGTGGCATTATTTGCCGTAGTGTGCTTTGCATTGTTTGCAGTATCAATTACTCTGTATAATTGTCACAGAGCAAACGTGATGCTGAGAAAGACAGTTATCAGCCAGGCGAACGAGATTTCTGAGCTTAACGCCAGTTACACAGCAGAGGGACCTACAACGTTCGTAGGTCTCACAAAGTAGCCAAATCTGAGAGGAGTTTCCGCTCCTCTCTTCTATTAACCAAAATATTAGAGAAATATGGATAGAATATTAAAGCAAGATTTGAGCAAGAATGAGATTGTCGACCTCTTGCGTGGAATGGATGCAGAGGAAGTTGAGGGCAATTTCTCTGTACGTCGTGTCCTGATTGATACACAGGCGTGTGACGTATTCGGCGGAGAACCTGAGGATTCTTATCCTCTCATCCCTGGTACGTACATGGCATTGTATTACAAGAGTATTGTCGATGACCCGTATCCGTTCTTCGAGAAAATATGTGGAAACATAATAAATGACGATGACAAATGTCAAATGCTTATGAACGGAGATGGTTGCATTCGTATTTTCATGCTCAACAAGTACGAGTAGCCAAAAATGTGCTCAGGCATTTTCCTGGGCATACTATGTTAAACCATTTAAACGGAAGAATTATGTTAGACAGAAAATCACAAAAGAACTTCGAACGTGCATTGCTCCACGAGATGGAGAAAATTAAAATTGCTGCACGACAGTGGCACAACAACAATACCAGAGGCTACAGAGATTATCGTAGCAAGGAGGCTATCTCCAAAAGTTTCTCGGAGATAGCGGTGCTGTGCATGGGCTAAAATGTGCGTGGCGATTGTCACGCATACTATTCACCAAAAATTATAGATTATGAAGAAATTAGAGAATCCTAAATGGGAAGAGTGCAGAAATTATCTGCGTAACACCATCCTACCTAGATTGCAGGAGATACAGCGTGATTTATTCGGTGACGAGTTTCTTACCATAGAAGTAGGTGTAGGACCAAGTGGACGATATGTCACAGCGTTCGCTTCCGTGGTTATCGACGGAGAGATACTAGATAGCATTTCGCTACATTTGTCTGTTTTTGACGGACAAGAGTGTATAGAGTCTGAGTGCATAGAACTCACGGAATTCATCAAGAAGTACACAGTCTAAATTTGAGGGAGTTTTATCTCCCTCTCCTACAAACCAAATATTAGAATTATGAGTAAATGGGTACAATTTTATCACAAGCTTAACAAGTTTGACCTTGTGAACATGAGATTTACGGATGAAGAAGAAACCGTAGAGATGGTGGGCATGGATTCTGTCATGCGTATCGACGGCAGATTGAGTCTGTCATCCATACGTGATGTAGTACAGAAAAAAATCGAGAGCATGAAGAAAATCGAGAGTTTCGACCCTTGTGCGTTCTCCATCCTCACCGGCAGTTCTATCCTGAATGCTTCAGAAAGTCCGGTGTACAATCTCTAGCCAGAACTGGGCAGTACGATAACGTGCTGCCTGCTATTAACCAAAACAGAATAAATTATGAACACATTTAACACAAAGGAAGATGGTACGCATTTGTACCGGTTCTATTACGTAGAGCCTATCATTGACATCTACGCTTACGACTTGGAGCAAGCAATGGAGCGTTATCTCGTGTATTGCCAAAAGAATGAGTTGTACGGATTGTACGATTACGAGGCTGACGACGATGATGAAATGCGCTGCTACACAGACCCAACAATGGAGGATCCTGATTGTTATCCTGCGTATATACGCATTGACTACCTATCTGTTAAGGAAATTGAGGCGTGCGTTGATGCCGGATGTCATCCGTTTCAGGGAGGTTGGAAAAAGATAGCCTAATCAAATGTAGTCCTCCTATAGGGCTACACTTCTATTATTAACCAAATACTTTAGAATTATGACAGACGGAGACAGAAGGTTCCTTGCCAGGCTCGTAGCGAGCCACAAGGAGGTGATAAGCGAGGAGTGCAGACGAAAGAAGCTCGACAAGAGCGAGTATTACAGACGTGCCTCTCGTGTGGACAAGAAAGCTCAGGAAATTGAGCGTGCGTACATGCGTCCTAGAAGATTTTAGCCAACATTCTGTGCAGCCTATCTGCACAGAAACCATGTTTAACCAAAAATACAATAGATATGGAGTATATTAAGAGGACAGAGAACAATACGCGCGTTGACGTGTATTTCGATGGAGAAAAGTACGTGTTCATTAACGCATTCCACGGATGTGTGGCAGTTGCGAGAAGAGAAGGACTCGTTGAGTTCACTAATGACGGATACAAGGCTCACGTCAAGTTCAAGGTCGAGAAGACGAGATACACCATCAGTAAGAGAACTATAGATGGCGTCATCTATAAGATGGAGAACAGATACATGAGCACAATCGTTGAGTATGAATGGGAGGAGGTTGACAGAGATGATTTGCCTTATGCCGTGAGCGTGAAAGTAGAGGAGCGCTAAGCCAAAAATCCTGCGTGGAGACACGTAGGAGCTATTATTAACTAAATATTCAAAGGATATGAAAGAAAGTATTGAGGCTATGCTGTGGGATTTCATTGTTGATAACAATATCGCCACAGAGGACGAGGTTAGACTTGTCTCGAATATAAATGGCTTGAACGAGGAAACGATGACAGACATTATTTATGCCAAGACAGGACTACGCAGTTACGAGCAGTGTAAAGATGAAGGCTACTCCGGTACAGATGAGCTTGACAGCTATTATTGTCTTGACGAAGACGAAGAAGACAATGACGAAGAGGATGAAGATGAAGAAGAGTAGTATTTGCCTAAAAAGGTGCGTCCATGTATGAGCGTGCCTTCTATTGTTTAACCAAATAATTGTTTGAATTATGACAAAGAGAAGAAGCAAGACTCTACTACAGCAGGCTAAGTACTACGAGGTAGAGGGAGACTACAAAGAACAAAAGATGATGTCTATAATGGAGTCAGCTTACATAAATGGTAATTTTCAAGACTTCAAGGATTATTATCATGCGCTAAAGATGGAAGAAAGACGTAAGTTTATTGATCATCTTCACTGTGTTAATAGCATAGAAGGATTCTACAAGATGATAGATATGCTCATGTTCGATTAGCCAAACCAATCCTCACTCCCGCGGGTGGGGATTTCTATTAACCAAACAGATTGAATATGATTAAAATTGAGATTACGAGAGCCGGCATGGGCGAGAAATGCCCATACCCGAGGTTCAGCAAATTACTGGCAAAAGGCTACATAATGTGCCATCGCTGCAAGTATTGTGCTGAAATTATCAGTGAGACAGAAATAATGTGTGACTATAATTAATCTATAATTATGAGTGAATTAGAGAAAATCCTGAATGACGATTTACTGAAGTGCGAAATCGTTGAGTCAGTAGAGAATCCTGTTAGGCGTGTGGACCTCATCAAGTGGACGCACGACAATACATTCTCTTTCGCTGAAGTACGCAAGGATACCGGTAAGCTAGAGATTACTGATATCCAGGCTCTCAGTGAGCTTGATGCGTACAGACAATTCTACAGGAAATATGGCGAAATCGCCATAATTAGCTAAAACTCCCCACATCATCGTGGGGAACCATTATGAACCATTTAAACAGATGAATTATGGAAAAGAATATTGTAGAAGTTGTTATGAATAACAAGGGTGAAGTTGTCGAGAAAGTAGCCGATTATATCGGTGTGGCAAGTTTTGCCGCGGTTATCGAGAGCCTCTATCGTGAGTGTCTTGAAAATTTCGATGACGCAGAGGATCTGGAAGAATACATTGCCGATGTATTCGAAAAGAATATCCAGTCTCTTGCGTGGGAGTTTACTCACAAGGCAAACAAGGAAATGAAGAAATATCTCCACCTTGACGATCAGCACATGGATGGCAATTTCGCTAATCTGTACGAGGATTACCCTAAGCACGTTACAGGTGTTCGGTGGGCATCAGACTACGATGGTGATGATTACTACGACTTTTACCCTCAGATGGTAGCCAGACTCGATTCCGCAGAGGACAGCGAGCAGGTTAGCAAGGACAGAGCGTACCTCGAAGAATGGTATTTCAAAGCATTCGGTACGTACAACATCAAGTACAATTTCTCCAACGAGCTTGAAGAGATTCACTCTATGATGGAGGAAGCTTACGAGGAAGCCTAACAATATCCCCTAGCATGGGGGTATTCAATGTTAAACCATTTAAATGATATTAGATATGAGTTACGAATTTGCAAAGAAGGAAATCGGTGATTACAGAATCACCATTTACCAGGATGAGGATGCTGAATCGCCTTGCTCTGCATGGGATTTGGCAGGTGTGTATCTTTGGGAGTATACCAGTTGTGGTAGTGGAAGATTAAGTGACGGCTGCAACTGGGATGAAATATACGACAGAAAATACGACACTAATAACCACAGTTTGCAGGATGCTCTTCGTGAGCTTGTATACATGTACGTTCCGCAGAATCGTCTTGTAAAATATCTGAAGAGCAACAAGCACCGCTCTGCTAAATTATCGTATGATAGAAGCTCTCATGTTTGGGAACTTGATTATTACGACAGCAGAGAGGCGTACAAGACTTCGGTAGAGTTCACTCCTGACGAAATCAAGAACTATGACATGAGAGCAGAGATAATTGAGCCTATGAACAACGAGGACTTGATCTGGCTGCTTGATGACATAGCTTACGAAATCGTGATATACGAGTGGTCTTCCACAGGATACTGCCAGGGAGACTACGTAGAAGGTGTTGCCTATTGTGACAAGGAGCGCTTCAAGAAGATGGTGGATACGAATACCAAGAACTGGAAGAATCGTGCCATCGAGCTGTTTGAGAGCGAAGTCAAGGATATTGGTATGTGGATGTGGGGTGACGTAAAAGGATTTGTCCTTGAAAAGAAGCGTCACTACACTAAAATGTACGATGACGGAGACACTTCTGACTCCTACGACTGGGAGCAGATTGATTCCTGCTGGGGAGAGTACTTCGAAGATGCTGATGACCTCATCGAAGAGGTTATCAAAGAACACGGCTTACAGCCGAAAGATGCAGCCTAACAAGGGGAGCTTGCATGCTCCCCTTCCATTAACCAAATTACAAAGAATTATGAAATTGAAACTTTATCATGACACAAGAAAGAAGTTCCGTTTCTGTGTGGACGCATGGACCATTTACGTTCCTTATCCGAAGTGGCTTAGAGAAAAGACATGCGGTACAATGGGAACATTCCTCGGATGCACTCCAACGGAGACGGGAATGATACGGTGCGTCTGGGAGCACGACGAAAGAAGATGTGGACGCCCGTATTTCGGCAAGAAGATTGATCCGAAGGATACCCCTAAAGCATTTCAGGAAATTTTCTACAACATGGAGAAGCTTTGGAACGAGGCAATCACCAAGAACACGAATGAAACGTGGAAAGCATGGAGCGAAGTCTAAAATTGGTAGCCAGTGGCTACCTACCAATAACCAAATACAGAGAATTATGGAAAGAATTACATTTGTTGAAAAAGGCAGTAGAACAATCTACAGGCTTGGCAGACGTATAGTATGCTACAGAGATGGTTACAGAGTTTATTTCGGTAAGCCATCAGATGTTACACACAACACGTTTGATGCACTATCAGAGAATATAGCACATGAGTATTGCCTGAATGTTTGTGGGCGTAAAAAGTGGGAGAAAGCAAAGTACAGCAATCCTGTGGCTTACAATGCTCACAGAGTGTTGAACGCATTAGCCTAAAAACGGAGGGAGCAATCCCTCTGACATTATTAACCAATATTCAAGAATTATGACATACGAATTAATCATCAATGCAGTTGAGAATGGCGCAAAGTTCACCATCAACTTCCAGAAGAGAACTTGTAGAGTGAATGGCAAGGTAGTGATGTCCGAGGAAGACAAGCCGAAGGACACTCCTTATCTTACACCTGAGGTTGTATTTGTGGGCATCGAGCAGAGATATGCAGCATACAAGCATTCTGTGCCGTCAGAGCGCTCCGAATCCCATCGCCGCTACTACTTCAAGGCTTTGCCTGAGAAAGAGCTCTCAGACGAAGATATGATGTATGGTGAGCGACGTGAGCTGGCTAGATGCAAGCTTGAACTGTACGTGCTGATTCAGCTTCTCAGGGGCAATCTCTGGTGGGACAGCAAGTGGGGAACGTGGTTCTGGTGTTCAGAGAACGACAAGGACCTGATTATACTCAGAGACTGGATTGAGCCAAACAAGGGTGGGGCGTAGGCCTCATCCACTAGAGTTAAATAAATTTTTAGTAACCAATTAAAATAATTAGAATTATGAAGCAGATTGTAACAATCACTGGTGAGAATCTTAAGGTAGTAGCTAACAATGTAGATGTTAATGCAGCTGATGCAGGTAAGAAGACCAAGGCGCAGATGCGTATCGAGGCTCTGAAGGCAGCAGGCGTTGACGTGAGCAAGTACTTCCCTCTCGGTGACGATCAGCTTATCAAGATCGAGAATGGTGCAGCAGTTCCTGTTGACATGGACGATGCAACCATCGATGCGGTAGGCAAGAAGATTGTCGAGGGTGGATACGTAAGCAACTGGAAGCTGTTCAGACGTTGGGTGATGAGCCAGATGTTCCATATGCTCCGAAAGATGGACGGATGGAACTGGTCATTCAACCAGGTCTTGCAGCACAAGGGCTACGAGTATCAGTGGCGTATGTTGGAAAATGAGCTCTACGCTCAGATGAAGATGGCAGCTCACGGGGATCACGAGAATGCCGGCGCGAGAAACAGGTGGTTCGGAGGCTACGTTGCTGCCGATATGGCTTATGACTACATCAATAAGCTCCGCAAGTATGTGGACGACAACCTTATTTGGAAGGTCAAGAAAGACAAGAACGGAAAGAAGACGAAGACATTCAAGCATACCTGTAAGGGCAATCCTTACGTACGTCTTCAGAACGAGGACATTTTTGTCGCAGACTTAGAGAAGAAGGTATATGCTCCTCTCGGTAATCTTGCGCGCAAGATGTATGACAGCAATACCTACAAGGAAGTCTACGATGCCGTTCACGAGTTCAACAAGAAGCGCAAGCATCTCGCATGGGACACCAAGCAGTCTGATGCCTTCATCAATGCCTATAAGGGTTCCGGCTCCTACTACACGATGAGAAACCTCATTATGTTCCACGGAGCCAGATTCTGGAAAAACGGACGAAAGATGTCAGAAGCCAACTCGTTGAAGGAGCTTGAGTCAAAAGCCAAGCTCTACGACGAAGAGGGTTGGAGAATGCTCGGTGTTCTCAAGCAGCTCATTATAGAGAACGATATCGACATCCAGGGCAAGATTAACGAGTGGCATAAGGCTAAGGTCGAGAAGGTGATCGCCAGTAAGTAGTAAGGTTCGCCGCCTGTAGTATAGTGGCCCGGCAAGAATTCACAAGAGCTTCTTCAACGAAGGATCTCCTCCAGTTACTACTGGAGGTAATCCTTCAATCTAAGCTCTCTAGATCATATTTTTAGAGTAAGGCGCCAGCCGGGAGCCATTCTAGACAAAAGTCGGTTACTGATTCGGTAACCGATTCAAAGTAAAACCAAAAAAGTAAGGATTATGAGAAAGAATAAAACTTATGAGCAGCAAACGAAATTCTATAACAAGGATGGGCGTTACGAGAGTTTGGGTGAGATGTTTATCTGCTGGCTTAGATGTGATAATATCCAAATCGCAGCAATACAAAAGACATTCAGGGAAGGAACGAAAGAATGTAAAGAATACATTATAGAAGATCTCTATCACCTTTGTGACAAGAAACTACTTTATCAGTTTATCAGAATCTTTTATTTCGGAAAGAAGTAAAGCCAAACAGGTCAGTCGTTAGCAGCGGCTGACTCCTTATCATAACTAGATTTGTTTAAATGGTTCAAGCCGGCCTGTCGTGAGATACGCCGGTTTTTTGTACCCCAAGTTTAACCAATTTAATTAGAATTATGAGTAGAAATTACTGGACATTAAACAAGGTAGGTATGAAAAACCGTCTGTCTAAGGCACAGGCAGCTTACGAGAACGCATTGGAGAACGTAGAGAACATGCACATCCTATTCGGCGGATGGCTTGGTCTCAAGATGGATAACCGACACGGATTCCCTGAGGCTCATCCTATCTTCGAGAGCGAGACATCAGCACCGCAAGGCACATTGCTCTGTACCGGCAACTGTACGGAGTGCCTGAAGGAAGACAGGCTATGCTGGTCCATCGGAAAAGATCAGGCGGTAGGATTCCTTGCACACTAGCCACAAAGCCCTCTTCGGAGGGTACTATGTCTAACCATTTAAAATTTGTGAATTATGGCAACAGCAAGAAGAGGAACAAGAATGCTCAAAGCTTCCGACATCATGAAGAGAAAGGGCATCGTCCAGAAACAGATGGACATGAACAAGTTCAACGAGGTTGTGGAGAATTTCTTTATGACCCATGAGGCAAAGGAGACGATTCTCCTGACTCCGAAGAGATTTATTGAGATGGACAACCCGCCAGAGGGAGATTTCATTGACTATCTCGACGTCAGCGTATGGGAGAAGAAGTGTGACGACCCGGACGATCCATTCGACTTCATCAGCTATCAGTTTATGAAGAAGAGCGGAATGCTACGTCCTATCCTGATGGTGAATGAGCCGTTCATCGGCAATGCTGCCGGGTGGCTGAGAGACTATTGTGGCTTCGTGGTGAAGAGCAGAACACGAAAGAAAAAGAAAGAATACATCGTGTCTCTGCCGGTTTAAAGCCGAAAAAAATGCGTGGAACATTATCGTTTCACGCTCCTAGTATTAACCAATTAAATAGAATGATTATGAAAATAGTAGATGTAAACGTGAGCAAGTTTGACAAGTATGACATGGAGAACGAGCTCTATTATGAGCCTCTGTGGGAAAAGATGTTCGATGAAGGTCTGTATACGGACAACTACTGCAACGAGGCTGTCGGTTTTATTTATTCAAACGCTTGTCATGCAGAGGTCTATGGCAACGCAATGGTTGTCAGATGGATAAAAGATAGTGCTAACAAGATTCGCTTGGCCATGGTGGCAAACGACATGGTAAATAACCTCATGGGCACAGAGAAAAAGAAGATCATCACAGAGCAGAACAACGGAACCACGCTTCTTACTGACGATGGCATATATCTTAACATCTTCGTCAATTTCGGGATGCGTTACATACAGATTCTCGCTTACACGGAAGCCTAAAAAGCCATCTTCGGAGGGTGCAAGTATTAACCAATTAAAATTAAAAATATGAATGATTTTTTAAAATTAGCAGAGGATTTAGGATGGAGTTATAATGTTGACGATACACCTAACGAAAGAGGTGAGGTTTGCGTCGAGTTAGAGAAGTATTCCCCACAAGACCAAGACTTCATCGCCACAATTTGGTTCGAGAATGACAATAAGTCTGACTTCATGGATAAGTTGTACCAATATTATAGCGACTTCGATCCTGACGAGGAAGCCAGCAAATGGATTGGCGAGGATGGACATGGTGCTAACGGCGCGCCATACAAATTATCGGACATTTTGCAAGATATGGAGGATTGCAAGGATATGCTACTAGATTTATGGCACGAGTATTTTTACGATGAGTATCCAGAAAATCGTCCAAATGAGACCGACGAAGGGAAACGACTCGCAGGAGAAATCGAGGAGAAATCCGGAAAGTATTACCACTCGTGCTCTCTACAGAATTATCCGAGCGGTAAGTACGGCGTTATCATTGATGGCTGCCAGAAGTTTCTATCGGAATGCAAGGAAGAGGCATTAGCCTATATGAAAGGCGTGCTTACAGGCCTTGATATCGAAAGAAAAGACTAAGTCAAACAAGCCTGCCGGAAACGGTGGGCATCAAGTTAAACCAAAATATTAAGATTATGGATAGAAAAGTATTGAAAGACAAGATTGACGAGTTGCGTTCAACTGCAAAGATGGAGCTTGCATGCACTATCCGTGAGATAATGAGAGAGCACAATGTGCAGAAGAAAGAACTTGGCTGGCCTATAGTTATCAACAATAGTAGTCTTGTAGATATCGTAGAGGTAGGTAGTTGTGATACCGACATCCCGGTTTTCGTTATAAATGTTGGTGTTGGCTATAAAGAGCCTCACAAGGTAAGCGCATTGGACGATTGCGTATCGATCGAGCTGCTCTCTGACATTGCGACAGGGTTGAACAACGAACTAAATGGCTACGTCAGCACTTATGTGGCAAAGTACAGATTTCTCTATGAAGACGGAACTACTGCTGACATGGATGAGCCTTATGTATTCCTTGCAGAATCAGAAAGAGATGCCAAAGATAAGGCAGATGACTATGCGAGCGTATGGAATGAATGGAATGAAGATACGATAGAACTCGTATCAGTCGAGAAGCAGGCTGCTTCGGAAAGTTAATTTAGCGTTAAAAACGGCAAAGATGATGGTTTATTTTATAAACTTTCGTATCTTTGCCACTAATAACCAAAATAATAGAATTATGACAGAAGAAATAAGAATCAAGACTAGAGACTGGGAGAGACTTCTGAGTCCTGTCCAGCAGGAGAAGTACAAGCTCGCTATCAAGCAGGGATGGTTCTCAAACTACCACGACAATTCGTGGAGGCACGGCACGTTCTACGGAGCGTACATCTGGAAATACCCTAAGTTCATCAAGGTCGTGAGAATGTTCGAGGAGATGCTGGGACATAAGCCATTGTGGGAAGACATCACCGATGATAACCTCCGTGACCTCTTCGAGAAGATCCAGGAGAACTATGCTCCTAACTCAGCAAAGACCGTATGCGCCACCATCAAGGCGGTGATACGTGAGAACGATGCCACAAAGGAGATCAATAGCCCTACGTTCGGAAAGATACTCAGAACGAAGGCTGTACCTGTCCAGTCCGTCTATCTCTCTGATGAGGAGATAAACAGGATCATCAAGTACAACCCGAGGGGAAAGACGAAGAGATACGTACAGCGTATGTTCCTGATGGAATGCCTCTGCGGCGCCAGATATAGCGACTGCCAGAGAATAACTCCCGAGAACATCGATGACACCGGTCACTTCCTCGTATATGTGGCACAGAAGACCAAGACCGAGGTCAGGGTTCCTCTTCACAAGAAGCTCCGTCCGTTCCTGGTCGGTGGCACTGGAGCCGAACCTATGCCGGGAGAAATCAGCGAGATTACGTTCAACCGGGCGCTCCGTGACATCTGCCGTGACTGCGGTATCAGCGAGAATACGAAGGTGTTCAAGGCCGGCAAGGAGGAGACTGGAAAGAAGTACCGCTTCATCACTTCCCACACCGGCAGACGCTCATTCGCCACGAATCTCTCGAAGAAAGGTGTTCCATTGGAGCAGATCGCCGTTATGATGGGGCATTTCAGCAATGGAAAGCCTAACATTCAGATGACGATGCGCTACATTGTAGGAAAGACCGAGATTGACAGCAATACCCTCAAGCTCTTCGGAGTCTATGACAAAGACCTCGATGACGGTCTCGGAGAGGACTAAGCTAAAACTGGAGGTGGCCAGTAGCCATCTCCTGCTATTGTTTAACCAATTTAAGTTTTTAGAATTATGTTAGAAGGATTTACAGAAAATGAGTTGGCCAATTACGCCAACGAATGCCGTGAGGAATATGCCGAGAAACTTAAAAACATCTGGGAAAAGGCGTTCGATGGGGAAATCAAGGGTTACGATGAGCTCGACAAGGTACTTCGTGACTTCGACAATGATTTTTTCTATAGAATGGACGATTACACGGATGATTTCGTCTCATCCCCTACAGAGGAAGAGCGCAACAGCCTCAGCGATGTTCGGGAGACAATGCCTTACGAGGAGTTTGTCGCAAAGTGGTATCACTGGTATCATGCCCATTGGGAGGATGAGAGAGGAAGACTTATCGACGGTTGCGGAAACCTTCTCACTGCCGACGGAAAGCATTCCGTATGGGAGGTCATCAAAGGCAGAAAATGATATACTTCTAGTAATTCATAACTAGATTAGTTTAAATGGTTGTCCTCTCTTGCCCGTGAGGGTAGGGGAGGATTTTTAAAACGGCCCCGATTAGCCAAAAATAGGGAGCTTCGGCTCCTGCAATTAATAACCAAGCCCTACGCAACACGGTAAAGCGGAAGATTATGGAAAGAAACGATATAGTAGTATTGGAGAACCTTCAGCAAGAAGATGATCAGCCAAGATACCTCGTTGTATTAGCCAAGGAAATCGAAAAGCATGCAGCAGATGGCAGCAGCTACGATTATTCTTTGAATAATGATGAGAGTGAGTGCGAGTATGATATGATGAAGGCTATTGAGAAGAAGTTCGGAGTAAACACTGCCGAGCTGTCTCTATATGGAGAAGACAATGAACTCGAAGCTTGCATCGGTTCAGAAATCAGCGATGAGTTGCTTACTAAGATAAACGACTTCGCAAAGACCTGGAGAAAGGAGAACGAATGGTTCGTCGAACCTCTCTATTGGAACTATTTTGATGGCTCTAACTGGAGAGCAGTGCTGCTTCATAGCGAAGTGGAAGACGCGAACGACAACCGCCAGTACGATTTGCTCGACAGCGATGATGAGACTGCAAAGGATGTTATCGCCGCATACGACAGAGCCGAGGATGTTCCAAGACAATGGGAAAACGGATACTCTACCTTCATTGATGAAGAAACTGGGTATGAGATTAGATTCTCTCAATGGTACGGACACGCAAGTATGGCAGACGTTTATTAAATTCATTACACTTTAGCCCTACCCGCAGAACGGTTAAGCGGATTCTTATGAAGAAGTTTATTTTGCAATTAGGAAAAGAAAAAATAGTGTGCAACGATGTGGAAGAAGCTAAGACGTTTATCAGCAGGTTTGGACACCTGACGAGCGCAGGCGAAAAGCGAATTATTGGCTTGTTTAATGGTACGATAGGTATGAGTCGTGACTTCGCATGGATGATGCCAAAGCATATCCCAGAGTTAAAGAACTACCCAGAGCAGTCTTGCAGAATGTGGGTAAAGCCGATTCCTGTACAAAGTACCCTGCATTTTTCAGAAGAAGAGATTAGAAAGGCTGTCGAGAATATGTAATAACAGTTAAGATAAATAAAAAAAAATCAGCCCTACCGCATCACGGCGAAGCGGAAAGAATATGGAGAATATATTAGAAAAAACGGTGAAGGAAAACGGAAATATCGACTTAAACGAATTAAGTTGGAAGCAGATCATTGCGCTCATCAATATCTGGGACACTGACTACGCAAAGAAGGAGAACGTATCGTTCTCTGAAATGGTGAAGCGGTGCTACAAGTCGCGTCCCTGGCACGAGAATGCGAATATTATCTATTTGCATCGAGATAATCAGAAAACTACCATCATCCCTCACGCTTGTTATCACCTCGATGAAGCAGAAGAGAGTACAATCTTTGATTTGCTCAAAAAACAATTAAAGTAGTAAATAAAAAGCCCCGACCTAAGCCGGGGCTACCACAGACCATTACAGTCTGACATCTACGATAGTAGAAATTTGCTCTTTATGAGCGTTTCAATCCGCAGACTTCAAGAAGCCTGACCGTCAACGGAAGTTTGTTTTTATTTCTATTCCATAAAGGTTCGATTAAAGTCTTCCGAAGACAGGTGCAAAGATAGTGGATTTACTTCAGAAAACAATATTTCTTCAACAACAATTAACGAATTTAACTTATATGTACAAAGTCATAAGCACAGAATATCATTTTTATCCTCACGTCGTGCTAGAGTTGCAGGATACCGCCACAAACGAGACCAAGTGGTGGTGCTACGCAGACTTTCATGACGAGGAACTATGTAAGGAACTTGGGGTGAAAGACCTTACCGGTTGCATCCTTGACAAACAGCCGAGTCACGGAACCTGGATATCCAAGGAGGATATAGGGCATCTGTAATCACAGGTTATCATACAACTAGCCGTCTATCACATTTCAGATAGGCGGCTATTTCATTTTCTAAGACCAGTTCTGTGAACCGATTTTGAAATCCGCCACGAAAAACACAGAAAAATCACACTGTTTTCTTAAAAAGAGTTAATGTAAATATTTAATACTTTAATGAATTACACGAATCCCTGTTTTTACTTCAATCGAAACATATAGCTAAATCAGCTCTTTCGGGAACTTTGTTTTTACTTTTTACTTGAATGAGTAGAATTTTGACAAAAATCGGTTTGTTGCACCGAAAGAAAAATCGCCGTATATTTGCAGTGCTTGTTAGAAGTCGCGCGCTAGCAAATAAATAAGATTATCAGAAGTTGACTAGCTCAACTACAACGATATACCCTATCCAAAGTTTGGAGCGCGACCCAGACGGCGGATAGGGTTTTTCTTTACCCTATCTCAAAGTTTCAAGCAAAGACATACGAGGTTCAATCCGTGCAGTCCTCTTCGGAGTTATCGACCGATATATAAAAACTGCTCTGTCAGGTAAGTTACATTATGGTTGTGTAAATCCCGCAACGTGTCACCTCACGACGGGTGCCCATATCAGAAATGAGAAAGCCGACCATAACGAGCAAAGCTCTGTGGGTATCAGAAGACTTATGCTGGCTTCACAAGGAGTACGAACTACTATGGTATATTATATATATTGTAGTTGATAAAAAATAAGGTTCGGCTCGCTTGGCTATCCCATATTTCTTATGGGTATAGAGGTGTTGTATATGTAAATGAAGAAAAACGTTAAACATTAGCAATATGGCAAGAATAACAAGAAACAGAGCTGCCGAGATACTGGGAGTGTCAAGACAGACCATCAGCAACTACATCAAGGAAGGCATCCTCGGAAGCTACGTAGACGAGCACGGCATCTCTTATGTGAACAGCGAGGATATCGAGAGATACGCTCAGAAATACCAGATGATTGCGACCAGCGAGAAGCTCATCGACGAGAAACTCAAGGAAGTTGAGTATCGCAAGCGCGCAATCAATATCGAGCTTACAGAGCTGAGAAACAGGGCGACCGCAAACGGCAAGCTAGCTGCAAATGCCGTAGGTATGCTGTTCGGCGTAATCAACGCGATGTCACACCTCGGCGTCGTTCCTAATCTTACCTACCGCGAGGCGCACATACTGAAGGATGTCATCAATGGAATGACATACGATGAGCTTTCCGTCAGATATGACCTGACACCTGCTAGAATCAGACAGATCATAGACAAAACGTGCAACAAGCTCACCTACAACGAGAATATTGCCATTGCCGAGATTAAGACAAACAGCGACTTGCAGTGTGAGGTCGAGCGCCTGAAGAAGGTAATCAAGTCGCTACAGGCAAGCTACGATGAGTACCGGAGAGGCAAGGGTGACAATCCTATCTGTGGGGCAGTCCTTCCTCCGCTGATATTGTCTAGGGATATATGCGACTGCGGACTCTCTATCCGTATCACGAATACGTTCCGTCACTACAACGTGTATACCGTAGGAGATCTGCTCAGAAAGTTCCACGGGAAGTCTGACCTGGCTAAGATCAGAAACCTCGGAAACAAGAGCGTTTGGGCTATCATTGACTTCATCGAAGAGAATAATCTGAGCTTCAAGGAGGATGGAGAGTCTGACGAAGACTTCTATATCAGACTCAATAATATATCGTCAAACAAAAAAGATTAAACGTATGAAAGAAAGATTAAAAATGATTTTCGACCGCATCGACATCTTTGTCGTATGCATTGTCTTCGGGTGCTGCCTCACGGTAGCAGAGGCTTATATGGGATTCTGGAAGTGGTTTGCGCAATGCTTTGTGATGACCTTTTTAATTACCGAAGTCTGCTACACCCTTCGCTGCAACGAGAAGCTTCAAATAGAGCTGATAGAGACAAAGGAGAAGCTGAAGGATGCGGAGTGTGAACTGGAATCAGCCCATCTAGAGATCACCAAAAAGAGCAAGGTCGCAAACTTCTATACACTACTGATGAAGCTGTGGCGGGAAAGATGGAAATGCGAACACGCCAAGGTCAATTACTGCAAGCGCAAGATAACATCGAGACAACTTGTTGATGCGATGAATCATGCAGAGAAGGAGGAATCTGAGATTTCCGAAAAAATCGTTGAGCTTGACAAGGAATTGGACGAATTGTACGCTAAAAAATAGCAGTTTTCTTGCGTATGTTGGAAAAAGTTCGTATATTTGCACTAACACATTCAAATAGCACTCTTCCGCCCGGCGTTCGGACTCACTCCCGGCGCCGGGCATCTCTTTTAGGATTTTGAATTATTCGTCATAAGCAATTATTAGGTTATAGGTTTACCCCACGTCATTTTCCGATGGCGTGGGGATTTTCCTTGTTAACCGTTCAGATAGTCGATGACTTTTCGGTTCGCCTCGTCTATCTTCTTATTGTCGAACTGAATATAGAGCGAAGTCGTGTCGCTATCCCATTCACTATGACCTAGAGCCTTGCCGATAACTTCCTTCGGGATATCGATGCTTGCCGCTATTGTGGCCCAGCTTCTTCTGGCCGTATACCATATTATGTCCTTGTGAAGCGGCTTGATTTCCTTCTTGACCAAGGCACCACGCTTATTTTTCTTCATTTCTGTAGGTCCGATTCTCTTCAGGTAATCGCCTAGTGTTCTACGGAAGCTTGATTCCTTTGTTCCGTCATCCAGGATGCACAGAAGATGGTCCTTTCCCTTATACTTCCTGATGATCTCCATCGCTTCCGGCTCGACCTTGATGTCGTAGAGTCTGCCGGTCTTGTTGCGCTTGTACTGGATGCGGCCTTTCTTGATGCAGTCGGCAGGTAGTTCGAGCAGGTCGGATAGGTTGATGCCTATCAGGTAGAACCCAAGCATAAACAAGTCGCGATACTTCTCCATGAAAGGCTCAACCGGGAAGTCACGATACTCTCTCATCTCTTCGGCGCTCAGGTACAGGTACTGCTGACGCTCCGTCTTGATGGAGAACTTGCGGAAAGGATATTTGGTCGTAATCTCATTGTCTATGGCCCAGTTGAACACCGTACGTATGTTTCTGAGGTCGATGGCGATTCCGCCGCTCATACGGCCTTTCAGAAGCTCGTGCGCCTGGAATCTTTCAAGCCAGTCTCTGTCGATGTTGTCGAAGTCCGCGTGCTCATCGAAAGATTCAATCCTCTTCCTTGTTCTGAGGAATATCTCCTTGGTACTGTCCTTGGCTTTGGTCTTGATGAACTCATCGATGTAGTAGAGGATATTCTTCTCTACTGATGCAGCCCTTCCGTTGATGATGGCTTTGATTTCGTCCTTCATTCTTGCTACCGGAAGATCGGTATTCATATAGATATATTCTTCCACGGACGCAAACAGTCTTGCAAGCATCGCCGTCTTGGCTCTTGCATTCGGAACACTCTTCGGGAAGACCATCCCGCTGAACTTGACGGTACTCGTGATACCGGTATAGACCTGGAATCTCTTTCCCTGATAACTGATGATGAAGAAAACCTTGAGGGACTTTCCTTCAACGTATGTCTTGATGCTATTCATACTTACTCACAGATTTTACTCACAATTTCTACTCACAACTCAATTTTACTCACATATTACTCACAAAACTACTCACATTGGCGTACATTATGCACGTTTTTGTACCTATTTTGTGGGTGAAAATGATGGATTTTACTATGTTTTTAATGGTGAAAAATGATATAAGTGGCTGATTATCAGTATTTGAGCGAGATACGGGAGTCGAACCCGCCTCACAGGCTTGGGAAGACTCTCGTATGTTTTGGTAAAGCTCTAGTACTGATGGGTTTTGATGGAATCAACGGCTGGTCACTCACATATTACTCACAAAAATGCGGTTCTTCTATTTTAATGGTGTATATAATGCAGCCGTTATTCCTTCGTAACCAGGTGTTGTATTCGAAACAAATACCTGTTTACTTGCTGCGTCCACTGACTTAGCGTTTATGTAAACGTATCCCTGACTTGCGATGCCACCAAGATATCTTTCACTCATGAAGTTATTCATCATCTGTAGCGCCTGAGATGCGTTTCCGTGCATAGTCATTGATACAAAGGCACTCTCCAGCTTGTCGTTCTTGAATGTGTATACTACGACATCAATATCCTCATTCATTGCCGGGTAGTAGAAGAGCATTTTTCTGTCACTCTTCTTTGTGTCAAGGCTTCTAGTCTCGTATCTCATCACATCTTCAGGCGTTGCGTTCAACTTGCATAATGGCTCTCTGAAGTAATTGTATGAGCCTCTTACCGTAACGTCGCATTGACTCTTGGATCCTCCAGACATCGCATAGATGGCAGTCTCACCAACATGGTTAGCCGTAACCTCTCCGTCGTTCACGGATGCGACAAAGTCGTCTTCTGAAGACCAGGAAGCCTTACCGGTATGGGTGATATTGTACTTGTCACCCTTTTGCAAGGTGATGGCTCTCTCGTTCATAGAGAATGGTTCGTCATCACTACTACTGCTACTGCAAGAGGAGAATGATACTCCTGCTAAAGCTACTACTGCTGCTAATAATACCTTCTTCATAATATAATAATGTATTAAGTCCTATAATGCTTTTAGTGAGCCAAGCACCTTAAACACCTTGGTGATGGCTGACTTCTTTATCTCCTGGTCCTCGTACTCCTCATTGATAGCGTGGAGGGTGAAGTGCTCGTCGTCCGAACCCCTGCGGATGATCTTCACTGTTCTGAGGTCGTTTGTTGTCATGATGGCATACACCTCGTTCATCGGCAAGAACTCGTTCCAGTCAAGAATCTGCTTCAAGGCGATGATGTCTCCGTTACTTATGAGGGGCTTCATACTATCACCTGATGTGCGACACCAGAAATCAGTCTTCTCGTAACCTGGTACTGAGATATACTTCATTGGTAAGTTAGGAGAATCGTTATACATCTCGCTAAAGCCCAACGCAAAGTCTACGTCATAGAAAGGCTTTGCGTCTTCTCCGTGAGCGCATTGAGTGAACGCCTTGTCAATTGACCGGTTAAGCGAATCTTTATCGAATCCTAACGAATAGGTTCGTTTCTCGCCTTCTCCGGTTTCGAGCCATTCTCTATTTACACCTATTGAATCGCAGATTTTAACGAAGTCTTTTGCAGTAAAAGGCGTACTTCCTTTCAGTTTTCTACTGAGATTGGATGAACCAAGACCGACTTCTTTTGCAAAAGCATTCGGTGTCAACCCCAACTCTTTGATCAATTCGGCAACTCTTTCTATAACTCCGTTCATAATATTTTATTTTTAGTTTCATATATGCAACTAAAACCACAGAAAGTGTTAAAAAGGACATAAAAGGCGGGCTTTTATCTAAAAAGATTTGTTTTGTTCGCCTTTTTGTGTTACCTTTGCACTCGTGATTCAGTTAAAGCAACAAAGCAATACTGACACAAACGGAGGCCGAAGCGACCGAAAGTGCCGTATCTTACATTAGCACTGCAAATATACGACTTTTCTGCGACTCCTCCAAATATTTATAGTTAATAATAAATAAAGCAAGATGAAAAAGTTGACAAAGGCAGACATTTTAAGCATAAAGCCTGGAAAAATCGAGGTTTTCGTGTTTGAGACAGCCAAAGCTATCATGTCGGCTCGACAGTACGCTTGGCTGATAGGCAAGACAGAACCGCCTGAAGGAGTGGCTAGGTACAAAACGAAGGCTAACTTCGAGAATAAAACATTGGTCATCGAGGCGGTTCCGGTTGAGTAGTAAACTTTAAAAAAAGTTGAGGTATGGAGGAAATTATAAAAATAGAAGACCATAATGGTAAGAGAGCTGTGAATGCCAGAGAGCTTCACGAGTTTCTTGAAAGCAAACAGGAGTTTGCTAATTGGATAAAGAGCCGCATCAAGCAGTACGGATTTATTGAAAATCAAGACTATTGCTCATTTGATAAAATTGTCAAGCGAGACAATGGTGCTACTGTTCGCAAAGAGTATGCTCTTTCCATCGATATGGCAAAGGAGCTTTCAATGGTTGAGAATAACGAGAAAGGCAGAATCGCAAGAAAGTACTTTATTGCTTGCGAAGACAAACTGAAGCAAGGATTGCTTGTTATGCCAAACTTCTCGAATCCTGCCGAAGCGGCTAGAGCGTGGGCTGATCAATACGAACAGAGACTGAAGCTTGAAGCTAAGGCAAGGGAAGATGCTCCTAAGGTTGAATTCTTTGAATCGGTAGCCGAGAGTAAGGATGCTGTTGAAATGAAAGCTGTTTCAAGTACTCTGAATTATGTGGCTGTTGGAAGGAATAAGCTGTTTGCGATATTGCGAGAGCAGAAGGTGTTGCAATCTAACAATATCCCTTATCAGAAGTATATCGATGCAGGTTATTTCCGCACTATCGAAACCAAAAAGAATTGTGGTACGGAGGTTCGAATCTTTATCAAGACCCTTGTTTACCAGAAAGGTCTTGATTACATAAGGAAGCTGCTCAATAAACTTGGTTATAAGCCAAAAGAGAGTAACGAGCAAACATTGTTGGAATTTAAAGATTAAGAATATGGATAATCAAGATGTGTTACAAAGAGTAACTTCGTTGGTAGATAGCTTCGAATATAACTCTCGTAGCGATTTTGCAAAAGTTGTCGGATTGGATCCATCAGGGTTTAGAAAGAAGCTCAAAGGTGAGGGTGCATTCACAAAGATGGATATAAATAGAATTTGTGGTGCAACTGGCATTAATGAAGAATGGTTGGCTTACGGAAAAGGTCCCATGCGTGTAGGAGAAGAACAACAGCAGCAGAAGATCGTGGTTACTTATGACTTTCTCAAGCAGGAAAATGATTTCCTAAGAGAAATGTTGGAGATGAAGAATGAAACGATATCAACTCTGCAAAAATGCGTTTCTCTTTTCGAGAAGATTCTTGATATGCAAACTAAAGATTAAGCCTATGCCTCGCAAGAAAGTATCAGTAGAGCCTGTCGAAAAGATATGGCTCTCAACAAAAGAATTCGCCGAGTATATCGGTATGAGCACAGGATACATACACGACTTGAGAAAGAGCGGCCAGATTCATCATTATATGATCGGCAACACCGCATTCTTCAAAAAGTCTGATGTAGATGAGCTGATTGAAGGACACAAGGTATGTTGATGTCCAAGAATAGAATAACTTTAACTATTTCACATATTATTTGAATTTGCCCGTGAGGGTTTCTGTTGCTTAATAAAACAACTCATTGTTAATTGGGTATTGTTAGCTTAGTTCACAGCGGTGAATAATGGAGCGGAATTTTAATTGGTTAGTCCGCTCCAAAATGGACCAGTAGCTCAGCGGAAGAGCAATCCCCTCCTAAGGGATAGGCCACGAGTCCGAATCTCGTCTGGTTCACACTCTCTTACTAATTCCGTTTCGTGTGTATCTCGAACGGTGCAAAGGTAAGTCCACGACCTTATAAAGTAGGTAGTCCGGGCAGCTACAATCTTTCATCGGGAGAGGTTCGGAAAGGATTGGAGAAGTAGTTCTTTGACATATTGGACATATAGCGCATTATAGCGTTAGTGTACGTGTAAGATAGTACGGGTAGAGCGGATTTAATTATCTCAGGTCGGGAACCTATAGCGAAGATGCCCAGAAGGAACGCACGTAGCACGGAAGACCAGTTAGACAGGATTTACTCTTTCATAAATTTCCCATCCACCGAACTGCCACGGAACGAAGAATTGTCGTGGTAAGCGGCGGATCAATGAGAAGAAGATGTAAATCTCTGGCCGAAGGTGCCTGGACCTATTACCCCGGCACCGGAGAGTCAAAGAACCCTATGGCCATGCAAGTCCACCATCGAGAATGGTTGGTGTTGGCAAGCCTATTATATTATATATAAAAGGTGTAGAATACATAGACTTGAGGTTCTTGCTAATTCAGATAAAAGAGGCGACTGGTGTAAATGGTAGCACTGCGACAACTGGAAGATACCGTTCTTATCGTCGTGAAATGGGGGTTCGAGTCCCTCGTCGCTTCCCATAGATTACTTTTGAATTTGGTTGGAGGCATAACGATGCCTCTACGCTGGTTTTTATTCAGTGTGTTGCTTGTCTGTGAAGACAGGCTCATATCTTGTTTCTAGATTACATTTATGATAATGTATTAATAATGTTTTTGCATAACAAATGCAGTCCGTCTGTGAAGACAGGCTGCATAATATGGATCTGTAGCTCAACGGTAAAGTGCCGGGGTAGGCCATCCTCCGGAGACAGGAATGTTCGACTCATCCCAGATCCACGGAAATTGTTAGTATAATTTTAGTTTGTTTAAAATGCATTCTGGTTAACTCTCCTGGCGAGGAGGTGATCGTATTATTATTGTTTAGATTTATTTTTAGTTTCGTGCGCTCTGTACGTGAGTATCGGGCGCCTTAAAATAGCCCATTGTGCGTAGTTGATATATATTCAGGTGGCGTAGCTCAGTAGCAGAGCGCCAGGGGAAGGCCCTTGGAGGTCGATGGTGCGAGTCCATCCGCCACTCCAAAAGATACTTTTCATTTTTTCTAAATTTTAATTAAAACGTTGAAACTTGCCCAGTAGCTCAACTGCATAGAGCCGTGGATTTAACCGCGAGGTTGGGAGTTGGAGTCTCCCCTGGGCTAACTACATTGGAAAGTTTATTTTTTTTTTAATTTATCTTATTGGTTTGAAGGCGTTCAGCAACAAATGATTCAATTTTTTTTTCATAAATATCCATCTTGCTTGTGAAAGTAGGAGGATTCGCTTCGTTAGCTCAGCTGGTTAGAGCTGTAGTCACCCTATGGGACTGCGTAAGTCGCAGGTTCGAGTCCTGCACGAGGCACGGCAATGTATATGTCATAAGTTTTTTTTAGTTTTTAATGGTACAAGAAGGGAGTGAGGTCGTCAACTCGGTCTCCTCCCGATTGTTTTGAGTTGAATTCAATATGAAGGTAAAAAAGACAATAAGAATCCGCAAGGAGAACATCAGGGAACTCAAGAAGCTAGAATGCGTCGAGAGTATTGAACAGAATGGAAGGGACATTCTCGTTCACCTGAATCCCGAGTACACGGATGGAAAGCAGGAGGCTGTCAGAGACGAGTATCTCGTACAATGGGGCAGCGGTAAGTGGCAGCGCTTCGGCGAGGCAGCGTTCAATCATCTCTACAAGAATCCTGCAAAGGAGGCGGGTGCGGCATGGGACGAGTAGGGTCGAAGAAGTATTACGCTCCAGACGGGAACGAATACGATTCCAGGGAAGAGTACCTGTACTTGCAGGCCATCCTCGATGATCCTGGCATAAGCTGCATACACAGACAGGTAACCATCACGGCTATCAACCCGGTATGGATGCTGAGACCAAAGCAGCTTAAGACTAAGGTTAAGTATGAGAGAAGGTCGCTGCTTTACGGTCACAACTATACCGCCGACTTTGTTTACCGGGAAGGTAACAAGATTGTGATATGTGATGTCAAGAGCCTCTATACATCGAGGCTCAGAGAGTTCTCGATAACGACTAAGGCTGTGGTTGCAAGACTTATCGCTCACAACAGGAAACGTCATAACGGCGAGTCTGTCGTGATATTCCGAAAGGCTATCAAGGTGAATAAGAACGAGTGGAAAATCGTTGATTACCCTCCTTCTGACTGTACTATATTATAATAAGGTGTAAAAATGGGAAAATATTCAGTTGTTGTATATCTATTCTTAATGCTGATCATTGTCGTGGTGGCGGAGATTATCAATCTCTGCTGCCACTTAATGTTCGGCAAGAAACCAATCAAAAAGTTTCAGTTATGAGTATCATTATCAATAGTTTCCTGCTGACGGTACTTATGTTCGCAGCAGGTGCGTTTATCGTAAAAGCCCTTGGTTGGGACGAAGAAGACTAGTAGTTTAATTCTAAATATTTTAAATTATGAACAAAGGCAAAATTAAGTTGAGCTTTGAAGTCGATCGCTTCAAGGTTATCCAGGTGCTCGCAAAGAACTGCGAGTCCGCAGAAGAGTACAACGAGATGATGAAAATCGTCGAGAGTACTGATGAGGTCGTACGTGAGGATGCTTCGCTTGAGAAGACTCATTGCGTACTCATCCTCGATCATTTGTTGCACAACAATCCTAATGCTCTCCTTGGCGTTCGCCTTAAGAAAAAGAAGGCTGAGATGGAAGCTCCTGGTGAGAATGACGAGGAAACCGAAGAGGTCGCCGGCGCAATCGAGATTACTGGCGAAGAGGCTAAGAGCTTCATGGATTACGTCAAGACGTTGATTGCAAAAAAGAAGGAGGGTGAGTAATGGGCGTAGTATCAAAGTACAGCAACCTGTATGATGTCAAGAAGAACATCATCTGCCACGCTCCTGTCACTTCTTCTCATTTCAGAAGACTTCTGAAGAAGGGTAACGAGCTTCCTATGATGACTGGCGTAACAACGCCGGAGCTGTTCGGAATCCACGCTGTCAAGAAATTCAAGCGTGGACGCTGGCGCCGAGTATTAACACATTAATTCATATAACAATGGCAAAAGAAAAAGCAACTATTGCAGCAACCCTCGGTCACGAGTATGAGGACCTGGAGGAACGTGAGGAGTACCTCGCCAACAACGCGGATTCCGTCGAAAAGATGGAGTTCGTCAAGCGATTCAATTCTGATGAGCTGATGAAGAAGAAGGATCTGTTCGCTCTTCAGTCCGCACGCGCCTCAGACATCGAGGAGGAAATCAAGGATTTCCGTGAGCAGAAAAAGGCAGAGCTGAAGCCTATCAAGGAAGAGATATCTTCTCTCCTTAAGGAAATCAAGCAGAAGGGCAGCATGGTTAACGAGAAGGTTTACAAGTTCGTTGACCGTGAATCTAGGATGACCGCCTTCTATGACAAGGAGGGTAATCTTGTTTCTTCCCGCCCGGCAACACGTGACGAGCTGCCGAGCAATGTGTATTCAATTAACCGTGACAAGCAGGCTATGTAGTCTGCTTTCACTTTGTTTTAACTTTTAGATATTTTGTAAAATGGACAATGAAAAATTGCAAGTAAATTTTGCTCCGGGACAGACTTCCGCAGAGCTTGTTATCCGTGAGGTTGATAACGAGAACCCTTATAAGCTTCCTGCAAAGGAGCCTCTTAATCTTAGTGTGCATGGTGTCATTACCTGTATCTATGCTTTCCTCGAAAAGCGTTGGGGAACAGAGCAGATTGACAAGGAGCATACGCATATCCAGGTCAATCGAGATAAACTTAACGTTACCCTTGTAACAAACGAGAACGATATGCGCAAGATGCAGACTATCGTCGGTTCTATTCAGTTGTCTCGCCAGTTTATGGGATTCCATATCAACGACGGACAGTTGTGGAAGCCGGTACAGCTTGGCGACTTCTTCCGTCTCAACCGCTCTTACTTCGAGACAAGGGATAAGAATATGGAACTCGTCAACCTCCTCAAGAGCTTTTCAGCAAAGGTTCAGACAACAATCAAGAAGGAATTCAACGATAATGGCTACGTGACTGACAATTACGAGAAGGCTGTAGATTCTAACCTTCCTTCATCATTCGTTATCAACGTTCCAATCTTCAAGGGCGCCGAGCCAGAGAAGCTTACTATTGAGACTATCGCTCAGGTTGAAGGCTACACTGCATTGCTGACGCTTATCTCTGCCGATGCAGAATGTATCATCGAGGAGTCTCGTGACAAGATCATCAATACGGAGCTTGATAAGATTCGTAAGCTCTGTCCTGAGATTCCTATTATGGAGGTATAATGAGTAGAATCAACGAAATCATCGCATCTATGCCGCCGGGTGAAGCTGCTGCCGTTATCCATCTGAGGGAGGTTCACGCCTGTCTGATGGAACTCGACACGAAGAAAACTAGAGCCCTGGCGGCTAGAGCTGTCTTCCTTGACTATATCGAGGGTACGGGAAGAAAGCTCGGTAAGATTCCACGACACTACGAAAGGGTTACTCCTAAGGGTGATAAGGTTAACGTGGAAACTTACTTCAGTTACATTAATAGAGTACATTAATTTTTAATTCTATACAAATGGATATAGAACAGTTAAACAAAACGCCTCATAATCAGATTTGCGATTTGGCAAGAGACAGATTCATCGAGGTGTACAATCAGAAGTTCGGAGAGGGAGGAGAAGTATTCTTCGAAGAGCAGAAGGCATTCTTCAACGAAGAACTTCTCAATGGCTCATTCAAGGGCTATCTTGAAAAAGCTCCGTCGCTGAATATTCACGATGCCTTCATGAACTTGGCGATTAACGGTTTGTCTCTCGAAAAGGGAACTACGACACTCTGTTACCTTATGGGCTACAGTAACTACGACAAGAATACCCGACAAACTAATTATACGGCCAAGATTACATATACCGGATATGGCGAGATTCTTCTTCGCCAGCGTGCCGGTCAGATTATCCGCTGTGACAATCCTGTCGTAGTTTACGATTGTGACGATTTCCGTTTCGGCGAACGTGACGGTCATAAGTATGTTGATTACACAAAGACTTATCCTCGGCCTGCAAATTCATACATCGTTGCTTGTTATGTGAAGATTATTCTTCCGAACAATGCATACGATTACTTCGTTCTTGATCGTGAAGGTATCGACCGCCTCCGCACGTATTCCGAGAAGTTTGGAGGTAAAGACCACAAAGCCAACGCTCTTTACGGCGGAAACTATGTCGGCAACGATGGTAGAACGTATTTCAGAGATATTGACACAGGCTTCCTTATCTCGAAGACATGCAAGCATGCGTTCAAGGGCTATCCTAAGCTGAAGGTCGGTCTTGGAGCCTTGTTGCAGGCCGACATCGACATACAGACTCAGCAGAAACCTTCGCAGGAAGCCTTTGGCGTTGGAGATGCAGCACCGGAAGATAAAGGTGTTAGGGTAAAGGTCGATAGTGATTCACCATTTTAAAATTGTTATATATGGCAGAAATTACAGAATTACAGTTGGTGCAGCAGCAGACCAATAATGTCACAAGGCAGATTGCAACGCTTAAGTCTGACACCGAAAATGCCGTACAGGCAAACAAGAAATCGTATGAAGCGTGCGTGCAGGCCGGCCAGTCGCTGCTTAATGATATCGAGGCTTCCGGAATGAACGATGCACTCGACGAGCAGGCTGCTGAATACGTGAAGAGAGCAAAGTTGACCGAAAAGTCAATGACAGAGAATCGTAAGGGAATCACCCAGGTATTCGATATTGTCCGCAAGGGTTTTACCATGATGGAGAACCTTATCTCGATCAAGAACACGGATTCCGTTGTCTACAAGATTCAGGAGAAGCGCAACGAGTATGCTGCATACAAGCTTGAACAAAAGCGTAAGGCTGAGCAGGAACGCCTGCGCCAGGAGCGCATCAAGGAGGCAAAGATTAAGCTGAAGACTGATACGATTGATGTATTGAATAATCTCCTCACAGAGTCCTCATCATCCGCCATCAATTCTCTCAATGATACATTCACCCTTCTTACTCTCGACAATAAGGATGAGGTCAAGAAGCGTATCACCGAATTCTCCGATATCCTTGACCTCGGACACCTGTTTGTTGCAAACAAGCCTTCCTATTCTTCTGAGGTGGATGAAAATGATGCCAAGGATATTATGAATGGCGCATACAAGGAGGTTTCCGCTTCCCTGCTTGCATCTTACAAGCAGACGGTCATTTCTACACGTGACGAACTCCTTATGAAGTTTGATTCTAAGATTGCTGAACTTCTTGAAATCAAGAAGGCAGAGGAGGAACGCAAGCGTAAGGAAGAGGAAGCCCGCAAGGCTGAAGAGGAGCGTAAGCGCAAAGAGGAGGAAGCTCGCAAGGCTGCTGAGGAAGAGCGTAAGAAGCAGGAGGAGATTCAGCGTGTCAAGGACGAGGAGGAGCGTAAGCGCAAGGAGGCAGAACTGAAAGCTGCCGAGGCTGAACGAAAGGCCAAGGAAGCCGAGCTGAAGGCTGCTGAGGAAGAGCGCAAACGTAAGGAGGCGGAAGCTGCCGCTGCTGAGGCTGAACGCAAGGCCAAGGAAGAGGCTATCCGTAAGGCTGATGAAGCCGCAAAGGAAGAGCAGCAGAGAAAACTTGCTGCCGAGCAGGAGAAGCGTGATGCAGAGAATGCCGCTCAGCACGCTACCGCACAAGCTCAGTCGCTCTTCGCACAGACTTCCGCTGGAGAAACCGGTAAGCAGAAAATCAAGGTAACGAAACGTCTTGTTGTTACCGACAAGAATGCCTGGCTCGACATCATCCAGCAGTGGTGGACTGTCGAAGGGTCCAAGATGGCTCCAGACAAGCTTGCTTCCAGGTTGGAGTTCATGCGCAAGGCTTGCGAGAAACACGCAAACAGCGAAGAAGAATACATCGTTTCTCCTTATATCAAATATGAGGATGAGGTAACAGCTAAGTAATATGGCGGAACAACCGTTTGATCCTTATTATTCTCGTGGTGAGGTCTCCAATTCGGACCTCACTGCGCTGAAGTTCGCTCTGAACCCGCAGCTCAACTTCGTAAAGGAAGAGGATAAGAGAAAGGCTTTCCATCTCGGAACTCTCGTTGATGCTCTCGTTACCGAACCGGAAAAGTGCAATCACTATGCTATGACGGTCGATGACGAGAAATACACGGAGAAGGATTGGAAATGGGGGCTAGACCGGCTTGCTGTTCTGAAGAAGCAGGCAACGAAGGACAGGTTCCTTGATTTTGTCCTGAAGAATGCGGTCGGCCAGAAAACATTCATCAATCCTCACATGAAGATGGAATACCAGGGCTTCGAGTTCGAGCTTCCCGTACGATGCAAGTTCGACTGGTGGCTCGGCGAGTTCGGAGGTGATTTGAAGACCACCGCAGCTACATCGCAGGAACAATTTGAAGCTCAGATTGATTTCGTCGATTGGGACAGAAGCCGTGCATGGTATATGGACCTTACTCACAGCATCGACCCTAGATACGGAAATCAGGACTTTATCTTTGCCGTATCCAAGACAAAGAAGAAGGTCTTCTACAAGAAGATTGAGCGAGGCGATGAGCTGTACTTGCGTGGTAGAGAGAAGGCTCTTGAATGGGCTTTCCGCATGTGGTGTTTATTATAACTTATATTATGTCAGATAAGCCGAAATTATACGATTATCAAGAAGAAGGCGTGCGCATGGAGCTTGCCATGAAACGCTGTATCAATGGTGATGACATGGGAACCGGCAAGACGGTTCAGTCTATCGTCGCCATTGAACGTGCAAAGGCAACCCCTTGCCTGGTTATTTGCCCTGCCGCACTCAAAGTTAATTGGGAACGAGAGATAAAGAAGTTTACGAACCTCCGGCCTCTCATTCTTACCGATTCCGTCAATGCGACATACGGATATCATCTTACAAAGATGAACCTGTATGACGTGGTGATATGCAACTATGAATCGCTTGCAAAATACTTCGTCGTAAGCCTCGGACCAAAGCCGTTACGACTGAACAACTTTCTGTTTCGTGATGAGCTGAAGATTATCAAGTCTGTGATTATAGACGAGTCTGCAAGAGTCAAGGACCCCTCCACAAGGCAGTCCAAAATCATCATGGGATTGTGCCAGGGCAAGGAGTATATCTACGAGCTTACGGGTACGCCCGTTGTCAATCACGCAACAGACCTGGCCTGCCAGCTTGCCATCCTCGGTCGCCTGAACGATGAGTTCGGAGGGTTTGGCGAGTTCTGCAACAGGTACGGCGAGAATGAGAATCTTGAAGAGCTTAACCGGAAGATACATGAAACGTGCTACTTCCGCAGAGAGAAGAAAGATGTCCTCAAAGATTTGCCGGATCTGACCAGAACGACCATCAACGTTGCTCTCGACCCGGAAACGCAGGAAGAGTACGATACCTGTCAGAAAGACCTGCTTACGTTCCTTCTCGAATACAAGAGTTGTTCCGAGGAAGAGGCAAGGAAAAAGCTACGAATGAAGGCTCTTGTAAGGTTCATGAACCTTCGCTCGATATCCGGTCGAGGTAAGATGAAGGCAACGATAGAGTTCCTTCACGATACCGAAGAACAGATAATCGTGTTTGCCGAGCATCGTGATGTAGTTAGCGCAATCAAGAAAGAGTTTCCGGACGAGGTTTGTACCGTAACCGGCTCTGATAGTCAACAGCAGAAGCAGTGGGCGATTGATTCTTTTCAGGATAAGAAAAAGAGAATAATCATCTGTTCCATCAAGGCAGCAGGCGTAGGTCTGACGCTTACGGCTTCTTCCAACGTTGTGTTTGTCGAGCTTCCGTGGACGATGGCAGACTTGTCGCAGTGCGAATGCCGTGCTTATCGTAACGGCCAGAAGAATGCGGTTACATCGTGGATTCTTATGGGCACAAATACCATCGACGGCTATCTTTATAGCTTGATTATGCAGAAAGGCTCAATAGCATCAAAGGTTACAGGCGAACAGGACTCCGCTATCAAGGATGCAGCTTATTTTGATGAGCTTGCCGATTTGGTTTTGAAAAATTCTTTAAACAAAAAATAAATGGAAATTCAAGGAAAAGTAACAAACATCTTACCGATGCGCTCTGGCGTATCTGCAAGAGGAGAATGGAAGTCACAGGAATTCGTGATTACCACCGAGGAACAATATCCGAAAATGGTTTGCTTCCAGGTCTTCGGAGAGGATAAAATCAACAGCTTTGCACTACAGCTTGGAGAGGTCGTAAAGGTTAGTTTCGATATCTCGGCACACGAGTATCAAGGACGCTTCTTTAATTCTATTAATGCATGGAAAGTTGAGAAGATCATGCCGATTGCACAGAACCCTCCTCTTAACCCTCAGCAGAACTACAATGCTCCGGCGGGCGGATACGTTCCACCACAGGCAGGTGGATATGTTCCTCCACAGGCGGGCGGTAACGCAATGCTTGGTGGTGGTACACCTCCAGGTGTTTCACAGAATCCTATGCAGGCCGGACAGCAGGCGCAGCAGAAGGGCGGTAACGGCGATTTACCCTTTTAGCAAAAAGGTTGAGCTGTTTAAACAAACCCTTAACGCTTATGTGGTTCGATCTGAAAAATGTGTTTGAACTGGAAAAGTTTAGGGCAAAAGTAACCGAGTTGGAAGGCAAGGGTGCTATGGTAGAGCTGAAAGAGAAACGTGGGCGTTCTTTGAATCAGAATGCCTATCTCCATTTGCTTCTATCTGCATTCGCCCTCCAATACGGCTACACCCTAGACGAAGTAAAGATACATTTCTATAAGCTAGTGGTGAATAAAGATATGTTCCTTAGAGAAGGAGTTGACAAGTTCACTGGAGAATACTACAAATATCTCCGTTCTTCTTCCGACCTTACGAAAGACGAAATGAGCAAATCAATTTCCGATTTCAAGGCATGGGCAAAAGAAGAGGCAGGATTTGACTTTCCTGATTCTGACGAATATATCGCACTACTGCATATTCAACATGATATAGAAAGACAACAATATTACATAAAATAGCTTATGATGTTACCAACTAACATACGTCAGAAGTCTAGCGAATTGTTTCCTAATGACGCAGAGAAACAGAAGATATTTCTGATGGGTGCTGCATTCTCTTTGGGAAAAGATTTATCTGACTTTGAAGAAGAGCAACAGGCAGAAGTTATCGAGGTCGAAGAAGTTAAGCCTCAGGAGGAGTTTTATCCTTGCCGGGAAGCTCTTGATATGTGGCTCGCATACAAGAAAGAGAAACGCCAGACTTACAAGCCTCGTGGACTCGCGGCTCTCAAAAAGAAGCTTCTACAGTTATCTAACGGAAATCCGGAATACGCAAAGGTTATCGTTGAGTACTCTATGGGCAACAACTACTCTGGGTTGTTCGCTCCTAAAAATAATGGCATAAACAGTTATGAACAACAGCAACGAACTTTCAACAAGATCAACTCAATCCTTGCCGGATGAGTATAAAAGAGCAATCGAAGAATTTGGCGAGCGATACGCTTTGTTCTTGAATAAATACCCGACTCTTCAGAAGAGAATCAGCAGCGTTCCTACGGTGTATGATTCTGTAAAGAACGGCGGACTTTCGTTTGTGGAAATCGACAAGTATTTTAAGGATGGTGCAAGCGAATGGTGGATTAAAACGATGGTCATTGACCTGTTTATGGTTATAGGTGCATTCGATGCTACTACTCCTTATCAGTTCAAGGCGATTGCACAGCGTATCAGGCAGGAATATTACCATGTATCTCCTGGAGAACTTACACGGTTCTTCTATGAATTCTCCATGGGTGAGTACGGTGAGATTTATGTCGGCAGAACTGTAAATCCACAGAAGTTATTCATCGCTCTTGAAAGGTACATGTGTAAGGTGTACGAGAAGAGAGCCGAGATTGAGAGTCAAAAGAATGTATTGCGTCAGAAAAAATCGGACGAAGAAGCTAGGAGAAACGCCGTATCTTATGAAGAGTACTGCCGACTGGAAGGTATTGATATTAAGAAATCTCCTCTTGAGGTTTTAAACAGAAAGCTTGAAAGAGAATCAAAACGCGACAAAGATGGCAGACGTAAGCAAGCAGGCTGAAGAATGGCTCAGCGAGCATCCTGATGCAACACCAAAAGAAATATGGTTAGCTGGTTATTGGAAATCTACCGATAACTGGTGCAACAGTGCAAAATAATGGTTTAAAATTATGGAAGAAGAAAAAGATAAAATCGCAGAAGTGACTAACGCTACCACCAAGCAGGCGGTAGTGTTCATCTGGATCTACTCCTGGGTTATTGTGAGAAACCTGGGAAGAGCAATCAATAAGGCAGTTCACAAGCTACCTTGGTTGTTCATCGTGATAACGGTAGTAATCTCATTCGTTGTCAGCTTTATCTTTATTTCTAAAGCTAGAGCAGAACGAGATAGCTACAATCAGAAACTGGTTCACGCAACGCAGCAGCTTGACAGCTACAGAGCAACATTCGGTGAGCAGAGATGAACAGTCGTTTTAGAAGATGGACGGAATCTGATATTCAGTATCTGAAAGAGAACTACGCTGATGTTCCTAATAAGGATATAGCAAAGGCTCTGGAAAGAACGATTGGAGCTGTATTTGTGCGTGCGCAGATACTCGGATTAAAGAAGTCCAAAGATTACCTGTCCGGCAGAATACTCAATGCTCAGAAAGCACTTGCATCTCGCAGAGCTGCGAATCCCCTTACCGACGAGGAAAGACGGGAGCACATAAGGAGACGAAGAAGGGAGCGTTGCGCCTACATAAAGACGCATAATCCAGAAGTGTGGGAGCGGATGCTTGAAAGAAAAAGAGAAAGTTATCGTAAAAACAAGAAGAAATGAAGAAATACAAACATACAATAGTGATGATCCTGCTCGTTATTTCGGCACTCATCGCAGGTTACGGATTCGTCTGCTTTATGGTTGAACACATTTTCTTTTCGCTCCTGATGATCTTCTGCGTCAGCTGCGCATTGGCAGTAGAGAGGGAGGTGTAGCATGCAGACAGGATGGAATCCGAACTTCTCTAGACCGGTTCTGTACGGAGTACCGGTCAAAGTACCAACAGAAGAGCAGGTGAACCGCTTCTATATGCTCTTTTATTCTATGATAGGTGGATTTGCCTCTATGGTTCAGACACAAATCACCGATACATACAACCTCATCAAGGAGAACAAGAAAATCTTCCGCTTCGAGGCAAAGAAGAGAATCACCGAGGCAAAGGATTGCTCAGACGACCTTATCGATGCCTTTATGCACTATATGAAGGAATGTGGTATGTCTCAGCTCTGGATGGATATGACAGACAACATCGAGGAAGATTTGAAGCTGGACGTACAGAAATGCTTCTATGCTATCGACAACCAGTTTATGAAGCATCACATCAAGGAGCACAAGATGTACACTATGCTTCTTATGTCTGAACTGATGAGTAGTATGCTTGTAAGCTCTGTAGAACGTTTTGCTGAGATGATGGATAAGTATAACGGTATCCACGCCGTCAACATCGCAGAACGCTTCACGAATCCTATTCGAGGAGTTTATGCTCGCATGCGTAATGCGATGGAGATCCTCTACCCGGTAAAGGTTGATGACGAGGTGTTCTCTGAATGCCCGGATAAATTCAACCTCGGCTTCGAGATTATCGGTCAGAAGGTCCTCGACTGGAAACGTGCCGAGAAGGCCCTAGCCAAAGCCTGCGTTCTAAACGGATTCAATCTCAATGCTGATGGCGAGTTCCTGGAGAATGAGCAGGATAACACCGGCACTCCTTGGAACGAGACTCAGACGAGAGCTCTATCCGTCGCTTACCCGAATACCTCAAACAAGCAGATTGCCAGGATCCTCGGTCGAAGTGTTTATGAGGTAACCAAGCAAGCCAAGAAACTCGGGCTGAAGAAATCTGAGGAGTATCTTAGAGAAACTAGAATCGCAAACTTAAGACGTAAGAAAAATGAAAAAGATTCCACAGCTGTATGTAAAGAACAGTAAAGGTCGATACGAGGAATACAAGATTCCAGAACACGACATACAGAATACCTTGTATGGTAAGGTGAATGGTAGATACGAACCTGTATGTATGCGTATATGCCATGAGCTAGACGAGGGAGTATGGGTAGTCACAAAACGTCCTTCAATTTATGGCGTCATTCGTGGAACTTACCTTCGTGAGAGCTTTCATCTTGACAAGGCTGCTGACATTGAGCGTTTTCCTCTGTCAAAGATTGGACATATTCAGAAGGTTGCAGAACGTATCATTGATGAACTGAGGCTTGGTAATACAGATACTAGAGTTATGACGAACAATGAACTTGTAAAGTTGGTTGTCGGACTTGTATATAAGTATAATGAGGAGGTGTAATTATGGAAGATTTACCTGTTGGTTCAGAAATCATCTTGAAGGTGGTTGAGCACGAAAGTTGCGATGGTTGCTTTTTTAACGATGTATCTAGCGACATCTTTGAGAATGGTTTTAAAAGCATCAAGTGTTCTAGAAACGAGCGCAAAGACAGAATAGATATTCAATTCAAAAGAGTAAAGTAATATGGAAGAAATGAGTAAGACAGTCCAGGAATATGTTATGAACGACATGGTATGGAAGGTTGATTTACCAAGGCTCTTGAAAGAGATAGCAGAGTGTTCAAAAAGCACTCCTTATCCTGCGGTTTTTACTATTTTGGCACGTGTACTTGGAATACTCGCAGAAAGGGCTATTGAGATTAACGACCCTGCACTAAACATCATTATGCTCAACCTCGGACTTTACGAAGGAGCACATGATAAGAACGTAGATGAGGTTATATCTCAATTACGTAAGTTGATTACAGATAACAAAAAAGAGGAGGACTAAGTATGATAGACGATAAAGAAATTGATATTGCTGCAAGGGCACAAGTACTTAGCAAGCATGTCAACGAAACAGCATATTTTCAGCTTAGAAGTATTGAAGATTTCAAGGATGGTGCTAAGTGGGCTATCAATGAGTTCTTGAAGGACTTGCTTCACCCTGCTAGCGAAGTCCCTAGAAATGACAACGGTAAGATTCTCGCATATTCAAAAGAACGTGGCTATAGAAAGCTCTACGACATGAACAATGAGCTTGACAAAACCACTTGCGACACATATCAAGAAATGTGGAACGAGGAAATCAAAGCGTACCATTTGACTGATTGGATATTCGTTGATGAGTTGTTAGACTTGATTAGGGAAGGAGGTGCGAAGTAAGCGTATGAAAAATATATATTTAATAATAATGTCAGCATTGTTATTTGTAGCTTGCAAAAGTGAGCCGATTAAAACCGAGACAAGAGTGTATGAGCTTACTTTCGTTGATGGTAAAACGGAAATTTATACCATTAAGAATGTGGATGTTAATGCTCATGCATGTATTGGACATTCTGGCGGTACTTATCATTTTTACTTGCCATCATCAGGATATATTGATGCAGTTATTAGATTTAAAAGAGTGAAGTAAAGCGTATGGATAAGTATAAATTGCATAACGAGAAATGTGATGGCTCAAAGTGCTGGGCTTGTCAATTTACTTGGTGTTGTGATAAGTGTGATAAGTTTAATCATCGTAAAAAGTAAAGAGATATGTTATACGAAGCAAAACAAGGGACAAAGGCTTATGAATACATTAAGAGTATTCTCGATGCAGAATTTGAAGAGCATCAAGCATACATGAAACGAGTAGAAGAAGCCGTAGGTTTCAAATTTGAAAAATATCAGGGCTATCAGCCTAACAGAACCCTCACAAGAGTGTACGAGATTACTGCTATATGGGTTCCTTCTGAGCGTTACGATACGCTAGATAAGAAGGTGTGGAAGAAGATAGACGGTGTAAAATTGGAGGACGGTTACTATGTAGCTATTGCTCCTAATAAGCGATATAAGCAAGGCAAGGCAATAGCCTCAGTTCTTCTCTCCTATAAATCAGTTGCTAACCATTTCAAGGTAATGAAGGAACTGAATATAGAAGTCCCTCAAGCTAGCCGTTTCTCTATTACTCAGTTACTCCGTCACAAAGACCGCATTTTCGTTTACTTTGATGACAGCATCCGAGCCGAGAAGCACAATCCTGATTTCAATGAAATCACGATAGGTGAGTATGAGGATTTCATTAATAGCAAAGATTAAAGCGTATGGATAAGTTAGAATACATTCCAGGAGATTTGGTAATGGTAAAGAAGTCAGCACTTCAATTTGCTAAAGATAAAATATTTAAAGTAATATCTTCATTGAGTGGTGGCTTTGTTAAGGTAGTTATATTAAATGGTAGTAATATAACATACACTATTAGTAATAATACAATTCGTTCAATACCTCTTACTCCCGAGATTCTAGAAAAAAATGGGTGGAAACTTAGTTATGGATTCTACTGGTCTCCAAATGAAGAAGGTGTAGTAGTAGGCTTGTCAAGCCAAACTGGTTATGTTTGGGAAGCTTACATAGGAAGACATCTATTACGTAGTAACATCAATAGTATTTCTGATTTACAACACCTCCTCTTCGATTTAAGACTTAACTCAGAAATGGAGGTGTAGGTATGGCAAAGAGAATTATTATAAAGTTGCATCCAGAGCGATACATAGTTCAAGACAATATGCTATTCGGTTGTATTCCATTCATCTATGTGGCACGAAAGAGGTTCAATACTATAGACGAAGCTAGAGAATATGTTGGAGAGCCTTGTGATGAGTATCTGTTTGTTTAACCGCCTTCGGGCATAAATAGAAGTAATATGAAAAAGATTAGTACAGAACGTTTAGCAGAGCTTTTTAAAGCTGAATATAAGTTAGACTTGTTGGAAGCAGGTGGAGTTGACAACTGGGATGGCTATGATGTCAGCCTTAGTTGTGAGTATGATGATGAAACAGAATCTTACTTTGATTTCAAAAAGAAGTCAGACGATGAAATTACCTCTGATTTTGAAGATGTTGAGTAACTAGCCTCCTCTCCTTGGCAACAGGGAGAGGGGAAAAAGAAGAGAATATGATTAGATTAATACTACAAGATAGATACAAGGGTTCTGGGTATATACTAGTGAACCCAGATAGTATCGCTTATATACAAGAAAAACCAAATGATACATCTACAATAAAGATGAATGACGGAGAAACTTTTGGTGTTTACAATTCAATAAAGACAATAGGAAAACTTCTTGAAGAAGATAAAAAATAAGCAACTATGGATAAGAAAGAGAAATCAATCAATAGTCATATTGATAAGGCTATAGGCTATTCAGATAAGGCTCATGACGAGTTGCAAATCGCTCTAAATATTGCTTTGGAAGGAAAAGGGCTTAGTGACGAGGAAAAGGTACTTTTAAGCGTTGACTTTGCAACAGGATCAGAAGAAGCCGTAGAGCGTGTTGCTGATGGTAGTTGTAATGATGAATATATCAGTGCATGGGATAGCTCAATTAGAGACTGCCGAATATCTGATGTATATCGCATGACCGGTGAGCAGATACGTGAATATTTTAATTTGTGACAACTATGGATAAGAAGAAAGTTAAAGAGCTGATACAAGAAGTTATCAGCAATAATGTTGATAGCTTGGAGTTTGGAAACGATAAGCATAATGCTCCTTTAAGAAAAGCGAATAGCTTATTGCATGATGTTATGGTTAAGCCTTACAGAATCAAGCATAAGGCTAGCGGATATTTCTACCAACGTTACAACGGAAGTAACCTTGGCAAGAAAGGCAAGGTGTACATGAATAATCAATCACCACTTACAATGTGTGATAATGAGAACTTTATACGTATTCAGATTCGTCACAACACTTTAGCTTATAAAGTATTGAGAGATATGCTTTCAAAATATGTTATAGGCAAAGATGATGAGTATGAATGGCATAGTACATCTTACAGAGTTCCGAAAAGTGAATTTGAAAAAGAAGAATTATAGCTTATGAAAGTAGAAAATATCAAGTTCAAGGCTAAACGTCTTGATAACGGAGAATGGTGTGAAGGCTATTTTTATGAAGAAAATGGTAATACATACATCATCGAGAACCGACAGAAAGAAAGTATGCTGAATAGAAATGTCACTTACAAAGTTGTCCCCTCTACAGTCTGCCAGTTCACAGGGCTGAAAGACTGCAAGGGAAGAGAAGTTTGGGAAGGAGATATTCTACAGGATGTTGATGATGACAATATTAAGTATGTTGTTACTTTTGGTGAAGGCGCATTCTTTGCGAGAAAGGTAGGTCTATATACAGGTATTCCTCTTCACGAATGTGTAGGTAGTTTGGGTAATGATGTAATAACTTATGCAAAAGTTGTTGGTAATAAATTCGATAAAGAGAAGTAGCGTATGAGAATACAAACCGCTTTGAGTGATAAGCTCAAAAAGCATAGTTCGCATCACGCATCTATCCCAGATTGGATACATGATTGTGCGGAATGGGAAAATAATGATATTCTTATTGAAAAGGTTGAACAGAAAATAAATAGTATATGAAGGTTAGATTGGCTAAAAAGATAATGCAGCATCGCTCTGGCAGTTTTTGCTACGAATTGATGATGCACTCGAAAGGCTTGGACGTTTCTAAAGAGCTGTCTAAGATTCAGCAATACTGGGAGCCTAGATGGGCTTTGTATTATGCTAGCAAAGGTTGTGGTCATGGAAGAGTTGATCATCGTATTGTAAAGGCTGAAAAGATTACTAAAAGATATTCTCGTAAGCTAATGAATCGTCTTACCAGATTGGCTGGCAAATCTCCTTTCGAGATTAGAGATACATTAGATAGTGCTAATAAACTAAAAAAATATGATATGAATGAAGAAGAAAAATGTTGCGGTAACTGTCTTTGGTTTATTGACGAAGATTGTCTAGGTGATGGTTGGTGCAACGAAAATGATTGCGAAACATCTTGTGATAAGATTTGCAAGAAACATGAATTTTAAACTTTAAATATTTAAATGGAAAAGATTTTTAGACATTTCAAAGGAGGTTATTACAGATTTGTAACTGAGGTCACTAATAGTGAGACTCAGCAGAAGGAAGTAGTTTATCAGGCACTTTACGGAGAGTGTAAGGTTTGGACTCGTCCTGCCGATATGTTCTACGGAAAGGTGAACGTTGATGGCGTGGAGGTTGATAGATTCACTGAGGTTGTCGGTATGCCAGTCTTGTTTAAGAAGACTAACGAGAACGCCATCATGCCAACTAAGGCACACGATGATGATTTCTGTTACGACTGCTATGCCGTGTCGGAAGAAGAGGTTGAGCCTAATGTATGGAAGTACGGTCTTGGATTTGCGCTACAGATTGAAAACCGCAACAAGCCTGCCGGCATTTCAAGATGCTTCACATTCCATCCGCGATCTTCTGTATGGAAGACAGGTATGGTTCTCAGTAACTGCGAAGGGGTTGTGGATGACGCCTACACGGGCGAGATTTCCGCCGTATTCTATCACGTTATGCCAAATATGCCGCGATACAAGGTTGGTGATAAAATCGTGCAATTCCATCTCGAAACAAGCGACAACATTATGTTTATCGAGACGGATGAATTAAACAAAACGGAACGTGGCGATAACGGCTACGGTTCTTCTGACAATAAGTAGCCTATGGATGATCTTACTGATGAGCAAAAGCTATACATAAAAGAGCATCCCGATCTTTCCGTGATGGAAACGTCCCGAAAGTTCGGGTGTACTCCTGATTTGGTTTGCCTTTGCCTGCGCAATGCGTTTGGTAAAGACTTCTATCTTGGTCCACGTAAAAAGAGTAGGAGAGTGCGTGTTATCATCGAACTATATCCGTTTTTCTCTTCCTCTGAGATACGCGATATGACAGGAATATCGCGAACGACGGCGATGACTACGGCAAAGAAAGCCGGCGTAAAACGTACTGAAGAGACAGAAAAGAGACTCAAACAAAAGCGCAACGATAGGCTGTACAGCGAAGAAGCCTGCCGTAAGCGTACTTCGACTCTTAGGAAACTGTTTGCCGGCGAGAAGTTCAGGGTTGAAAACGGACTTAAGCAGAAGACAAGGTTGAAGATAGGAAGAGTTCCTGGAAGAACGCTTGCGAAAAGACACGACCTCTGTAAGAGATTCAACTATTTCTATGATGTAGAATACGGAAACTCATACGTTGTCTTCTACGACAGCAAGACCAAGAGACTGCCTATCAATGAAGAAAAACGCTGTGCTGAAGAGTATGGCTTGATCTTTATGAGGGCAGACGAGGATTGAACGTTCTGTGCGTTAATTCATATATGTCAAGAGGCGGCTATCCATCACGGACGGTCGCCTCTTTTTTTGTTAAAAAACCAACTAAAACACTTAATAATGAGAAAAAACTAAGAATGCTTATGTAATTTTACCTTCCAGTATATCCAACCTAACAATGCGAGAAGACCAATGAAAAGACATACAGATGCCATCTTACCTATATTCAAGAAAGCTCTGTCGGTCTTTGATAGTTGCTTCTCTGTTTCAACTTTATATGGTATCGAATCTCGTACAATCAAAGTGTCTGACTTATTCCGTATGATGTATCGGTCTTTATATCGAAGCTGGTACTTATCCTTAAAGACAGTATCACCTCGAATATAAACCGACACACTATCATGTACGTATACGGAATCAGTCTTCAAGAAAGAATCCGTATTCACTACGACTCTATCTTTGTATTCTGTAACAGGAACATACTTTGTGGTAGTGCATCTACAGAACATTGATAGAATCAGCATTGCTACTGCAACGATGATCACGATCTTTGTTATCTTATCAATCAGTTTCATAAGCAAGCGAATTAATTCTGTTCAGCCAACCATTCTTGAACTTTCTGTTCTGAGGTCTAGTCTGACAGATGCGGTCAATAAAATCTTTCCTTTCCTTCTTGATGGTATTGAACAGCTCTCTACCATCTCTTTCGTTGATGGCGGAAATTGTCTTTGAACCAACAATGCCATCAACGGAAACGCCAATCACCCTCTGCGGAATCTTGATGCCGTACGACCCGCTGCACCAAAGCCAGTCAACAAGAATGTTGGCTACATTCTGGTCATTGATGTCATCAGCCTTCCACTTGTCCCAGTAGTACTTCTTGAGAATGATTCCCCATTGCACCTTGGTCATACGCTTCAGATCTTTTGCGGTCTTCTTGCTGCCGAACACAGAGCGGTACGTAGCGAGAGTCACGCCCATATTTGTTGCACCGCCCAAATCGTCCTTATCGTAAACGAAGCCACCTTCCCACTTGAGAATGAACGGCTCCAAAATCTTACTGTTTGCCATTTTTGTTTTCCTCCTCTTTTTTGTCGAATTCGTTATTGAGTCTATCTATAATCGGCTTCCAGTAGCTAGGCAGTGCCTTTGCGAACTCGAATCTCAGAATGTAGTAAATAACTCTGAATGAGATATTCTTCGGGTATGCCTTAATAAGGTTCTTGAATGCGTTGCATAGATACACATAGCAGAATATGTATGTAAGCATCTTGATAACGAATAATGCTTCCGTTCCATCATTACAACCTAGCATGATGCCGTACATCACATAAACGATGGATACATAGAGAAGCATTTCGAGAATTGCGTTCTTGAACTTCGATGCAGAAAAGTTCTTGCATCGCACAACACTTACGCCGTCAGCCCTCATACCGCAGAAGATATTGAAGCCGAAAGCAATAACCAACGCCAAGACGAATCCTTCCATCGGCGTGGCAAAGGCAAGTATAGCGGAAAAAATAGTAACCCCTATCTGCCGGATCTGTGATGAATCTAATAAATCTGTCATAATCTGTTATCCTGAATATATAAAAATAAAGTTTCGGTCTTTTAATGCAAAGATAGCAAAAAAAACCGAAACTCTATTCAGAATAACGAAAAAATCAGATATTCAGATCATAATATGGCATTCGTCCGTTTTCCAGGAAAGAAATGCATTCGTCGAAAATCTTTCTCTCGAAATCAAGCGTGTTGATTTTCGGGAACCACTTCTTGATCTTTCCAGCGTTGCGTTTTACCATTTCACCCCACAAAACGCACCAATCATTAATTGTGATGTTGTCGTTCTTGACTTCGTGCCAATAGTCTTTGGCAACGTCTTTAGTGTGAAGCTGATCAATGAGACAAAGGTGCATATCTGCCATCTCTTCGTCATAGTGACACGAACCAATCTCGCCCTGGATCTGCTTCATCATATCAAGCATCACGCTGTCGTTCATTCCGACTTCGCAACAATCCGCCATGATCGTAACACAGTTCTTGATAGCCTGCATATCATTGCTAGCTATGATGTCTTCGAATACCTTTTTCATAATCGTATGTTTTTGATTTTACTTCAGAAAATACTCTCTGATGTCGTACACGCCATCCTTGTCCTTCAACAAGTCGAGTGCGAGACAGTGGGCGTACTTGACCAGATGCTCTGTGCCAATATCCTTCACATCTTCCTTGCCAAGAATCTTAGCAATGGTGCTTCCGTGGTCGCTTACTACCTGATTCATTGCAACGTACAGAGCATAGTCGTTATAGTAAGGCTTCTCCTCTGTCGCAAGTCCTAGACCGGTCATTGCATTGAGCCATGTCTGCATATTCCAAGTTGCTTCGGGATTCATCTTACCGATAATATCCAAAGCCTCATTCTTGGTGAGATAGTTCTTCCACTTGATGGCGCAGAGCTTATCAAGATACTCTTGCGCCAACTCTGGGTGTTTGGCTGCCATATCCTTCATCATGCAGCGCATCGTAGCTCCAAACACGTGCATATACTTTACGTTTGCTGATGATGCCATCATCCCATACAGCTCATCAAACTTACTCATAATCTCTTTTGCTTCCATATTGTCTTGTATTTATATATGTGATTATTCTGCTGTTATCAGACTTTTCAGTTCCTCAAAGTCATCCTTTGTAAAGCTGATACTCTTCTTGCTGCCGAACAATATTGTCGTTATAATATTATCAGGCAAATCAATAGACAAAGTACCGCCATCAATGCGACCTTTGACAAATCCGAAATCAAACTCATAGTTGCTTATATTCTCCAACATCTGCATGAGGTCTGAGAATATGGTATCAGCATCAATGTTTCCGTCTTCATCGGCGATGAATAGGGTAGCGTTGTCAATGCTCTTGCCCCAACTATCCTTGTGTCTGGCGATGATATTGTGCGATGCTCGCTTCATATACACGGAAGGGATAGCCAGTGCAGGATTCTCCTTTACCATATCACTTATCCTTGCATCTGCCCACAGGTCAAGCGATGTAAGCAGTTTCTCTTTCAGTTCGTTTACATTCATTTTTTGTTTTCTCCTTTCTTTGTCTTATTGTACCAAACAAGATATTCTTGCCAAGTTTTATCGCTATGATTAGTCATATAATCGTTGAGCATAGCAGATTTTTGTTCCTCTGCTTGCGCTACTTCTTTTCTCAAACGCTGCATCAAAGATAAGTGCTTCTTCAATGCTTCCTGTCCTTGCTGAGTGCTTTCGATACGAGGGCGTATGATGCGCAATTCCTCGTCTTGCACTAGCTTAGACACATATTGCAAGCTATTGACGTATTCCTGATTCTGCATCAAGTACTGACGCTGTGCGCCTGTAAGATTGTCCTCAATCTTATCAATCTCATCCCAAAGTGGGGTGGGCGATTGCTGCGCTTGCATATTGATAGATGCTCGCTTCTGTTGTATTGCTTCGTACATCTTCTGTAGTTCGGCATCCATCATCTGCGGCTGCTGCTGACTTGTGCCCATATCAAGCAAAGGGCTGTTTCCAAAATTCATCATAATCAATATCTTTAAGTTGGTGATATATTATAGAGAGGTGAGAGGGCATCCACCAACGAGGGCAAACACCCCTCACCAACTCATTTTTTCTTAGTCCGTCTAGCCGACTTCCTTACTGCTCTGTTACGCTCCTGTAGTGGGAGTGGAAGGAGCGGTGCAGTTACAGCCGTAGCTGCCGTAACCAGTAACTACTGGCGTAGAAGGGAGCACAAGCTGACCATCTATCTTGCGGCAACACTTCTCGTTCACGTAAGCCATCATCAGCTTCTCCTTGTAAGGAGTAAGAGCCTCCATAACGGCTACCTTCTTGTCGAGGTCGCAATACTTAGCCTGCAACGCATCATACTGGTCTCTCTGATTCTTGTACAGACCGAAATCCGCATCAATCTGAGACTTGTACAGACCGAACTCTGCCTCTATTGCACGGCGGTTCTCAGCGTTGATAGCCTCTGTAGCACCCTTATACATAGAGAACTTCTCTGCGATGTCAGTTTCACGCATAGCGTAGAACTTGTTAGCGGTGTCGAGCTTCAAACCGAACATATCAGTAAGCAGCTTCACCTCATCAGCGCATTCCTTCTCCATGACCTGCAAGGCGGTTGGCTGATTTGAGCTTGAGTTAGCTCCGTAAGCATTGATATTCACGTTCTCAGGCATATTGCTGCCACCGAGTGAGCCAAACACGCTGCGGTTGTTACCGCCAAGCAACCAAGCACCAGCACCGAGTGCTGTGCCGATAATCACTAACTTTCGATAAGGTACGCAACCACCTTACCCGTTCTCTAATGAACTGCTGTATGTTACCATACAGATAAGACTATATCTTTATCTCTCACGAGATACTCTCCATTTCCACTCGCTTGAGTGTACTCCCTTTCGGGATAGTCGTTGAACCTTTTTGTGCATATTTCCATTTGTAACCTTTGCATGTAATGTAATGCCTACCAGATGGAGATACATAACCTCTACATACCTTTACAATTTCGGAGTTTAATTTTGAATTACCTAGACTTTCTCCAGCTTCTAAAGCGGAATTAAACCTTTTCAATACTTCTCCACTTGCCGCATCTATCTGCAAAACAGGCTTACTATTTGCTGTAGATATAGCATTTTTAGCTTTATTCGTATGCTTTTTGTTGAAAAAAGGATTTTTGCTTCCTTTTCTTTCTTTGGCACACTTACTCAGTATAGCTTTTTGCTTATCGGATAGATGTTTACCATACATAGGTGCTCTCTCTCCAGTTCTATTCTTGGCTAACTCACTAAGGTAAGCCCTCATGTCTTCTGAATGCTTTTTTCCTTTAAAAGGATTGCTATGACTTTTATAGTAATCTTTGAGGTGATTTATCATATTTTCTTTAGATTTTCCTTCTAATGTATGACCCCTAACACCTTCTCCGCCTAAAGTCATATTATACCCATTTCTGTAAGAATCATACTTCTTTATGAAATACGATTCTTTTTCGTTAAGAACGGGAATAGCATCCTCTTTAGAATCAAAATCATCCGAGAAAAGCACTTCGTACTTAAAATTATGTACTCCATATTTGCGTATAGCATTATCAAAGCGAGTGCCGCTGTAGCAACAGTTATTGAAAAAACATCTTCTTCTATGTTTCTCATCTGTTGTCTGACCTACATAGGACTTTCCCGATGGGGATTCGTACCTATAAATTATACCTTTTACCATACTGCAAAGTTACAAAAAATATTTCAAAGAACGCACAATCTTGGCTGCTGATTGTCCTGTTTTTCAAGGAGTTCCCAGCAATTAAGAGAGTTTATACTGAGCATTATTTTTGTTTACCCAGTGTCAAGCCAGCATTACCTGTTGCCTTAGAAGCATAATCATCGTGCTTCTTTCCCTCTTCGTAGATTTTCTTTTCTACGACCTTTGCATCTGTCATTTCCATAATACAATCTTTTGAAATCCTTAATATTAACTAACACTATGTAATCGATTACGGATGCAAAGGTACGAAGAATGAATGAGAGCAAATATAACTCTATCACACTTTCTTTTAGCGGCTGATTATCAGTGATTTAAGGTGATAGGAGGTAGCATCATATATTGTTACGTATAATTTAAGGCAAAAAGTGCGTATATTTTTCTGGGAAATATGTGTGTTTTTGTCTATTATATTGTACCAAAATAAAAAAGAGAGGCAATCAGAGTGACTGTTGCAATTTTTGCAACGGTCACTCACGCAAACTGAAACAAAAAAAAGAGAGGCAATCACTTACCTCTCTTTAACGTCTATACTAATCAAAACTTAGCCCAATCTTCTATATCAATGTCCTTATCCCAGAAATCTTCGATTCTTGCATAAAGGGCATCAACATTAGCACAATGCAAGGAATGTAGTTTCTTTTTGAACACCTCCATATCCACATCGTACTTCTTATCGAGTGAATCATAAATCACTGAATCTTCACAATGAGCGATAAGCATTTTAACGTTATATCTTATCGACTCGTTGATGATTGTTCCGTTGAATGAATCCGCCAGGAACATCCATTCGTTTGCAGAGAATATACCACGAAGCTCTGTTGTAGAGATTAATCTTATACTCTGCAATGTATTGACAGTATCAATAACAGATTGGTTGATGGACTTGCCATCCTTAGTGAGCCAATCCGCAATTTCCTGCGGAAGGCGAATTGTCGCATTCTTAGTTTCTTTCATATCTAAAACGTGTTAAAATTATTAGAAAATTTCCTCTACTTCAAACTCTACGCTGCTCTCCCAGTCGTATGAATCAATATTATCTATATCATCTGAGGTAAGATAATAATAGGCAGTTATTCTCATTCCATCTATCTCTATAGGTTCACCAGCATACTCATCTTTGCCGAGATGCGAAGGATTTTCGAAAGATGGATACATAAGTCTGCTTGTTGGTTCTTTATCGGTTTCCATTGCTTCATTAACGATTTCAGAGCCGAACGCCAAAAAAGCTTGTGATTTACTTAATCTACTCATAAAATAGACTTATCCGTGATGTCGAGGGCTGAATTTATTAATCTTCAATCTTATAGTAGAGCTTCAATGGAGACTCCCCATCACAATTGACTGTAAGCGTAAGGTGCTTACAAACAATCTCAGCATTTGCCTTTGCTTCATCTACACTCATATCCATATCGTAAGCAAGACCATCCTTACTTGCGATATACTCATTAGCAATTTCCATTGCCTCTGATTTTGTTCTTGGGGAAAAATTAATTTTCTTCATATCTTGCTGTACTTTAAGTTATTGTATTATTTACGCTTGCAAAGATAAGAAGAAAAAATCAAATATGCAAATATTTAGCACATAAATATGTGTGCTTTAATGTTTTTTAATAGAATAGCCCGATATATCCTATATAATAAGGTGTATCGGGCTACGAACTTGTCATTGTAGATACAGATACAATCCTAACCCGAACCACATTATCAATATCATAGTTGATGATGTCACCCAAGATAGAAAGAACTTATCTATCGTCTTATACTTATACGAAAGGTACAGATAAGCAATGAAAGTGCTGTTGATGATTACCAGTATCGCTACTATAATCAAAGCAAAAAACATAAAGTCCTTAATACTCATATACACTCGCTTATCCGTGCTGCGATAGGGCTTATACGTTATGATTTTCTCTTACTCTTAATGTAGTGAAGAATATCCCACTTCTTCCAATACCTAGTGTGCCCACGCTTCTTGCACTCGCCATTCGGAATGTCACCCCTAGCCACCATTCTGTTAAGGGTAGCATCAGAAACGTGAAGCTTCTCCTTGACTTCCTCGGTAGATAGCATAGGGTTGAGCATATCGGGGATAATGTCGCACAATCTATCCAAATCATCATCGCTCATTCCGCAAGCGGTGACCTTCTCGCCATTCTTTTGCTGCTCGTCTGCCTTGAAACAAGCATCAGCCAATGATTTCAAAGCCGTGCCGAGTATCTTATAATTCAATATCTTTCCCATATTATGCACAGATTTTACGTCCTAACTTTGTTCTACTAATAAACATGTCAAAGAATCCGTATATATAAAACATTGCCGTTACTATCATTACGGTAAAGCAAGAATCTATCATATCATTTGTCGTGTACCAGCTCCATTCAACGATGTGAGCAGCATTCACACCGAAGAAATAAAAGAAGGGTATTCTGTATCTCCAACATAGGTAAAAAAATCTGCTTGCTAATATCAAAACCATCGGCAAGATGTACACCATAAAGTAGATGAATAAATAGCAGGGAAAATTCTCATTGTTTGTTATAAACATTTCACGAGGATGCTGCGAAAAATCCCACATTCCATAGGCGTGAAAGCACATAATTATAATTGGAACATACTTACAGAACCAGCGGAAGAATTTCAGAATCCTTCTGCTATACCGATTTCCGTGCTTCATCAGCAAGGACATCACCTCGCTAACGTCTTTGTCTTGCAACCACTTTAATAGGTCGCTCTCATCTTCTTTGTTCATAAGCTATATTTTTTTAGTTGATTTAAAAGATTGATTGATGCCGCAAAGATACGCATTTCCTAATAAAAGCGATTGATTTTCAGGCGATTTTTGTGTTAAACTTTATAAAATGTAACAATCCGTAAGTTTTGTTACCGATTCTTTTGTTACCAAATTCGCATAAAATGGTAACAAAAATAGCGTTAGAATCAGGCAAGAATGCCGTTCCAACGCTATTTACTATACCTATATAAATATTATCCTATCACAACCTCAAGGCTCTCCATATCGGCAAACTTTAAGCCGCAATCTTTTGCTGCCTTGAAAAGCTCCTTCTCATCTACCTCCTCAATAGCAACCTCAACCTCGGCATTGGCAAGGTCGGAGAAGTACTTCTCGGTCTTCTGCTTCTGGTTGAAGAAGTACTTATTCACCTCTGCGAACTTGGCGGAATCGTCCTTGGTGTATTCATAGCCCTCATCGGTGTGCTTCTGTTCGAGCTGCTGGCACTCCTGGAGCTTCTGCTGCATCTCATCGAACTTATCGTCCTTCAAGCTCTCCTGCGCTTCCTCCACGTCCTTGTCGTAGGTATCTGATACTGAGCGCAGAGCCTTCATATTCTTCCAAACTCTCAAAGCGGCATCATCGCTCATAGATGATGTCTTCAATGCCTTCAATGTCTTGTAGGCTTCTACAGCCTCGATTGTCTTAATCTTCTTCATAATTGTTTCTTTATTTAAATGTTATTGTAATGCTTATATATTGTTAAATTGATGTCCAGCCTTCCGCTCCACGATGATAATAAAGTGAGCCGTTGAATAGCTGAACTCCGTTAACCTGTAACTCAACTTCAACAGTATTGTTCTTGTCTGTCGTTGTTATTGATGACAATAAGCTACTGAACTCAAACCATAACTCCTTAGTCTCGTTAGCAGCGAATGTTACCTGTTTGAGATTACCTGCCGTTCCGCTTGGTTTACTGGTAAACATTGCGTCTGGAGCAGCACCCTTGGGATATATCATTTTAAAGTCAGACCTATTATAAGTTCTACTAGATGATGACTTGTTCTTCACCTTAACGTGTACCATCAGGCGACCATCATAGTTGCTCATTGCGTACTGAGGTGTACCCTCATCCATAACGCTGTTATAGTTACGATATACGCCACTATATGATGGAGCAAATGTTGTCTCCGTTCCATACGAAACAACCTCCAAACCAGCAGAAGCATCAAGTGTCAATGTCATTCTCCAAGGGTTGTAATCTCCAGCTTTTGGCAGAGGAATATAGGTATAAGTGCTTCCCGAAATCTTCACCAAACAAACATACACATAATAGCTGGCAGAACTCCATCCACTTACATCCACATTGATAACATCACCTTGAATATTGCCCGAACTATCAAGGATATAACTACTCTCATATATACCTTTTCTCGTTCCATCTGTATATTCAATATAGGCTACAAAACGATATTCCTTCAGATTAATGCTTCCTGCCGTCAAATCATAAGCTTGAAGATTATAAGCACTATCGCCAGGGTCGATATCGAAATGTATCTTGAAGGTATTGCTATTCGCTACAGAATGCGAGAATCCACCACCATACACACATTGCAAAATAGGTTCTGCATCTTGATAGTATCCGTTGAAATCTCCTAGTCTATAAGGAGAACTTGCACCACCGCTTGGCTTCGTATAGTTCCAGTTGAGCTGTGCTGCTTGCTTGATTAAATCACCACTCAATGAAGTAGAAGTCTTGATCGTAGGACTGATGCCGTGACCTATACTTTTGCGTTCTGCATCCGTCACATCAAAGAGTTTCGGGTATGATACTGGCTTATACCTAGAGAACATATTTATATTGGCGGACCTGCAAAGAGTAGCCAAATCATTGCTCGATTCACCCAGCACCGACTTGACATCATCGATGGATATGGGGGGGTGATTTTTCCGTTATTTACCATGTTTCTTTTCTTTATTTTAATCGTTATACTTTATGTTATACGTCTGGGTCGCTAGTAGTCTCATCAAGAAGTTGAGTCTTTGATGTTCCGCTATCAGAGAAGACTAAAGCAAAGCTATAGTCCATATTGCTATCAAGCCCAGCGAATGTGTACTTGTTTGAAAAACCAGGCGATATAGTGCCAAGATTCCTACTTTCAACCACCGCATTGTCCGAGAACCTAAGAAGATTCAGCTTACAATTCGTATATCTCTTCGATGATTCTTTTGAGACAATTTTTACGTATGCTGTCGTGCGGTCTATCTTGTTGCTAGCCACAGCTGCACCGCCTCCCTTGTACCAACAGGTAAACTCAACCAAGATTGCACTTTCATTGCTGATTATCCTTATGCTCTGAGGTGAGGCATACGGCACAGGATAGAACACTTGACTAATACTATATATATCCACATTTTCCTTTGCCAAGAAAGGATATACCCTGAACGTTCCTTGTGTACTCAAAGAGCCTTTGATGGTAACCAAAAAACTCTCTGGTTGTTTCGCTGAGATTTTAGTATCAGAAATACCCCAACGAATAATTGCGCCCGAACTAGGGTTAACGATGGCTATACCAAAGTAAGTGTTGCTGAATGCTGTAATATCAGACAACTTCAATATAGTATCGTCATTGGTCTCATCATCATTGGTTGATATTGTTGCAGAGATAGTTCCTCCGCTGTTCACTGTAACGATTCCGCCTTGCATACCAAGATTTGATGAAAGATAGAAACCATTCACTGGTGGGTCTGCCTTCTTGTTGTAGCCACGGAAGTCTCCAAGACGATAAGGAGAGTTACTTCCACCACTAGGCTTCTTGTAGGAATACCCATTCTTGGTGTCAGTCGTGTATGCAGATATTAGGTTCTTGATGGCAGTTATGTTTGGAAATGTAATTCCGAAGTTGCCATCGCCCGATTTATACCAATCAGATGGGAATGGTGCTCCATAGCTCGTAGGCTTATATTTAGCCCACATGTTGATGCCTTCATAAGTGCAAAGGGCTGCTAGGTCGTTGCTACCATAGCCAAGAACACTTTTCACATCATCAATGCTGACTGGAGCACTTATCCTGCCATTATTATTACTCATCTTCTTTAAGTCTTAAATTTGACACTAGGCAAGGCAGCTCTACAAGAGCCACCCTGCGTTAATACTTACTCTGCCACCTCACTAGCCATATTAGCTGCGATAGCGGAATTGACCTCCTCAATCAATGATGCCACCTCACTGAGCTTGCTCTGGGGGATGCCGCTGATGTTGTATGTCAGCTCGCTGCCGTTGGAGCTGGCGTTGGCATTGCCGAGATAGTTACCATTCGCATCTGAATAGATGCTCATATTGATGCTCTCGATGTTGCCACCAGACTTATCGACATTGTAGGTGATTTCTACTCGATAGCCACCCTTGGTGTAAGTAGCGGTTGTCTGTTCACTCTTCTTGTTGATTTTTAAATTCTCCATTTCTAATCTAATTTAATGATTTATTATTCTTGTTATCTAATCTCTTTTTGTTGCAGTCTTCCTTATCTCCACTCAATCGCTGAACCTCGGATTCGAGGAAGACCACACGAGCCTTCAATCTGCTGACCTCATCGCCCACCTGCTCGATAGCACCGAATGCCGTTGCAATCAGCTTCGGAGACCAATAATTAATCTTGTAGTAGCCCTTCTCATCAGTCTCCACGATGTCCTTTAAGTGAGGGTTGCATAAGACGTGCTGGGCAATCCAGCCGATAGACCTTGTATTATCCTTCTTCCAGGCAAAGCCGAACGTTCCGCCCATCGCCTTAATGATACCTAAGTAGTCCAGCTTCCGCAAATCCTGCTTCAAGCGGATGTCTGAGGATGAGTAGGCGGTGATACCGCCAGTGGCTAAAATATTTCCAGTAACTGATAGTTTCTCAGATGCTGACATATTTCCAATACCTAAATTACCATTAAGAATATAGACGTTTTTACTTCCTCTATTATTGTAATTTATAACTAAATTATCAGTACACCATATTTCATTTCCATAACCAATATGTACGCCTCCAGAAACAAACAATCCATTTATATCGCCTGTTCCATCAAACGGACATCCCCATATACTTCTAGTAGTTTGAAGTTTGGTCGCACTACCAGCATTACCACTAATACTAGCAGAAGATGTTATATAACCGCTATCGTTAGTAAACTGACTTACATTTGTAGGTCTGCTACCAATCTCCGACCAACTGTAACTTGGTTTTGTACTTGCTTTCGCCCACGCATATACATCGGATGCTGGAAGAGATTTTGGTATATCATTTATCGTTGCAAGTCTAAGCCAGTCTCCCCAAATTCCGTTATCACCATTAATTCTACGATAGTACAGTTCGTCAAGCAAGTATGATGATTGGAGTTGAAATGAATACCTCTCATTTGTGCAGCAGAAGTCAACAATAGTTCCAATTGTTGCTGTATTTATATGCTTACTAGATTTATATGCAAACGTTATTGCTTTGCGTAAATTATTAGCATTGAAACTACTATCTTCCGAAGTAAAATCTATTGATTTCAATACTTCTCCTATCCTTGAATAAGTATTACTATCAACAGAACCATCAGCCTTCAAGAACTGGCTGGAAGTACCTCCTGGTACAATGTATTTTCCAGACATCCAATTCCACCATCCACCTGCGCTATCCCAGCATTCGATGTATCTCTCCGAAGCTTTCTTTGATATCTCATCAGATCCAAAAGAAGCATTTACGTATAAACTATCATTTCTGAAAGTCATAACAGATGCTCTATCAGCTTTTGCTCCAAGAAGACTATCTGTAGCTGATTTCGTGTAATAATTAGCGAGACTTTGATGGCTGGTGAGGAACGTACTACTTTTGGTGAACGTGATAGTCTTTCCACTCTTAGATACACTAGTAATGGCATTACCGCTTCCACTTGTTGTAATTGCATTCACATAACCATCGAGCGATTGGTGTGCGGTAAGGTAGTTTCCCTTTGGCTGATACGTGCTGCTCGCTGCCGACTTCGTAAGATAGGTACTTTCGGCATCGGTCTTTTTGAGGTAGCTACTGAGCTGGCTGCTTACATCAACGTTCTGAATGGCATCATAGAGCATCTTCACGCTCCAAGCACTTGCTATCTGCGAGAGTTCGTTGCTTCCTGCGCTTGTCAGCTTGATGGCTGATGCGTAACTAAGAACTGAACCATTCAAGCCGCCACCAGTTGACGAGCCGCTTCCTTCCCCGTATGCACTGATTCCGCCTGTGGCGTAGAGATTTCCATCAATCTTGATAGCCTTGTTGGTCGCGTCATACGTGATGCTGATACCGTGGAAGGTGATTGCGCCCTCGAATGTAGCATCGCCCGAAACTCCCAATTTGGTGAAAGGAGCATTTGGCTTCAGTGATACAAGGTCGGCAACGCTCGTTCCTGCACTTCCAGCCTTCCAAGTAGGCTCAAAGAATGTGAGGTATGCGCCAAGATTCTTCTCACTGATGATAAATGATGTCGGGTCAGCGTGAACTCTACCATCTGTTCCCCACCAGATTGCGCCACCTGCCACATAGCCAGAACCATCGAAGCGGAAGATGGTGTTAGCAGGAGTTTTCGAGCCATCGTTGTAGTCCTTATCGACCATTTCGCCACCGAACCAAGCGGCGACACCACCTCCCTTTGCAGACTTCTCCGTTATACCATTGATACCTGCCGTAGTGTTTCCGTCCGTGTCTCGCAAACCGATGAGTGATGTAAGAACCAGACCTCCGTTAATCTCAGTATCGGGAGCATCCATCAGAGCCTTTTTTAAGTAAGCAAGGCTGGTTACGTCACCGATTACTTCACCGAGTTTACCATATATCTTGCTGGTAATATAGGCGTTCGCCAATCCCAGCTTGTCGTAGAAAGAAGCATAGGCAGACTGAAAATTAGTGAACTTCGTTCCCACAGCAGAGACTATTGTAGCCTTGCCGTTGGTGTCAGCCGCATTGTATCTGCTTGATATATCTGAGAGATACGTGATGAGTTCCGTCTTTGCCTTAGCGAAGGTAGAAAAAGCGGCATTGAGGTTGGTGAGTTCCTTGGTGCTCTTCAATACCTCTGCTCCCTTCACCTCATTGTACGACTTCTCGGCGGCTGCGAAATCATCTTCAAGTCGCTTGGAATCCTGCGCCATTGCCGCAATCTCGGAAGGCTCAAGATAGCCATCGGTAACGTAGTTTTCGAACGCCTTCTTGTTGGTAGTGACGGTTTTGTCGAGATTCGTAACATCCGTCTGTGCGGTAGCTGCCGCCTTCTTCGCCTCTTCCGCTGCTTTCTTTGCTGCGTTAGCCACGGTATCATCTGTGTATTTTGAAGCCTTAATCCAATCGGCAATGGCAAACTGGGAACCAGCCTTCTTGTCGGTCTGACAGCGCAACACCTCATTCTTGTAGGTGCTGCCGTTAGACGGATAGGTGGCATTCACCCAGATGTCGCCAAGCTGATATGGAGGTGTAGGCTGAGCACTGAACACCTTCATTTTTCCATCAGCCGTTTCCTGCGCCTTGCTTGCGTCAGAGAGGGCTTTGGCGATGTCGGTATCTGTAATGATAGTCCACTTATAGGTGTTCCCATCCTTAGCAAAGCGGTATGCCTTGCCAGTCTTGTTGTCGTAATACAAGTCGCCCAGATGGGTATCTTTATCCTTATCGGTCTTCCAACTGCTAGCAGGGGCATTATCCAGTGTTGGCACACCCTCATAAAACCAAGTCTCGATAGCCCCATCAACCTGATTCTGTAAGTCAGCTATGACCTGCGAGTTATTAATGATATTATTCACCTGTTCCTCGGTCAAGCCCTTCGCTGAGTTATCCTTGATGTACTGAGACAATTCCTTGCCATCTACGGTAGATTTCGCCGAGAGCTTACCCTTAATAGATACCTGCTTGGCTGCGCTGTCATACTTGATGTAGCTACTACCCTCATAGCCATTCTCTTTGGTAGGTCGGTCGCCTACATACATATCACCATAAACATTAAAAAATGCCTTGTTGGTCTGCTTATTCACGCCATACTCCACGAACTCCTTGTTGGCAAAGGAGTAGCTATTGATGCCGTGATACAAGCCGATAGATGGCGAATAGGTATCTACAGCCGAAAAGATAAGGCAGTTCTGACGTTCTACATTTGTCCTATTACCGCACTGCGACAACACATCGCCTTTTGCAGGTACATCGCTAGACGTTGCGCAATCAGAAACAGAGAGGTCGATGTAATGATACTTCTTGCCTTCCAGCTCTACAGGGTCTTCGTCACGACCGATTACCAAACGCCAGTAGAAATGATTGCCTACCTTATGATAAGTGCCCTTTCGGACGTTGAATGATTCCGAACGCACTTGGTCGTCAACAGCGAAGTCGTTATCTACCTCATCACCATCCTGTTCTGCGAGAAAGTAACAACGATAAGCCTTCTGTGACACATTATTATATGTCACAGTAACCTCTTCTACCTTGTGAGCCACCACACCGCCAGCAGGCGAGAGTATCTCCTTGCCGCCGATGGTGGACGTTTTCTTGATAACCAGTTCCTCAAAGATAGCCTTCATTCTCACCTCCAGGTAGTCGGTAATGAGATGAGAACGACCTTCTGCATCGGGAGTCCACGAGCCTCCGTTCTCATTATTGAAGTTACCGACAAGCAATCCACTTAAAAGCTTCTGCACCTTCTCCCAAGTGATAGTTCCCTTTGCGGTGTCGTCGGTAAGTTTTGAAACAAAGTACTTACTTCCCTCTGACGCGACCTGATTCTTGACCTGCGTGGTTGTCAATCCGGCTCCGGCTCCACCATTTCCGCTTTGGAGTGATGAAATCTGCTGCTGAATCTTCTGAATGGTCCCAACCTCCTTGTCCTCGCGAAGTGTTATGTCGTATGTCGGAATCTTGCCATCTTCTTCCTTGATCGTGAGCTGGTCGATAGAGATGATTCCTTCGATATTGAGGTCTGTATCATTGAAGTTCATCAGGTCGCCGGCCTTCAGCGTATCGTGCAGACTCTTGATAGTTCCGGTTTCGTCTGCCTGCGCCTTATCGTGCTGTCTCGCCATAAAAAGCTCGTCAACCTTAGGCTGATAGACATACCTTGTGTAGTCATTCTTGTCAAGGAGCGCAATGGCGTACTTAAGGAGCTTCAGTGATGCGGCATTTACATACGAATCGGGAAGAGTGATGCCGGTAAGAACGAAATGGTCGCCATTCTTGATAGGGTAGTCCTTGTATGGGAACCACAGCTCAAGAGCATCATCCTTCACTCTTTCTATAGTGAGTCTCCACCTTCCGTCAACCTTGGTTGAGGATGCTACCTTGAATGTTCGTCCGCCACACATACCATCCTTCATCGAGATGGAGAAGTCGTCATCCGCAAGGTCTTTAATATCAAAGTCGATAGCCTTATTGAGGTATATATCGACATTATTCGGACCAGGGTCGTCATCATATCTACCGTCATCATCAGGAGCAACGCCCTCATCAATCTCATCTACACGTATGCCACTGATTTCCATTTCTTCGATGGTAGGGTAGATTTCGATAACTCCATTTGTCTTGTCATCAGTATCAAAGAACTGAGAAGACGAGCGGAGACCAATCTGCTCTATGTTGATGGAATCAATGTATGGCCTATATGGATCAGTAGAGAATTTATGCAGTTTCCCGGTTGGATTCACATACTTCTTTTCCTGTTCAGTAAGCGAGTCATAGAAATCACTCAGCGATACGTGAGGGAATCCAGGCAGCATAAGCCTGTTGATGGACATATTATTCGGAAGATTCTTTGCGTACTCCTTCATGGATGAAGGAACGACCTTCTTATTGAGACCGGACGTGATATACATCTTTGTATTTCCGGCATTGACCTGCGCAATAAACGCATCAAGCTTCTCCTTTGATTCCTCATCTCCGGTGTCAGTCTGTGTTCCCTTTAACTCGGAGTAGAACCTGCATTTGCCAGAGCTGCCAGACTGTGTTACATAACCGGTAATTGTAGTCTGAAAATCGAACGTTACCTGAAGGACCCATCCGAAAGACTGTTCCTGAGACTCTCCGGAAACGACGTACTTTCTCTTATTCTTGAAATATGTCTCGATATAGTCGACATCCAGTTCAAGCTCTACATTTGTGCTAGCTGTAACCACTTTCGTGATATTCGCCACGTACTTGACATCGAGGTCCGCATAGTAATGAGAAGGAAGATTCTTCTCCGAACCATAAGCTCTCAGTCTCGTAATGACACTCTGATCAGAATCTGCGTTCTGCACAATCTCGTAGAGTCCATTTCCGATACCATAAGAGAAGATATGCCCAGCCTCAATTCCTGTAGTACCGACATAGATGTTTCTTCCCCTGACGATGAAGTTTATGTCCCACTTCTCGTTCACAAGCGCAAGGGCCTGCCAACAGGTCTGCGAATCCACTGTAATGGACATCGATTCGATGACGTTATCGTCGGTTTTCTCACCATAAACCGACAACCACTCACTTTCAAGGGCTCCACGCTGAACGGAACGGTCCTTGTTTCGGGAGTAAATCTTCCAAAGACCTGCACCAATCTGCTCGTCGAGGTTCGCCTGGATCCTGTCGAGCAAATCGTCCAGAGTCTGTACGTAGAATGGGAATTTCGGTAGGGAAGTGTAGTGAAGTTCGTTGTCGTTCAATACAACATCAAGGAACTCAGCCCTAGCAAGCTCATCCTGCAATGCGTTGAACTTCACGCTGTCATATACGAAGCCCTCTCCGTATGTGTCGGGTCTGGCCTGCTTGTCTTTGCCCGGCTCGTAGTTGAGCTCGAATCGCTCGCCACGATAGACAATATAGTCTCCTATCTGAAAGTTGATAGGCACTTCATGCTTGAAATTGATAGTCACGAAGCACTCACCCATCCAAGAATCGGAGTATTCCAATCCATGAACGGTTATCTGCTCTTCGTTAACGTCTGTCAGCTTCGAGCCATCCTTATGATAAATATTCCAAGTACTCATGTGTCTGTGTTATCCTAAATTTAAAATCCTGCCCTGTGCGTCCATAATTGGCTTGATGTCAGTAACAGGGTCGTTAATCTTGAAAGTAATAGAGAGGACCAGTAAGTCCTCGCTGCCCGGATATCTGTATAGGTCCGGATCAATGCTCTTCAGTCTCACATGCTGCCTTCCAATCTTGTTGAAGTCGCAGTACATTTTCATCATGCCAGACTTACGGAGATAGTCAATAAAAGCCTTACACTTCTCGTTTGCGCCGAAGGCATCACCCTTGAAAAGGAACTTGACCTTGTTCTCGTATGCCGCCATATAGAGACCATCCTTACCAATGTACTCGTCGTCACCATGCTCGTCGTGCCATTCCCTCTTTATGGGTTCCTTGACGGCATCGCAAGGTTTGAACGGACTCTCGCTAACGTACATACCGAAGTCGGCGATGGAGTCCTTCACCTCGTTTCCATCGCCTTCCTTCTGCATGTATATCCTGAAATAATCTTTCATACCTAAAATCAACTTTTTATAATTGCAAATATACAAAATAATACATAAATATGCAAGTAACATGCGCATAAATATGCGTTAATTGAACTTAAAGTCGTGTCTATCCCTAACATTGACTGGTCCAATAGCTTTCACGACTGTTCCTCCGTATTGGTAGACGAAGCACTTTGCGGTATCTTCACATTCAACATGAAGCTCTGCACCATCTAACAGATTGACAAACACCCTGGAGAATCCCTTAACCTTCAGGTAAAGTGAAGAGTTGTGCCTTACGTATATCTCTCCACTGTCCATCCAGTCATAGTTGATGCTTGCCACACACTCTCCATTGAGGATGACAATCTTCGGGTTTTGCAGGTCAACGTTCTCGTCAACATACACACCATGATCATGAATGACATCACCAAAGTACTTCTTCATATCCTTGGTCGAAGGCCAGTTCTTTCCGATACAGAAGTCAATACCCTTAACAAACTTCTCGACCATCTCATGCTTGGATGAGTTGTCGTGCCACTCGGCGGTCCACTGAGCGCAAAGACCTAGTGAAACCGCCTCATTCTTCATTCTGTCTGATAAATTTCTTTTTTCAAACATAGTACTTGTCTTTTAATGAATTCTTAAACTCTTTGCGCCAGTCTCCTTCGTAACAGAGCGCATCCAATTATACATATCATCAAGCTTACCATTTCTGTACTCAGCAAGAGTAACAAGCTGATTCATAGCGGTAAGCTGAGACTTGGCGATTACGCTTATCTCTGGAAGTGCCGACTTAGTTAACTCTGTTAACTGCTTGAGATTTGCATTGTCTTCTGCACAATATAATCTGATGGAATTAAGGTACGATGCGAGAAGGCCGATTTCTTCCTCATTAATGCCCTTAATCGAATTGGTCATAGAGGAACTTCCGTTTTCTCTCAAATCAAGTCCCTTTTCCTTTAGAGCATCAAAGATGCCGGTTAACTGAGGAACTACATTTTCGCCAACTTGGTAGAGCTTGTCTGCGAAATCATTCATGTCAGTCTCATCAAGTTTACCCTTTTCATCAAGGATTCCCGTAAGCCATTCGAGAGGTTTTTCAAGTGCTTTCTCCATGATTTTCTGAGATACAATATTCTTCGTAACTTCGCGAACCATTTCCTTGACCTTATTCTTGTAAGCCTCAACTGCATCTTCCCCCTTAGTCCATGCGCTCACAACAGTATCAGTCAGCTGATTTCCCCAGCTCTTCATATCGATAGAGTAAACGTCTTTAAGGAAGTCCTGTGCGAACGTCTTTATCTGCAACTCCATCTCCTTGATTTGCTGGTCGTAGTCGGCGAGTTTATCCTTATCCGTCTTTTTCTTATCATCCTCGGCTTGCCTCTGCTTCCTCAACTCGTCTTCCTGAGCGTGGAGTAGGGCGAGCTGATCTGCGTATGCGGAAGGACTCGTCTCTGTCTTCATCACAGCATCGTAGGTCTCCTTGCTGTAGTGACTCAAGTTCTTGCCACCGAAGAAAGTCTTGCCCGTATCAGTCTTGGAATAAGCCTCCCAAGCCTTATAGTCATTCTTTACATCGTTGAGCTTTTTAGTTGTATCAGAAGACCTTTCGTAAGAATAGATTCCTCCAAGGGTCTTCTCAATGACAGAACTAATATTACTAGATAAGTTCTTTAACTCATTCAGCTGTCTCTCTGCGAGCTTTATCTGTCTGTCGAGCTTGGCATCATGAGCCTTTGCAAACGCCTTGATAGGTGAGGTAAATATGCCGGTGACACCGGCAAGGATTCCACCAACGTTGCCGGACTCTGCGCTTGTTACCACCTTTGACAGTGAACTTGACATGCCGGAGAATGTCTCGAAGAAGGCAGAAGCGTCCTGCCATCCGTCAGACTCGGTATCAACGCCGAGAAGAGAAGCTGTTTCCTTGATGTCATTGAACGCTTCGAACATTCCCTGTACATTCTGGTCGATAATGCTTACTACGTTAGCAAACTTATCAAGAGATTCTTTCGCCTTTGTTCCATCCTTAAACAGAATCTCAGCAGCCTTCATCATAGCCTTTCCACTGGCAATCATACTATCACCGCGCTTGACGAAGTTTTCGTCTCCCATTTTGAGACCAAGTTCACGAACCTTCTTGCCTTCAGCAATTTTACTTGCTGCGAGGGTCATCTGCTCGCTGGCATCAGAAATCTTCTGCTCAGCCATTCCCTTTAGACCTCCATTGAGAAAAGTCTTCTTTGGACTCGTCAGCTTCGACAACTGCTCATCAAGCTGCTTGATTTCCTTGGCATACTCTCTCGCATCGATAGCTCCGTTTTGTAGAGCCTCGTTGATATTCTGCCTTATTCTTGCTCCGATAGCCTGAGCCTTATCCATACCGAGAGAGACGATGGCTCCGTAGAAGTTGAGATAATCAGAAGAGTTCTTGAACTTGTCAAGTTTAACCTGACCAATCTCCTTGTCTCTCTGAATCTCATATCTCGCCTTGATACCAGGATCATTCGTCTTGCTGATAAGTTCGTTGTATCTTTCCCTTATCTTCAAGATTTTATCCTCATAATCTTCTGTCTTCTCGATAATGTCGGCGGCATCCTTTAACGACTTGACATAATTACCACGGAGGAGTTCTGTAATCTTCTTCCACTCTTCGTACTGATTTGGGAGCTTAAGCTTTGCTTTAGCTTCACCATCCGTCATTCCGAGAGAGTTCTGAAGGTTAAATACTTCATGGTAGTGAGCGTAATACTCGTCCATAAGAGACTGAACCTTGTCGTCCATCTGGAATGCGTCAACCCAGGCAGATTCGGCGAAGAACTTACTGCCAGTCTTTTCAAGGAGGCTCTTATACAAATCCCATCGCTCAGACAGTTTGTTCATAGACTCGCTGAAATCAGCCGCCTTTCTCTCGTACTCCTTCTTGTCCTTCTCGTCGAAGAGCCACTCTGCAACCTCGCGATAGATAGAAGTCTGGAACTTCTTTCTCTCGGTGGTGTTTATACGGAATCCTTTAAGGAGAGAATGAACAGCCTTCTGATAATCGTCAAGATTAAGACCGGTAACCTCTGGGAAGAGATTGTAAGTCTTCTTCTTTGCCTCTTCATCAGACATTATGCTCTTGTACTTCTGGTACATCTGCCTTGCTGACTTCAGGCTGCTGAGGCGTTCCTGTAAACGCTTGAGCTCTATATCTTCTTTGCGACCTGAATTCCTGTTTCTTCCTTTCGGAATCTTATTGGACTTTTTGTCTTGCGGATAGAATTTATAGCCGAGACCTTCCCATGCCGCCTGATTCAAGCTATTGTAGCTTTCCCAAGCCTCATCTCGAAGTGCCTTAGATATCTTGCCGCGTTTGAACTTGTTCTCGCGGTTCTTATACTCGTTGTACCTGTTCTGCAACTCTGTTTGCAGGTTATTATCCGTATTGTAGTCGGAAGTTTCGTCAAGATAAGAATCGAGCATAGTCGCCTGTGCTTCTACCCTCGCTTTACTCTTTCCTGTCTTTGATAAATTTCTGCGGACTCTTTGCTGCATAGGCGTCTTTGGTTTCTCGACCTTGCCGCCACCTGCTTTCTTTGGCTGTTTTGCACCAGCCTCCTGATAGAAGATAGACTTCAAGTACTCACGAATCTGAGGAACATTCACCTTGCACGCATCGAGCATTCTTTCTATCATGCTCGCAAAGCGTGAAGAATTCCTGTTGCACCACTTCGAGAAATCTACACCGAACAGGTTGAATGACTTCTTAAGGAAGTTAATGATTCTAGGAATATTCTTCTTAGCGATTTCATTTATCTGATCACTAACCTTGTTTGCCCTTATTCCTATTTTGTAAATGCTATTTGCAATATCATTGCTTCCGTTACTTGACTTCAAAACGAAAGAATCCCAATTTGCGCCTCCTCTTTCTGCAAGAATACGAATCTTCTCATCGAGAGACATGGCTCTTTCCTCTGGCTTCAGGAACTGATTAGCAACGCTATCCATTCTCGACTTTGTATCTTCGTCAAGTCCAGATAAAAGCGTCTGATACTTGATAACCGCCTCGTTGAGGTCTTCGACAGCATCCTCCATCGTGTCTGCAAAAGGATTACCGGAACCCCAACCACCTGAAGCTCCAAGTGCTCCAGCAACAACATCCGAGTCGTTTGCTTCCTGCTGTGAGTTGTCACGAGCGGCAACTATTCCCTTATTGAGAATATCATACTGCTCGTTAAGATTCTTCGCCCTTGTAATCTGATCTTCTATTGTCTGTGTGTAATCTCCGCTGTTTCGAAGAAGCTCTTTCATTGAGTTTACTCGCTGTTGCAAGTCCGCGCTGTTTGCCGGCTTCTCATTTGCGAGCTCATCCTCGTAGTTTTTCTTCTTGTTGTATGCAGAATCCCTGAACCCCTTCGCATTCTCAGAAATTCTATCCATATCACTGCTGTAGCTGGAGAATGTCTGAACAGCTAGACCGATTGCAAGTCCCCACCAGCCGCCAAGCATCGTAAAGAGAGACTTAATTCCTCCACCTATCTTAGAGATACACATATTCATTACGGCGGCAAATCGTGTTCCTCCGAGTATAATCTGCTCCTGTCTTGCTGTAATTTGCCCCATTACGGCAAGCTGTCTGATAAGTTCTTTTGTAACAAGACCTTCCTTGACAGCTTTCTGCATCTGAAGAACAGACATCTTCCCTTCAAGTGCAAGACGAGACATAGCATTCGCCCTTGAAGCGGTATCAGACAGCAAGTATGCCCTTGCCTGTACATTCTGCAACGCCTTCTGTTGAGTAATCTTACCTTCTGTGACAAGTTGCTGCTGTTCGATAGCGTAAGTCCTAAGCTGAGCGTTCATCTGCTGAGTGTAGTTCTTGTTTATTGAACCTAACCCGAGCTTACCGGAAGCCATCAGTCCGAGTTTCCTTGCAGCAAATATAGCTCCGAAAGAAAGCATAGCAGGGGATAGTTTATCAAGAGCTAATACTAAGTCTGTTACTCGGTTGATAATAAACGAGAACGTACCGCCTATGACATTCTTTCCTTCTGCAAATTTACCGAGCATAATATCCCACGCGTCGATAAGCTTATTCCAGCGACCAAGCAGTGTTTCGGACAACACGAGCTGCATATTGTAGAACTGGCCACCCTCATCAGTCATTTTCCAGAGTACCTTCTGAACATCCTCGAAGCTTACCTGCCTTCCTGATATCATCTTCTTGACGTCTGCTTGTGTATAATTCTTGCGTCCGTTCTTTCCTTCAGAATTATATAATTCCGTTATCTTCTGCAAGAGTGGGAGTCCTGCGTAAGCAAACTGGCGCAACTCCTTACCATCGAGCCAAGAACGAGCCTTAACCTGACCAAATGCAAGACCCAATCGACCGAAGTCTACACCAAGACCAGATGCGATATCAGCGAGACGCTTTGTGGTATCATACAAGTCATTCGCCTCAACTCCAAATGCAGCCAGCTGCTTGACATCTCGGTTCAGTTCTCCAAATTTAAATGGAGACTGCAACGCAAGCTGCTGAGTCTGAGCGAATAATTCGTCAGCCTTCTGCACATCGCCAAGTATGGAGCGCAACGCAACATGCTGCTGAACAATCTCGCCACCGGTCTGTACGATTGAATTAAAGAATTGCTGCGCTCCAAAGACAATGCCTCCCTGTAAGAAGAGAGACTTGATGTCTCCGACTATGGATTGCATCTTCTTCGCTTCAGCGTTTGCTCCGGCGAATGCTGCTGCAAGGTCGTTTCGTGCTTTTGCGGCAGACTGAGCAATCTCCTGCTGACGTTTCTGTTCAAGCTCGATACCTTTCTGAACCTCTTGGTTTATTGCCTTTTGGTCTTGAAGTATCCTCGATGCTAAAGTGGTATCGTGCCCACTACCAATGTTGCCAAGCATACCAAGGCCTTCCCTCCAATTCTCCGAATTGAGTCTGTCTTTGATAGTTCTAAGATTCCTCATTAAAGAAAGGAGCCTGCTAATCTCAGCTTCTGCTTTGCTAACATCTGCTCCGACAGAAATTCCTCGGCTGTATTCAGAGCGAAGCTGGCGAACCTTATTGCCGAGAGAATCATATCTACGCTCCGTGTTCTTCAACTCATTCTGGCGTTGCCTCTCTGCCTCTTTTGCCTCGCGTGTTGCGTCCTTTATAACCTTTGCATAAGTCTTTGCTTCATCTATAGCATTAAGATACCCGGAACTCTTTACGACATCAGTTGCTGTGAGTCCTGTGATAGGATGAATACCTCTGTTATTCCTAATCTGTTCTAACTCAGTCCTGTATTTAGACAGCTCTGACAACGACTGACGTATGTTGTTCGTTGAATCGACTCCAAACATCTGTATGCCTTCACCATGGCGTTTATTGATTTCGTCAATAATAGAAGATAACTTATAAAGTTCTCTCTCTGCCTTGTTTGCCTCAGTTGAAACACTGTTAGGGAATATGTTGAATCCAGTACCTTCCTTAGACACCTCTCCTAGTATGCGGCCTATTTTGTATAACCCGTCCTGGACAGACTCCAACTGCTGGAGTTTTTTCGAACTAAAGAAATCTTCGCTTGAAAATACGCCAATGTTACGACGTAATTCTTTAACGAAGTTGTTTAGCTTTTCAAAACTACGACCTCCCTTATCTCCAATACCTTTTGTTGCTTCGGATATTGCTTCCAAAGCATTCTGTGCCTGCTTACCAGTAGCATCAATCTTATTTAATTCTTTGGTAATCTTTTTGGTTTCCTCTTCAATTCTCGATTTAAGAGTGAGCGAGAAACTGAGGTCTCCCATATTTCCACCTGCCATATCCTGAATATTTTTAAATTAGAGTTTATTGTTTAAGTAATCTGGAAGACTTATCTTCTTGCCAACAAGACTTCCTTCTTTCTTCTTTTTCTCCATCCATCTGTCGTAGAGATCATCCATCTCCTTCTTGGTGTGCTTCTTTGGCCCACCTTCCTTCTTGGTCTTAGGATAGACGACAAGAGGCTGATCTGCAACCATTAGGTCAATCTGCGCCGATGAATATCCCCACCAGTAGTCGTAGGCTGCGATGAAGTACTTGCGCTGAAAGAGGAAACCGAACTTCTCCGCTAGTGAGAAGGCTGCTCCCCAGCTTGTTCTGCTTGGATAGCTTTTGCTTCGCTCCTCGTCATCGTCATCATCACGTCCGTCATCCCGGTCGCTAATATGGTAGCCAGTGAGAATGCGTTCGATGGAATTTTTTTTTTAGAAACATCGAGGACTCTCAGCACATCGGCCACGTCCACATCCTTGATGTAGTAGAGCCAACGCCAGTAGATCCAATACAGGAATCGAATCTTCCAGATGTTGTTGAGGAGAATGCAGACACAAATCTTGACGTTGCGCTTCCATTCGTTCTTCTCCTTTGCCCGGATATGGGAACACCTGCCCATGGTTCCCTTGCGAAGCCAGCCGAGCTTGTGCTTCTTTCCTCTGAACACGAACTCGGTAGGCTCGTCGTGCAGTACGCTGTCGAGTAACTCCTGCAAGTCCACTGAAGGCTGCTCAATTCTCTTTTCTTCTGCCATGATTGTATACTATTAAATGAAGAAGGGCGGCACGGCTGTTGATTAGCCTGCCGCCCAACGGTTTGTTATCCTGAATCTAATTACCTAAAGAAGCCTTACTTGATTAACCGCCGAGGCCACCAGTAGCAGGAGCCTTAGTAAGCCAAGCGATGCTGCGCTTACCTGCACCTTCAATAGAGCCGGAGAACTTAAATGCAACTGGCTCAGTACCGGAGTTATCCCACTGCAAGGTAGCGTAGAGAGCGATGTTGGTAATAACCATAAGGTTCTCCTTCTCGTCGTCAACAATAACGATAGTACCCTTGATCTTGAACTTCTTAGGCTCAACAGCGATACCTGTAAAGCCGGTAGTAGCGTCGAGAGTAGCGTCACCTGTACCCTTCAGGGTAACCTTGGTCAGCTCGGTGATAGCATCCTCGCCGAACATAATTGTCAGCAAGTCCTTTGCCTTTGAAGGAACAACGAACTCTACATTGAAGTCGCCGAGCTCTGCGGTAGTTGCCCAGTCACCAGCAAGACCGATAACCTTGTAGTGGTTGATGGTTGGGTCATCCATAGTCGCCTTCAGCGAGTCAACGGTAACCGGAAGCTCGACCTCTGGGGTGATGTCAACTGTAGCCTTGCTCAAATCGGTAATAGCCTTTGAGTAGAGCAGAGTCTTAGGACCATTGAAAATGTCCTTCATCTTGTCAATAGTTGTCATAGCCATAATCTAAAATATTTTAAATTGTTATACCTGAATACTTATCTAGTACGTAACCTTCCCTGAATGATTGTCACGGAAAAACCTGCGCCGTCGTCAGCCTGGATAGCAACGTTCGGTCTAGTAACGATGATGTTGTCTGTAGAAATCGGGAATCTTTCGAGGACCGCCTTGACTTTCTTATCCATTTCCGCAGGACTAAATCTGTTCGGATTCGCCGATGAAGTTTTGTCCCTTACATACACCTCTATCTGAATAGTGGTAGTATAGTCGTTGTAGGAACCATCGTAGTTCATCTCGTTGTTTTTGATGGTGTACGGAGCACTTACAACGATGTAGCTACCGATTTTGGTATCAACGGCCTTAGGACGACTCTTTGGGTACACCTTGTCGCATATACCCTTCACGGCGTTTCCTAAGTCGAAATATATCTGCTTGATATCTACCATAGCTTACAGTTTGTTAAAAGTTGAACTATTGGCGTACACTACGCAGGCATCGAACATATCCGGAAGAGACTCGTATGTGTTGTAAACTGTCTCGAAAATGCGGTTCTCCTTGTCGAATACCGCATATTCAACAGGGCATATCGCAACGAGCGTCCAGTCCTTTCCTGATGATTTGACTTTTCCGATACGTCCGTATATAAGGTTAGGACCCCATTGGTGACCACCACCGACTTTACCGGTATAGCCTTTGTTCTCTCCTCCGTCGTAGTAGAATGGGAGGTTATATTTTTCTCCCTCTGCAAGGGTTACTCTCGTTGGAGCCTTTTCACCCTTTGAGGCACGCACCATATAAATGAGCTTACCTTTGTAATACACTGCTGCATAGAACGAGGTGTAGGCGTTACCTGTGATGTTATAGAACGTCCTATTCTCCTTGAAATAGTTGACGGTTCTATGTGCAAGCTCCTGCATAATTGCAAGCATCTTGTCATATGCTAGCTTTTCAACCCTTGGCTTAATCTGATGCTCGAACTGCGCTCCAAGAGAAAGACGCTTTCCACCAAAGTACTTTGCCATAACTTAAACCCTTGTGTAGTTCCAATAAACGACTGTCCTGTTATTGTCCGGTTCGCAGTCCTTGACCATACCTACTTCTGTGTTGTTACCGACAGTGGAGTAGATGGTATCGCCGTCGAGAGGACATCTGTCAGCATCCCATTCGTCATATCTGACAGGAATCGATGCCTTCCTCTTGTTCTGGTCGACGTTCTTGTCTCCCTCTGTAGTGGTATCGGTGTAGCTGCGGCCTTCGCCATAGTAGAGAATGATTTCCTTGTCCTCACCAACTGGAGCATCATCATCGGCGAACGGGTCATCAGGGTCGGCTTTTCCGACGACCTTCCTCACGATCTTGATGATGTGAGGGTATCTTGGGTTTCTGATGTTTTCCTTTTCCATACGCCTTATTTGATGATGTGAGGGAGAGGTTCTCCCCAAGGAGAATAATTCGCCCTCTTTACTCCATGGGATGTCACCCGGAAGGTGGACTTTTTCTTGAGCATCGAATCAGGCTCCAGTTCCGCATAGATAGCGTTAGCCTCGGCCTTCATCTCGCTTCTGTCGTTGTCCGACATATCATAGCCACCTCCCGAATGAGTCCATCCGTTATCGGTATCGGAGGTGTTGTTCACCTTGCTCGGGCCGAGAACAAACCATTTCAGCATGTCGGCATAGGCAAGTTTTACCTTGTTCTTGTCACAGGCATTCAGGTCTGTGCCGTCTGTAAGCTCCCTGTCGTGCATGATACCCAACAGAACCTTCATCGGCATCTCGAACTTCACCTTATTAATAAGGTAGTCGTTCACAGTGTAAATGTTCATCTCCGAATCCATAGTCATACAATCTTGTTACGTTAAAGAGTTAACCCTTCTGGGTGATGTCGATAATCCAACGGTAAGGAGAATCGAGCATGGCAGGAACAGAAGCGAGGAACAAGTCTGTCTTGAACTCCTGGAACATACCGTTCGCGGTGACCATGTTACGAAGCAAACCGAGGCGGTTGTTGGTCTGTGCCCAAGCAACATCCACGAGCTTGTTACCGAGAGCGTCGAAAATTCGCTTATCGAGAATTTCCTTGCGCATGAAGCGCAAAGGCTTACCAGCAGGGCGAAGAACGACTGTTCCGTCTGCCCAACCACGAATCTCTGTAACTGTACCATCGAAGCGCTTGTTGTGTTCAACCTCATCAACAATCTCGATAAGAGAAAGGCCATTGAGGTCAACAACAGACTTCAGGAACATTGCGTTGTTTGGACCGTAGTTCTGCAAGACTGCTACAAAGTTAGCTTTCGCCCAGCTCTTGTACAACTCGGCAACCTGTTTGTTCTTCAAGAACACGTTGTTGTAGTCGTTCTTGGTCATCTGCCATACGAGAGGTACGCTGCGGTACTCAATATGGCTGTTGCGCCAATCCTCCTCAAACTTACGCATCTGTTCGAGCAAGTCGCAGTTTTCGTCGCTCCAAGCAAGCTTGCCTGCCTTCTTGAAGTTCCCCTTTGGAACCTTTGCATCATACAGAGGCTCCTGAATACCACGACCAATCTTATCGTAGTCGATAAAGCCGGTCGAACTCAACTGTGCCGACATGTACGTCATGGTCATGTCGAGTGAGTCGTACAATACCTGAACCTTGTCGAGGTAAGCATCAACCAAGTCTGCATCGTTACCGAACTCATCCTGGAGAAGCTTCATCTTGTGATAACGCTCTGTCGCAGTCTCACGGAAGCCGTCAGCAGCGAAGTCTGGGATTGAAGCGGTGTACCACTCGAATCCCTCGTGATCGTTCTGATAGCCCTCGCCGAGAGGAGCACGGAGGTTCATCAATGTTGCAGGGTTCAATGTGCGTGTGCGTACCTTGAAGGTAGCATCACCATTATTAGATGTAGGGGTGAGATTTGGGTCAATGTCACCCTGTGTCAGATACCAGCCGTTGTTACAGCGCAGTACGCCGTCACGATTGATGAACTTCTGAAGGTAAGTGTTGTTGCCCTTACCGGTAAAGAACTTCGCAAGCTGCTCGACACCAATATCAATTTTTGCCATAATCCTGAATCAATCTTTTTACGTTAGACAATAGGTTAAATGTGCCAGAACTCTGGGTAGAGTGACTTGTTCATCGCCTTAACGGCAGGAGGAACAGGACCCATACGGTCAAGCCACATAACGCAGTCTGGATTCAACATACAGAAGTTGTTGTTGTTACGAGGCTGATGATACTTGTCGCCACCGGCATTGAAATAAGGGAAATCATTATCGCTCGGAGCGAAGCAGTTAGGGTTAGTTACCATCGGCAATACCGAAGCACCTGCACTAGCAGCCTCAACCAACACGTCACCAACTTTCAATGCGCCGAGTGCAGCAGAGAGAGTGAGCTTCCAAACATCACCTGCGGTTTCGTCTGTTGTTGCCTCAACTGCTGAAACCGTCACGCCCTTTGCCTTGGTCTTGAAGTCCTTCTGGCCGATCATGATAGTATCGCCAGGGAATGGGATGTGAACGAAGCCATTGCGAACGATGTAGATTTCCGTATCGGTCTCAGCGGTTGTAGCCTTTGCTACGCCGTAAGCCTTCAGAATCTTGAATGTTGCACCAGGGCCGTCGTTGCCTGCTGTGAAGCCAAGGTCGTGCTCAATCAAGTCACCTGCGTAAATCTTAGCCTGACCCTTGAATGGGTTGACGAGCTTACCACCAATAGGCGGGTGAACGAAGGCATTCTTGATGAGTGCCTCAAGACCGGCAAACACGTATCGGGTTCCGCCGACCTTACCTTCTGTCTGAACGATGGTCGCACCGTGGTTAAGCATACCACGAGTACCCATCTGTTCCATGTAGGAAATAGAAGTGTTGTCCATAATCTTTTTACCTTTTTAAAATTGTTATCCTGAAATTACTTCTTGTCTCCATCGCCGTATCTCTTCTTGCGACGCTCGGCAACCTCATCCATGAACTTGTCGTCGTCAGTAGTAGAGCTGCCACCAGATGGTCGCTGTCCCTTTGCAGGGATGCCGTTTTCACCGGTAGCTTCCTTGTACTCTGCGGTGTAGATCTTCTCAGCCTTAGAAACCAGGTCGTCGATATCGGCATCTTCGTCCGGAATCTCAAGCTTTGCGATTGCAGCATTGAGGAAGTAGTTCTTCATTTCAAGGTTTGCCTTGTCGAACTTATCCTTCAAACCTGCTTTTACAGACTCGATGGTTGCCTTCCTTGCAGCCTTCTTGTCTCTTTCTGCGTTAGCTTCCTTGAGAGCTTTGATTTCTTTGAGAAGCTCGTTGTACTTGTCGTCAGGGTCAGTCTTGCCTTCACCTGCTTCCTTGCGCTTGCGCTCTTCCTCCTCTTCTCTCTTCTTGCGCTCGGCTTCCTCCTTGCTCTTCTTGATCTCGTCAGAGACATTCTTGTGCAGGTTTCCGTCCATGCGCTTAAGGCGGTTTGCTAACTTGGTAACCAACTTGGCATTTGCTGCCTCATCGTCACCGAAATCCTCCAAAACATCATCAAGTTCTTCATTGATGGTTTTCTGGCTAAGTGATTTGAACTTGGTGGTATCTACCTCCTTGTTCACTAATGACAGAAGTTCTTCTTTAGTCATGTTGTTTATTGATTAAAAATGTTATCCTGAAGCGGTTCTTCCACCTCAAAGTGTATAAATATACCTTTTATTTTGCAAATATATGCATTATTATGCAATAATCCAAGAAAAATTGTATATTTTTGCAGTATTAAATGAATATTTATGCAGAAAGATGTATTTTCAGGATTAAAATTGGATAACGGAGAACCTGTTTACACTCAAGAGTATATCCAATCATTAAGAGACGCCGACAAGAAGCATCCCGACAAGCTGAAGATTATAGCTCAGCGTGGCGGACAGGAGCGCATGCTGTCTATTGATGCTGATATCAAGATAGTTGGAGGCTCGCGAGGTGGACCACTTCTTGTCGATACTAAGGTTGTTACGCCGTTTGGCTATAGACGTATCGGTGACTTAAAGGCAGGAGACATCATCAGTGGAACTGATGGTGGAATGCAGCGTGTCGTTTATAGAAAGGATCACGGAATGCTTCCTGCATACAAACTAAAGTTTGTAGATGGTTCCGAGGTTATAGCGTCCTACGACCATCTTTGGAATGTTCGCAAGACCTGTTATCGCAGTAAGAAGAGAATACTCAATGGACTGTCCTTGTCAGACGATTATCGTGTATGGACCACACAAATGATAGTTGACCATCTCACAAAACAGAAGAATGGAGAAATTAAGAATAGTAAACTTCTTATTCCTTTATGTGAGCCTATCAAATTCACTCGTGGTGGTGGCAATCGCAAATATAAGCCAACAAGCTCGCCTTATGTAATAGGTGCAATTCTTGGAGATGGCTGTATTACTGATAATATAAAAATTGGTAGTTATGATGCAACGCTTTGTAGTGCAGACATTGAGATAATTGAAGAGTTCAAGAATGCAGGGCTCGATATGAGTAACTATGCGCAAAAAGAAAACAATGCCGCTTGCGACTACCGAATTAAGAATGAAGAACTCAAAAACGATTTAGAAGGTTTAAAACTTTACGGACACGATGCGTTCACTAAGTTTGTTCCTGACTACTATAAATTCGGAACTGTTGAAACGAGATGGGCGATTCTTCAAGGGTTAATGGATACAGATGGTACTGTTGATAAACGTGGTCATTGTGCCTTTGCTACCGTAAGCGAACAGCTTGCTAAGGATGTAAAGTTCTTGGTGAATAGCCTTGGTGGTCTTGCAACGATAAGCAAGCACGAAAATCACTATATAAAGGACGGTATTCGCATAGAAGCAAGTGACTACTATGACGTTTACATAAGAATCAATCATTCCGAAAGGATGTTTCGCCTTCCGCGGAAGAAGGAACTTTGCACCGAGTATAATGGTGGCGTAAGCGAACTTGGAAGAAGAATTGTCGATTTTGAGTACGTAGGAGAAAAGGAGTGTTGTTGTATTGCAGTGAATAATACAAACTCACTGTTTATGGTCGAGGACTTCATCGTCACACACAACTCCAAATCCTTTTCTTCCCTTATGGAAGTTCTGAAGGATATCAAGAACCAGGATTTCCATGCAACTATCCTGCGAAATGAAAAAGACGACCTTCAGTCCCTCGTTACCGACTCTTACAAATTGTTCTCCCAATTCGGAACTTACAATAAGTCGCAGAACGACATGACTTGGAACTTCGATAACGGAGGATGGCTTAAGTTCTCATACTACGCAGGAGCCTATCAGGACTTCAAGACACGATTCCAGGGACGACAGTATGCATACGTCTGCATCGATGAGGGTACTCAGTGCCCATACAAGAAGTTCAAGTATCTCTTGACCAACAACCGAAACGCGGCTCATATCCGAAACCGCTTCTGGATCACCTGTAACCCTGACCCGGAATCCTGGGTGCGAAAGTTCATTGACTGGTGGGTTGACGATAATGGATACATCATACCGGAGCGAGACGGTGTTATCCGATACTGCTTCATGGATGGTGATACACCGGATTCAATCTACTGGGGTAACACAAGGGAAGAGGTGTACGAGCAGTGCAAGGGCATTATCGATAGTCTTTGGAAGGACAGCTACGAGGAGCTTGGATACACAAAGCTCGAAATGTTCATCAAGTCGGCAACGTTCATCCGTGCCGATGTATCAGAGAACATCAAGCTTATCTCCACCGATGCTTCGTACATCGCCAACCTTGCCCAGCAGGACGAAGAACAGCGTATGAGAGACTTGGAGGCTAACTGGAACTGGAAAGCTGCCGGAGATGACATGATCAAGATGGAAGACCTTGATGAGATCTACGACAATGCAGAACAAATAGGAGACGGAAAGCGTAGAGCCTCGGCCGATATCGCGTTCACCGGGGGCGATAACTTCGTGATGTGGCTTTGGGAAGGATGGCACTGCAAAGACTTGGTTGTGCTGAGACTTGACCCTAAGACACTTGTTTCGGTAGTTGAGGCTAAGCTGAGAGAGTGGGGTGTTGAGGAATGTAACTTCACTTACGATATGCAGGGCATCGGTCAGTACTTCAAGGGATTCTTCAAGGATGCCGTCCCATTCAACAACCAGGCAGCACCTATCGCTAAGAATCATCAGGAAGAAGAAGGAATCAAATACCTATATAAGGATTTGAAGTCTCAGTGCGCATGGTTGTTCTATAAGATGATAAAGGAGAAGCAGATTTCCATCGACTCAGCCCTGCTTGAAAGAAAGTATTCCGGAAACGGATTCGACAAGGTTCCTCTCAGACAGATTCTTCAGAAGGAGCGTAAGATGCTCAGACGTGACGAGAATAGCGATGATAGGGGATTCAAGCTATTACCTAAGAAGATTGCCAAGAAGTATGTCGGGCACTCACCTGACTTCTTTGAGTCTTGGTTCTACGTAATGATATTCAGTTTAACAAAAAAGAAAAATAAAAAGGTAAAAGGATTATGGATGCTATCAAGGTAACAAATTTCAGAAAGATTCTCGTAAAGAAACCTTTCTTTGAACTCACGCCAAAGGGGTACATGACTCACGATGGCTATTGCAGGAACGAGGTGTCCGATAATGAAGACCCTCAGATGCCGCAAGATACATTGTACAGAGTGGTTAAGACTCAGAAGGACTTCCTTCGTGAGTTCTATCCTACGTCCCACAAAATCTTCGACAAGGATCTTTATCCTGACATCTGGAGAAAGAACCCGGAAGACGGCAAATGGTATGTACAGGAGATTCAGAGAACCGCGTTCGCTTTCCAGCAGGTTATTCATACGAAGCACGTTCTTCATATGACCGGCAACGATATTCAGTTCGAGCTTGCCGGTGATCCAGAGATGAAGAAGCAGGAAGAGTATATCAATCTTCTTGCCAAGTTCAAGAAAGGATGGTATATGCACGACATGGAGATTCGTCACTATGAGGCTGTAAGCTCGTACATGAAAGTTGCTGAGGCTGCTGTAGTCGGATTCTTCGACAAAAACAAGAAATTCGGTACTCGCACATTGGCTTTCGATAGAGGTGACACATTGTATCCTCAGTTCGACCCTCTTACTGGTGAACTCGTTGTGTTTGCCCGCAAGTATTACGACTTCGACGAGGAAGGTAATGAAAAGATTGAATGGGTAGAGGTGTGGGATGACAAGACATTCTACCGCTTCAAGAAGCAAGTTAACGAAGGCAGGGTTAAGGAGACTATCAAGAGCATTGCCAAGATATTCGGAATCGACGACTACACTTGCGTTGAAGAGAAAGCTCACGGCTTTCCATTTATCCCTGTTGCATACGTAAGAAACGATGACGGACCATGCTGGTCTGTTGTACAGAAGAACATCGAGGACTACGAGGAAGCTTTCTCTTATCTCTGCGAGAACAACAAGGCTTACGCCTTCCCTATAATGAAGTTGAAGGGCGATGGTGACGACATTACCGTTGTTGGAGATACAGACGGATCGGCTAAGATGATTCAGATTACCGATACGAATGGTGATGCTGACTTCATTAACGGAACAGACGCTTCAGATGCATTTGCGACACAGCTCAACAAGTCGTATGACCTCATCTATGAGCTTTCGTTCACAGTAAAGCCACCGGAGCTGAAGTCGGGTGACCTTCCGGGCGTTGCCATCAAGCTGCTCTATTCTCCTGCTATCGAGGTTGCTGAGAACGATGCTAAGAAGATGCATCCGTTCCTGGATCAACTTGTTCGTATCTCAAAGTATGGTATCGGAATTGAAGAAAACTGCATGGCCACTATGACCGTTCTTCCTATTCACGCTTGGGTGGAAATCTATGTGCATCAGAATAAATCTGAAATAATTACAAACTTAGCGACAGCTGTTCAGAACAACTTCCTCTCAAAGCAGACTGCATCTGAGCGTTGCCCAGACTTCCCAGTTAACGATGAATACGACCGTATCATGCGCGAGAAGAAGGAAGAGGACCAGCAGGACCTCCTTATGGATATGCAGCGTGCGGATAACGAAACAGAGAATGCCATCGAGGAGCAGAAGGCAACGGCGAATATTCATAATGGAGGCAGCGGAAACGTACGTACTGGTCGTGGCGCTGGCAGACCGAACAAAAGCGGGACAGACTGGGATGAGAACGGCAACTGGCCGGGCCGTAACAACTGGAAGACCGTAAAGAAGTAAGCCTATGGATGAGTTAAAACGTTCTGTAGATTACAGCAGGAAGCGCTTACAGGCAATCCGAAACTGCGAGGACCATGTTGCTGATATCCTCTGGAAAACGACGCAGAAGGTAATTGCCGCAAGTAAGCGATACAGAGGTGCGGGCAGGCTCACAAACGAGTCAGCCCTGCTCTCTTACGCCAAGAATGTTACTGCTGAAGCAGAGGAGAGTATCAACAGCTATATCTCTGCCTACTCCAAGGCTTCATGCAAGATTCTCGGGATTGACAGCGAGAACATCGAATCGTTTCTCGTCAGCGACATCTACGGAAAGACGACATCCGAAAGAAACGCCGTCTATCTCGGAAACTTTGCTGAAGATATTGTAAGGATGGTCAAGGCAGGAACCTTGATGGGATATTCAGACCAGCAGCTCCTGTCTTCCATCCGAACAGGCTATAAAGACCCATATCACACATCAGTCATCACCAAGGCGAAGAGAAAGGATATCAACATCGATGTTCCTTCTTACGGAAAGGGCTACTACAAGAACGCCTATCAGAACATCGTAAGAAACGCTTCTCAGGTGATTGCTTTAGCGTGGGGACAGGCAGAGCAGGAGTATGGGCAGGAGCATAAGGCTATCGGATTCTATGTCAAGAGAGGAAGCAGCTATCCTTGTGATATCTGTCAAAGCGAAGCCGATGCCGGCATCCATTCTTTCAAAGACCCATATCCACCGTTCCACGTTTCGTGTTGTTGTTACACTTTATTTGCGTTCAAGGATAATAAAAAGAAATGATATGATAAATTCTGAATTAAATTTTACTTTAGAAGAAATTCTTCCGAAGTTCCCTAAAGAATTCCAGGAGAAGATAAAGCACTCTGTAGAGCTGATGAGAAAGGCGGAGAAGCTTGCGCTGGCATACTCGCCTAACGAAGGCTTCTATCTATCGTTCAGTTCAGGCAAGGATAGTCAGTGTCTTTATCACATTGCCAAGATTGCAGGCGTGAAGTTCAAGGCTCACATGGGGCTTACGTCCGTCGATCCACCAGAAGTAATCAAGTTTTGCCGCAAGCACTATCCGGACGTAGATATGATAAAGCCGAAAATCAGTATCTATAACCAGGCTCGAAAGGAAGGCATGCTTCCGACAAGACTGATACGATGGTGCTGCCGAGTCTATAAAGAGGGCATCGGTGCAGGCAATGTTGTTTTCATCGGAATCCGTCACGCAGAAAGCAGACAGCGTTCGGGTAGGAGTGAGGTCGAGATTACCAACCATAAGTACAGAGGCTCTCTTGAAGGTCTTGACGAGTTCCGAGACAAGAGGAACAGCCAGAAGCGTGGCCGTCCAACCCGGTGGGGCATCCACGAGATTAACATCACTAATGCCAGTGATGAGCGTACCATCGGCTGTATCCGAGGCTACGAATCGCTCCTCATCTCTCCAATCATAGAGTGGACCGATGATGAGGTATGGCTATTCTTGAATACACTCGGCATCAAGCATTGTAAGCTGTACGACGAGGGCTACTATAGGATTGGCTGCCTGTGCTGCCCTATGCACAACTATAAGCAGAAACTCGCCGACTGCAAACGCTATCCGCATATCTACAATAGCTGGATTAAGGCCATCAAGGATATCCAAGCTAGCGGAAGGATGATAGACGAAGGATTGTCGCCAGAAGAGGTGTTCGACTATTGGATATACGGCAAGTCTATCAATGTATGGAGAGAACACCGCAGGCAGCAAACGTTGAACTTTTAAATATCAAGATTATGATTGAAGAAACAAAAGGATACACGTTATCCGTCGATACATACAAGAAGGCGAAGGCACTCAAGATGAAAGACCCTCGCTATTACATCTACGCCAGCCTCCGTGGTTCAGGTATGTCTGTTCGTGACAGCTGGGCCATCGCATTCCAAGGAGAAGGAATAGGTGTGTGGGAGAAATCCTTCCTCGAAAACGAGATGAACTTGCTTGAAGCCCAAGAGTCCGTTCAGAAGAGAATAGCAGAGGTGCAGGGTAAGAAAGCGAAGAACGAGAATAGCGACGAACTTACACAGGAGGAGCTTATTAAGGCTACCTCAAAGGAAGAAATCCTGAGAAACCTCGTTATCGCTCAGCGAAAGCAGAAATTTGGCTCTCCAGAGTGGCAAAAGACGACAGCCATGATAGCAGACTATTCTAAGATTAAGCAGGACGAGATTGATACGGAAAACAATGTGGTCCATTACTACATTCCTCTATCAATGCCTAGATGCTGCGAGGACTGCATTATCTTTAAAAATGGCCAGGCGACCTTCCAAAAGAAGAAGAAATAGTTAAATTCGTGTTAAAGTAACTTTGTTTTACTAGAATTTATGCAAAACCAAGTACCTTTGCATACAGTTTTATGTTTACAGATTCTTTCTGCGAATCATAATTCTAAAATTTTGGTTAACATAGAGGGGCAGTGTCTTCACAGATGCTGCCCCTCGCTTTTTTAAATAAATGTATAAGTAAAAGAAAACTTTGAAGTCAATTAAGAATACTTCTCTCCAGTGATGAGTTCAAGCGCAATTCTGACCTGATCATTAAGAAGAGAGTCGTTAAACGTAGGAAGAATGCCGTATGATGGCAGTTTCTTCGTCTCTGCGGCCTCCAAAATGAACTGGAGTGCCTGTACTAGGGAGGTATGGTCTTGAACGACCTCAAGCAATTTATCGCTCATTCTTGCCTCCTTCCTTCTTAATCTGTTCTGCCATCTCAAGAAGAGTCTCGGCGTGCTTGTCGCGGTCGATGACTTCCTGTACGGCCTCATCGCTCTCCTTACGAAGCTGCTCTTCTGTCTTGCCCTTGTCGGCAGCAGCATTCAGTCTCGCAGACTCACGGGCAAGGTATTCGTCACGGAGCTTCAACTTACCTGCCGTGTATTCTGCATCGCCAGGCAACGATGTATCCGCATACATAAGCTGGGCAAATGCCTCGATGATGTTTCCATCATCCTTGGAGAACTCATAATGGTCTCCTACAGCCACAGGAACACATTCATCGAGCGCAGCGTACATTGATGTACCGATAGAGTATTCAATACCCCATGTACCGGCAATGTTAGTAATCTTGATGAAAGGCAGAGAGCCTCTCTGTAAATGCTTCTTGATATCAGCAGGGATATCCTCTCTGAGTGAAGCAACTTCTTTCTTCGACAAGCTCTTGCTGAACTTCAGTACAGTGAAGTGTCTTGTCTTGATAGTCTTTCCAAATGGTAATGCCATGATAACAATATTTTAAAGTTCAACTTTTATTTCCTTATACTCGAAATCTGTACAAGAAGGACTCTCTTCCGAAGAAAAATGCTTCTCGGTAGGGTGGCGACAAACTCCATCCTTGAAGAAGAAGCAGTCCTTGCAGGTGTAGTTAGTCTGTTCCATGTTCCAATAATTTTATTTCGTCCTGAATGTAAAACACAGCCTTGCGCAAGTCTTCGATACGCTTCTCTGTCTTGGTCTTATTACCGTCCACCTTATCCTTGCGCAGGAGATACTTGATAGCATTCCCTGTATTAAAGTCAAGATGTCTGCAAATATCCAAAGGTTCAACACCGCACAAATCCTTCAACCAAGCGTAATGGGATGGGTGAGATACCTGTTCTGCCTTTTCGGCTGATAATTCTTTTAAAGACGAGAAAATGGAAAACATCGCCAGTTCAACCATATCTACACAAACTGCTAACTCGGGTTTAAAGAATGATACGACTTCGCATTTTTTACCCAATCTGGAGATAACCTTAATATGTTGAATCCTATCAATAGAGCCTGATGGATCTATTTTATCAGCAAACACAGAGCCTGCAATCTTAATCAAATTACCCTTTGTAATCTGCAAGCATGACCCGACATTAATATCCTCTATTCTAATCATAAGCTATTTCTTTATATTAAACCCCAAAACAAAACCAAAGCACACCAGCAACTTTCATCTCTTCTTTAGAAAGCAATTCAATACAATCAAAGTTATAGTCCTTACTGACACAAACCCTAATAGGAGGTGCAAACTCTTTTTGTTTTATAGCGATTATGTATGCTGATTCATTAGGAAAAACAGAATCTATATTCTCAACAACCGCGCACATAACCCTGCCATCTTTTCTAACTTCCGCACAACTCTCTATTTTCTGTTTTGCATTTCCGACGGAATTATTTAGGAAAAACTCTTTTGGCGCGAGAAAGATGTCCCCAAGTTTTAATTTCTCATTTTTATCCATAAGCTATTCCTCCTTATCCTTAATTTCAACGAAATCACCAATACCCAAACGAGCCTTGTTGATGCAAGACGCAATCCAACCAATCAGATAGGCAGAAGGCTCATTTCCGTGTTTAGCTCCAATATAGTCCTCGATAGCATCGCATACGTGACTC